>FWWL01000124.1_pt1 | contig 187963 bp, 176 predicted proteins | sample 2228331 | NCBI WGS metagenome assembly FWWL01 (sample SAMEA103939775, study PRJEB20133) | metagenome | reverse complement strand
CCTAGAATACTGAGGTGAAACCCAAAAAGACCCTAGCCGTAAGGCTAGAGCCAGAAAGGGATTTAGTTATTCCGAGAAGCTATAAGAGGTGAGAAGAGGTGTGTTTGTGACGATGACAAGAAAGCTATTAATCTTAGCTGTAATCGTAGCAGCAACAGCTGCAATGATATATGTGATTTGGTACACTTATCCGAAGAAAATCAATCTCAATGTGAAAGGAATCAAGTACCAGCTGGGCGAAGAGAATAAAGACATGTCCAGACCAGTTGCGGTCTATATCGAAGGGAAAATGGAGAGAAGCTTAAGGGGTGTTGTGAGCTTCAAGGGAACGATTGACGTCGAGGGGGAGGAGATTCCTGTTCCTGTCGATCAAAGAGAATTAAATATTACTCTCGGTAAGGATCTTCTAGGGGTAATCACCTATGCTTACTTTGACGAGGGTAAACCGTGGTTATATTCTTACGGATATATTTACACCAATAGAGATTTCAGTAAGGTAGCAATCGCTGTCTATAAAAGGAATGATAGTAATGATACCGATCCTAACAGCACCGGTGGAGGTTGGACGTCGGGAGATGGCTTAATGATAGCTGCACCTGCTAAGGACCGGACTGATGCGTTGGAAGTATCCAATGAACTAATGTTGGTTCACTGGAAGGGAGTACCCTCACTGAAATAAGAACGGAGGAATAACAGCAATGATCACAGTTAGAAGCGTTACGAAGGATGATGTAGCTGCGTACTGGGAGCTGCGGCTTGAAGGATTGCTTAGGAATCCGGAATCGTTCGCATCCTCGTATGAGGAATCTGTTAATCAATCGATGCAGAGTGTACTGGAAAGAATAAGCGAGACGGATGATAATTATATCATCGGCGCATTCCATAATAACGATAACCTCATTGGCATGTCGGGTTTCATCAGGGATAAAAGATTAAAGCTGAGTCATAAAGGGTTAATCTGGGGAGTCTATGTCACAGCCAATTATCGGCAGCGAGGGATCGGGAAGAAAATGATTGAAGAAATCATCACCAGAGCAAAGACGCTGAATGGGTTAACCCAAATCAATTTGAGTACTATGGCGACGAATGAAGCTGGAATTAGATTGTATCAATCGTTTGGTTTCCAGACTTATGGCGTTGAGAAAAAGGCTTTAAGACTAGACAACGTTTATCTAGACGAGCATCTAATGGCCCTACATTTGGAATAGCATACGATCGCTAGAGTCAAGAACTTTATTAAACACAATCCCCATTTAGATAATGAATTGTTTGTGAAGTTATGGTAAAAGAATGAAACCTACTAAATAAGGGGAGTTCACAATGAGTAGACTGCAAACCATTTGTTTTGTTTTTCCGAATAGGAGTAAAGAGGAGAAGGAGTGGAACCATCATTTCGGCAGTCTATTAAATGGTATTCCGAACTCACATCACACGGACTTGAACTTTCAAACTATGCCTAAACAATATCTTCCTTCGGTTGCTTTTCACACAAGTGATATCGAATATCCAACAATCCTGTTTCGCGGTCAATCGGATTGGAATGTTGATGTTGGAATTCTGTCTCTAGTATCTCAAAGAAATCAAAGCATAAAGCTCAACAGCATGCTCTCAGAGCAACAGGACGGGGTTGAAAGCAATAAAGGCACTAACGAAAGCCTTCCCATTCATGAGTTATATCATTTGCTCGTAAATAATCTGACTGGAATCGATCACGCTGGCGTTAATCTCCCTACCGCGTTATTCCCCCATTCTCAGTGGAATCAGCTGCTAAGCGATCTGTCTGAGGAATGCAATCTTTATAATTATCCTGAGCAAGACTGGCCATTTATTATACCGGCCGATGAGAAGGAGTTTCTGTCCGATATTACGGATTTCACTAATAAGCGTACACCTAAGTTCGAATTCGTACATGACTCGTATACGACGCAGCCGATTTTCCAATTCGCATTAGAAACGACATTAACTCAACAACAAACGGAGATATTATTCCCTGGTCCATCCGGATTCGCGATTCCAGGCTTGGATCACATTTTCCGATCCGTGTTTGTCCAATCTCCTTGGAGCGAGCACTTAAAGATTCGCGTTGATCTTTATTACCTTTCTGCAGAGACTAGTTTGTCGGATTGGGAAACTGGAGAATGGTTGATTAAGAACGGCGGTAGATATCAGCGTTAAAATAGATTAATGAATGGAGGACCTCATATTCTTGTCACAATGAAGCGGGAAGAATTTGATGCCATTAAGAGTGATCAGATAGGCTGGAAAAGTATCGAGCCTTTACTTATCAAGATACGTGGAAAGGAAATAGCCGCTAAAGCGGAAGCATACATGGAATTAAATGCAGGACAGCGGGCTTTGTTCGTCTTTTTTGCATTTCACAATCATACGCATACGATTGGAGAATTCTACTGGATGGCTGCTTATAACATCGGGTTCGTAAAGCTGTGGCCTGCGTTGAAGAATGATATCTCCTATTTGGGGTCTAATGAGATGAAGAGTATCTACGAGGAGATTGAAGCCATAATAGAAGCCAAAAATCGGCTAGATGATGGTTCGTGGCGGGATGCTCTGGTCTCTGATCTTGATAACGATACCGCACTGCTTACTTCGATCAATGAAATTTATTTTAAGTACCGCCATGCCGCAGAGCGGACAGTAAATCTTATTAATACCTATGTTGCAAACAACCTTGGTGAATTTTTTGAAATCTCTTGAACATTCCGATAGCTGGCTGTAAGATTATAACAATAGTGAACGGTGTGTTACTGGCGGAGCATGGATAACCATGAGGGAGCACACCGATATGAGCCGTACGCCTGGGCAAAGTAGCTGATCTCTGATCAGCTACTTTTTAAATTTTAAACCTCAGAAAAGGTCAGGTGTTCTGAAATGAAAATGGCGTTTATTCTGTTCGACGAAATGACAACATTGGATTTTGCAGGCTTCTACGAGGCGATACCTTGGATGTCAATCTTAAAAGCTAAAAAAGATTTGTCCTGGGAGTTTTGTGCGATCAAAGAAGAAATTACGGACGATCGAGGGTTGACGGTTAAAGTGAAGCACGTTAATACGGATTTATCTCAATATGACTTGGTGTTTATTCCCGGCGGAATGTCGACAAGAAAACTCAGATTCGATGCAGAGTTTATTTCCTGGATTCAAACCGCGCGGGATGTCGAGTATAAAGTATCGGTTTGCACCGGGGCGTTAATATGGGGCGGAGCCGGGTTCTTGGAAGGAAAAAAGGCAACAACGAATCCTTCCGCATACGAATTGTTGGAGCCGTATTGCTCAGAAGTGGTTAAAGCCCGTATCGTGCGCGATGGCAACATCATTACGGGCGGCGGTGCATCTGCTTCGATCGATGTCGGTTTATACCTGATAGAATTGCTCACGAGCAGCGAATTCGTTCAACGAGTACAGGAAAAAATGGATTACCCTTATTATCGGCCGGGATGTTTATCAAACGTGTATATGGAGAAATAACTCGTTTCCGAATCGCGTAATAAAATTCATACTTCTTCGATAAGATTCATACTGGACAAGACAGGGATCCTGTCCTATTGTTCTTTATGTGATGATTGAGGAAGAAGGGTTGACCATGTGGAGCAGGATAAGACCGAAAAAGATGTATTTAAGCATATTTCTATTTTCCTGCATGGCCGTGAGCTTGCTCACCCTAGTATTCACGATGTTCCTTAGTCAGCAGTTCGCTCGAAGCGCAATGGGTGAAATGGACAAGTCTAATCGAGAGAAATTGAAGCAGGTCGTTAAAACCTCGGAATTTACATTGCAGAAATTACGTCAGTTTGCGCTGAGAATCTATTCGGATGAAAGTATTGCACTGTGGACGAGTATGGATAATAACGAATATTCTCCGTTAGCATTGAGTAAAGCCGCGACAAGCGTAAGGGAATTTATGAGCAGCGAACCTTTCATTCACGGCATTTATTTAATAAACTTCAATCTCAACAAAATCTACACCTCAGAATCGAGTATCTACACGACGCAGGATTTCTATGACCAAACCATGTTGAACTTTATTAAGGGTCAGAAAACGCCGTATCTGCAGTATGTTAACCATGAAGTGGAGGGTGAATCATTTCTGGCGCTTGTCGTACCGGCAGCCGGACCCAATCAGAACTATCATGGATTTGCAGCGATTCTGTTCAGTAAACCTTTGCTGAATGAGAACATGCTACAAATATCGGAGGAAGATCAGAACAAAATATATATTGAAGGCAAGAATAAGGAGTTCATTCTGGGGAACACGGATCTTGCGTTAACGAAAGAACTAATGGAAATGGATAAATCGGCAGCAGAAGAGAACGGGAGATGGAAGTCCAGCAATGAGACCTGGTCAATTCAGACAGCACGGTTGCCTATAGAAGGATGGAATGTGTATCACATATCGCCGATCTCTCTCTGGCAAGCAAAGGTAGCCAAGATCCGGACAGAAATTATCGGTTCCTCGATCTTCCTGCTGTTAACTCTGCTGTTATACTTGTTCTGGCAATCCTACCGCAGCTTGAAGCCTATTAGCGACTTGGCCTATCAAATACAAAACAAGCTGGGCAAGAAACACCACTTCGTACAGACAACGAAAACCAATAATGAAATGTCGTGGATTCATTCCGGGTTCGATTCCCTTGTTGAGAAGATCGATCAATTGGATTTATCGCTCAAGAGCAGCAAAGCTTTGGTGAAAGATGATTTCTTGCGCCAATGGATTCTAAATTCGAAGTCTTCCAGACTGATTGAAGAGTTTATAAGAAACCAAACGCAAATTCTCCGAACCGGATGGTTCTGCATGGCGGTCATACGTCTTGAATCGTATGGCCGTTTCGAAGAGCAGTTCGACTTTGCTTCGCGCAAATCATTGCGCTTTGCATTAGGGAACATTATGACCGAGGTCCTTGTGAATCACGGATATGCTGCAGAAACGGTCGATTTCGGTTCTGATCATATCGTGGCGCTCATTTCATTGTCTACTTCAGAGGAAGACGTGGGATTAGCTGTGGGAGCGATGGAGGACGTTAAGATTCAGATCAGTCGATGGCTTAAGCTGGAGGTGCACGCTGCTGTAAGCTCTGTGCTTGATGTGGAGGAGAATTTGCAGATTATTTATACCCAGCTATACGAACTGACGTTAATGGGATTTATTATTCATGAGGATAGGGTATTTACCTCCGAAGATTTGGAGCGATATGAACGCGGCAAAGACAGTGATCTAGATGAAGCATTGCTGAAGCAGGTTATTCACTCCGTTCAGCTCAAGAACGACAAGGCTCTTGAAGGTTATTTGGATCATCTCACCTTGCATATGCAGGAGCTAAGCTATGAGGAATGCAAGCTGCAGCTGACCCACATCATTTATTCGATCATGAAAAGCTTCAAAAACTATAAAACGTTTCAAGGGATGAAGAGTATCCATTCCTTCCTAGAGCAATTTGCAACCTTAGGGGAAGTGAAATCGTGGCTGTACCAAGAGATGCTGCAGATCATAGATCAGCACCGCAACAAAAATGCCTCAAGCCGAAAGGATGAGGTCGCTGCCGAGATGATCGAATATGTACGCAATCATCTTCACAACCCGATGCTTTCCGTGGATGACATTGCAGCCCATGTATCTATGTCCGTGAACTATACCCGACAAATTTTCAAGGAACATTTCCATTGCTCATTATCCGATTATATTACAAACCAACGGATCGAGTATGCTATCAAGCTGCTTACCACGACCGATTGGACCGTAGCGGATATCACGGAACAGTCCGGATTTCAAACCAAGAGCACCTTCTTCTCCTTGTTCAAACGAGCAACCGGAATGACGCCGAACCAATACCGTTTAGATAAGACACAAGCGGAACAGTAGAAATTCGTACTCTGGTTGTTGGAAAATAAGTACTCATCCATTTGTAACATTCCGTACCGTTTGATAGATACCGGACTGTACGGAAGCTAAGCAATCCAATTATGATCAGACACGAACCGAGCAAGCGGGATGCACGAGCAAAACGCAAATGATCACCATGACACTGCTCGGTAGATCATAAAAAATGGAGGGGTTAAACAATGAAGGTAAGAAGGAAAGGTCTAATGTTAATGGTGGCTTCGCTAATGCTGGCAGGAACATTGGCCGGCTGCGGTTCGAATGAGGCGGCACCGTCCGAAACAAGCACACAGTCACCATCCGAAACCAGTAAACCGGCAGCTTCCACAGACACCAATTTAGATCCGGTTACACTGAAGATCATGTTCCCTGGAGATCCGCCGGCCAACTGGAGTGAAGTGAAGGGAGAGATGGAGACCCGTCTTGCCGATTCGCTTAATGTGAAGCTGAACGTGGTGTTTATTCCGTGGGCGGATGTCCGTCAGAAGCGTCAAGTCGCATTGTCCTCGGCGGAAGATTACGATCTGATCTGGGATAACAACATCTATGGAAGTATTGCCGCCGGGCTCTACGAACCATTGGACGAATTGATCGAGAAGTTCGGGCCCGACATCAAGAGCAACCGTTCTCCGCAGCTAATGGAAGCCAACAAAGTGAACGGCAAGTTGTATGCGGTACCGCTCGAGGTGAACTTCCTCCGTCCTTGGACGTTTGTCATCCGCAAAGACATTCGGGAGAAGCTTGGCGTTGAACCGATCAAAAGCTATGACGATCTGATCAAATTTATGTATACCGTCAAAGAAAAGGCTCCGGACATTACACCGTATATTCCTAACGGAGCGGAACATCTCGGCCTCAGGCTTGCCAGTATGATAGATCCGACATCGAACATCCAGCCTATCGTCGACTATCCCGGCCTTTATACCAAAGGGGATGACGGCAAAGTCTACAATGTTTTTGACAACATGGATCCGCTGATCATGAAAACATTTGAGCAAAATCACAAGCTTTATAAGGACGGCATTATTGCCAAAGATGCGCTTACGCTCCGAAATGCAGAATTTGCCAATGGAAAAGCGGCAGTATCGACATTCTTCGATTTCGGTGTAAATCTGAACACCCGCACTAATCTGGATAGATCCGTACCGGGAGCAACCGCGGAAGCGTTCAGCTTGTTTGACCCTTCCATGAATCTGTACTCCACGTTCAGAGCCGGCAATTTCATCGCCGTACCCGTCGTGAGCAAAAACAAGGAACGCGCCATTCAATTCGTCAATTGGCTGAACCAGAAGGACAATTACGACTTGCTGGCATACGGAATCAAGGGCAAGAACTGGGAAGAGGCGGGCGAAGGCTTCTACAAACCGATCAAGGAAAACCCGTATCCGGGAATTCCTTTCGCATGGGGATGGAACCCGGCTTTGGACCGCATAGACGCCAGCTTGGCTGAAGATGTCATCGCGCTCAACAAGTGGCAGCGCAATCCCGCTAACTTCACGACAGACATTCTGTCCGGATTCACCTTCGATCCGGCCCCGGTAGCCAATGAAATCGCGCTGCTGAGCAATGCGAGGACGGAGTTGTGGGAACCCATCATTGTCGGTTTAATGGAACCGAATGAAGGTCTGGCGAAATTCAAGGACAAGTCGTATGCGACCGTTAAGAAAGTCCAAGATGAATTCCAAAAACAGCTGGATGCGTTTCTGGCAAGCAAGAAGAAGTAAGCGCCCGCAAGCCGGCCGGCCTTCATCGCAAGGCCGCCGGCTTTTCAATAGACGAAGGGAGGGGTGAGCCTGGGCATGATTCAGGAACTCCGGAGGAACAAGTGGCTGTACGCTATGGCGATCCCCGTCATCGTATTTGTATTTATTTTTTCTTATTTGCCGATGTCCGCTCATGTGCTGGCCTTTAAGCAGTTTCAACCGATCAAAGGGTACTGGGAGAGCCCGTGGGTGGGGCTCGACAATATCAAGTTTTTTTTCACCGGTCCTGATTGGCTAGGTGTTACTTTAAATACGATCTATCTAAATCTGTTGTTTTTGATTGCGGGCACGGTATGTTCTCTGCTTATCGCCTTGCTGCTGAATGAAATTCGTCTGACCTTTTTTAAGAAAGTGGCACAATCTCTCGTCATTCTGCCTTATTTTATTTCCATCGTCGTCGTGAATCTGATCGTGGTGAATTTCTTGAACGGTCAGGACGGAATGGTGAACCGGATCTTGAAGGAAACCGGATTGCAGCCGGTCGACTGGTTTCAGACGCCATCGGTGTGGCCGACAATGCTGACGCTTATCTTCGTATGGAGATTGGCCGGGTGGGGTTCGATTATTTATCTCGCGACCATATCGGGCATCTCCGAAGAATTTTACGAAAGCGCAAAAATGGACGGCGCCAAGCGTTGGCAGCAGATCTGGTATATTACTTTGCCGCTGCTGAGGCCGGTGATTATCGTATTGACGCTTCTCGAACTGGGACGCATCTTTTACGGAGATTTCGGCTTGATCTACGGGATTATCGGAGACAATGCCCTGCTTTTCGATACGACGGATGTCATTGACACTTATACGTACCGATCCTTAAGGGATTACTCAAATATGAACAGCTACAGCAATGCCGCGGCCGTCGCCTTATTCCAGTCGGTCATGGGTTTTATCACCATTCTATTCTTCAATTGGGTTGTACGCCGCGTTGATAACGACTCGAAGCTATTTTAGAAAGGAGCCTTGTTATGCCGCTTAAAAAGAGGGATTCTTCCCAGTGGGCCATATCCATCGCCGCTTATTCGTTTATCGGTTTTTTCGCCATGGCTTGCCTGATCCCCTTTTGGCTTGTCTATATAGGCTCTTTCACTGCTGAGCATCAGATTGTGAAGGGCTTTCAAATGTTTCCGACGGCCTTTTCGCTTGATTCCTACCGCTTCTTGTTTGATGGAATTCAGGTGTACCGGAGCGCCTTCGTTTCCACTTTCATAACGGTGACCGGTACGGTATGCGCCGTGCTGTTCACTTCCATGTTCGCCTATGTCACGGCTCATCAGAAGGTTAAATATCGGAATATCCTTGCCTTTTACGTTTATTTCACCATTCTGTTCACGCCCGGTCTGGTAGGCTATTACGTGCTCATCTCCAATTGGCTGGGCTTGCGGGATTCGTTACTGGCGTTAATCTTGCCGCTCATGTTCTCCGCCTTTAACGCATTTCTCATGATATCGTATTTCCGGACGCTTCCGTTTGAATTGTACGAGGCGGCAACGATAGACGGCGCGCACGATCTGTATATATTCTTCCGCATCATATGGCCGATCTCCTTGCCGGTCATTGCCACCGTTACGCTGTTCTATGCGCTTTCGTACTGGAATGACTGGTTCAACGCATTGCTATTTATCGATAATCCGGAGAATCAACCGCTGCAGATGATGTTGAGAAGAATCGTAAACAACGCGCAGAGTCTGGATTTCATTAATGCGAATGTCAATTTGCCGGTTTCAGCGACAGGCGTGCAGCTTTCGACTGTCGTGATCACGATCGGCCCGATCATTTTCCTGTACCCGTTCCTGCAGCGCTATTTCATCAAAGGTTTGACGATTGGCTCGGTCAAAGGGTAGACAACCGGATGTCAGACATTTGAAGAAGAGAGGAGGATTCGTATAACGGACATACCGAAGCGAATCGAAGCGAATGAAGCGAAATACGATCCGGCTGTCAAACTGCTGTTAGTTCCCAATACGAAAACTTATCACACGGCCCTTAAAATCGAAACGAATCCTTATGTCCATGGCATTTACGAATCGTCCGTTTATGCCTTGGACCTGCTGGACAGCGGGATCGACCGTCATGCGGATCGCGCGGCCGATATCCTGGACGCGGTCGCCGAGTTGCAGGATCGGGATCCCGAAAGCCCTACTTTTGGCGTGTGGCCTTATTTTTACGAGGAATCCGTGCGGCAGATGGATATCCCGGATTGGAACTTTGCAGATTTCATCGGCAAGAAGCTGGTTTTGGCGCTCAAGCACCATAGGGATCGGTTGCCTGAGGCTCATCTTCACAAGTTGATTCCGGCCGTCAGGAATGCTTGCGCGGCGATCATCAAGCGAGACACAGGGCCAAGCTATACGAATATTGCCGTGATGGGCGCTTTTGTTACGCTGGTCGGAGGCGAAACGCTCGGGCAAGCCTCCATTGCGGAGTATGGATTAAACCGCATCAAACGGTTTCATGACTTCACCATGCGGCTCGGGTGTTTCACGGAGTACAACAGCCCCCACTACGCTCCGATTACCCTTGAAGAGCTGCATCACCTGAACATGGAAACCGAAAATCCGGAAGCGGTCAGTCTGACGGGAGAGCTGATCCGTTTCGCATGGCAATCGATAGCTGAACATTACCATCCCCGCACGGGACAATGGTCGGGCCCTCACAGCCGTTCCTATGCGACGATGCTTGAACCGGGAAGAGTGGAACACCGATTCCTTTCGGAAGCGATCGGAGATCATGCTGGGCCCGATGCCATCCGCTGTCCGGACGATTTGCTGCCCTATTTCAGCCTGGCGGAAGAACGGCAAATTCGACAGGCGATTCTGGACGAGAACGAAGCGGGATATCAATGCCATGCCTCAACTTATATCTGCGAAGCTTTTTCGGTGGGGACTTTCTCGAAAGAGAGCATGTGGAATCAGCGCCGCAACTTGATAACTTACCTCAACAACCATGGAAAACCCGTTTATGCGCATTTGCGCTTCCTGAAAGATGGGAAAGACTTCTCGTCGGCTGTCTTCACGGGAGTGCAGGATAAGAGCGATATCGTCTTCGGGATCAATATGGCGCTGGATTTCGGGGACTGGCACCCGGTATTGGATCCTGTTAACGGTGTGTTCGAGGCGGAGGATCTACGAGTCCGTATCGAAATCGGAGGTTATATCGAAGGGGTGGATTGTTCCTCTAGCTACAAGCTTGATTACGATGCTGCAGCTGTAATTGGCGATCAAACGATGCGGGTAAAGCAGCTGTCCGCTTTGTCTGACGAGGGAGTACCCCGGATTGCGATTACCCCATCCGAGCAAGAAGGTACCCTTAGTATCGATTACATCATCTATGAGGGTCCCAGGAAACAATTTGATTTCCATGAATGGAATCAAGCGGCATGGGTGTATTTGTTTACACTGTCGGAGCGAGTGGAAGAACTGCAAGCCGGAAGCGAATATAAGGATGGATCACTGTACGCCTGGTGCGAGAAGCAGGGACGGAGGATGGGCATTACCATCCCTGTGAAGCCGGACCGTATTGGTCAGCTATTCCGAGATAATGAAGTCTCATTTATGACAGAGGATGTGTAGAAATGACGCAATCCAAGAAGCCGCATTTCCGATATTCCACGCAGCCGGTGCTCGAACCGGCTCCTGGCTGTGAGTGGGCAAGCAAAATGGTACTAAACCCAGCTATTGTTAAAGATCCGGATTCCGATCAGCTGCATATGCTCTTTCGGGCTACGGGTCCATGGTCTCACAAACGCAAGGAAGGCAAGCACGACCCGTATCCGATCTTTCTGGGGTACGCGGTAAGCAGCGATCTAGGCAAGACTTGGGATGCCGATTTTTCCAGGCCTGCTCTTGCTCCTGCTCTGAATGAGGGGTTCGATGACATATACATTACGGACATACACGGTAATCGGGTGCGCGATTATTCCAACGGCTGCATCGAGGATCCCCGCCTATTTCCAGTGGAAGGGGAGCTGTATCTTTCCGTGGCATGCCGGATGTTTCCGCCGGGCCCGTATTGGCTCATTGATCAGGAGCCTTCGGTTGATACGCGCAACGACTATGTGCCGGAATGGGTGCATGAGGGTGATGATGCATTCAGCGTTGCAGCGCGAACAAACAACACTGTAACCGTTCTGTACAAGCTGGATTTGGATCTGCTGAAAGCTGGCCGCTATGAAGAAGCCTTTATCTATGTATGCCCATTGACGGAAGGCCATGTCAGCGATAATCGCGATGTCTTCCTCTTCCCGGATAAGATGCGGATTGATGGGAAAATGCAATATGTGATGCTTCACCGTCCGATGACGCCTGCATTATTCCCGCAAGGGTCCCAAATAAAGAAACCGTCGATCTACCTCGCTGCGGCGGAGAAATTGGAGGACTTCGCAACGGCGGACCGGGTAACCCACCGACTGCTGGCAACGAGCCAGTTCCACTGGGAGGACAGCCGGATCGGAGCAAGCTGGGCACCGCTCAAGCTATCAGCTAACGAATGGCTTGTTTCATATCATGGCAAGAAGGATGTCCACTTTGGTTACACGCAATCCTTCCTGATCCTACGCCAGCAGGATAACGACTTCCCGGTTGTGATCCATCGATGCTCTGACCGCTTAATGTACGCCCAGCAGGCTTGGGAGATGCCGAGCGATTATCCTACGCCTTGCTTGTTTACAACAGGCGGAATTATTGCGGGAGACGATCTGATTATGTCTTATGGCGCTGCAGATCAGAAGGTGGGCATTTCTTGGGTGAACTTTGCTGAGCTGGTTGAGTATATTAAGCAATTTGATGCTGAAGGCCGGAAGATTGAGGAATAACAGGATTGAAAATGTAAGCGCTTATATTTTGAAGGGGGGGATATCATGAAAATAAGAGGAGGTGGTCTACATGGAGCACTAAAGTAAGTTTTTTGCGTTCGCTAGCGCACCTATCAAAAACTTTTTAGGAGAAACGAGGAGGTTAAATGATGAGTAAATTGTGTAATTTGTATAAGTTGTATCAAACTCGTGTTTTGACACTGTTTTTAGCAATCATCATGTCAGCAACGTTTATCCCTGCCGGAGGTGTTGAGGGGGCAGGCACTCTGCTTAAAACCGGAAATTATTACCTCAACCCTGCACCGAATGGAGGCAGTTCGCCCGATAAGGGAGCGACAGGGCTGATTTCCTCAACCAATGGTGTGCTACTTGACGGATTAACCACAACATATGTCGGATGGATGGGGAGCGCAACTTCCCAAGGGACTGTACAGGTGGTATTTGACCTGCTGAAGGACTACCCGCTGGAAAGTATTAACGTTGTACTGAATTCACCCAATAGCTTTTGGGGGTTTAAAGAGTTTACGGTAAAATACCGCCCTGAGGCTGTAACGGATTATTACTATATTGCTGCCAAACACATCAGAACACCTGGAATAACCTCAACGAGCCCAAGCTCAACCTGGAACTATTCGGTCAACATACCGATGTCGAACAAGACGGCCAGATTTATTGTAATCGATATTAAGCGTCCTCATGCGTTTCAGCATATCCCCCTCACCGAAGTTCAAATTTATAAAGGGACCGGACAGGAAGGCGAGAATCCCGGTCCGGCGCTTACAGTGGAGCAAATGGCTGTCGAGCTTAAGAAGGATGCCCTAATGGTAGACAAATATGGGCAATGGGTTTATGAAGCATGGGATGGAAAGGTTACATCCGATGCGCAACTGCAGCTGGAATACACGGATGAGGCAAATCTGCTATCCAATGTTTCTCTGGACCAGTCGAAATATGATCAGTACGGCGGAATTAAAAATGGAGGAAAGTATACGAATACCGGTTATTTCCGATTGCAGCAAATCAACAACAAATGGTGGTTTGTTACCCCGGACGGATATAAATTTATTCTGAAGGGCGTAGATGCCACAAGTATATGGGAGTGGGGATACGGAACGCCGCTTAAGAAAGCGGACGGCACTCCGAAGCGGGTGTTTGAGGAGCTTCCCGATCCCGCTGCGTATGCTCCCGCCTATGTTAATGACTCCAATGGAGAAAGAGTAAGCTTCGTCATCGCCAATGTCATGAGAAAGTATGGCAGCGACTTTGAGTCGAAATGGGAGGATATAACCAAGAAACGTTTGATAGATTGGGGCTTTAATGCTTTTAGCAAGTGGACAAGACCCAACGGTATAACTTTTCCATATATTCATGTCCTGCAAGACCCCAGTAATTTAAGAAGGATTCAATGGACATACGATGTTTTTGACCCGCAGAGTGAATCCAAAATAGAAACCGCTTTGACCGAACAGCTTGAAAAGGCGAAAAATGACGAGTGGTTAATCGGATATACTTACGATAATGAGGCTGGGTGGACTGCCGATATCGTAAAAGAGGTACTGACACACAATTCAACATCTCCGGCAAAAAGCGCATTCGTGGATTTTCTTGCACCAAGGTACAATAATGACATTACTACGGTCAACCAGCTTCTAGGTACGAGCTCTGTATCGTTTGCTGCATTAAAGGATACTTCGATCAATATTACCAAGGTTCCTGCTGCGGATGTGTCGGAATATATTAAGCTAGCATCCAGAACCTATTTCTCGACTATCAAGAACATAATCACAAGACATGATACAAATCATCTGTTCCTGGGTTCGTCTGTCGTTCCGACTTGGCGGACCAGTCTAGATTGGGATTCGGCGGCCATGGAGTTTGTAGATGCCTTCTCTGTAGATAATTATACGAATAGCGCGGATTGGATATCCAGATATGAGACTTATGGTAAACCCCTATTGAATCTGGAATATACATTTAGCACCACCCAACGCGGATTATCACCCGTGAATACGGCTACAACTGTACCCAGTATAGCGGACAGAGGTTTCGCCTTCAAAGCTTTCGTCGAAAGCCAAACTTCACATCCGTTGTTTGTTGGCTCTGGTTATTTCGCCTACTTCGATCAAGCGGTTACAGGGCGTAAAGACGGAGAAAATTTCAATATAGGCTTAGTGAATCAGCAGGATCAGCCTTATACAGACATGGTGAATATCTTGAAGAGCGTTAATGCCGGGTTGGAAAATGTACATGCTAATGATGATATTCCGCCGGTTACGACTGATAATGCGCCTTCGGGCTGGCAGAATACGGATGTTACGGTGACGCTTACCGCTGCGGATAACGAAAGTGGAGTCACAAAGACGGTTTATAGTGTTAATGAAGCTCCATTTGTAGAAGGTTCGTCTGTGACCCTTACGGAGGATGGAATTCACACGATTAATTATTATAGCGCCGATATGTCTAACAATGAAGAAACGGTAAAGACGGTCGAGGTAAAAATCGATAAGACACCTCCGCAGCTTACGTATACCGGGGATACTTCCGTTTATCCGTACGAGCAGCTTCATCTAAGCGTTGACGCTCTTGATTCGTTGAGCGGATTAGCTGTCATTTCCGCAACGTGGGATGGAACGCCCATGATACTTCCTGCTAACATCGCGGCTTCAGAAATCACGATCGGCGATCATATTCTGCGGGTTGAAGCGCAGGATGCCGGGGGCAATGGCATCGAGTTAGAGGTGAGAGTTGAAGTTGTGATGGATATCGAGCATCTGGAGGAATGGTTGCAGTTCGCATATGATAACGGTATGATCACGAACGATGGGATTTACCAATCGCTGAAGGCCCATGCTTCTACGATCAAGGACACGATTGGCGAGCCCCAGCCTACGAAATCGAAAATCGATGCAATGAGTAAGCAGATTTTATCGCAATCCGGCAAGTCAATTAATCATGAATTTGCCGAAAAGTTACTCGCAGGGCTAAAGATGTTGGAAGAACGAAACATGTAAAAAGGATTGTCGGTCATGTTTGCAGAAGCAGCTTAGTTTAATAAATCAAAAATAGACATTCGAACGGGTAGTCCGTTCGAATGTCTATTTTCTATTTCACATTGCGGGTTCGGTCGCGCCGACAGTTACCTTGGTGCTTGCAGCCGGTTCGCTAAAACCCGTCTGTAGAACGGACTCATTCACCGACTTAAGTCTAGGTTAATCTAATATCTTTCCGTGCATATGGGTTAACTTAGAGCTATGCAGCCTCCAAGCGAACATATACTGATAGCAGGGAGGCGATGGATGGTGAACACGGCGCAGCGACTAGGTTACGGGAAAGAGGAACGATTGCTGATCGTTAATGCCGATGACTTCGGGCTATGCCGCAGCGTTAACGAGAGTGTTGGCCGCTTGCTGTCAGACAAGGCGATATGCTCCGCGACGATCATGATGACCTGCTCCTGGTCCGCCGATGCCGTTTCGTTCATTAAAGAGAACATCCCGAATGCCGATATCGGAGTTCACTGGACATTAACGAGCGAATGGCCCAAATATAAATGGGGTTCCCTGTGCAGAAGTCGAGCGACTCTCTCATTAACGAATAGGGATGGATGGTTTCCCGAGACCTCCGCCGAGGTTGAGCGGCAGGCGGATCCGGAAGAGGTGCGATACGAGCTGATCGCTCAGACGGAAGCCGCGCTTAAAGCGGGCTTGGCGTTAACTCACGCCGACAGTCATATGGGCAGCCTGTATGGGTTTCATTCTGGGAACGATTTGCTTCCAGTTGCCTTCGACATATGTGCCCGTTTCGGACTGCCGTTCCGCCTGCCGCGTCAGTTAATGCCAATTGGAGGCAGGACGATTCCGACGGAGTTGCAAGAGCGCGCTGCGGTCAGGGTGCGTCAAGCGGATGATCGCGGAATCGTTCTGCCTGACTATGTCATAGGACCCGATTATCAGCTGAATGACGGAGAAACCTATGATTCTGTGAAAGCGGAAGGGATTAATTTAATACGAAATTTATTGCCGGGCGTTACAGAGTGGATCTCTCACCCCTCGCGGTTGACGGATGAATTGCGTGCCTTCCATGGACATCCGGAGAAACGGGGAATGGAGCAGCGCTTCTGGAAGGATGAAGACGTGAGAAAAATAATAGCGGAGAAACAAGTCAGACTAGTAGGCTGGAAAGATTTGCAGAAGCTGCAGGCTAGCTTATCCGTCTGAGATAAACAACGAGGTTTGCCGTTTTTTCGAGTCGCAGGAGGATTTTCGCAAATAATCGCGAAATTATAAATGTTTGTATATTGCAAATTTTCTGAATTATCCTCCACTTAAGCGCGAAAGGGGATTACACAGACTCATGGTCATGCTGCCTAAGGTAAACGAGCTCGGATTTTTTGAAATTCGTCTGGAGTCAATCGGTGGGTTAGGAGCCAATCTGGCAGGTAAAATGTTGGCGGAAGCGGGAGTTATGGGTGTCGGCTTGAATGGAGTCAGCTTTAGCTCCTACGGCTCGGAGAAGAAAGGTTCACCCGTTAAAGCGCATATCCGGTTTTGCGACATCAATACGCGAATACGCGATACGTCACCGGTAGAAAGACCGCATGTCATCGGTATTTTCCACGAAAACCTGTCCAAGACGATCAACGTTATTTCCGGGATGTATGAAGACAGCATCGTGCTCGTCAACTCCAAGAAATCGCCGGAACAACTCAAAGAGCAGCTTAAACTGAAGGGCGGCATCATTGCCGTGGTTGATGCAACAGGAATTTCAATGGATGAGAACAATCGTGTGAACATGGCGATGCTTGGCGGTTTGTTCCGTCTATGCGAGTTTCTCGACGTGGAGTTCATGAAGAGTGTAATCCGCAAGTCACTCGAGAAGAAGTACCCAGCAGCCGTTCAGCCGGCATTAAATACGTTTCAACGCGGGTTTGACGAAGTGAAGTTCCAAACGTATTCGTTAGCCGAAGGGGACGCCATGCCGGACTTCGTTCGCATGGATACTCCCGTGCTTGGCTACGAGACGCAGCCGTTAGGCGGATTAATCACGAATCCGGGCAATAGCATACTGAAGGATTTAAGTATTTCGAGGGCGGGAATGATGCCGCATTTCGCCGATGACAAATGCATTCATTGCGCGGCATGCGACAATGTATGCCCGGATTTCTGCTTTGTATGGGAGGAGCAGGCGGATAAGAAGGGTCGTCCGCAGATGTTCCTGCAAGGCATCGACTATCAATATTGCAAAGGCTGTCTGAAGTGCGTCCAAGCTTGTCCGACCGAAGCTCTCTCCAGCGAGTTGGAGGAGGATGGCTACGCGGACGGACATCGCGTTCCGCATAAGTTTCATTTGGCAATCTAAATAGATAGAACGCCAAGAGTTCGTTCAACGAGAAACCGATAGGAAAGGTGGAGTTCGAAGTGTCGATCGACATTCGCAAGGAAATGGGCCGGACCGGTACCGTGGAGCAACGAGTCGTCTATGAATCAGGCAACGAGATGGCGGCTTATGCCGCACACCAGATCAACTATCATGTGATGGGGTATTTTCCTATCTCGCCTTCAACGGAAGTGGCACAGTTTCTCGATTTGATGAAAGCGAACGGACAGCACGATATCGTCTTGATTCCGGCGGACGGGGAACACGGCTCCGCAGGTGTCTGCTATGGTGCTTCAACGGCAGGGGGCCGTGTCTTTAATGCAACCTCTGCAAACGGTTACTTGTACATGTTGGAACAAATGCCAGTCCAGTCGGGAACGCGTTTCCCGATGGTTATGAATCTCGTGTGCCGCTCGGTATCGGGTCCGCTCGATATTCACGGAGACCACTCGGATTTGTATTTCGCTTTGAACACCGGATGGCCTATCGTACTCTGCCGAGACCCCCAAGCTGTGTACGACATGAACATCATCGCGCTTAAGCTTGCCGAAGATCCGGAAGTTCGCCTGCCGGTCCTTGTCGCATCCGACGGTTATTTCACAAGCCATCAGAAGCGCCGCGTGAATACGTTCGCGAATCGCGAGGACGTGCAGAAATTCGTCGGCGAGAAACCTCCTGAAGGCTTCAAGCACGTATTAGACCGTAATAATCCGATAACTGTCGGCCCTTATATGAATGAACCGGACTATATCAACAATTGTTACCAGCAGAGTCTGGCGATGTATCGCGCGGAAGCGGTATACGACAGGATACAGAAGGAATACGCCGAGCTTACGGGCAGGGAATATCCCATTCTTGAGCTCTACCGGATGGAAGACGCCGACGTTGCCGTATTCTTGCTTAATTCTTCGGCGGAGATCATTAAAGACGTAGTCGATCAGCTCCGCTCGCAAGGGATCAAGGCTGGAGCGATTTCTCCGAATATCATTCGACCATTCCCTGCGAAAGCAATTACGGAGGCGTTGAAGAACGTCAAAGCGGTTACGGTAGGCGACCGTTCCGACTCCTATGGCGGTCACGGCGGCAACATGGTCATGGAAGTGCGCGCAGCCCTTCAGCAATTCGGAAATTCTACGACGTTGGTTATCAGCCGGATCTATGGATTGGGAGGCAAAGACTTCTACGCCGAAGACGGTTTGAAAATGTTCGAGTTTGCGATTGACGCGATGGAAAAAGGGTTCGTTGAGAAGCCTTTCGATTATCACGGAATTACGGCGGGAGATCCGGCCAAAGCCCCGCAAAGGGTACTCGAGCCGATGAAGTACGAGGATTTGAAAACCGGTCTAATCACCGTCACGCCGGACGAAACGACCGGTAAACTCAACGTGCGTGTTCCGCCGCTTCGTTCCCTGACGAAGAAACCGAAACGGATCGCGCCGGGACACGGCGCTTGCCCGGGGTGCGGTATCTTCTCAGGCTTGGAGCTATTCTTCAAAGGGATAGAGGGTGACATCGTCGCCTTGTTCCATACGGGCTGCGCGATGGTCGTGACAACGGGATATCCGTATTCCGCGCATAAGGCTACGTATATCCATAACCTGTTCCAGAACGGTGCAGCGACGATGTCCGGCGTCGTGGAAATGTTTCATGAGCGCAAGCGCCGAGGCGAGTTGGACGAATACGGCTTGAAGGACGACTTCACGTTCGTAATGATCACAGGCGACGGAGGCATGGATATCGGCATGGGACCCGCGATCGGCGCCGCGCTTCGCAACCATCGGATGATCATTCTGGAGTACGATAACGAAGGCTACATGAATACTGGAGCGCAGCTTTCGTACTCCACTCCGATGGGACATCGTACGTCGACGTCTAACGTCGGCAAGCATCAGGGAGGCAAAGTGTTCCATCACAAGGACACCGCGCAGATCATGGCGGCGACGAATATTCCTTACGTGTTCACCGGAAGCGAGGCGAGTCCGCAGGACCTCGTGAGGAAGGGAGCTAAAGCGCAATGGTATGCACAGAACGTGGGAATGGTGTACGGCAAAATTCTCATTACCTGTCCGCTTAACTGGCTGTCCGAGGATAAAGACGGAGCCGACATTATCGATTATGCGGTTAACACCTGTTTCTTCCCGCTCTACGAAGTGGAGAGAGGGGTTACGACGATCACCTACAATCCGGAAGAGAAGGGCAAGCGTGTTCCCGTAGGAGATTGGCTGAAGATGATGGGTAAGACGAAACATTTATCCAAGCCGGAATACGCGGAAACGCTCAGGGAGTTCGAGAACGAGATCGAACGCCGCTGGAACATGCTCAAGGCGAAGCACGAAAATGCTTATTTATAAGAATGGGGCGTTATGAGCAATGCCTTATGTCATGAAGCATTCGGATACGGGAACCCTTCTGGCTTGCGTTCAACGAAACGGATACAAGCTGGCGTATTATGGCATTGTACTTTGGGAGCATTCGCCGAGCCTGGCGCAGATGTCCGAGGCTTTGGCGGAGGCTGCGATTGAACCTGAAGATCCTGCAGGCAACATACGGGATTGGGAACCGCTGCAGCTAACCGAGCACGAGATGAAGATGGCTAACGTGAAGCTGCGAAACGATCCGCAGAGAGTCGTAGCGTATCGGGATGGCATTCTAGTCGCGGAAACGGTAAAAACATAATAAATAACAAAGCGGCATTGCAGGAGTTCATTCCTGCCTTGCCGCTTTTTCGTTCTATTCGATCAGTTCCTTAATCAATCGGTAAGGGGAAGAAAAAAGGTCTATGTATCCGGAAAAATCGAAGCTTCCTTGCGGCCATGCGTGAGGAGGAGTTCGGTTACCTTCTGAAGGCGCAAGCATTCGTGAGGCTTCAGGTCGCGTTGGAAATATCCATACATATAAGCTGCTTCAAGAAAAGCGAGACTCGGATAACAGACGACCTGTTGATGGGTGTAGGGGTTGTCGATAAGCACTTGCCATTCACCGTTCCTATCGGAGACAGGTATGGCTAAGAGAGCCTCGTTCTTGGCGGCGAAGATGATGTCGAATTCCTCCCACAAGCCGCTCCAGGAAGGGCTGAATTGCTCCGGGGCGGGAAAAAGACGGCGTGCTTGGTCGAGCTTGTAACGGTATTGAGTCATATCGGCATCCGAATAGCTTTTTAATCCGCTGCGGAAATCCTCTGCGAATTTATAGAAAGCGAAGTATCCCGAAGCTTCCATCGCTATTTTAAATGCCTGCCCTGATTCCTGCCGAGCGATTTGCATATAATGGTGAAAGGTCAACTCAGACATCTCTGACAACCCCTAAACGGCGATGGTATTGGAAACAATCTTTGAATATTATACCCTACGGTGTGGCATCGCGTCCGGCTTTTTATGATATAATGAGAAACAATGCGCAAGACCGCTGAAAGTTTTATAGGAGGGAAGATACAACAGATGAGTCGGCGTTTTGTCATTGAGGCCGTAATGATCGCCATCTACGGGCAACTGCTTCTGCCGAAACGTCCTGTCGAATACAGGATACCTTATACATCGGTTATGGAGCTTTATGATATGAAGGATAGTCCTGAACCGGTCATGCCGGAAGCGGATGACGATGCTTACGTGAAATCGAAGATTGGCGAAATGATTAAATATTTCGAAGATCCGTTTAATAAGAAGAAGCTGGAGCGCGCTCTCATGGCGCCTTGGCGCGAGAGTCCGCCTCTGCCTATTAACGAGAACGTTACGTTCGTAATCGTGAATGCGGCGGAGAACATGCAGTATGGAGAGCTATTCGACCCGATTGAAACGGAGGTCATCCTCATGTCGCTTCGTTTGCAATGCCCGGTGTTAACCGATCAGATCGAATTTCAGGATAAAGTGGTACAGAATGCCATTCCGGTACAATTATTCGACATCGACGATTTCGAATTCGCCGTTGAGGAAGGCATGGAATCCACGGACGAATATACCAAATAAGAAGCTGCCGAGAGTCTCGGCAGCTTTTGCGTCAATTGGAGGGGATGGTTTTGGTTAAATCAATTGCCCGATGGATGGCTAAGAGGCTGCATAAACGGCAGAAGTTGGAACGATCTCTCCGATGGTACGAAAGATGGGGCCTCGATAAGATGACCTTGGATGAACAGGTCGATTATGCGGGACTTCTTCATGATAACGGTAATTCCGAACGGGCAGTCGACGTGTTGACGTCTTTGTTACATAAATCCGCGATCCCTCATGCATATGAGCGAAGAGCTCATATTTACAATGAAATGGGGAAAGAAGAGGAAGCGATCGCGGATTTGAATGAGGCCATCAGACTTGATCCTGAGCCTTATATATATTGGTATACGAGGGCAATCTCACATTATGACCGGGGAGAATATGACTTATCCGTTGATGATTTCAAAGAGGCGCTCAACCGCAGAGAAGACTCGAAGGCTTCGACCTACTACGAATTAGGCAATGTCTATATGAAGCTTGGCAACTTCGACGATGCGGAAGCCAGCTACGCCCAAGCGTCTGCAAATCCGGCCAAAGCAATCCCGCATTATTACTATCGCCGATCGCAAGCGTTGGAACAATTAAATAGAGTGGACGAAGCTTTGGCGGTGTTATCGCATGGCATTGAGCTGCAGGAACGATGGTTTATGCTTAGCGATCGCGGAGCAGCGATGCTTAAGGAACGTACTAACTATTCCCATGCTGCCGTCGCAAGCTTCATCAAGGGATCGCAAGAGGAGTTCGGCTTTCGGTTATTTGAATCGAAATTGCTCGAAGACCAAGGGGAGCTTGAGGGATCACTCGCTTCATTGGATAAGGCGCTGCTACTGAGCCCGAATGCAGCGGAAGTACAGCTTCGTAAAGGCTGTTTGCTTAGACAGCTTGATCGATACTCCGAATCCGTGGAAGTTCTGAATCGAGTGAAGGACAATAACCCTGTCTGGCTTCCTGCCTATATGGAGCTCAGTACCACGTACCGAATGAAGGGAATGCATGAGGCAGCCATTCAAGTTCTTCAAGCGTCCAGGCAACATTTTCCCGACCATACGGTCGTTCGGTTCTGGCTTGCGGATGCTTACCGCGAGGCGGGACAGCTGAAGGAAGCGAGTAAGGAAAGTCTGGAATTGATTGAGATGGAACCGGAGGATCCTCTAAACTGGAAACAACGAGCGGAGCTTTCGATTGATCAAGATCAATACGAGGAAGCTGATGCGGCATACACCCAAGCTTTGCAGCTCGAGGAAACGGCTGATTACTATATGCGCCGAAGCTTCTCCCGGTATATGGCAGACCGTTATGAAGAGGCAATGATGGATATTCAATCGGCGGTTAAGCTGGATGAGAGCATTATGAAGGAAAGCAAGACGGCTTATGCATTGGGCGAGCTGTATTTCGGCATGGGAAATTGGGAGCTCGCGGAGGCGGAATATTCACGGGCGCTTGCGCTCGAGCCGGATAATTCCCAAATCTATGATCGCCGCGCGCGTTGCCGATTTGCAGCCGATCGCCTCAATGACGCCTTGGAAGATTGCAATAAAGGCATACTTATAGATGCGAGCAATGCCCGATTAACATGGTTAAGAGGACTTATCCAATATCGCTTGGATGATCATGAAGCCGCGCTTATTGATTCGTTGACCTATTCAGAGCTGTTGCCGGATGATTCTCAGGGGCATTACAACCTCGGACTTATCTATAACCATCTGGACAGACATGATGAGGCGATAGCTTCCTTCACAAAAGTGATTGAATTGAATCCATTCGAAGCTCAAGCCTATTTGGAACGGGCATCGTTATGGTATCACCATTCCTTTGATCGGGTGCGCGCGACGGATGATTTGGCACAGTGGCTGCTTTACGCCGGCGGGGAAACGACGGAAGGAGACCGTTTCGCGCTTCTGAACGAAGTCCAGGGATTCGATGACGAGATGCGCGAGAGGGCTAAGGAGCAATTCCTTCTCGTGTACGGTAGCAGCCGCTACTTATCGTAAGCAGCATTTGGATCACGAATATCCTTATGGTAAAATGAGGATAAACTTAACATTGGGCGCGAACGCGGTCGTTGGGGTTGACGTTGATTATGAAGTGATCAGGGATGGCATGTTGATGGTTGCGGTTAGCGGTACGGCTGTTCGTTTAGAGAATTAATTAAGGATGGTAATCGCATGAAATATAGAACTCTCGGTAAAACAGGGTTGCGAGTGTCCGTCGTCGGCGTTGGAACTTGGCAATTCGGCGGGGAATGGGGCAGAACCTACGAACGGCAAGAGGTTAACGCGATTCTAGGCAAGGCCCAAGAGTTAGGCATCAATCTTATCGATACGGCAGAATGTTACGGCGATCACTTGTCGGAATCGCTAATCGGCGAATCCATTCAAGGAAATCGGGAAGATTGGATCGTGGCGACGAAGTTCGGCCATCATTTTCATCGTAATTTCGAGCGTTCGGACGTATTTGAACCTAAGGAAGTCGTTACGCAGCTAGAGCATTCTTTGCGGGCGCTGAGGACGGACTATATCGATTTATACCAATTTCATTCCGGACCGAATTCTTCTTTCGATCAGGAAGAATTGTGGGACACGCTGAATAAGCAAGTCCAATTGGGTAAAATCCGCCACCTCGGCATATCCATCGGCTCCAATGAAAACATACATCAAACGTCGCATGCAGCGGACGTAAATGCTGAAGTCATTCAAGTGGTATACAACCGTTTGGATCGTAATCCGGAGAAGGAAGTATTTCCTTCGTGCGCTGACCAAAACTTAGGCGTCTTGGCGAGAGTTCCGCTGGCAAGCGGTTTTCTAAGCGGCAAATACAAGCCGGGAGCGCAATTCGCTGCCAATGACGTTAGATCTAGATGGAATGCGGCAAAGCTCGACGCCCATATGAGGGAAGTCGAAGTCATACAGCGTGATGAAGTGCCTCCGGGGATGGATATGGCGGCTTGGGCACTTGCTTGGTGTTTGAAGCATCCGGCGGTCACATCCGTTATTCCGGGATGCAAAGATCCTGCCCAAGTTGAAGCGAATGCTGCCGCGGTAGATCTTGTGGAAGCCGGACATCCACAGGAAGCATAACCGTTGATTTATGGCATACAAGCAAGTAAAGCCTCTCCGATAATGCGGGGAGGCTTCATTGCGAGCGAGGTAAAATAGGGATAATGAAACTGCAAGTGGATATGAACAACGGAGGAGCATGACCTCATGAATGGCAAAGTAATCCCAGTTTATGTCCTTACCGGATTTCTCGGAAGCGGCAAGACGACGCTGCTAAATCGAATATTGGAAGACTTGAAGGGTAAAGGCTTGAAGCCGGCTATTCTGCTGAATGAAGTCGGTGATGTAAACGTGGAAGGACAACTGGTAGAGCAGGATATTCCGATGGCAGAGGTGCTTGGCGGGTGTATCTGCTGCACAAGCCGCGGGGACTTAGGTCTAGAGTTGGTGCAGCTGGCGCAGGATCAGCCCGACGTCATCTGGATTGAATCAACGGGAGTGGCCCAGCCGCTAGATATAATGGACGGCGTAACGGAAGCGTCGCTATATGCTAAGCTTGAGCTGAAGAACGTCGTGACTGTCGTGGACGGCCGCCATTTGCTCGACCGGCTCCGCATCGGTACGGGGAAAACCTTTAAGCTCATGAAGGAACAAATCCGGGCGGCTAACATACTCGTGCTTAACAAGACGGATTTGGTCAGAGAGGATGACATCTTAGAGTTGCGGGATGCTCTAACGGATTGGAATCCCCATGCACGAATTGTCTTAACATCGAGGAGTAACCTAGATCCTGCCATACTCTACGCAGAGTATCGGAACATCCGGCACAATATACAGCATATTGAAGCCCATGTTCATAACGAATTGTGCCAACTCGAGCATGGACACGAGCATCATCACGACCATGATCGCTCCGCACTTCATGATCATGTAAATGTCGTAACCTATTTCTTCAAAGGGAATGTAGACAGCGTCGCATTCGAGTCGTTCCTTAAAGGGTTACCCGACGAGATTTACCGGGCGAAAGGGATCGTTACCTTTCAAGATACGGCGAGCTTGTTCTTGTTTCAGTACGCGTACCGCGAGATCGATTTCCTGAGGATTACTCCCCAGAAGTCGGTTAACAACGTGGCCGTGTTCATAGGCGAAGGATTCTCGGAATCGGAACTATTGAACCAACTTGAGCAGTTAGATAGCAAATTCGAAAGGAAAGAGAAGGCAAACCTCATGAAATGTGTACGAGTTGTGACCAATGAACAGTTAAACCAAGCCTTTGATATCCGCGTTGAAGTATTCGTTAAGGAACAAGGCGTTCCTAGAGAGCTTGAGATGGATGAATATGACGAATCTCCCGAATCGTGCCACCACTTCATAGTGCTGAAAGACGAGCTGCCAATAGCGGCAGGACGCTGGAAACCATTCGAGGACGGTGTTGCTAAAATGCAGCGAATCGCCGTCCTTAAGCCTTTTCGGGGTATGGGAGCGGGTATGTTCCTGCTTCGGGGAATGGAAGAGGATGCTAAGCAATCGGGGTATGGAGCCTCCGTTCTTGATGCCCAATGCACAGCCGAAACCTTCTACAGTAAATTAGGTTATGTGACGGAATCCGAGGAGCCATTCCTGGACGCGAATATTATGCATGTCCGCATGCGCAAAAGCCTTTAACCCCTTGGGAATTTTTCCCGGGGTTTCTTTTTACTTTAAATTTTATTAAAATAGCAACCTTTGTCTGGTAATGGCGTTAATACATATGATTAAATAATCGGATGTACTATAACAACCAGATTAGAAGGAGCACGTTATGCAGAAAAGGTTTTCGCTATTATTACTCGCCGTATTGTTGTTATGTTCGATTCCGGTCCCCGTTCATGCCGAAGGAAGCACGGATGGGCAAGAAAAACTGATTCTTCAGCAAGGTTCGAAGCGAATGATCCATAACGGCACGACGGTTATGTCGGCACAGCCTCTAAGCGCCATTAAAGGCGTCACTTACGTTGCAGCCCGTTCTTTCATGAACGAAATTTACGGCACGATTACTTATGAAGCCAAATCGAAGCAATATGTACTTAGCAATGGAGATAATGAACTACGGTTTACGGTAGGGCGTACGCCTTATTCGTTAAACGGAGTATCTCAGTACAACGGGATAGGAGCTCCTTATTTGCTTAAGGGCACACTGATGGTTCCTCTGCGCACTGTCGGTCAACATTTCGGGCTAACTCTTACATATTTTTCTAAAGACAAGAAGATAGAGTTGATTTGGGAATCAAAACCTGTCGCGAATTTTTCCGTATCCAATGTAAATCCATATGCCCAGCAAACGGAAGTCTATTACACGGATTTGTCGAATCATCCGAGAGGACTCGCGATCGTTGATGAGCGTTGGGAAAATAATCTAACCGTTTTCGATCAAGCGGGCACTTATACGGTATCCCACTGGGTACAGGACGAAGCAGGCGTTTGGAGCGAACCTTATACGATAACGATTACGGTCAAGCCGCCCAATCAACCGCCCGTTGCCGCATTCACTACAGAGAAAGATTCGTACAAAATGGGAGAGTTCATCCGCTATATCGACCAAAGCACGGACGATGAGAATCTAATCGTAAGCCGGGTATGGACGAACGACATGAACGGATTTTTCGAACCTGGTCCGCAGACGGTAATTCTTCGGGTTACCGACGTGAGCGGCGAGGTTAACGAATATTCCAAGACGATCACGATCGAGAATGAAACGTTGTACACGAGAGAGCAGTTTAACTTGCTGTATACGGAAATCGGCGAGAAATTCGCGATCAGCGGCCCTGACGTGCTTAATCTCCCTATCATGAGTTACGACATTAACCCGCAACCTCAAACTTTGATTCGCGCGAACAGTCCGGAAACGATTAAAGAGGAAGGAATCTACTACGAAGATGTCGTTGCCGGCGATGTGCGGCTCATGGTACATAATTTCAATGGACGTTCGACTCCGGTAAAGGTGTACCTTATTGCTACCAACGAGAACAATGACGATGCGACAGTCCGTGTTGGACCGGTCGGTATTGGTGGACCTAATCCATATGTATCAGGGGTTGCGCGCGCGGTTTCCGGGAGATTCTTGGAGTCCCGCCTTAATCCGAAGGTTTCGTACGTACAGATTCCTGCCGGACAGAGCCGGATTCTTGTGCCCGAATTCAGCAATAAACCCGTGAAACCCGGTAATGTGTACTCCATGTTCGCGGATGTTACGATGAACAAAAATCTGAAAGTGCAAGTCGTCATTGTTAACGCTGAACGCAACGTATTTAGCTATCTTCCTTATCTATCCGTATTGCCAAGTCACGACAGGCACATCCGCGGTACTTTCGAAGAAGCTAACAGGACGATGATTGTGAATCAGACCATCGGTGACGTGAAGAGCCGGATGATACTTGCGGATAATGTGATCGATACACGTCTCACCGGGATTGATAAGACAACGAACACGCCAGTATTGAATGCCGGAAATTACGGAACTTTGTATACGGTAAGGTTAAATAACGTACAACCTCATACCGCGATCGTTGTCAACCCTCGCGGAGGTCATTACGCCGGAGCTTTTAACGTTAACGGATCAATCGTATATACGACAAACAACGGGATACTCTCCAATCCCAATGAGGTCGGAATGCTCTATAAGACAGGTGACGCGGCAGAGTCGGTTACCATCATATTTACACCTGCTTCCGGCAGCAACCTGCCTATCAATCTCTTATTTATGCCCATGCCAACTCAATAGAATCGTTTGATAGATTAGCCGTTTTGGTGCAGAGTCGTTGCCCGAAGCGGCTTTTTTATTCGTATATGGTTTATTCGGCGATCAAAAAATTTGACAGTGATAATCATTATCATTTAGACTATGATTAGATTGTTGAAGGAGCTGACATCATACGATGCAAATATCGACGAACCCTGGAGGATTGGTTTTCCATTTCTCCTCAGTCAAGAGGCTTTCATCAGATGAGCTTGTCGCTGCTCCGTTAGGGCAAGGGATAGTTCATAAAAAACACATTACGGACGAATGGGTTGAGATTAACGAAGGGCTTCCTGCACAAACGCATATTAACCGGTTGCATGTGTACGATGACCAGCTATATGCCTGTTCGGATAAGGGTCTGTTTTATTGCACAGACGAGACGTGGAGCCTGACGGAGCTGCTCCTCGGATGTTACCAGTATAAAGAATTCGGAGAGGTCGGGCTTGCGGGAACAACTTCCGGTTTATGGTTCACCGAAGGCCGGGGATGGCATCTCATGATGCGTTCGGACGTTATCGTATATGATTTCTTATATCTGCCTCAATACGTAGTATTAGCTACCAATGAAGGCCTATCTATTCTGGATCGGCTAACGACGACTTGGATGAATTACAAGTATGGCTCGGCTGTTACGAGTCTGGCCGTTCATCGCGGGAGAGTCATAGGGGCGACGGAGCACGGTGAACTGATGGTCGGCAATGGACAAGGCGGATTCGACCGTTACAGAATGGGAAAAACCTTTGTGTTCTCCGTTGTGACCCGCGACAACGAGGTGTTCGCTTGCACGGATCGAGGACTATACCGTATTAGCCATATTCGTGATCAACTGTCGTTGATGGCGCTTAAGATTGGGTGTCAAGTTACAGATGTGGATATGGATGACACTCATCTCTACATAGCTACTTTATTTGAAGGCGTTCAGCGTATAGAGAGATGAGCGGAAGTAATATTACGGTAAGTTAGGAATAAAGACACGGAACAGGCTGCCCTCCCCAGGGTAGCTTTCAACGTTTAAAGTGCCTCCGTGAAGCTCTACGAGCGATCGGGTGATGGACAATCCGAGCCCGGCCCCGCCGTGTTTGCGCGCACGCGAGGGATCAATACGATAGAAACGATCAAACAAGCGGGGCAAATGCTCGGAAGGGATTCCCGTTCCGTTATCTTTGACCGTAAGCTCGGCACCTCCGTCACGTTCATGCACGGCAATCTGAATGGCGCCTTTGATGGGATCGGTATGCTGCACGGCGTTCTGGAATAAGTTCAGCAGCACCTGTTTTATTTTGTCCCGGTCAATCGGCAATAGGATTCCCGCATCTAATTCCATCGTAACCGCCCGTTCCTCCGCAAGGATTAATAGCTGCGGTTCCATCTCCTTGACGATTTGAGACAACTCGCATTCAGCAAACAGCGCTTCCGGCGCACGATCGAGCTTCGCTAATTGCAGCAGGTCGTAAACTAATTTATTGATCCTCCCGGACTCCCCGTACATGCTCTTCAGCGCTTTCGTTAATTGATCGGGGTCAGAAGCCGCGCCGCGCAGCAACACCTCGAGAAATCCGTGAATGGAAGTTAGCGGAGTTCGCAATTCATGCGATGCATCGGCGACGAAACGCCGCATTTGTTCTTTCGCTTCCTGCTCTGCGCGGAATGAGGATTCGAGCCGTTCCAGCATGCGGTTAAAGGAATGCGATAGGCGGTCGATCTCCAAGGGTTGTTCCTTCTCGGGCAGCCGCTCGTTTAGTTTGCCTGAATCGATCTGTTCTACCTTCTTTACCATTCGGGAGAGAGGGATTAGCGTCTTGCGAATGGCGGGCAAGAAGGCCAATAAACCTATGATTAACGCAGCGAAAGCAAGGCCAAGAAATAAAATCAATTGCCGGTAAAGCTCGTCTTTTAACGGTTTTGTGCTTGTGCTGACTTGAACGATTCCGTTAGCTCCGTTAAATGATCTTACCGCCTGAAGGACCACGAGTTGTTCTCCGTCAGCTTTATCATTAATGACCTTAAATGTCGGGGTCGCTCGCCGTGGCTGTTGTAAGGCATCCGAATAGGTTTGTTTGTCCAATTGAGGCACGGATTCGGTTGTGGAGTTCATGTGAGATAAGACGGTCAACTCTCCGTTACGGTCGATGAACGCGACCGACGAAGCCGGGAAGAAAATGAAGGAGCCTGCCGGGCCTCTGCGCATTTGCGGATTAAACCGTTCCCACATTTCCCCCGGGACGGATTGGATCTGCCTTTGAATCGCCGCGGCTTTGTTCTGGTACAGGAACCGTTCCATGAAGACGTATTGAAATAAACCTATGATAAGCAGCAGTCCGGCAAGCAGAAGGAGAATACGCGATAACAATTGATAACGAAGAGAGCGGGGGAAGACCAAGTTTCGAAAGCCGTCGAACAGATTTATCCGGCGTTTCATAACAAGTCCACCCTGTATCCGGCACCGCGAATCGTTCGGATGACCCGATGCTCCCGATCCTGTATTTTGTCGCGCAGGGAGCGAATGTATACCTCTACGATGTTTTCTTCCCCGCCGAAATCATAACCCCATACTTGATCGAGAATAACGCTTTTGCTAAGCACATGGCCATGATGCAGAATAAGGTGCTTCAACAGCTCGAATTCCGTTGGAGATAAATCGAGCGGGCGATCGCGGTATTTAAGCTCCTTACGGATGGCATCAATGGTAAACGGACCGACTGATACCTCGCTTAGGAGATGAGGGAATTGATTGCGAACCCTCGCCTGGATTCTCGCAAGCAGTTCCCCAAAGCCGAAAGGCTTGGACATATAATCGTCCGCGCCTATGGTAAGGCCTTTGATCCGGTCATCGATCTCTTCTTTGGCCGTGAGCATGATTACCGCAACGGGTTTCGTATTCTTTAGCGTCTGGCATACTTCATACCCGTCCATCCCGGGCATCATGATGTCTAGAATCACCACATGGGGCGCGAACTCGGCGGCGATGCCGATCGCTTCCGGCCCGTCTTGCGCCGTCATCACATGGTAACCTTCGTTAACTAACCCAAGCTCCAGAAATTGCAAGATATTCGGTTCATCATCTACGACCATCACTTTAATCCCTTTACCCTGCTGTACCATATAAATTCCTCCAACCGGCATCTATTGTCACAATCTCATTCCGGCAGCTTTCCTGTTATTTCCCCATTATGAACGAATAAGCTTAAGACTGGCTGAGTGAAAACTGAAGGAAAGCTGAAAGGGACGTTCAGTAAACATTCAGCGGGCATTCATGTTGAACTAAGGTTTGCCTAGCATAATGTGGCCATAACGAGAAAAGGCGAAGGTGAGAATCCGGGATGAGAAAAAGAATAGCGTGGACGACCGCGTTAGTCATCGTACTTGCGGCTGGAACTTGGGGAGGTATCCGGTTTTTCGATAAAGAGGATACGCAATTGACGGCAGCTTACGCAACGAGTCAAGTTCGGAAGGGAACCATCGAGGTTAAGATTAGCGGAACCGGGAGCATTCAGCCCTCGGCTCGAGAAACCCTTAAGGCAAATACGGCCGGAACGGCACTTAAAGTCAATTTCAAACAGGGCGATACGGTGAAAAAAGGCGATGTACTCATTACATACGAAGAAGACGACGTTTCCGAACAAGTTCGAAGCAAAGAGATCGATCTGAAGAAGAAACAGTTGGAATTAACGGATTTACAAACAAAGTACAAGCAAGCCGAGGACGATGAAGCTCGCGAGAGTGTCGTGCTTAGCATTCAGAAGCAACAGCTTGATATCGAGATGGCGAAAGAAGAGATAGCCTCACTAAAGACTACCAATACCATTGATCCGATTGTTGCACCCATCGATGGGGTGTTAGCGACGTTTGATGTACAAGCAGGCGATTCCCTTAACCCTAACGGAGAACTCGGCGAGGTGGTCAACTTCGCGCAGCTTCAGATGGTAGTCGGGATCGATGAGCTGGACATTTCCAAAGTCAAGCTGGAACAGGAAGCGCAAATTTTGGTCGAAGCTTTGCCTGATGATAGCTTTACGGGCAAAGTCGTATCCATAGCGGATGAAGGAACGACAAGCAATGGCGTCGCTTCATTCGATGTCACGATTCAGCTTGCGAATGCGGACAATCTGAAGGTTGGAATGTCCGCGGAGGCCAGCATTATGACTTCTAAGAAAACAGATGCCATATATGTTCCGATTGAAGCCGTTCAATCTTTCCAAGGGCAATATTTTGTCATGGTGCCAAGCACGGGAGCGAATGCCCAAGGTCAAGCTGCCGGCGGGAATACGGGGTCTTCTACGCAAGATGGGCAGGCTGTTCAGGGTGGACAAGCGGGTCAAGCGGAACAAGGAACCCGAAGCGAAGCTCCCGAAGGTGCACAGGGAGCCGAAGGCCAAGCAACGCCAGGTGCACAGGGAGGCCAAGCTCCAGGCATGAATTCAGATCGTTTCCAGAACATGACCGATGAGGAAAGAGCGGCGATGCGCGAACAATTCATGGCCGGCAGAGGAGCGGGCGCTGCAGGTGGAGTCAACGGTACGGGAACCAACGGGGGAACGAATACAGGTGCGAACGCTACCCAGACAATCCGCGTAGCTGTTGAAGTAGGCATAAACAACGAGGACAATATTGAGATCCTTTCCGGACTGAATGAAGGGGATCTCGTCATTCTTCCAACAGTAGTGAGTTCAGCATCGACCACTAACGCGCAGGGAGGATTCCCGGGGCTTGGCGGCGGAGCAATCCCCGGTGCTGGCGGTGGTTTTCCGGGCGCCGGAGGCGGGTTCACCGGCGGAGGCGCAGCCGCAGGAGGCGGTGGACGCTGATGACTACGATAGCTGAACCGTTAATCAGAATCCATCAATTGAGCAAGCAATATCGCATGGGCGGAGAGCTGTTGAATGCGCTGGACGATGTTTCGTTAACCGTCCATAAAGGTGATTTTATCGCGATTATCGGTCCTTCCGGATCAGGGAAATCGACGCTTATGAACGTCATAGGTTGTTTGGATGCTCCTACTTTGGGTGAGTATTGGCTGGACGGAGAAGAGGTTAGCCGGCTAAAGGAAAATAAGCTCGCGGAAATTCGGAACCAGAAAATCGGTTTCATTTTCCAAGGCTTTAATCTTCTCTCGCGCTTGACAGCTATCGAGAATGTGGAGCTCCCATTGATCTACCGGGGAGTTCCGGCGAAGCAAAGGAAAGAGCAAGCAATCGCCGCGTTGACTAAGGTGGGATTGGAAGAAAGAATCCATCACCGTCCAGTGGAATTGTCCGGCGGTCAACAGCAGCGGGTTGCGATTGCCCGAGCATTGGCCGGAAATCCTCCGATCTTGCTCGCGGATGAGCCTACGGGAGCGTTAGATACGAAGACAGGCAAAGAAGTGATGGGTTTTATCAAGGAATTGAACGCTCTGGGCCATACGATTGTGCTCATTACCCATGATCCGGGCATATCCGGGCAGGCCAAACGCGTAATCAAAATCATGGACGGGAAATTGAACGAAGAGGGAGGGGGACAGGATGAACTTCGCGCAAGGGTTTAAGATGGCCATCAAGAGCATTCTATCGAACAAACTCCGTTCGCTCCTGACGATGCTCGGAATTATTATCGGGGTAACGGCTGTCATTGCTTTGGTAGCGTTGGGACAGGGTGCCACGAAGTCCGTAACGGAACAAGTGGAAAGCTTGGGGACGAATTTACTGACCGTTAACATCTTGGGCCGAGGATCCACCAGTACCTTAGGCTGGACGGAGGCCGTTGCGATCGGGGAGAAGGTAGAAGGGATCAAATATATCGCTCCCGCAAGTACGCAAAGTACGTCGGTCAAATATGGTACGACCAGCGTCGACGTTAGTGTCATCGGTACGAATGCCGACTATGCGGGGGTTCGGAATTACCAGGCGGCTTCCGGCCGATTCCTCGCCCAGATCGATTTGGACGTCTACCAGAAAGTAGCCGTAATCGGATCAAGCACCGCAACGGAGTTGTTCGGGATCTCGAGTCCGATCGGCGAGTATATCCTCATCCAAGGCACCAGATATAAAGTGGTTGGCGTGTTAGCGGAGAAAGGAAGTTCGACGACCGGCTCTAACGATGAGGTGGTCATGATCCCGCTTACTTCCGCGGAACGGCTGTTCAAGTCCAAAGGCGTCCGAACGATCTATGTGCAAGCGGAAACAACGGAACAAATCGACTCCGTCGTAATGGGATTGGAGACGGAACTCAGCGATCATTTCAGGGGTAATACCAATAGCTACCGAGTGTTTAACCAGAGCGACGCTCTTTCCACTTTATCATCCGTGTCGGATACGTTAACTCTCGCTCTAGCCGGAATAGCGGGGATTTCCCTATTGGTAGGCGGAATCGGCATTATCAACATCATGCTTGTTTCCGTCACGGAGAGGACGAGGGAAATCGGAATACGCAAAGCGATCGGCGCGAAGAAACGGGATATTCTTATTCAGTTTCTGATTGAATCGATGGTGCTAAGCGGATTGGGCGGGGTTCTTGGCATAGGCATCGGGATTGGGTCCGCAAAAGGGGCTTCCTCGGCTTTCGATATGGACATCGTTTTCTCGCTTGATATCATCATGATTGCTTTTATTTTCTCCGTTGCCATCGGCATCCTATTCGGAATGTTCCCGGCCAATAAGGCGGCCAAGCTGAAACCCATAGAAGCGCTGCGATTTGAATAAAGGGAAGCGAGCTGCCAGCCCCTTTGGAAAGGAGGGTAACCGCATGGGCATCATTCCGGAATACGAAGCATTGGTCGCTCCGCACCTGGACGATTTGCGAAAATATTGTTTTTATCTAACAAAGTCCAAATGGGATGGAGAGGATTTATTCCAGGAAACTTTGCTGAAATCCCTCCTTTTCTTCACGCATACCTCGCCTTATCTGGATGTGAAGCCATTTCTAATTCGGGTTGCACGGAACTTATGGATCGACGAGTGCCGAAAAAAGCAGAGAAGGCGAACGGCGCTGATCGATCAGCCGATAATTTATTATACCGATAATAATTACGCAGAAGTTCGCGGCGCCATAGAATGGTTGGCCGAGCGTTTTCCGAGAAGGAATATTGAAATGTGGCTGCTGTTTCAATATTTTGGATATACGATTCAGGATATCGCGGAAAATATGAATAGCTCCGCCTCTGCAGTCAAATCTGTGCTTTTCCGTACACGGGATTTGCTTCGCAATCGTCACAATCTGACGGAGCATCGCAAGGTGATCCACCTGGACGTGGAGCGTTGGTCGCGGGCAGTCATGCAGGATTCGTCGCAAGGAATACTATCCGAAGGATAAACGAGTATAACCCCGTGCATTTCGATTCGGGGTTCTAACTATGTTATAATTCTCTTAGAAAAACATATAGAGGATAGTAGGGGAGCAGACCTTCGAGATGAAAATACATCCGCGCGTTATCGTTATTGTTTCTGTTCTTCTTACCGTTTATTCCAGCATTAATTACTACATTGGCTGGCACTTAACTCAGTGGTTGGACGTTATCGGATTCACGTATAAACCCGCGCTTTTCTGGAGCCTATTCGGAATTATCGTTTACGGTTACATCGGCGGACGCATTCCTTTGCCGAATTTATTAAAACCTTTTAGCCGTTTATGGAAAGTCGTGGGGTCCTATTACATTTTCGTCTTCGAAGCCGGGTTTCTTCTATTTCTTATTACGGATCTGATAGGGTGGTTCATTCGCCTGGCTGGAGGAAACGGGGAAGAATATACGCTTTACTCTGGCAGTGCCGTGATTGCGCTTATTATAGTGTTGCTGTCTGTAGGTTCGCGGAACGCTTGGAGTCCAGTCGTACGCAAATATGAATTGGAGATCAACAAGCTTGCCGCAGGGTCGAAAAAGGATTGGACCGTCGCGGTCGCTTCCGATTTGCACTTAGGCAATGTAGTCGGCAGGCGGCATCTGAGGCGCTTGGTGGAACGGGTGAATGCGATGGAGCCCGACCTTATCTTATTGCCCGGAGACGTAATCGACGATACGATCGAGCCGTTCATCCGCAATAAGATGAGCGATTTATTAGGTGAATTGCAGGCCAAGCAAGGCATCTATGCGGTTCTAGGTAATCATGAATACTATGGCGGTCATATTGAACAGTACGTGGAGGAAATGAACAAAATCGGAATCAAGGTCCTTCGGGACGAAACGGTGGAAGTTGCAGAAGCGTTGCATGTGGTTGGCCGCAAGGATAAAACCGCAGAATCCGCTCCGTCCAATCGTCTAAGCGTAAGCGATCTATTAAGCCCATTGGATTTAAATAAGCCGGTAATTCTGATGGATCACCAACCGACTAAATTCGGACAAGCGGCGGAAGCCGGAGCGGATGTCATGCTGAGCGGCCATACCCATCGGGGACAATTTGCTCCAAACCACATTTTTACGAGAAGAATCTTCGAACTCGATTGGGGTTATATGAAGAAGGGTGCCATGCACGTTATCGTTTCTTCGGGTTTCGGTACCTGGGGACCTCCGGTCCGGATCGGAAGCCGCTCGGAGATTATTCAAATTAAACTCAGGCTTCAATCTTGAGGCGTGGATACTTTGATTCGATTATAATAACGTCAAGGAAGCCTTGTTGCAGCGTCATTGCCGACGCCGGAACAGGGCTTTTTAAGTTGTGTGGACGTCTCAGCAGACTTAAAACGTCGGAAGCGGCGCTTGGAGTGTAATGGCGGTGGGTGGTACGTTGGTTTTAGTATTTTTAATTATGTCATTTAATAATGAAATGTATCACATTAAATGAAAAATTACATTTTATATTGTAACATAAATAATAATATGTTATACATTATATAAACAAAAGAAGCTCAATGGAGGGTTACATATGGAGAGAGAACTGGCACTGGAAATCGTACGCGTAACGGAATTGGCTGCCTTGGCGTCTGCGCCATGGATGGGCCGGGGCGATAAAATAAATGCGGACGGTGCGGCGACTTCCGCGATGAGAGCGATGTTCGACTCGGTTTCCATTCGGGGTACGGTGGTTATCGGCGAAGGCGAGATGGATGAAGCTCCCATGCTGTATATCGGAGAGCAGGTAGGCAGCATGAACGGGCCGGAGGTCGATGTTGCCGTGGATCCGCTGGAAGGAACGGAAATCGTCGCCAAAGGCTTGAACAACGCGATGTCGGTTATTGCGGTCGCGAATAAAGGCAATTTGCTTCATGCGCCCGATATGTACATGGAGAAGCTGGCGGTCGGACCGGAACTGGTCGGCAAGCTGAAGCTGACCGACCCGATGGAAGTCACTTTAATGAAAGCGGCGGAGGCGCTCAACAAGAACGTATCCGAATTAACCGTCATGATCTTGGACAGAGTGAGGCATGAATCGATTATCAAGACGTTACGGAAAGTCGGCGTAAGAATTAAGTTCCTGTCGGACGGAGACGTGGCTGGAGCGATGGCGCCGGCTTTTCCCGAAGCGGGGATCGATTTGTACGTGGGTTCCGGCGGTGCACCCGAAGGGGTACTCGCCGCGGCGGCGCTCAAATGTCTAGGAGGCGAAATACAGGGAAGATTAATGCCTTCGGATGCCAAAGAATACGCGCGTTGTCTGGAGATGGGTATTGAAGATCCCTATAAGGTGCTTCTCATGGACGATATGATCGGAACGGAAGACGTTATCTTTGCAGCGACGGGCGTAACTCCGGGTGAATTTCTGGGCGGCGTTCGCTACTTGCCGGATGATCGAGCCGAAACCAACTCCATCGTCATGCGAGCCAAAACAAGAACGATTCGTTTTATTAAAGCGTTGCACTACTTGCCTAATAAATCCTTATTGCACAAGTGATTAATGTGGAGCAACCTATTAAAACAGGTTGTTCTTTTTTTGTTTGTGTTTGAATTTCGTATATTCAAACATAAACAAATATGATAGGATAATATCAAACACAAATAAACAGTAAACCGGAGGTATTTCCATGGTACAAAGCTTATGGGAGTCATCGAAAGCATCAGAGCGGCAAAGCGGATTGGATCAGCTCGTATACCGTTCCAACATTATCGGCGCAGATCGCCGCGTATGCAACTACGGCGGCGGCAATACATCGACCAAAACGATCGTGAAGGATTTCCGCGGCCGCGATACCGAAGTGATGTACGTCAAAGGCAGCGGTTCCGACCTCGCTTCGATGAAAGCCGGCAACTTCACGGGACTCCGCATGGATGATATACGTCCTTTGTTCGAGAAATCGGAAATGTCCGATGAAGATATGGTCTCTTACTTAGCGAATTGCATGATCGATTCCAAACATCCTCGCGCTTCTATCGAAACGCTGCTGCACGCTTTCCTTCCATACAAACACGTAGACCATACGCATCCGGATTCCATTATCAGCCTATGCTGCGCGGACAATGGCAAACAATTGGCTGAAGAGATTTTCGGAAACCGTTTCGTATGGGTTCCTTATATCCGTCCGGGCTTCACATTGTCGAAGATGATCGCGGAAGGCGTGCTTAACAATCCGCAAGCCGAGCTCGTGCTGATGGAGAAACACGGCCTGGTCACTTGGGGCGACACTTCCGAAGCTTGTTACGCCCAAACGATCAAGATCATCACAGAAGCTGAGAATTTCATCGAAGCCCGCATCATTGAGGCACAAGTATTCGGCGGCGTCAAACATCCAACGCTAAACGCCGAAGTTCGTAAGAATATTGCTTCCCAAGTGATGCCGACGATTCGCGGCGCGGTTAGCGATGCAAAGAAAATGATTCTTTCCTTCGACGATGCGGAGGATGTTCTCCAATTCGTAGGAGGCAAAGACTCCTCGGCTCTGTCCCAAGTCGGTGCGGCTTGCCCGGATCACCTTGTTCATACGAAGGTGGTGCCTTTGTTTATCGATTGGACTCCGAACGCGGATGACATCGAAGGCTTGAAAGCGAAACTTAAAGAAGGCGTCACCGCATATAAAGAAATGTACAAAGCCTACTTCGAGCGCAACAAGAACGAAGGCGACGTCATGTTCGAGGCGGCTCCGCGCGTCATTCTTATACCGGGCGTCGGCATGATCAACACTGGCAAGAGCTGGTCGATGTCCCAAGTAAGCGGAGCGTTGTATCACCGCGCGATCGCCGTTATGAGAGGCGCGACGGCCCTGGGCAATTTCGTGTCCCTCGCAGAGAACGAATCCTACAACGTCGAATACTGGCCGCTTGAGCTTTACAAGCTGTCCCTGGCTCCCGCGGAAGCGGAGTTCTCCCGCAAGATTGCTTTCATCACCGGCGGTGCCGGCGGTATCGGCAGCGAAACGGCACGCAGGCTCGTATCCGAAGGCGCGCACGTCGTACTTGCCGACCTTAACCTGGAAGGCGCGCAGAAAGTTGCAGCCGAAATCAATGCGAGATTCGGCGAGAACCGCGCGATTGCCGTGAAAATGGACGTAACGAACGAAGAGGCGGTACAAGCAGCATACGCTGAAACAGCTCTCATATACGGCGGAGTAGATATTATTGTCAATAACGCGGGCTTGGCGACGTCCAGCCCCTTCGACGAAACGTCGCTGAAAGAATGGAACCTGAACATGAACGTGCTCGGTACAGGCTATTTCCTGGTTGCCCGCGAAGCGTTCAAGCTCATGAAGGCCCAAGCAATCGGCGGAAACATGGTCTTTATCGGCTCCAAGAACTCCGTGTATGCAGGGAAGAACGCATCGGCTTACAGCTCGGTTAAAGCGCTTGAAGCTCATCTGGCGCGTTGCATCGCGGCTGAAGGAGGAGAGTTCGGCATTCGCGTCAACACCGTATTGCCTGACGCCATTCTTCAAGGCTCCGCGATCTGGAACGGGAGCTGGAGAAACGAGCGTGCGGCCGCATACGGTATCGAGCCGGATCAATTGGAAGAATATTACCGCAAACGCACGACGTTGCTCGTCAACATCTTCCCGAGGGATATTGCGGAAGGCATCGCGTTCTTCGCTTCCTCTAAATCCGACAAAACGACAGGCTGCATGCTGACGATCGACGGCGGAGTACCGGCCGCGTTCACTCGATAATCCGGAGGGGATTTCATGCATAAGCACCGCGGGGAGAAGCTTTGGTACATTCCGGATGGCTATATTCCCGAGATTAGCTCGGGACAATTAACGAGCCATGAATCCATCTGCGTGTTGAATACGTCGTCCGAGGATGCTCTGCTGAGAATCACGATTTTCTTCGAAGACCGAGAACCGATGGAAGACATTATGGTCGTCGTGGGCGCAAGACGTACGAAACATATCCGCACGAGCTCGTTGCACCGGGAAGGGACGCCGATTCCGGTCGGCGTTCCGTACGCCATCGAAGTCAAGAGCGATGTGCCGGTCATCGTGCAATATAGCCGGTTAGATTCGACCCAAGCCGAGAATGCATTGATGTCCGTCATGGCATTCCCAATCAAGTAAGGCGATCGAAGGAGGAGAACGCATGCAACAGAAAGTGGCAAGCAATTACGAGGCAGCGAAGGAGCAGTATGCTCAGCATGGTATCGACGTCGAACAAGTGCTCGGCAAGCTGGAAAAGATCAAAATCTCCATGCACTGCTGGCAAGGGGACGACGTACGGGGGTTCTTGAACAAGGATCAGGATTTGACCGGAGGCATTTCCGTAACGGGAAATTATCCAGGAGCGGCAACGACGCCGGCGGAATTGCGTGCGGATTTGGAGAAAGCGTTCTCCTTGATTCCCGGGAAACACAAAGTAAACCTGCATGCGATCTACGCGGACACGGACGAGAAAGTCGAATTGGATCAAATCGAGCCGAAGCATTTCCGGAAGTGGGTCGACTGGTCGAAAGAGCAAGGACTGGGACTTGATTTCAACCCGACTTGTTTTTCCCACGAGAAATCCAAAGACGGCTTCACGCTGAGCCATCCGGATCCGGCTATTCGCAAGTTCTGGATCGATCACTGCAAAGCATCGCGGAAAATCGGGGCGTATTTCGGCGAGCAGCTTGGGCAAATCTGCGTGACTAACGTATGGGTTCCGGACGGCTTCAAGGATGTTCCGGCGGATCGGATGACACCTAGACAACGATTGAAAGATTCGCTCGATCAAGTGTTCGAAGAAAAGTTAAACCCCGCACATCATTTGGATGCGGTGGAAAGCAAGCTTTTCGGACTTGGATCGGAAGCTTACGTTGTCGGTTCACATGAGTTCTATATGGGATATGGAATCAAAAACAATAAATTGATCTGTCTGGATGCGGGGCATTTCCATCCTACCGAAGTCATTTCCAATAAATTGTCGTCCCTGGCTCTGTTCACGAATGGAATCTTGCTTCACGTAAGCCGTCCGATGAGATGGGATAGCGACCATGTCGTAACGTTGGACGATGAACTGATCGATATCGGCCGGGAGCTCGTCCGTAACGATCTTCTCGACATCACGCATATCGGCCTGGATTTCTTCGATGCCAGCATCAACCGCGTTGCCGCATGGGTTATCGGAACGCGCAACACGCTTAAAGCGTTGCTAAGGGCGATGCTCGATCCGGTCGAAGCGTTGAAGAAAGCGGAGCTGGAAGGCGACTACACGACCCGTCTGGCGTTGACCGAAGAATTCAAGTCGTATCCTTTCGGCGCGGTATGGGACTACTACTGCGCGAAGAAGGGCGTTCCCGTTCGCGAAGATTGGCTGGCCGAAGTGAAAGCTTACGAGAATGAAGTGCTGTTGAAGCGCGGCGTTTAACTTATCATAAGGGTGATGCAGGATGTCTGACATTCTCGCGTTCGATCTGGGGGCGAGCAGCGGAAGGGCGCTGCTCGGCCGTTTGGCGAACGGCAAGATCGAAGTAGAGGAAATACATCGTTTCCCCAACGATCCCGTTCAGGTGGGAGATCGTTTGTACTGGGATATTCTGCGTCTATTCCATGAGATTAAGCAAGGCTTGCTGAAAGCGAAGCATAGAGGGATCGCTTTGCAGAGCATGGCGATCGATTCCTGGGCCGTCGACTTCGGATTTATCGGCAAGAATGGCGAGCTCGTCGGCAATCCTTATCATTATCGGGATCGCCATACGGAAGAGGCGATGGAAAGCCTGTTTGCCCGTATACCGCCCGCGGTTATTTTCGGCCGTACGGGAATCCAGTTCCAGCCGTTCAATACGATCTTTCAGCTGTACGCGCTGAAGCAGGCGAATTCGCCGGTACTTAAGGATGGGAGCCGCTTGCTCATGATTCCGGACCTGCTCCGTTACTTCCTTACCGGCCAAATGCACAACGAGTTTTCGAATGCGACTACGACTCAATTGTACAACCCCGTTGAAGGGAGTTGGGATTCGGAGCTGCTCCGTTTGCTCGATCTTCCGGAGACTTGGTTCGGCGAAGTGCTGAAGCCGGGATCTCACGCGGGCAACCTGCAGCGTTCCGTTTGCGAGGAACTAGGCATCCCCTCGATTCCCGTGTATGCGGTAGCCGAGCACGATACGGGTGCCGCGGTAGCCGCCGTTCCCGCGACAGATCGGTCTTTCGCTTACCTTAGCTGCGGAACTTGGTCTCTAATGGGAACGGAAGTACAGAAGCCGGTAATCAACGATTTGGCACAGAAGATGAACTTCACGAACGAAGGCGGCGTCGGAGACACTTACCGCTTGCTGAAGAACATTATGGGTCTTTGGATTGTTCAAGAAAGCCGCAGGGAATGGGAAAGAGCAGGAAAATCCTACTCGTTCCCCGAATTGGTAGAGATGGCCGCATCGGCCAAACCGTTCGGAGCTCTCATCGATCCGGATCATTCCCTATTCCTTCACCCTGGCGATATGCCGTCAAGAATTGCGCAATACTGCCGGGAAACGGGACAACAGCCTCCGGAACAAGCGGGCGAGTTCGTACGGTGCATCCTTGAGAGCTTGGCTCTCAAGTACCGATATGCTTTCGAGCTTACGGAACGTTTGTCCGAGCAACGCTTCAGCGGCCTTCATATGGTTGGCGGAGGCATTCAGAATACGCTTCTCTGCCAATGGTCCGCCAATGCGATCGGCAAGCCGGTATGGGCCGGCCCGTCCGAAGGCAGCGCGATCGGCAATCTGGCGGTACAATGGATCGCTCAAGGAAAATTCGCAGATATATGGGGAGCTCGGAAAGCGATTCGCGAATCGTTCCCGTTAACGGTATACGAGCCTCAAGACTTGGAAGCTTGGAATGGCGCGTATAAGCGATTCCGCGTCATTGCGGGACTGAATGAATGAAGTTAGTACGCGAAAAGAGGTAAGCCATGCTAGTTGCGGAGCGCTATGAAAAAATCGTAAGCCTGGTCAACGAGAGAGGCAGCATTCGGGTATCGGAGTTGAGCGAGCTCTGCCAAGTGACGGAAGAGACGATCAGACGCGATCTGGATCGCTTGGAGCAGTCAGGGCGCCTGCGCCGGTCTCACGGCGGGGCGGTGAGCGTGAAGGATATGCCGCAGCATCCGGAAATTCCCTATGCCTTGCGGGAAATTACGCATGCCGATGAGAAGAAACGGATTGCCTTGGAAGCGATCAAGCGGATTCAGCCTAAAGACCGGATTCTGCTGGACGCGAGCTCGACCGCCTGGTATATGGCATCGGATTTGCCTGATATTCCTTTGACCGTGCTTACCAATTCTATCAAGGTCGCAACCGAGCTAAGCAACAAGGAGAAGATCGAAGTCATATCCACGGGCGGAATTCTCGCTCAGCGTTCTCTTTCTTTCGTCGGTCCGCTGGCCGAACGCTCCTTGGATGCTTACCATGTAGATAAAGTTTTCCTGTCATGCAAAGGCGTTCACCTGGATCGGGGAATTAGCGAGTCCAACGAATTGCAGGCGCGCATTAAAGAGCGGATGATCGGCATGGCGGACGAAGTCGTTCTGCTTGCGGATTCCAGCAAGTTCGGCGTTCAGGCGTTCACGCATGTTGCGGATTTAGCTGAAGTGGATGTGATCATCACCGATCGCCGCATTTCCAAGGAAACGGTGGATGTGCTTGAAGACCGGGGAATAACCGTCGTTACGGTTTAATTAACCCGTTAGCTAGTTATGTACTGCCATTTAAGGTATGGCAGTACATTTCTTAGTTTCAACTTGTCTGACAACCTGATATTATGGTGGCAGAAGCTAAAAGGGGGCAGCGTTTATGAAAGTTTCCTTATTCATCACTTGCTTGAGCGATGCGATCTATCCAAGAGTCGGAGAAGCGATGGTCCGACTGCTTGCGAAATACGGCGTTAAGGTTGATTTCCCGAGCGTGCAAACATGCTGCGGGCAACCGGCGTTTAACAGCGGCTATTGGAATGAAGCAAGGGCAACGGCCAAGACGATTCTCGAGGCGTTCGAGGATTCCGACTTCGTTATCTCGCCTTCCGGTTCTTGCACGGGAATGATCCATCATTACCCGAAGTTGTTCGAGGGCGACGATATCATGTACGGGAAAGCCGTCAAGCTGCAGAACAAATCGTATGAATTCACGCAATTTCTTGTTCAGGTGCTTGGCGTGACCGATGTCGGGGCGACTTTTCCGCATAAAGTGACTTACCACCCCTCTTGCCACGGCAGCCGTCTGCTTGGCGTCAAAGATGAACCTATGGCGTTAATGAGCCATGTTAAGGGTTTAGAGTTCATACCGCTACCGTTCGCGGAAGACTGCTGCGGGTTCGGCGGAACCTTTGCCGTGAAGATGTCGGAAATCTCCGGCGCAATGGTGTCCGAGAAATCGGATCACGTGAAGGAGACGGAAGCGGAGGTACTCGTGGGGCTGGATATGGCATGTTTGATGAACATCGCCGGCAATTTGAGATACCGTAACGAACCTGTTAGAGTCATGCATCTGGCGGAACTTCTCTATGAAGGGGTGGCACGGGCATGAGCGGACACGGACATTCTGACGGAGCTACGGTTAAAGAACGCGCGGACATTGCGCTGAACAACGATTTCCTGCGCAAAGCCGTCAAGTTCACGACCGAGAGGCTGAAGGGCGGCAAGCTCAAAGCGACCGAAGAACATGGCAATTGGGAGGAATGGCGGGAGAGAGGCCGGCAAATTCGGCTGCATACCATTGCCCATCTGGATTATTACTTGAACCAGTTCGTTGAGAACGCGCGCGCTAACGGTGTTCATATTCATTTTGCGGATACCGCGGAGGAAGCCGTTCATATTTCGCTCTCGATCGCCGAGCGGAAGAAAGCGAAGTCAGTCGTGAAATCGAAATCGATGGTCACGGAAGAATTGCACCTAAATCATGCCCTTGAATCGATCGGCGTGGAAGCTGTCGAGACGGACTTGGGTGAATATATTATTCAGTTGGCGGGCGAAACACCATCCCATATCATTATTCCGGCCATTCACAAGAACCGTTACCAGATCGCAGATTTATTGTCAGAAGATGCAGGGGAGAAGCTTGCGCCGGATACGACGATTCTGGCCGGTTATGTGCGCAGGAAACTGAGGGCGAAATTCCTGGAAGCCGACATTGGAATGACCGGCTGCAACTTCGCGATCGCGGAGACGGGTTCGATGGTTCTGTTCGAGAACGAAGGCAACGCGCGAATGGTAACGACGGTCCCGAAAACGCAAATTACGCTCATGGGGATGGAAAGGATCATTCCGTCTTGGGCGGATCTTGAAGTGATGGCGACTTTGCTTCCCCGTTCCGCGACGGGTCAGAAGCTTACGGTATATATGTCCGGGATTACGGGACCCCGCCGTTCCGTCGATGCCGACGGTCCGGACGAAATGCATATTATAATCGTGGATAACGGACGTTCGTTGCAGCTTGGAGATCCCGAGTTCCAGGAGCTTCTCAACTGTATCCGGTGCGGAGCATGCTTGAATGCTTGTCCGGTGTATCGCCATATCGGCGGTCACGCATACGGCGGTACTTATAGCGGACCTATCGGTGCCGTGCTAACGCCGTCTTTGCAGAAGAACGTTGCAGAGTGGGATGATATCGCTAACGCTTCGAGTTTATGCGGAGCTTGTTACGAAGCCTGTCCGGTCAAGATTCCGCTCCATGACATGCTGATCTACTTGCGTCGACGCAAGATCGAGAGCGGACACGGGGACAAGCTCGAAGCGCTTGGCATGAAAGGGTTCGCGACCGTTATGGGCAAATCGGGAAGATTCAAAAACGTACTGAAGCTGGGAAAGCTCGGTCAGAAACTGGTCGCGCGCAACGGGGAAATCCGATTGAAGGTCGGTCCGCTTAAAGGCTGGAATAGTGTAAGGGTTACGCCAAGTTTGCCTAAGAAGTCGTTCCGCGACCAATGGGGAACGCTAGAGGCTGAAATCCGGAATGGCCTGCAAGAGATGGATCCCGCCATGAAGAAACGGATGGAAGCTTTCGCGAAGGATCGGAACGCCGAAGGAGGTCACGGACATGGCTAATAGGCATCAAGAGTGGCTAATCGAGATGGAAGCGGAATCCCGCTCTAAGCAGACGAGGTTCATTAACGGTATTTCCGCTAAGCTAAGGAGGCCAATGGTTGCCGAGCCTCCCCGTCATCCCTTTCGCGGGGCGCCTGAATTCTGGAATGCTTACGAGTGGAATGAGGAAGAACGGATAGAGCGGTTTACGAACAATTTCACAAGCGTGGGAGGCCATATCCAGAGGTTTAAAGATATGGAAGAGGTCCGGCGGTTCATCGCCGAGAAAGCAAACGAGCTTAGCGCAAAGTACGTGATTCGGCAAAATCAAGCGGAGCTCGATGCACTCGATCTAGAGGGAGCGATCCCCGAAGCTCAGGTGTCGGTTTGGAACAGCGATCCCGAGCAATATTGGAAAGCGCGTGCCGCCGAAGCGGACATAGGCGTCGTAATCGCCGATTATGCCGCCGCTTATACCGGATCGATTACCGTGCTCTCGTCTAAAGACAAAGGACGCTCCGTCAGTTTATTGCCTACAGTCTTAATGGCGATTATCCCGGTAGGACGGTTGAAAACCCGCTTAGGCGAGATCATGGTCCACTTCGACGATGGCGGACGTGAAAGCTTGCCTGCCGGCATTCATTTCATCTCCGGACCGAGCCGCTCCGCGGATATCGAGAATGATCTCACGATCGGCGTTCATGGACCCGGCGTCGTATACGCTCTGATCGTCGGTTGAAACGGAGGGTTTGCAGGCGATGGAAATAACCCCGTTAACGAAGCGGAATCATTACGAGGAAATCAAGGATCAACTCCAGCAGATGATCTTGGACGGCAAGCTCAAGGTAGGTGAGAAATTGCCGTCGACCAAAGAGATGTCGGAACGTTTCGGCGTCGGCCGTTCGACGACAAGGGAAGCTTTAAGTGCTTTGAAAGCGATGGGATGGATTGAAATCCGCCAAGGCGGAGGCTGTCGGGTCGTTAGCAATTCGCCTCTCGATATCGTACTTCCCGAGTTGGATTCCCTACGGATGAACAGAGGGACTCTGCTGGAATTGCTTGAAGCCAGGCAATCGCTTGAAGTTTCGAATGCAGCGGTGGCAGCCGTGAAGAGAACGGAAGAGGATGTCACAGAATTCAAGGCGCTTATCTTGGAGATGGAGCAAGCTGTTGGCCAAGACGTGGAAGGAGAGAGAACCGATCTCTTGTTTCATCTCACGCTTGCCAAGGCAACCCACAATTCCATTATGGTCCGTCTTTTTGAGTCGATCGCCAATCAGTTGGAGACCGCCATTCGAGAAATTCGCAGAGTCGAGCTATATGCCAATCAACGTGTCGCCGAACGCCTCTACTCTGAGCATTCCGCCATATGCGAAGCCGTCGTCAATCAAGACCCGGAGCTTGCCTCGCAGAGGATGAAGCAGCATCTGCAGCATGTGGAGAACATTTTGATGAAGTATATAGGATAGGAAAGAACGAGCTTGGGAAACCGGGTTCGTTTTTTTGTTGCGTTAATGCGAGTAGATTGCTCCTGAGTTATATGCATACATTCATTTTCTGATCGCTATATGCAGATAACTCAGGGGGTGTTTGGAGCGATATAACATGAAATTTTGGGATTTTCTTAAGGATATTAAAACTTATCTGGAAATTATTCGTCTATTACGGTATATACTTCGCTATAAGAGGTGCTTTATGAGAAGGCTGATTGTCCTAATTACCGTAATTATTGCAATTACAGGCTGCAGTTCAGAAGCAGATATGAACATTGAAACCGTGAAGATCTTACCGACGGGGGAGGTAGAACCAGCCGTTGATCCTTTGTTACCTAAGGAATCGGCAACGGAAATTACGGACTATGTCGGTTCTTTGCCGGAGGCGATCAACGCGGCATCTACGGCTAAAGAAGCAGTGGCGGTCCTTGAAAATAATCTTCCGTTGCTGGCTTCGGAACAATTGGATACGTTGATGATGCAGCTTGAGGACTTTTATTTCACGGATATGGTTAAAGTTAAGGATGCGCTGCGGGAAGCGAATGAGGCAGGGATGTTTGAAAATCAAGATAATCCGATTACCGAAGAAGATATTGCGCTATTTCCGGACGAAGCCGCAAGGAAAATTGCAACCGACGCGATGGCGGGCAAATACAAGTTCGTAGCGGGAGAAGGCATTATGGTTCCAATAGTGGATTACCGCGCTCTACTGGATTATAAATCATACTTGAGTCCGGCTATGCGAGCCTATCTGGAATTGATGGCAATTGAATCAGACAACGAGGCGGTAGCAGACGGGAGCATTATCGTACCCTGGGAGCAACTGGGGGAACGTGCTTTGAAAGCCGAAGCCTACCTGATTGCTTACCCAACTTCTCCTAGATATGATCGGGTGAAGGTGGTGTTCTCGGTACATCTTATGAGGTTCTTTATCGGTGCAAGCAACAGTTTTCCATTTGCTTCCGGAAGAGATCTCGAGCCTGAGGCGAAAGAGGCTTTTGACGACATGATCGCCTCACATGGCAACACTTTTACAGGAAAACTGACTAATGAGTATAAACAACTTGGAAATCGTCTCCGTAAAGAACTGCCAGTTGCCAAAGAATCCTACGACGACCCTTTCTATGAGGAGATCATTAAATTTACGGATTCGCTGGAAGGTCGAATCCATGCGGAATTCCAAGGGAGGCCAAGTACTTCGATCAAAGCCGTTGATTAGTCGCCGGAGAAGGGATATCGCATCCCTTCTTTTTTCTTTGCGAGAATTTCTTTATCAACCGGTGAACCCAGCGTGATGAAGATTTATTCTTTCCAGTAGTCGCAGTAGAAGCCTTCTTAATAAGCTCTTCCTGAATAAGTTGTTCCCATTCCGCTTGGCGCAGTTCCGTTAAATTTCTTGGATCGTGATAATGGTTCAGCATTTCATTTCCCCCTTGCCATCTTTGCTTGATTTCATTATGCTGTAGCCAAAAGAGGAAAAAAAGTGAACAGTTTATATTTTCCATTTCCCCTTTTGCAATTGTTAACGAATAAAGCTATTCGAAAGATTCGCTATTCACAGCTTTTTTAAGGAGGAAACCATCCCATGAATACATCGGTGGATAGATATTTATCGTTAGTCAAGCAATTCGGAAATGGCGACGGAATCGGCAAACCAGTGGAGGTATCCATGGATGAACTGGCTCTTGCACTGTTCTGTACCACACGTAACGTAAAGATCATCATACGCAAGCTCGTAGAGGAAGGACTTATCGAATGGCAAGCCGGACGGGGACGCGGTAATCTATCGAAACTTACTTTTCTTGCCGAGAAAGAGCCGCTCCTGATGGAATTGGCTCAGGAGCTTTCGCGCAAAGGAGAATATAAACAAGCGTTCGACCTCTTGCAAACTTATTCTCAGAGCGCGGCTGCCAAAGACCGTTTTTTGCTATGGTTAAATAGCCATTTTGGATACGAAGCCGAACAGTCGGAAGGAAATCCGGTAGTCGATACGTTTCGTTTTCCCATACACCGGCCAAACCTCATGCTGGATCCTTCCGAGCTCTATTTTTGTTTTGATTCGCACATGGTTAGACAAATCTTCGATCGACTTGTTCATTTCGATCAATCGTCAAGTCATTACATTCCGTGTCTGGCACACGCTTGGGATTCAAATAAGGACGCGACAGAGTGGACCTTCTATTTGCGCAAAGGAATCCGATACCACCATGGAAGAGAGCTGTCTTCAGCGGACGTAAAGTTTACTCTCGAGCGCATGCGGGGCAATAAGCCGCACAGTTGGATGGTTCGTTCAGTTAGGGAGGTCGAATGTCTTGGGCCCCGAACCGTGCGGGTAAAATTGGAGAAGCCTAATCGAATTTTTCTGCGCTATTTATGCTCGGCAGCCATGTCCATTGTTCCTAAAGATCTTGTAGAGAATAATGAATCCGAGTTTTGGAAGCATCCCTTCGGTACCGGACCTTTCCGATTGATACAATGGACGAAAGATCGGTTTGAACTAGCTGCGAATCATGATTATTTTCTGGGGCGAGCCCACTTGGATCGTGTGGTTCTAGCTTTCCTGCCCGAGGATGTCGAGACGGTTTCCACCACTGGGCAATGGCAGCAATTAATTATAGATCGCGATAAATGGGAAAAAATGGATGGTGCAGACTGGACGACGATAGAAGCTTTATACAAGGGGTGCACGATGATGACTTGGAACCTAGGCCGGCCGGGACCCCAGCATTCCGTCCACTTCCGCCGAGCTTTCGACCTTCTTGTCGATCGCAAGGAAATGATTCGCAAGCTTGGAGAAGACCGGTTATTTCCGGCGCGCGGATTTCGGCCTACGGAACTGACGCCACATCTGGAGGATTCGTTTAATCCGGAAGAAGCTAAACGTTTGCTCATAGAATCCGGATATGATGGTACCCCAATAACCTTGAGCACCTATGGACACCATGAGAACGATTGTTACTGGATTCAAACAAGATGCGCTGAGTTCGGCATTAAAGTTAACGTTCGCATAGAGTCTAAGCAATCGATCCGGGAGCCCGAAGCACTGACCAGTACGGATGGCATACTATTCGGTGTCATATTCGAAGAGGATGAGGTTAGCGAAATCGAAAACTACGAGCAGCAGGGCAATTTCCTGAAAGAGCATATGCATCCCGAGATGCTCGCGTGGGTAAGGGAGCAAGTTAATTATGCTGCGGCTAGTGAAAGTCCGACTGAAAGAAGAGAACTGCTGAATGGAATCGAGACTCGGCTTCGAGAGGAAGCGCATGTCCTGTTCCTTCATCACAAGAAGCTTAACACGCATATCCACACAACTGTTAAAGGCGCCGGTTTGAATTCGCTCGGTTGGATAGATTTCAAGGATATTTGGTTGGAAAACCGAGTATTAAGCAGTTGAACATCCAATCGCGGTTTCAGCAAAATTTAAGGTGATCTTCAACCAAGCTTCAGGTTTACCCTTCATAATGGCGATATCAACGGCAGATCAATCATGAATCAGCCAATAGAAGGGGAGTTATTCTTTTGTCCAAACCATCGCCCAACCGATTGTGGATTACCGTTTCCGTGATTTTAGCCGTCATTCTCGTTGTTTACGTCATTATTTATCCCCCCGGAAAGAAAACCGACACCGATACAACGACTTTAGCAAGGGTTAACGGCATTAGCATCAGCAAAGATAATTTGTATGATGCGCTCGTTGCCTCAGGCGGACAGCAGACAATGGAAACCTTGATTAATAACGAACTGGTTCGTCAAGCGGCGGAGAAACAGGGCGTCGTCGTTACGGATGCGGATATCGACAAGGAAATGGAAGCCGTTCGCGGCAATTTCGCCACCGAAGAAGAATTCGAGCAAACGCTGGCCATGTACGGAATGACCCTTGAAGGGTTGAAGAAGGAGATGACCACGCAAGCTCAACTGCGCAAGTTATTGGAACCGCAAGTCAAAGTAACGGATGAGGATATCAAGAAATACTACGATGAGAACCTTGATACGTTAAAAACGCCTGAACAAGTTAAAGCCTCTCACATCTTGGTCGCGACCAAGGAAGAAGCGGATACCATTCTAGCAGAGCTCAAGAACGGAGCTGATTTCGCCGCCACGGCAAAGGAGAAATCGACGGATACGGCTACAAAGGAAAGGGGGGGAGAGCTTGAGCTATTCACCAAGGCGGATATGGAAGAAGCGATATCCAATGCGGTATTCGCGCTTGAACTCGGAGATTTGAGCGGGGTTGTCGAAGCCGGCGACGGATTCCATATCTACAAGTTAACCGAACGCAATGCCGCGATCACTCCGACTTTAGAGGAGAAAAAGGAAGAAATTCGCGAGACTCTCACTACCGAACAAATCTCAACGTTATCCACGACGTGGATGACGGAACAGCAATCTAGCGCGAAGATAGAGAATTTACTTGAAACGGCAAGTTAATCGAGCCATATACGATGGAGCTGTCCCCTGAACCATACGGGGGGATAGCTCCATGTTCGTTTATAAACAATCTGCAACGCTTTGAATTCATCCGCGTAATCCCTATAATGAAATCATTATGGTTTATAAAGAAAGGATTAATCCGATGAATTTTGCGAGCAAGCTTGTCCAGAAGGTCAAGGATCGTTTCGTACAACATAAACTCAAGCATTTTACGGACAAGCTTAACGAAATTACTCGGCGCAGCAGCTTAGCATCATGGGATAATGAACGGCTTCAAGCCGAATCTTTAAAGCTGAAAGATAGAGCCCGGAATGAAGAGTCCTTGGATGATTTGCTGGTGGAGGCATATGCGTTAGCGGGCGAAGCGGCTAGCCGCGTTCTCGGCATGCGGCCTTTCGACGTGCAATATTTGGCCGGTACGGCCCTTCACGAAGGCAATCTGGTAGAGATGCAGACAGGCGAAGGGAAGACGTTAGCCGCCGTCATGCCCGCTTACTTAAATGCGCTTCGGGGTCAAGGCGTTCACATTCTAACCTTTAACGATTATTTAGCGGGAAGGGACGCGTTATGGATGGGATCCGTCTATCGTTTTCTCGGTCTTTCCGTCGGTTTCGTGAAGGATGGAATGAGCACAGAGGAGAGACAGCAGGCTTACGCGGCGGACATTACCTATGTGACGGCTAAAGAGGCGGGATTCGATTACTTGCGCGATTCGATCGCGATGAACCAGAACGATATTGTCCATCGGCCGTTTCATTACGCGATCGTAGACGAAGCGGATTCGCTTCTGATCGATGAAGCGCGCGTTCCGTTAGTCATCGCGGGCGAGGTCGCTTCCTCCGGCAGCGATGGCAGCCGCATGGCTAATCTGGCCCGGGAACTGATCCAAGGGGAGCATTACGATTTCGACGAGAACAAAAGAAACGTGTTCTTGACGGAAGCGGGGGCGGAGAAAGCCGAACAATTATTGCGCAGCGGCAACCTATATGAATCGTACAACAGCCATTTGTTAACGGCATTAAATTGCGCCCTACATGCGGAATCTTTGTTGAAAAGAGATGTAGATTATATGATTCGCGACGGCAAGCTCGAGCTGATCGACTTGTACACGGGACGCGTAGCGGAGAACCGGCATTGGCCGGACGGGCTGCAAGCCGCCGTTGAGGCCAAGGAAGGCATGCAGTCGAAATCGTCCGGCAAAATATTAGGGACGATTACGTTACAGCACTTGCTGAGCTTATATCCGAAAATTAGCGGAATGACCGCAACCGCACAAGATTCGGCGGATGAATTCGAGGAAACTTACGGTCTGAACGTCGTCGATATTCCGCCGAACCGTCCCCGCATCAGAGTGGATCACGACAGCCGTATTTATACCCATAAGGAAGCGAAGCTTAAAGCATTGGTCAAGGAAATCGCGGAAGTTCATTCCACGAATCGTCCTATCCTAATCGGAACGAGCAGCGTTGAGGAATCCGATCTGCTGGCGTTGGAGCTGAAGAAGGCAGGCGTTAATTGCCATGTCTTAAACGCGAAGAACGATGAGAAGGAAGCGGAAATCATCGCCAAGGCAGGAGAGCTTGGCGCTGTTACGGTATCAACGAACATGGCGGGCAGAGGCGTCGATATTCGTCTGGGCGGCGGTGAGCCGGGTCAAGCGGAAGAGGTTGCCAAACTCGGCGGGTTGTACGTCATCGGTACCCATATGAACGAGAGCGCGCGAATCGACAACCAATTAAGAGGCCGCGCAGGGCGGCAAGGAGATCCGGGATCTTCGCGGTTCTATGTTTGCTTGGAGGACGAGCTGATCAACCGGTTCGGCATCGAAAAGGCCATTCCGGCCGCTTATCGAACGAAGAAACAGGACGAAGCTCTGGAAGCTTCCGTTTTCCATAAGAAAATGGAGCACATTCAACGTGTCGTCATGGGCCAAAACTTCGAAATGCGCAAGACGCTAAACAAATATTCGGACATGGTCGAAGAGCAGCGGCGCATTCGGCAGGAGCAGCGGGAGGCCATCCTGACGAATAAGGATTCCTTGAGCTCAACGGAAAGATATGTGAGGCTATACCATATGGATCGCGGTTGGTCGGACCACCTGGCGTATGTTTCTTATATTCGCGAAGGCATTCACTTGGAAAGCCTGGCAAACCGTAATCCCGTTGACGAATTTCATAACCGGATCATCCATGCATTCGAGCAATTACCTGATAAAATAGAGAAAGAAACAGCCAAGTCGCTGGGCAAATTGAATTCGGGTACGGCTAAGGACAACATCGATTGGGAGAAGGAAGGGCTCAAAGGTCCGTCCAGAACATGGACATATCTCATCCAAGATCAGTTTATGGAGAAAAAAGTGAACATCTTCGGTTTATAGGAAAGAGGTAGTCCGCATGAATGTAAGGAAAATGAGGCTTTACGATACGGAGAACATCTATTCCGGAGAAGACCGGGATGAATACGAGAAGGACTATGCCAGGTTGATCCAATCCCCGGCTTTCCGCAGGCTGCAAGGAAAATCCCAAGTGTTCGGTGCAGGGTCCGGCGATTATTATCGAACAAGGCTTACCCATTCGCTTGAAGTATCCCAAATCGCCAGGGAAGTAGCCAGGCGACTCGGGAAACAATTCGAGTTTTTGTCACGGAAAGAGCATCCGGGGTTAATGATCGATCCCGAGGTCGTGGAATGCGCCGCGCTCGCGCATGATTTAGGCCACCCCCCGTTCGGACATAAGGGGGAAGAAGTACTCAATCGGCTGCTTCAGGAGCAACATGGCTTGAAGTATGAAGGCAACGCGCAAAATTTCCGTATCCTTATGTTTCTTGAGAAACGGGCGGGCAGCGGCAGGGGATTGGACCTAACGGCATCCGTGCTGCTCGCGATCAACAAGTATCCATTTTGCATCGATGAGCCGGGAAGGCTTAAAGGGGTCTATCGTAAGGAATGGGAAAGCATCGATTTCCTGCGGCAGTCCTGGGGGATGCCGGGAAGCTCGGCAACGCTCGAAGCGCAGCTGATGGATCTATGCGACGATATCGCTTATTCCACGCATGATCTAGAGGACGGAATACGAGCGGGAAAAATTCAGATGGACCGCGGATTTTTCGAAGACGACCGCCTTGTTGCCAATGTGCTGCAAGAAATTACGGAGGATCCTACTTATTCCGAAGCGAATTGGGAGCACGTCGATAAAGCCGTTATGGTCAAGCAAGTTCTCATTCATTATTTAGAGCAATGGGAGATCATTTATGCAGAGTGCGATCGGGAGCCTTCGCGTACCCGTCGGGAGATGAAAGCGCGTTGGGTTCGGAAGTTCGCCAATGAGGTCGGCATAATCGACGATTCGGATACCGGATGGAAGAAGGTCACTTTAATGCGGGAAGGCAATCAAAATCTCGAACTGCTGCAGACGATGGAAATCCTGAAGAAGCTCGCTTGGGTTACATTGATCAAGGATTTCAGGGTTCAACGCTTGCATAAGCGAAGCGAGGTCATGATCGAACGATTGTGGGGCAGCTTCAAGAATTATGAAACCGGACGCCTCATCATCCCTCCGGATTGGTTGGAAAGCTATGAGCAGCAGAAGGACAAGTGGTCTTGGGAAAGGCTCGCGGCCGACTATATATCGGGAATGACGGATGCTTATGCCGAGAAGGTGTATGCCGAGTTTTTCGCCAGCCGTTCCGGCTCCATCTATGAAAGAGATTAAATTTCGTGCTTGACCCTGACATTAGCGTCAGGGTTTATACTGGGTTTGTATCGATCGACGGGAGGGATAACATCGTGAAGATCGGAGAGCTTTCCTCGCGCACCGGAGTCAGCGTTCGTTCGCTGCGTTACTACGAGCAGCAGAAGCTTCTGACATCCGTGCGCCAGGATAACGGCTATCGGGAATATACCTCTTTGGCGGAAGAACAAGTTCGGACGATTCAATTTTATTTGGCGCTTGGAATTTCGACGGAACAGATCTCCAGCTTCCTTAACTGCGTCTTGAAGAACAAGGAAGCTTTCTGCGCGGAAGTGCTGCCGATCTACAAGCAGAAGCTGAGGGAAATCGACGATCAAATCCATCTGCTGAATAATATCAAATCGAACTTGGAGGATCGCATCCGATCGATACAGGAGGGCAACTAACCTGGTATTGGAGGAATGGAAATGAATATGCTTGCGGTAAACGACACGACCTTTCGGGGCAGCGTGCGACAAGAGGGCGTAACCTTGGTCGACTTTGGGGCGCCATGGTGCCCGCCCTGCAAAGTGCTCAAACCGATACTGAACGAACTTGGCGGGGAATACGGAGAGAAGTTGTCGGTACTGGAAGTGAACTGCGACGAATCTCCGTCCGTCGCAACCGAGTACGGTATTATGTCCATGCCTACCGTCATCGTATTCCACAACGGACAGCCGGTAGAGAAGCTGGTCGGGCTTCGTCCGAAGGCTGTGTATGAAAGCTTGCTGACCAAGTACGTATGAAGCCGCGATTTTGCGGCTCTTTTTTATGAGGCGACCCATCGAATAGGCAAAGTCCTGTTGACTTTAATACCTATGGGGGGTATATTGAAAAAAAGGAGTGAGAAGAACGATGGATATTACAGTAGCGTCTCAACCCGATACATGCCATACGAGCGATAACGCAAGGAAGAGCCACCATTCGGACAATATGAAATCGTCGCTAATGTCCCGATTGAACCGGATCGAAGGGCAGATCCGCGGGATTAAAGGCCTGATCGAGAAGGATACTTATTGCGACGATGTCTTAAATCAGATAGCGGCCGCGCAATCTGCGCTTAACGGCGTTGGTAAGCTTCTGCTAGAAGGCCATATGAAAAGTTGCGTTGTCGAGAGGATTCAAGCAGGTGAACACGAGGTCATCGACGAGCTGCTCATTACAGTCAACAAATTGATGAAATAATTCGACTTCGGTTCAAGATAGTTACTGCGGAGAGGGGATTATTGCCATGCAAATCGATCTGTCGAACAAAACGGCTCTCATTACGGGAGCAACCGGTCAATTAGGGCGCGTGATGGCAAGAACGCTTGCGAAATGCGGAGCAAACATCGCTATCCATTATCGGAGCAACGAGTCCCAAGCATTGGAACTGCAAGATGAGATTCATTCCCTTGGAAGTCGCGCGGCGATCGTTCAAGCTGACATTACCAAGTTGGACTCGATATTGGCGATGAAAGATGTCATTGTCGATCAGTTAGGCTCCGTGGATATCGTGGTAGCCAATGCGGTCGTGCAGTATCAATGGACTAGCATCCTTGAGCAATCCCCGGAAGACTATGAGAGCCAGTTCGATTCCTGCGTAATGCAAAGCGTTTATTTGGCCAAAGCTTTCGCACCCGCAATGATTAAGCAGAAGTGGGGCAGGTTCGTCGGGATTAATACGGAATGCGTCATGCAGAATTTCCCGACTCAGTCGGCGTACGTGGCAGGTAAGCGAGGAATGGACGGGGTTTACCGGGTTCTTGCCAAGGAAATCGGCGAACACCAGATTACCGTCAACCAGGTGGCACCCGGATGGACGATCAGTGAGCGCGACCGCACGAACAAAACCGAACACAGCGAATCGTACGAACGGACCGTGCCGCTGAGAAGAAGAGGGACGGATCAAGAAATCGCGAACGCCGTTGCTTTTCTAGCCTCGGATTTGGCAAGCTTCATTACGGGAGCTTACGTACCTGTCAGCGGCGGTAATGTAATGCCATCCATATAATGTGCACCGTACAACGAGGTGGCGAAGCCTCGTTGTTTTTTGTATATTCCTTCAGTTATCGGGTATATGCTCAAGGCGTAATGACCGGATAAAGATTTCCCTTGATAGCGAAGGACGCCGTGCCTGATTCCTCAGATACGACAAGGACGATCGCATCGCTCCGTTCTGTAAGCCCGACGGCGGCTCTGTGCCTTGTACCTGTTATTCGTTCATTCTCTTGGTTAGCTGTTAAAGGAAGAATATTCCTCGCGGAAATAATCTGGTTGGACCGGATGAGTACGGCTCCATCATGAAGCGGACTTCCAGGGTAGAAAATCGACTCAAGCAGCGAATGGGTGACCGGCGCTCCAATCGGAAATCCCGGCTGAATAAGAGTATCGAGTGAATCGTTGCGTTCTACCGCAATCAAAGCGCCATGGCGCCGCTCGGACAAGCTTTGAATGCATAGCGATAAGTCCATATATCGATCGGTGTGCGGGGACAGATAACAATTCAAATAAAAGGTTGCTGCACTCGACTCGATGTGGAGGAAGTTTTTTTTAATTTGATCAAGTTCGCCTAACAGACAGTTTCTCTCATCGTCGATAGACTGCAGAATCTTATCCAAGCGGACCGTCATTTGATGCAAATCATCCTTAATCATTTGCTTCATAGGCGAGAAATCGCAATTCCCGGCAGGCATCGTCATGGCTTCACATCTCCTTGTTCATACTCCGACTTAGGATGCAATCTTTGGAACCTTTGTATACAGCCGAATACGTGAACAGCTAGGGGATAGTTACTGCAAGGGAACTAACTTACAAACTTTTCAGTTCTTATACTCGGGATTGTTTTCCAGTACAATAAGAAGGGAAATGTAGTGAATTAAGGAGCGTGGATGGGACATGGAACAGACGATATTGGGCAGGACAGGCTTACGTGTAACGAAGCTTGGATTCGGGGCAATGGAAGTTCGCGGTCCACGGGTGTGGAACGGAAGACCTGTAACGGATTCGGAATCAGAGATCATTTTAAACGCCGTTCTGAACTCCGGAATCAACTTCATTGATACCGCATACGATTATGGCCGCAGCGAAGAGCTTATCGGACGCTTCATTAGCCGTCGCAGACATGAGTATATCCTTGCAACCAAGTGCGGGTGCACGCTGGTAGATCACGGAGATCATGATGAAACGCCTCATGTATGGACTAGAGACAATCTCTTGCATAACATCGATACGAGCTTAAGCCGAATGAAAACCGACTATATCGATCTGCTGCAGCTGCACGGACCGACCGTTCAACAGACGGAAGAAGGACAGCTGGTGGATGTCCTGAAAGAAATTCAAGCAACCGGCAAAGTACGCTGGATCGGCATCTCCACTTATCTGCCTCATATTACTTCTTACATCGAATCGGGACAATATGATACTTTTCAGGTTCCATACTCGGCGCTCGAGCGGGAGCATGAGAATTTGATTCACGCGGCAGGAGTTGGCGGAGCGGGCGTCATCATCCGCGGCGGAGTCGGGCGCGGGGAGCCTGGAGCAGGTCTCGGATCGGCAGATCGCTGGTCTTTGTGGGAGAAAGCCGGGTTAGACGATCTGCTAGAGGAGGGGGAAAGCCGGACCGGGTTTCTTCTTCGTTTCACGCTCACTCATCCCCAGCTGTCTACGACCATCGTCGGTACGAAAAATCCGGAACACCTCGCGGAAAATGTACGATACGCGCAAAAAGGTTCACTTGGGTTGGAAGTCTATGAGGAAGCCAAGCGAGATTAAATTCCGCAGGCTGTTCGCCTATTGTTTAATGACATTAACTACTGATCGATCGAGGAGGAAGTTAGTTGAACTATAGAACACTAGGGAAGACAGGTCTGAACGTATCGGAAATCGGCTACGGCGCTTGGGGGATTGGCAAATCCCACTGGATCGGAGCAAACGATGAGGAGTCCATTCAAGCATTAAACCGGTCAATCGAATTAGGACTTAATTTCATTGATACCGCTCTAGGATATGGCGAAGGACATAGCGAGAGATTGGTCGGACAAGTCGTAAGAGAGCATTCGAAGCGAATCTTTGTGGCAACCAAGATCCCGCCGAAAAATTATCAATGGCCTGCCCGTGCAGGGGTTCCTGCAGAAGAGGCATTTCCGGCTGAACACGTTATCGCTTGCACCGAGAAGAGTCTGAGCAATCTTGGTTTAGATACGATTGACGTTCAACAATTCCATGTCTGGTCCGATGAATGGATAGGCCAAGGGGATTGGTTGGAAGGCATTCATAAACTGAAGGAGCAGGGGAAGATTCAACATTTCGGTGTATCCATGAATGATTTCCAATCGTCTAACGCGATCAAACTGATTGAAACCGGACTCGTGGATTCCGTTCAGGTCATTTATAATATTTTCGAGCAAAGCCCGGAAGATGAACTTCTCGCTGCATGCCGCAAACACAATGTCGGCGTAATCGTTCGTGTCGCATTGGATGAAGGAGGGCTGACGGGTACGATTACGCCTGACACGATTTTCGCCGAAGGCGATTTCCGCGAAGGTTACTTCAAGGGAGACCGCAAGCAAGAAGTGTTCGAGCGAGTCAACCGAATCGCCGAGGATCTCGGCATCGCCAACGATCAAATGGCTGAAACCGCGCTTCGCTTCGTGTTAAGCCATCCAGCAGTCTCAACTGTAATTCCAGGCATGCGTTCTGTCCGGAACGTCGAACGTAACATGAAGGTCGGAGACGGCAAGGGCTTGTCGCAGGATCAGCTAGCGAAACTCAAATCCCACCGGTGGATTCGTGATTTCTATCGGGGTTGAGAAGGTAAGGAATAAAATAAAACAACACCTCGCAGTTTCTGCTTGGTGTTGTTTTTGTCTCTACTGCCTAGCGATATGGTCCGCCGTTCGTATGGCGAGTGCGATCGTCGTCAAAGTCTGGTTTTCGGCTCCGATATAGGGTAAAGCGCTGTTATCTGCCACATAGAGACCGGTAACGCCGCGGATTTGCCCATATTGGTCGGCAACTGAAGTAGCTGGGTCATCTCCGATACGGCAAGTGCCTGAATCATGGTGCAAATCACCGAGAGGGGTCAAACATATGGGGGGTCTGCCGTTTTCGGAAACCAGGCGTATGCCTGCATTCGCGGCAATTCTTCTTATCCCTTCGGACATTTGGCTAACGACAGCCCAATCGGAATCGCTCAAGGAAAAATGCACCCGAATTTCTGGGATGCCGTCCTCGTCTTTGTTGGACGGATCCAAGGTAATATGATTTTCGTATCTGGGTTCGACTTTGCCATAACCATAGAAGTTGACTGTTGTTTCACCCGTGAATGGCCTTTCAAAGGCAACAGGGTACCAATAGAAAGCCTCCGGTCCGGTCATGAGCACGGAGTACGGATTTTCCGGCGATTGTGGAATCTGGATGTTCAGGGGGCCCCAAGGGATCGGGAAATCTACCGTGCTTATATTTCCTGTCGCTTGCACAAAGGTTTGATTCGTCAGATAATGTCCCAGCGCCGGGTGACGATATCCGGAAGAGAGCAGCAGACGCGGTGTTTCAAAAGTACTCGCACACAAAACAACCTTATCGGCTTTCAAGTTGTAAGCGGCTTTATCCGGGGAAATGACCTTGACACCGGTGACTTTCTGATTGTCATGCATAATCTGCACTGCACGTGAGTTCACCGCCAGATCGAACGGCCTTAGATTCAGAGCTCTGGCGAGCAGTGAAATGGAACTCGTAAACACATCGGTATGAATCTGTCCGTATGCATGGGGCAGGATATCGGCCGCGACCGGAAGGGGCGCCGCTTTGGAATAGCCGCTCATCCACAACCGCTCCAGTAATATTTCCGTAAACGAAGCGCCCTCTGCAAAAGCTCTAGTGACATGCATAATTTCTTCCGCCACACCGTAATAGCTTTCTATTTCGCCGACTGGCATAGGATATTTCGCCAAATCCCACTCGGGTAACCGGGGAGTGAAGGCATACCAGAATAATGTTCTTCCTCCCAACGCAAATAGTTGCCGCGCCCCGGGATATTCCGGAAGTGAACCCGGCAATGGCTTGGATAAATAATTAAAATACGCGACTAGGCGCTCTTCATTCATCGTCGGCAGGTTACGGGCTTGCGACGGGATCACTTGGTCTCCCCGTTCGATGATACCAATCCGTTTTCCTTCTCTTTGCCATTTTTCGCATAATCTCCAAAGAACCGCTCCTCCGCCAGCCCCGGTCCCGACAATAAGAACATCGTATTCCTGCTGAGCCATCTCTTCTAGCGGCGTGAGCGGAATCCAGCTGTTAAGCGGTTCCGGCGGTGTGATCTGACAAATCGGAAGCGGACTAACCGGTTGTTGGTTATTAGGAAGCGGCCGATTCGGCGAAGGAAACCAATTACTTCCATTACTCCATATTTTCATGCATTCACTCCCTGCCCAGCTTGTATATACGCACAACATTTTGAGTAGTGAATTCCTATTTTATAATGTAATGCGGAAGCAAGCTCATTTATGTGTGATGAAAAGGGGGAATACCAGAATGGACTTAAAGGGAGGGTCAATGATGATAACTTATATCGCCTTGTTGCGAGGATATCCAATCGTTGAACTTTTCCTTAAAAAGCCAGTTGTCGTTAATGCTCATGCTTGGGCAAGCCGGCAGCGGCTTTTTGTCGCGCGCGGAAACGGCGAACTTTCATTAAATTACCGCACAGCTTGTCGTCGCAGAATCTTTTGGAGCGGTTGCGAGTATCGTCGTAATAAACCCATAAACAGTTCGGATTATCGCAAATGCGTATCCGAGACGGTTCTCCTTCAGCCATCATCTGCGCCATAGACGCTGCAATCTCTGCCTGAATATGGGACCACTTATGACCGAGCGCAGACAAATTTAATTGGTAACGTTCACCGTTTATCGCAAGTTGGCGAATAACCGCTCCGTCAGCCATGACTTTGTTGAGGGCTTCGATATCTTCTTCACTCGGCAAGGAATTGGCTACAAAATCCGTCACCATCCGATGCAGAAGCGTCCTTAACTGCTTTAGGGCTTTCAATTCCTGAGGAGAGGGACGACGATCAACGGAGAGATGGTGCTTCTTAATCCATTGATCCAACCATTCCGGATTTTCCAGGCGATCATCGATCGCTCCGTCTCCTCGCCAATCACGATGCAAGCTATTCAGGAAATCATCCCACAGCATAGTCTATTTACCCGCTCTCTTTTTCAAACTATTGTAACACCTTAAATCCACTTTCGCTAGTTACTTGACCTCCAATTCATTCCATGATACATTACCGTTGTAACCCGTTAATATTGTTTAGATGGTTACAAGTATGCATTCCATGGAGGATATGAAATGAATAAAATCGAGCTGTTGCTTCACGGATGGGATAGCTGTTACGAGAAGGAAGACTGGTATCCGCCGCTTATGGATGCGCTTAAAGAACTGACCGCAGAGCAAGCCAATTGGCGGCCGGAGGGTGAACACGTCAATACGATCTGGGAAAACGTCCATCATCTGATTTTCTACAAAGAGCGGTTATTGAAAAGAATGACCGGGGAAGAATCCGATTATCCCGAGGACCTGACCAATGACGATACTTTTGCCGTGGGGTTAACCGCGGAAGGGGATTGGCAGGAAACCTTGGCCCGTTTGAAAACCGTTCATCAAGGAATTCGCACTTGGATCGCAGGTTGGAAGGAGGAGGAATTCGAGCATGTCTTCCCCAACCGAACTCAATCCGTCGGCCGGTGGGTAAATAGCCTTATTATGCATGATGCATACCACACGGGTCAGATCATGTTCATTCGCAAGCTGCAAGGCTCTTGGCCATCCCGGCGTTCTTTTGACTAACCGGCATTGGGACAACGAACGAAATGTTGAATATGAAGGCTGTCGAATTCGGCAGTCTTTTGTCATGAGAACGGGGTAGGAATCGAAGTAAATAATTGGAATATTAAAGGATTCAACCTGACATTCGCGAATATTCTATACTAAGGGATGTAACTATTTGTGTAGGTTTTACGTCTAAAGAGTAATAAGCAATATAGGCTGCTTCATTGAGCCCTTGAAGGAGAGATTGCGGTTATGAAGAACAAACTGGTACTGAGCATCGCCGCCGTATTATTTGGGTATATGTCTCTCGGATATGTTGAAGCGAACAATAATGACTATACAATGGTTCCCCGGAATCCGGAAACCCGCGTTGCCTATATCGATTCAATCTACCAACAGAACGGGAAAACATATGTCGCAGCCGATTTCATAGAGTGGTATGAAGGCGAAGAAGCGAATAAGAAATTCCGTGAAATAGAGCAGGATCCTGAGATGACCGAAGCCCCGGACGGTTATTATATCGTCAATGACGAGACGGTATTACAGACTTTCGAGGTTACGCCGGATGCAAAAGCGTTCATGCAAATTTATAACCGAACAGGCAATATCGAAGAAGCGGATACGGTTTGGAACGAGGAAATTAGCGTCGATAAGTTCGTGTCGCTCTTCTCGGATGATGCCGAAATGAACATGAAGGACTTCCCTTATCATCTAACGATTGAGAACGGCCAAATCGGCAAGATCACACAGCAATTTATTCCTTAATGCCGGCAATCAAAGCGTCGCTCTTTCAGCAGAGGGCGCTTTTTTATTTTGCGAATAAACGTTGACAATTAACCCCTTGAGCTCATACAATGAGTTTAATTATAGATTATCGATAATCGATAATGTAGAGCGGAGTTGTAATGGACTTGACCGATAAACCGCACCTGTTTCCGATCTCTTCTATCAGTACAAGCGTATATGCAGCTCTGAAGAAAGATATTATGGACGGCACCCTTCAGCCTGGAAGTCGACTTATCGTTCTTGAGATCGCAGGAAGGTACCGAATCAGCCAAGCCCCGGTTAGGGAAGCATTGGAGAGGCTGAAACAGGAAGGCCTAATTATCGGCCAACCTAACAAGGGCTCCGTGGTGTCCACAATTACCTCCAAGGAAATTAAGGATCTCTTCGTGCTTCGAGAGATGATTGAGGGTTTTGCCGTCAAGGAATCTATGCCGATTCTGACGGATAACGACTTCCGGAAGCTGGAGCAAATATTGTCGGATATGGATGAAGCGATTAAAGCAAACGACAGTATCGCCATATTGGAAAAGGATATGGAGTTCCACGGTTATTTCTACAACCTGTGCGACAACGAAGCCATTCTAGAGCTATGGAGCCGAATGAGAACGAAAATCATGCGTTTCATGGCCATTTCGAACAGGCATTATTCCACCGAAAAGCTTGTCGCGTGGCATATGCAGCTCATCGATGCGTTGAAGTCGGGAAACGCGCAGGAAGCCGTGAGCGAGTTCATCGAGCATATGCACGCTTATAAAATTATCGATTTGGATTAGATACAAGCACCATGATCGTTTAACCTTTCTGACAAGGGGAAATAGAGCATGAGAAGCGAAAGTCTGCTATTACAGGATCCCCTCATACTGAATTGGATGAGGGACAGCGTCTTGAGAAATCTGATTACCTCCAGCAGCACGGAAAATCTAGATTTGCGAAGCAAGCTGAATTTACTTAAGGTTAACTCTTATTTCGCTAATCCTACAGTAGCATTATTAGAATGCTCCGGCTCCTCGATCGGAGTAGTCGAACGGGAAAGAGAACACGAACGGATCAGAAGCTGTCTGCGCCAATACATGTCCGAGGACAGCGTCATCTTTAAGGATGGAGACGATCGTATCGGGCTTCTTTTTTCCTGGGAATCCCATGCCGCATTGCGTTCTCTAAAGGCCCGGATAAGCGATTGTTGTTCAAGTCCCGTTAACGTCGGGGTCGGGCAACCCTGTAACCGTCTCTCGGAAATCCATCATTCTTACGATCAGGCATCTCAAGCGCTTCAGGACAAGTTTTACCGGGGAACCGGCCAATTGATTTTCTTCACCGAGCTGGACACATATGTAGCGCTCCAAGAGTATCCCTTTACGCAAGAGAAGGAGCTATATAATTGGTTAAAATCCGCAGAGAGTATTCCGGAAATGGAGCAGGGGATAGAGGAATTTTATCGTCGGCTTATGAAGAACGGACCTATCGGCATTCAACAAGTGCATGAGATGACGATTCGTCTGTTAACCGGTATGGAGAAGAGAATGTTGAGCGACACCATGGAAACGGTTACTGGCTTGCGTTATGAGATCATGTCGATCGTGAAAATGGAAACGCTGCAGGAGATCATCCAATTCGTCGCTTTGTATTTGTCCAATTTACGGGAGTGGATGGCCCGGGAGGATCGGGATAGTCATCGCAATATCATTAAGAAAACGATCTTCTACATGGAACAGGAATGCCAGGACGCCTGCTTGGACAGCATGGCGCGCAAGGTTTATATGACGCCGACTTACTTAAGCATGCTGTTCAAAGCAAACACCGGAAGAACTTTCATCGAGCAGCTTACGGAAATAAGGATAGGCAAAGCGAAGGAAATGCTGAAGAACACTTGCCTAAGAAACTACGAAGTAGCGGAAAAAGTCGGTTATCACGATTCAAGATATTTCAGCCAACTGTTCAAGAAAAGAGTAGGCATCTCGCCTAGCGAATATAGGGAATTAGCCGGGGGATGACGGCTTTAAATAGAAACGGGACGGAGCAGAAATAAAACCCTGCTTCGTCCCATTTTTATTTTTAATATGAGAGCTACAACCGAACCTCGCCCGAAATGCCATATCCGTCAACCTTTCGAGCATCAATAAGCTCTTGATCCCACTTCAAGTGCTGGTACTCCGCGGCTAGTACATCTGTCTTAAACCAGTTGATAAAGTCTTGCCAGAGAGAAGTCGGCCAAGGCGAATCGATCTGCGCCGTCGTATAGGTGTAATCTCTCAGCCTGACGAATCCGAATATGTCGCGGACCTGGGATTTCTCGGCTTGTACGACGACGACCTCAGCCAGATGCGGCGGGATGAAGATGACCCCGGCAGGAGTTGCAAGAACAACATCCCCCGGCAAACATATCGCTCGGCCGATCCTAGTCGGCGTGTTTAAACCGATCATCGTGACATCTTCGATGGCGGTTGGATCGCTGCCGCGATAGAACACGTTAATGTTCTCGATCAGAACTACCTGCTGATTATCGCGGATTCCACCCCATATAACAGCGCCTCCGCGTTTCGTACGGGTAGAGATGGCGGTAGCGAGGTTGCCGCCGACATAAGTCCCCTTGAACACTTTATCAAAAAGATCCACGACGACCACGTCGTCCTCCTCCAACACGTCGATTACCCATTGATTAAAAAAACCTTTGCGGTTTTCCTGTTTATGGCCGTACTTCAGCAGCGTCTCGTGAAGGTCGGGGCGTTTGGGAACCATGACGGCCGTAACCGCACGTCCAACCATTACTTTATCGGGATGAATGATCTTAAAATCGCCTTCGAACTGAAATTGATATCCTCTATTCCAAAGCGGTCCCCAGGCTTCCTCCAGCGTAATGCTCCGCATCCGGCGCAAGATATCCGCGGATACCTTCGGACGGCCGTTCAAGAATCGATCGCCTTCCCATAATGGAGTCAACTGAGAGATATCCTCCGAATCGTCAAACTTCATCTGAATCCCTTCTTTCCTCACGTATTATATCTCTTATGCTGCCTTCCATTTCATTATTAGTGACGCTCAGTTGCCTGTCGATGCGACGTTCTTAAGGTCTTTCGAAGCGTATCGTAAGTTTGTCATACATCGATTCGAAATCCCTTAAATTTTTCACCTATCCATATTGATTTCTTCACCTGTTCGCGCGTAAGCGCTTACGTTATCGTTAATCGCAAGACCACTAGAGAGTGAGAAAGGGGGCGAAACGTTTGGTGAACAAGGGAATGACCAATTTAGCTGGTTACGTGTTCATATCGCCGTGGTTAATCGGATTTCTGCTGCTGACGTTATGGCCGATCGCGCAGTCGTTCTACCTGTCTTTTACGGATTACTCGTTGTTATCCGATCCCGTGTGGACGGGCGGGGCCAACTACGCCAAAATCTTCACGAACGATGACGATTTCACCAAATCGCTTAGGATTACATTCACGTTTGTACTTGTATCATTGCCGCTGAAATTATTTTTCTCGTTAATGGTCGCGATGTTGTTAAACAAAAAAATACCCGGAATGAACCTTTACCGCACAGCTATCTATTTCCCTTCCTTAATCGGCGGGAGTATTGCCGTATCCTTGCTGTGGCGGAACATTTTCGGTGTAGACGGTTATGTAAACGAGGTGCTTTCCTGGTTCGGCATTCAAGGCGTTGGCTGGATCTCGAACCCTGACACAGCGTTAGGTTCCCTGGTGCTTCTAAATGTATGGCAATTTGGTTCGACGATGGTTATTTTCCTGGCGGGGCTCAAACAAATTCCACAGGAATTGTATGAATCGGCTTCGGTCGACGGGGCATCCAAGGTCAGAAAGTTTTTTCACATTACGCTGCCGATGCTGTCGCCGGTTATGTTCTTCAATTTAATCCTCGGCATCATCGGTTCGTTTCAAATGTTCACCGCGGCACTTATCATCACGAAGGGTGGTCCCATGCATTCCACTTACATGTACGCCATGTTCTTGTATGAGAAAGCGTTTAAGCATTTTCAAATGGGATATGCTTCCGCGCTTGCATGGGTGCTACTAGTAATTGTTGCTATAATTACGGCCCTCAACTTCTTCGCATCGCGTTATTGGGTGTTCTACGAGACGGATGGGAGGGAGGGGAGATGAACTCTTGGCGCTCGAAAGCATCGAATCATCTGTTCTTGATCCTGTTCTCGCTGCTTATGGTCTACCCGATCATCTGGTGGATTGGCGCATCCTTGAAACCGATGCATGAAATGAGCTTGCCGGCGATCTGGCCGCAAACTCCGGTATGGGACAACTACACCAATGGCTGGGACTTCACCCCCGCCGAATATACCTTTGCACATTTCTTCGGCAACACGCTGCTGATGGAATTGTGGAACGTAATCGGCGGAGTACTGACCGCCGCGATTGTCGCCTATGGCTTCGGCCGGCTGAACTTTAAGCTTCGCGGGTTCTGGTTCTCCATCCTTTTGCTGACTATGATGCTTCCAACACAGGTAACGATCGTTCCGCAGTACATTCTGTACAATAACTTAGGTTATGTGAACAGTTATGTTCCGCTCGTGCTGCCGCATTTTCTCGGCGGGGGAGCATTCTTCATCTTCCTGCTCGTTCAATTCATCCGCGGTATTCCGCGAGATTTGGACGAAGCCGCCAAAATCGACGGAGCTTCCGTATATGGCATTTTCTTCAGAATCATCTTTCCGCTTATTAAACCGGCGCTTGTGACGGTAGGGATATTTACCTTCATCTGGAGCTGGGATGATTTCTTCTCGCAGGTGCTCTATTTAACCTCGGTGGACAAATTCACCGTCGGTCTGGCTTTGCGCATGTTCATCGATCAGTTCGAAATCCAGTGGGGACCGATGCTGGCCATGGCCATGCTGTCCGTTGTTCCTTCAGCGATTATATTTTTCCTCGCGCAGAAACATTTCGTCGAGGGGATTGCAACAACAGGAATTAAAGGCTAGCCGTTATCCATTACATGTTCGAGAGGGGACAAATCAATGAAACGCAAAGGGTCCAAAGGATTAGGAATTGTAATGTTGGCTTTACTGCTTCTCATTACGGCTTGCGGCAGCAATAACGGCAATAACAATGCGGCAAGCGGCGGCAAGGAAAGCGGAGGCAAAGAGAGTGCACCCGCATCAAACAGCCAGGATAACAGCACCGATCCCGTGAAACTCAGCATTATGTGGTGGGGACCGGACGCTAGGCATGAAGCAACTCTTAAAGCGCTCGATATCTACACGAAGCAGCAGCCGAATGTAACCTTCAAGCCGGAATATGTCGCTTGGGATGCCTTCTGGGCTAAGCTTCCGACGCTGGCGGCATCCAAGTCGATGACGGATGTCCTGCAGATGGACGCCGCCTATATCCAAGAGTATGTGGCTAAGGGCACGCTAGCGGATCTCTCGGATATCGATCTAACCGGCATTGTTGATCCGGCGGTCATCGAGAATCTGAAAATCGGCGGCAAGCTGTACGGTATTCCTCTCAGTCAGAACGCGCAAGGCGTCGTCTTCAACAAAACTGATCTTGAAGCGGCAGGCATCGCGCTTCCGCAGAAAGACTGGACTTGGGAGGATTACTTCGACTTCGGACGCCAAGCAAGGGAAAAATTGCCGGAAGGCAAATACGGCATCTCCGACACCACGCACGTATGGGACTGGTATCAATGGTATCAAACGGGTAATGGCGGGAAACCTCTCATGTCCGACGGAGGCAAAACGTTCACCCTTGATAAAGAATTGTTCATGAAATATCAGAATACGTTCGCGGAATTCCGCAAAGAAAAAGTTGTGCCCCCTGCAGATCAGCAGCTTGCATTCCTGGAAAACGATCCGTCTGCCGATCCAATGGCTACAGGCGTCATTATGACTCGTGGTGCAACAACGGGGTCGGTAAGCGCGCTAGAGCAGCTGCTCCCTGGCAAAGTCGATGTCGTCAACATTCCGACCGGCTCCGCAGGCGGAGGATGGGCGCAATCGACGATCTTCCTTGCCGTAAGCGCCGATTCTAAGAATATGGACCAAGCTAAAGCTTTCGTTAAATGGTTTATTTCGGACAAAGAAGCCGGAACGGCGCTTGGACTCACGCGCGGAATTCCGATCAATCCGGAAATCTACAAAGCCCTGGAGCCTACTCTTCAGCCCAAAGATAAGCTCGGCAAAAAGATCTATGACGTCGCGTTAGATAAAGCAATGCCATTCTATCCGATCGCAGCGGGTTATACGGAATGGGTGGATACGTACAAAGCGACAATGGAAAGCGTCATGTTCGGTCAAATGAGCATCGAAGACGCCTATGAGAAGCTGAATAAATTGGGTCAGGAAATCGCCGCGAAAGCCAAATAATCCGTGAAAACTCAAGTGTTGCGAAGGAAACCGCCTGCCGTTACTGGAAAGTAATCGGGCGGTTTTTACACTCTTTCCCCATTCTCGTTTCATTGGAGGGATTTACCGAATGCAATTGGCCGAATTTTTCACGTCTCAACCGAACCGGCTTTGGCATCTAGCCAAACAGATGGGCATTCAATATGCCGTTGGACCGCTGCCGTGGGAGGAAAAAGGGGAGAAGCCCTGGGACTTCATTCCGCTCGTTCATATGAAACAAAGGTTCGAGGATTTCGGCTTGAAGTTATCTGTTATCGAGTCCGCGCCGCCTACCAATCATATCAAGCTGGGTACGCACGGAAGGGACGAAGAGATCGGTTATATGAAGCAATTGATCACGAATATGGGTGCAGCCGGAATACCGGTGCTTTGTTATAACTTCATGGCCCAGTTCAATTGGTTTCGGACTTCAACAACGACCCGTACCCGCGGAGGAGCGCTTGTCTCCAGCTACGATCATTCCTTGATGAAGGATGCGCCGCTTACGGAAGCCGGAATCGTGTCCGAAGACCAGCTCTGGGACAATCTGAAATATTATCTGGAGCAAATCGTTCCGGTCGCAGAGAAGGCTAGGGTTAAGCTAGCCCTTCATCCCGACGATCCGCCGATTACGCCGATTCGAGGCATATCCCGTATATTGCGCAATGCGAACGCCTTGCAGCAAGCTATCGACCTGGTGCCTAGCGATTACAGCGGGATTACGCTTTGCCAGGGTACGCTGGCAACGGCGGGCGAAGACATTCCGACCGTTATTCGGCATTTCGCCAAGCAGGACAAAATCTTTTTCGTCCACTTCCGGGACGTTCGCGGAACGCCGGAGAAATTCGAGGAAACCTTTCACGATGACGGAAAAACGGATATGCTAGAAGCTATGAATACCTATTACGAGGCGGGATATACGGGGCCGGCTCGTCCGGATCACGTTCCGACCATGGAAGGAGAAGATAATTCCAACCCGGGATACGAGTTGTTGGGACGTTTGTACGGAGTCGGATATATTAAGGGACTTATGAGAGCGGCTTCACGTCCGTGATTTTTCTACCATATGCCCGAAGAATTTCCACTATAGAATGTTAAAGCAAAACGGTAGAATGAACAAATAGAGTAATGGGAGGTGCCGGAAATGAACATAGGGATCAAAGCCGTGATTGCTGTGTTCCTTTCCGCACTTCTGATTACGGGCTGCAGCCGCGCTGACAATCAAGTTGGACCTGCTGATACCCAGGATAAGATCAAGCTTACGATTATGCATAACTGGACCATTGAAGACGGTAAAGCGCTGGCGATGCGGAGGGTATTGGAAAACTTCAGAGCAAGCCATCCCGATCTGATCGTCGAAGAGGAAGGATTGTCGACGGACGGTTTGAAGGCAAGGCTTCGAACGCTTGCGGCAGCGGATGAAATGCCTGACTTGTTCGTCATGTGGCCTGATGCCATGACAAGGGATTTCGTTAAAGGAGATTTATTGCAGCCCATCGACGATTTTCTAAACAGTAAGCCCGAATGGAGAGACAACTTCATTCCTCATGCCTTCGATGATTACACCGTAGACGGCAAAATCTATACGGTACCCATGAATCTAGCGCCTACCTCGCTTATTTATTACAACAAAGCTCTATTCGACGAATATAAGGTTACAGTGCCTACAACATGGGATGAGTTGCTGGACGCCGTTGAAACCTTCAACGACAACGGCATCATACCGATCGCGCTCGGCAATAAATCGTATTGGGTCGTGCAATCCACGATATTCAGCACGTTGGCGGACCGCATAACCGGAACCGATTGGTTTATCCGGGCCATTAACCAGAACGGCGCGGCCTTCACCGATCCGGAATTTATCCAAGCTTTAAATCTGCTGCAGTCCTTCGGCAAAATGAATGCTTTTCAACCCGGGTTTAACAGCCTTGACGACAATCAGATGATGCAGCTGTTCTTCGAAGGCAAATCAGCTATGGTCATTAACGGCGGATGGGCGGCATCCAATATCGTTCGGAATGCGCCCAAGGAAGTGCTGGATTACACGCATGTTACGATCTTGCCGGCCATAGCTGGCGGGAAAGGAGAAGCAAGGTCGACATCGGGCGTAGTTGGAACGGGCTTGGGAGTGAACAAGAAATTAACCGGAGCGAGGAAAGCGGCAGCATTGGAGCTATTCTATGCATTGTCGGGACCGGAAGGGCAGCAAGCGACCCTGGATAGCAGTACATTGGTCAGCTATAATATCGAATGGGATAAAAGCAAGGCGAACCCCTTATTCGTCGAACTCTATGAGCTCATGCAGAGCGTCAAGATAAGTCCGGTTTACGATATCAAACTGAGTGCCGCTGCCGTAGAAATCATGAACCGCGGGTTGCAGGAGCTGCTTCTGGGCGCCGATCCTGAGACGGTCGCCCGCAAAATACAAAATGCCCAAGCGGCTGCGATGGCCAAGTAGACGGACAAGCGCTTTGGAGGAAATGCTATGAGGCAATGGATGGGCTTGTCGCTTGGGAGGAAGCTTTCGGTTATTATCATGGTTTCGACTTTGGTTCCTTTGCTGTTTCTGGGAGCCTTTACCTATTTAATATCTTCCAAGGTTACGGAGGAGAAGATTAAGCAATCCGGAATCGATACGCTGGAGCAAATGGAGGGCAAGCTTAGATTCGTCATCGACGACATCGAGAACATTTCCTTGTTCCTCATCGGGCAGAGAGACATCCAGCAGTTTCTGAGCTTGCCCGGGGAAGATGAGCAATTAAAGGGCCGCATCATCGACCTGATGACGAATTTGTCCAGCTCCAAGAAATATATTCTGAACATTACCGTATATCCGGAGAAATTCAAGTCGCCGCTCTCGAACTCAACCATATATTCATCCGATCTTGCCGATCAAATCGACCTATATCAAGTGAAAGAGAAAATGTGGACGGGTATTTACACGATTTCCAATTATTCGGGCAAACACCGGGTCATCTCCTTTATCCGTCCCCTGCGAAGCATATACACCTATGAGAATATCGGATGGATGGTCATCAGTCTTGATGAAATGGTTATTTCCCAATATTGGTCGGAGCCGAACTTGGGTGAAGGGCATGGGCAGGTCGCCCTTCTTAACGAGGAAGGCGTCGTTCTGTCCTCAACGGAAAAACAGTGGCTGGCGCAGCCGTTCAATGCTTTGTTCCCCGGGACCGTAGATCGCATTATGGAAAGACAGTCTGGAGAAACCGTCTACGGAGAAGGTCAAGACAAAAAGACGATCTTGTATTACCGCCAATCCCTTACGGGTTGGACGATCGCGGGGACGATTCCCTATGATCTGTACAGCTCCCAGAATCGGTTTATCCTGCTGTTAACCGCGGCAGCCGTCGTTATTACGATCGTAATCAATGGCGGACTGGTTCTGTTTGTAATTCAAAGAGTAACGAATCCGCTTCGGATGCTTACCCGCCTGCTAACGAAAGTAAATCCCGACGGCCCCATGCCCGCATATCATTCTTCCTCCAATGATGAGATCGGAAGGCTGGGTGAGAGCTACAATATGTTAGGATCGCACATCAAAGAACTGAAGGAGCAGTTGATTCGCGATGAGACCCGTAAGAAAGAAGCGGATATACGCGCTCTTCAGGCGCAAATCAACCCGCACTTTCTGTATAACACCTTATCCTCCATTCATTGGATGGCTTTATTGACGGACGAGAAACGCATTGCGGAAATGGTAGGAGCACTAAGCGATTTTCTGCAATTCAGCTTAAATAAAGGAAGCGATTATTGTCCGGTTCATCAAGAAATCGCCCATGTGCAAAATTACACCCAGATCCAATCGATCCGGTATCCGAACAAATTCGAAGTCGATTTCAACGTTGATCCTGCTCTAAACCAGAGGACGATGCTAAAGCTGCTCCTGCAGCCCTTGCTGGAAAACGCAATGATTCATGGCATTCAGAAGAAAACGGGGAAGGGTACGATCGGCATCTATTTGGAACAGAAAGGCAGCGCCATGAATGTTCTCGTCATCGATGACGGCGTAGGGATGACGGAGGATCGGGTGCAATACGTTCGCAATATTCTGCAGCAAACGGACGGCCTGTACGGTCCGGGAACCAGTTACGGATTGCGGAACGTGAACGAAAGACTCCGCTTGCATTACGGACCTAATTCCTGTCTGAAAATCGAGAGCAGACATAATGCCGGAACCCGCATTTCATTCACGATTCCATTCCTGGAGGAACCCTATGAAAATCATGATCGCGGATGACGAAGTCATTATTCGGACGGGGTTAGCCGAAGTTATCAAGTGGCAGGAGCTTGGCATGGAATTGCTTATTCCTGCAGAATCGGCGGAAGAAGTGCTGGACAGAATCGCGGAGGAGAGGCCGGATATTCTTCTGACGGACATCCGTATGAACGGAATGACCGGGCTTCAGCTTGCCGAGGAAGCCCGGGTGACGCTTCCGGATCTTGAGGTCATCATCTTGTCCGGCTATGACGATTTTATATATACGCAGCAAGCTATACGGCAGCATGTCAGCGACTATTTGTTAAAGACGAGCAGGCCGGATGAAATCATCAGAACCGTTCTGAAGGTTAAACAACGCGTAGAAGAGAGGCGGGTTTCCCAAAGCCGGGAAAATGTCAAAAGCCGTGAAGAGAGATATGCTTTGCTTAAGCGCTGTGTGGTTGATGGCGAGTTAACGGATGAAGAAGCGGAGCTCCTCCCGAAGCTAAGGATATCCCGAGACGGAAATGCCGAGTGGAGCAGCCGCGGGAATTGGCACATTATGCTTATATCTGCTGAAGGATGGGGTCAATCGCCGGCCGAACAATCCTTGCTGCTGTTCGCAGTTGATAATACGGCTTCGGATTTGCTGCCTTGCGTATGCTTCGTCCATAAGAAGCACGTCGTAGCGGCCGTTTCCATAGGGGAGAAGGATTTCGAGTTCGACCAGCAGCATCGGCGTTCCGTTTTCGACAAAATCGAACGATTGCTGAAATGCAAATTATTCGTTATCGCCGGACAGCCGGTAGACCGTCCGGGCAAATGGCATGAATCCTACCTAACAGCCATCGCCGCAAGCCGCTACAAACCTTTGTTGAATCAAACCCAGTGGGAATATTCGGACATCGAACACCGCAAGGGCGGCAAAACGGTCTGTAGCTACGAGGAAGAAAAGGAGCTCTCCTCGAAGCTGCTTGAGGATGATCCGATTGCATTAAAGGCGTGGGTTCAACGGTATATCCAGGAACTGCTGGATGATCCGGAGGTAACGCCCCAATCGCTTGAAGCTTCAATCCAATCCGTGGCCATTGCGGCTCATCGATGGATTGACCGGGTGCTGGCCGCCATCGGGCAAGACCATGCACAGGAGCAAAGTCCGGGAACGCTTGACTACAAGCTGGATAGAATGCCGAACGACGTTCTTTTCCAGCATCTGTATTCGATCATGAAGTTGTATCATAACCGGCTTGCGGATGGAAAATCACATGTTCAGAAGGCTGCCGCATACATCGAAGAGCAAATCGGATACGATCTTGGTTTGCAGCAGGTGGCTGAACATGTTCATCTGCATCCCAATCATCTTAGCGAATTGTTCAAGAAAGAGACGGGAATGAAATTCGTCGAATACGTAACCCGGAAGAAGATGGAGCGCGCCATTGAAATCTTATCCACGTCTCATGCCAAGATTAGCGATGTGGCGGCAAGAGTCGGCTATGAAGACGTCAAATATTTCGGACAAATATTCAAAAAACATACCAGTCAAACCCCTCGTGAATTCCGGGATGAAGCCTTATCTAATAAAAGGAGATAGCGGTATGGTCCGCTGTCTCCCTTTGCCAACGCTTCAACTCCATAACCTGTCGTGGCTCCAATATTTATTCCATTGCTCGGTCGGTTCCCACAAACCGGGAATTTCCGGATGCAGATGCCGGGCAATGACTTCGTCGTTCAGTTCTTCTATGCCAAGCCCCGGAGCATCGGGAACGGTAATAAATCCATTCTGCACCAGCGGTTTAGGCAGCTTGCGGCTGATGATAAGATCATCCCACCAATCGATTCCGTCCGAATGGTATTCCAGAGCCAGGAAATTTTCCGTTGCAGCAGCTGCATGAACGGCTGCCAAACAGGCAATCGGGCTTTCAGCCATATGAATGGCCATGTTCACCGCGTATTCCTGCGCCATGTCCCCTATTTTCTTCGTTTCCAGAATACCGCCTGTGGTAAGGATGTCCGGATGGACAACGGATACTCCGCCTGATTCCAGCAAAGGCTTGAAGTTTTCCTTCAGATAAATATCCTCGCCCGTACAGATTGGCGTCGTAACCGAGCCCGCCAGACGCGCATATTGCTCCGTATACTGCCAAGGGATCATGTCTTCCATCCAAGCCAGATTGAACTTATCAATGCGCCTTCCGAGTTTAATGCAATCCTCGACGCCGATATGGCCAAAGTGGTCAATGGCCAACGGCACTTCATAACCGACGACAGAACGGACGTCGGCTACGTATTGCTCCAGCAGATCCAATCCTTTCTCGGTGACATGGATGCCGGTGAACGGGTGCGCAATATTATACATATCATAGTGGCGGTTGCGCAGATACCGTAACTCCTCATCGGTGGCAGTGCCATTCTTGCGGCCGTACCATTCCTTGCTCAGAGTTTGCAGCTCCGTAAGCCATCCGATCGGTGCGCTTAACGTACCCGGTTCATCTATGATTTGGTTTATTCCAAGATCCATCTTCAGGAAAGTGAATCCTTTGTCCATTTTAATTTTTAAAGCCTCTCCCATTGCTTTACCGCTGTCTTTCCCGTTCACGTCGGTGTCGCAATACATGCGAATACGGTCGCGGAACTTCCCACCAAGCATCTGATAGATCGGAATGCTGTAGGCTTTGCCCGCCAAGTCCCAAAGCGCGATTTCAATTCCGCTCACGCCTCCGCCTTGGCGTGCATGATGACCGAATTGTTTGATCCGGCGGAATAGCTTGTCGATGTTGCATGGGTTTTCGCCAAGCAAGCGGCTTTTGAGCATCAGCGCGTACACTTTGTCAGCGTTGTCCCGGACTTCGCCGTACCCGACCAATCCTTGATTCGTGTACACCTTAATTAGGCTGCTGTGGAAGGGTGCGCCGAGAATGTCGGCAAACCGGATGTCGGTTATTTTGAGCTCGGATGGATTCGAATAGGTGTTCACGCAGGCTAACGTGCTTTCATAAGTTTCCGCGTTGCTCATCGTTGTTATCTCCTTTAATCAGGACTCGAATTGTGGGAAGATAAAATATCTTATCCCAATTTTACAAATGCGCTTAGGTATGCGCGATGCCGTAAAGTTATGATTTTGTTTGATTTTTTTCGTTTAAAAGACAATTTTAATGATTTTCCAAGCGTTTCCTCTGCAACAACTAACCGTCAAAGACGTCTAACAGTTACGCACTTATTTTATTAATACATTTCTATCGATTTTGGAGGAGTTTTCTTATGCTTTTGAGCCATCGAGTGTTCTATCTGGTTTTATCTTTCTCGCTATGCGTTACCTTGCTCGGCAGTTCGGCTTACGCCAAAACTCCTTCTACGATTAGCATATACTTGGATGGAAACAAGATCAGTACCGATGTCCCGCCTTACATTATCCCAAAGCTGAACATAACGATGGTACCGCTTCGCGTAATTAGCAAAAACCTAGGAGCGGGGGTGGCCTGGGAGCAACGTACAAAAACGGCAACCATCACGCATTCCGGCTTAACGTTGACCATGAAAGTAGGCCAGAAATTTGCGCTAGTTAACGGCGAACGCGTTGATCTAGACGCATCCGTTCAAGCTATTGGCGGCAGGATCATGGTTCCTTTGCGTTTCGTAAGCAAACAGATGGGGCTGCTCGTTACTTGGTATCAATCCGCGCAGACGATTAAGCTGCAATCCAGAGATGGATTAGCCGACAACTCTCTCAAAGGCGCATGGGTCTCAACCGTATACAACTTAGACTGGCCTTCAAGCGGTTCCTACGGGAATCAGGCTCTTCAGCAGCAGGAATACGTTCAGATGTTGGATGAGCTTCAGGGAATGGGCATGAACGCAGCGTTCGTGCAGGTTCGTCCGGCTGCAGATAGCTTGTATCCGTCGGATCTTGTTCCTTGGTCGAGGTTTCTGACCGGTAAGCAAGGGGAAGCTCCGGATTATGATCCGTTATCGTTCATGATTGAAGAGACCCATCGACGCGGAATGGAATTCCATGCTTGGTTTAATCCGTTTCGTGCGAACACCGATGCGAAAACGGATAACCTCGCATCGAACCATGTCGCCAACACGAACCCGGAATGGATCGTGACGTCCGGCAGCAAAATGTATATTAACCCGGGCATACCCGAAGCACGAAAGCATATTATCGATGTCATTATGGAAGTCGTGAACCATTACGAAATCGACGGCGTTCATCTTGATGATTACTTCTATCCGTCTGATGGGAATTTCACCGACGATCTAACTTATCTAGCTGAAAACCCTAAAATGATCCTAACCAAGGAAGATTGGCGCCGCGATAATATTAACCAATTCGTTGAGCAACTTGGAAAATCCGTTCACTTGGCCAAGCCGAGCATTCGATTCGGCATTAGCCCGTTCGGGGTGTGGCGCAACCAATCCGTGGACAGTACCGGTTCGGATACCAAAGCAGGCGTGACCGCCTACGACAATATGTACGCCGACGTACGAACCTGGATCCGGCAAGAATGGGTCGATTACGTGGTGCCGCAAATCTACTGGAGCCTTTCGTTCCCGGCTGCCCGATATGACACGCTTGTCGATTGGTGGGCGAACGAAGTCAGGGGGACGAACGTCGATCTTTATATCGGCCATGCACCGTATAAGCTAGGGACTACGGAAATCGGCTGGAACACGTCGCAAGAAATTATAAATCAGCTGAAGTACAATAAAAATTACTTCGAAATTAAAGGAGACTTGTATTTTAGCGCCAAGCATTTGAGAAAGAACCCGTTGGGCCTTATCCCGCTGCTTCAAGATTATTACAAGGTGTCCGGCACTTGACGTGAAACCAATTGGTTTCATATAATGGTTAACAAATCGGTTATACTGAAATAAATCTTGTAGAACGGGGTGTCGGATTTTGGAGGAAGTCGTTAAGAAACTGCGTTATAAGACAGGCCCCGCAATCGTGCTGTACCCTCCGGAAGGATTCCGGCTTGGAATCGAGACGGATGATGTCCTGGATGGAAAATTCGAATTCGTGCTGTTGTTCATAAATAATGCGAGCGAAGCAAGCGAAAGACTGCAGAAGGTCATTCCGCATTTAAATGAAGACGCGGTGTTCTGGGTGATATACCCTAAACAAAGCTCCAAAATAAAGACGGATATTAACCGAGACATCCTGTGGCGGCTTATTGATAAAGAATCCGATTACACGTTGGTCAGCAACGTCGCCGTGAATGAAACTTGGTCGGCGCTTCGAGTGCGCCATAAGAGTAAGACGAAGAAATAGATTTCGATGGATCACAAACAATCCCCTGAAGAGTCCCAATTACGGATTTTCCAGGGGTTTCGATTCTAGTTGACCAACCGTTCGACCAACCATTTTCGAATGAAATCGAACACTTCTTCACGGCCCGACTCGTTATGCAGCTCGTGCTTGAAGTCAGGCCATTCCATCCATTGGCACAGAGCGCCGGCTTGTTCGGCAAATTGCTTGCTGGCATGGATTGAAGTTACCCTGTCATCTCCTCCATGCATTATTAATAACGGAACCTTCAAATCCTTAGCATGCGCCAAAGCCCATTTCCCGGCTCTTTGGACGGAAAAATAAAACTTCGCCGTTATTTGCCCATGTCCAAGCTTATCGCTAACATAACGCTCGATCATAGCCGGATCGGAAGTTAGCTGATCGGCTTTCAATGGGCGATTGTTCGTATACTTTGGGTAAATCCTCTCGATTATTCCACCGATTGAAGCTTGCAGGGAAGGGGGCTTGAAGGCCAGCCTTAGCCATGGTCCGGTCACGATCGCCCCGGCAAGCTTCGGTTGTCTTCTGAGCAAATAATTCAGCGTAACATTGCCGCCCATGCTATGACCGAATAAGAATAGAGAGATTCCCGGATATTTGCTGTCCGCTTCCGCAGCAATCAAATCCACGCCTTCAAGCAGATCTTCATAAGATGCCGTATGACCCCGCTTCCCTTCCGTTCGTCCATGGCCTCTCTGGTCAAAGCCAAGAACGGCATAACCTTCGGCGTTCAACATCTCCGCGACGTGGGAATAGCGGCCCATATGCTCACCCATACCGTGAACGAACCCAATCACGGCACGAATCTCGCCCGGTTGATCGGGGGTCCATTCGCATGCATACATTCGCGTATTATCGGTGCATTTCCATTCCAAATCCTTGCAACTCATGAGATGTCCCCCTAAGCGTTTTAATTTTCACAATACACTATTCTCATCATAAACGATTATGTGGGAGATGCATCGACAAATCGGCAATCGTTTATGCTAAAATAATCCTAAACTTCTTGCGTAATCAATGGAATTAGAGGAGCAACCCTTATTGACGGATTGGAATGATTTTGCCGCACCCGTGTATCTGTCTATACAAGTCGCGATAATAAGCAGCGTTATTGTCTTTGGTCTGGCTATAGCAATCGCTAAATGGATGGCACGCAAACGGTTCGTTGGCAAAAGCCTGCTGGAAACGTTATTCATGTTGCCGCTCGTATTGCCCCCATCCGTAGTCGGCTTTATTCTTCTTGTGGTTCTCGGCCGAAGGAGCATGCTGGGACAGGCTTATGAATGGTTTGTTGGACAACCGATCGTATTCTCGTGGATCGCTGCGGTTATCGCCGCCGTTGTCGTTGCATTTCCGCTTGGTTACCGGACGATTAGAGCCGGTTTCGAGGAAGTGGACGGTGAGCTTCAGGATTCGGCGCGCGCGATCGGCGCCAGCGAATGGCAAGTATTCCGTTATATTACGGTACCGCTGGCATCCCGCGCCTTAATCGCGGGTTACGTTCTCGGCTTTGCGCGGGCGTTAGGAGAATTCGGAGCGACGTTAATGATTGCGGGCAACATTCCGCATAGAACGCAAACGATACCGACAGCGATATATGTAGCGGTTGATAGCGGGAATATGTCGCTTGCCTGGATGTGGGCGCTCTCCATGGTATTGTTATCTTTTCTCATGTTACTGGTTGCTAATCGCTACTCCAAATAGTCGAAGTGAGATCGCTCTCGGGTCCAATTGGATAAGGGAGTGATTTTTTATTACAATAGAACGATAAGATTCGTTATTAATCGGAATAGGGGAGGAGAATCCAAATGGAAAATACTGAACCCAATAAAGGTGCGTCGACTCAATTAGCTACTTTTGCAGGTGGATGCTTCTGGTGCATGGTCACGCCTTTCGAACAGCTTCCGGGTATTTTAGGTGTCGTGTCTGGATATACGGGAGGCCATACAGTAAATCCAACGTACGAGGAAGTATGCTCGGAAACAACGGGACATGCGGAGGCCGTTCAAATTACGTTCGACCCCGAAATATTTCCGTACACCAAGCTTCTTGACATCTTCTGGCGCTCCGTCGATCCAACAGACGCCGGGGGTCAATTTCACGACAGAGGATCTTCTTACCGCCCAGCCATTTTCTATCACGATGAATCGCAATATAAGCAAGCGTTAGCGTCGAAGGAAGCTTTGCAGAACAGCGGAAGATTTGATAAGCCGATTGCCGTAACACTCGAACCAGCTTCTGTTTTCTACCCGGCGGAGGAGTACCATCAGGACTATCATCACAAAAATCCGCTTCGTTACAAGTACTATCGCAGCGGCTCAGGCCGCGAGGCGTTCCTGCAGCAAAAATGGAATACGCAGAAGGATAAGGAAGAATTGCGTAAACTGCTGACGCCGATACAGTTCGAGGTCACGCAGAATAACGCGACGGAACCGCCATTCCGCAATGAGTTTTACAACAATAAGGAAGAGGGGCTCTACGTGGACATCGTCTCGGGAGAGCCGCTGTTCAGCTCGCGAGATCAGTTCGATTCCGGATGCGGTTGGCCGAGCTTCTCTAAGCCGCTTCACGGCGGCAGCGTTCAGGAGCATCAGGACGTCACGCACGGAATGATCCGTACCGAGGTAAGGAGCAGGGAAGCGGACTCGCACCTCGGACACGTTTTCAATGATGGCCCAATGCCGGGCGGGTTGCGCTATTGTATCAATTCGGCCTCTCTGAGGTTTATTCCGAAGGATAAGATGGAGCAGGAAGGGTATGGCAGGTATTTAACGATGCTAAATGATTAATTGCTTTAGCGAGATTGCGGAAACATCCAAAAAAAAGCGATCGAACAGGGAAAGTAAAACCTATCCGATCGCTTTTTTCAATAAAGAACCCGCCACAAGTAGAAAGTCGCGTATGACTCCCAATTCTTCCAACCAGTGGACAATTCTCTAATGTACGGAACGGTCGGTTTCTGCGGCATTTCCAATACCGATTTAATCGCGTTATGCAAACCGACATCGTCGATGGGAAAAGCTGCGGGGTATCTAAGACATCTCATGAGCACGTAGTTTGCCGTCCATGGACCGATGCCGCGGATGGAGACTAGCATTTTTTCCGCCGTTTTGAAATCGTCAGCCTTCATCAGCATGTCTTTGTTTAGCTTCCCTTCTACGATGAGGCGGGCAACGCCGATCAAATATTCCGATTTCTTGGATGTCATCTGCAATGCGGCTAAATCGCTTACCGATAAGGCAGCAACGACCTCAGGGGTTGGGAACAACCAACAGGTGATATCTTCAGATCGGACCGGCGTTCCGAACGTTTCAACGAATCGTCTCTTAAGCGTATAAGCGAAAGCAAGATTAATCTGCTGCCCCAGAATCCCCCAGCATAAAGCCTCGAACAAGTCGGGAATGCCCATATTCCGAAGCCCGTACAATCGGTTAACGACATTGTTCAGAATGACGTCTTGCCGTGCCATAGAGTAGAATGGCGCCAGGTCGTTGTCCAGATCAAACCACTCCCTCGCGTAACGAGTAATCTCATCTCTCGCTTCCGCGCTCCAAGAGGATCCGTCATCCATCGACCGAATGTAGAGGAACCCCGGCTCGTCTCCGCTGATCTCGAACAGAGGGTGATCCTTACCGACGGGAATAGCTTTGTAAAGCTTGCCTTCACGTATTTGGTACAAGCACTCATCGAGAGAACGGGATAAATAATCCAGATTAACGTTGAAGTTGAATGGTTCCGGCACGGGAACCTTAATGACTTGGTTCATGGGTAAACGACTCCTTCACTGCTTGATAATTCCTAATATAGTTGTATCACAAACGAAAGACCTTGCACTTTGGTTATCTTGCGCTTTCATTCAGAATAGCTAACATCGATAGAAAGTTCGGGGTATACTGTGTGTGGAGGTGGTTCTATGAAAGACGAGTATTGGCAGGCGATCGTCCTGAGCGACGCTTCATATGACGGGAAATTCTATTACGGCGTGAGGACTACTGGAATATATTGCCGACCTTCCTGCAAATCGAGAGTTCCTGTTAAAACGAACGTGAGATTATTCATCAATAGCTCAGAGGCTTTATCGGAAAACTTCCGTCCCTGCAAAAGATGCAAGCCGGACGGAGGGCGATTGCCGAATGAAGATTGGGTGGGGCAAATCGTAGATGTCATTAAATCCCGTTACGCCGAACCGTTGACGCTCGGAACTCTGGCGCAAATGTTCCATGGAAGCCCGTATCATCTCCAACGGACATTCAAGCGTATACAAGGCGTTTCGCCGGCAGAGTTTCTGTTGCGGACGAGAATATCCAAAGCCCAACAGCTTCTCGAGAATACACACTTGCCCGTGATGAATATCGCATTCGCCGTAGGGATTACGAACACTTCGCATTTTTCAACGCAGTTTCTGAACCAGACGGGAACGACTCCGACTCTATATCGCAAATCCAAACATATCTTAAGCATGCAAACATTTAACGGAGGTGTTCCAAATGGGAGAGATGGTTAATGAGGTTACTCTATATTGGACCTATTTAAATCATAAACAGAATCAGCTGGTGATCGCGGCAAGTCCGAAGGGGCTTTGTTATGTCGGGTCTTGGGACGAGTCGTTGCAGATTGCGGAGAACTGGGCTCGGAAAACTTTCAATAACGTCCAATGGCTCAGGGATGAGGCCATGATGAAGCCGTATGTGCAGCAACTAGGCGAATATTTGCGGAGAGAACGGACGACCTTTACACTCGCGTTAGATTTGCAAGGCACTCCATTCCAGCTAGCGGTTTGGGAAGCGATGAACGAAATCCCTTACGGAAAGACGTGGACCTACTCCGAGGTCGCGCAGCACTTACGGAAGCCTCAATCGGTTAGAGCAGTCGGAACTGCGATCGGTCGGAATCCGGTACTCATCGTAGCTCCCTGCCATCGAATCATCGGCAAGAACGGGTCGCTCACCGGCTATCGGGGAGGATTGACGATGAAGGAGTATTTATTAAATCTGGAAGGCATGGGTTGAACCGGGGCGTACCGTTCTTGGAGTCGAGCCGATTTTCTTGATTATGCCTATCCTTTTGCGGTATAATTTTCTCGCCAAAATAATAGACGAGGAGCAAGAAAATGAGCAAAATACTTATATTCGGCCACAAGAATCCGGATACGGATACGATTTGTTCCGCCATTGCCTATGCGGATTTGAAAAAACAGCTAGGGGTAGACGCTGAACCCGTTCGTCTGGGCTCCGTCAGCGGAGAAACGCAATTCGCGTTAGACCATTTCGGAATTCAAGCGCCTCGTCAAATCGAGACGGCAGCTAACGAAGTAAAGGGCGTTATTCTCGTTGACCACAATGAACGCCAACAAAGCGTGTCGGATATTGATCAAGTTACGGTGCTTGAGGTTATCGATCATCACCGGATCGCTAACTTCGAGACAAGCGGACCACTGTACTACCGCGCCGAGCCTGTTGGATGTACCGCGACAATTCTCAATAAGCTATACAAAGAAAATGGAAAACCCATTCCGAAAGCGATTGCCGGTTTGATGTTATCCGCGATCATCTCCGATTCCCTCTTGTTCAAATCTCCGACCTGCACGCCTGAAGATGTTGCCGCAGCTCGCGAGCTTGCGGAAATTGCCGGCGTTGACGCGGACAGCTACGGACTCGACATGCTGAAAGCGGGAGCGGATCTGAGCGACAAAACCATCGCGCAGCTGATTTCCCTTGATGCGAAAGAGTTCCAAATGGGCAGCGCCAAAGTCGAAATCGCCCAAGTGAATGCCGTGGATGTAAACGACGTTCTTTCCAAACAAGCTGAACTAGAAGACGCTCTTACGAATATCATCAATGAAAAGGGACTTGACCTGTTCTTATTCGTCGTAACGGATATCTTGAACAACGATTCCGTCGGCCTCGCGCTCGGCCGTGCGGTTGATGCGGTTGAGCAAGCCTACAACGTAACGCTTCAAAACAACAAAGCTATCCTCAAAGGCGTCGTATCGCGAAAATCGCAAATCGTTCCCGTATTGACCGACATTTTCAACAAACGCTAGTTGTTACGGAAAGCCCGCGTACGATCGCGGGTTTTTTGCATTCGTCAAGAGAAATGGAGGTGTTCGGACGAATATGAAATTGAGCGTGCTCGACCATTCGCATGTTAACGAAGGAAGAACGGTGAAGGATGCGCTTAACGAAACCGTCGCGCTTGCCCGGGAAACGGAAAGACTGGGGTATCATCGTTTCTGGGTATCCGAGCATCATGGTTCCCAAGCTCTTGCTTCTTCCAGTCCTGAAGTTCTTATTGCCCATCTGGCAGCTCATACCGATTCCATCCGGGTTGGTTCCGGCGGAATTATGCTGCCGCATTACAGCTCTTACAAAGTTGCCGAGAATTTCAAGCTGCTCGAAGCGCTCCATCCTGGCCGGATCGATGTCGGCCTCGGACGCGCGCCGGGCGGATTTCCGATTGCGACTCGCGCCCTGCAGGAACATAAACGCGTAGATATCGATTTATATCCGCAGCAAGTTACTGATTTAAATGACTATTTGCACGATGACAATCCGGCTAATCACCGTTTCGCGGGATTGCGGGCGTTTCCCGAAACGGAAACGACGCCGGAATTATGGCTGCTCGGCTCCAGCGACGGAAGCGCGAGAATCGCGGCTTCGCAAGGAACGGCTTATGCTTTCGCTCAGTTTTTCGGAGCTGCCGGAGATGAAGCGCTGCAGCACTATTTCGCGTATTTTCGACCTTCGGCGTACAACAGCAAACCGAAAGCCCTTGCGGCCGTCATGGTCATCTGCGGCGAAACGGAGGAAGAAGCGCATCAGTTAGCGAAGAGCAACGAGCTGTTCTTCATCAAGCTGCTGAGCGGGCAAGAGCTAGGTTATCTGCCATCCGTTGAGACGGCGAAGGCTTATCCTTATTCCGCAGCGGAAATGCAGATGATCGAACAGATGCGCTCGCGCCGGTTCATCGGGACTCCTGGTCAGGTAAAAGAAGGGCTTAAGCGTTATGCGGACCGAGTGCATCTCGATGAGCTCATGATCGTATCTCATATTCATGATTTCAACAAGCGCATTCAATCTTACCGATACGTAGCCGAAGCTTTTGGATTGTAAAAGGACAAAGACCGAGATCTCCTATGAAGGAATCGTCGGTCTTCGTTATTTCGTGATATCCCGTTTAACCCCCGAACAGAATATCCATAACCGTTCCCAATTTCCCTGTTTTATGACCGCTCAAGACGTCTGGATCATATATCTCGACAAAACCGCAATTCATGCACGATACGAATAAAAAGTGATTATGCTCGATGTCGAACAATTTGCTTAAGCCCGTTCCCGACATTGCGACTTCTTTAACATTGCATTCCTCGCATTTGCATTTCGAGCACTTGAATTTACTTGAGATTATTTCCACGACGGACATTTCATTGAACGCTTCCGATTGCCTTACGTTGTCGACTTCCGAATCGTAATCACCCTCATCTGACCGCTCAGGCAATTCATGTTTGCAATAGGGACATATTTGGCTGTGGCTTTCGATTTCATTTTGGCAAAATGGGCATTCGATCATGAAATTCACTCCTTGTGGGTCGTGTATTAACATAGATTAAGTATATATGAAAATCAAGAATCGAGGCCGGTGCGGATGAAAATCGTCGTTGTATCCGATACCCATATGCCCAAGATGAGCAAGAAGCTGCCCGAAAGATTGATTCGTGAGCTAAAGACTGCCGGTGCCGTTATTCACGCCGGCGATTGGACGAACATGTCCGTCTATGAAGCGCTGAAAGCTTACGCCCCAACATACGGGGTCGCAGGGAATAACGATGGGGCGGATATCGTTCGCAAGTTCGGCTTAAGAAAGCGGATTGTATTCGAAGGATGCCGCATCGGCATCGTTCATGGGCATGGAACAAGAAGTCGTAAGGATACGGAATCCCATGCTTTGGAGGCTTTCAAGGGCGTTCAATTGGACGCGTTAATCTATGGCCATTCTCATATCCCGATCCTTAGACGCCAAGGGGAAATGGTTATATTTAATCCCGGGTCGCCAACGGATAAGAGAAGGCAATCGTTGTATTCGTTTGGCATACTTGAGGTTTCAGGCGGATCTCTGTCAGCGAAACACATTTTCTACGGCGACAAAACGTAAGATCGAACCGCTGCGCTATGTTATAATAAGATCATTATCCTAATGGCCTGAACGAATGGAGCACCCGAACATTGAAGAAATTCAAAAAATTTTACATCGAAATTACGAGCATCTGCAACCTTGCCTGCACCTTCTGTCCTCCGACGAAGCGTCAAGCCAATTTCATTAAGGTCGATGCTTTCACGAATACGTTGGATCAAATCAAAGGGCATGCCGAACATATTTATTTTCACGTGAAGGGCGAGCCGCTGCTCCACCCCAAGATCGACGAGCTGCTGGATATCAGCCATGACAAGGGATTCAAGGTGAACCTAACGACGAACGGTACGCTGCTTCATAAAGCCAAATCCAAAATTCTAGGGAAGCCTGCGCTGAGGCAGATCAATTTCTCCTTACACAGCTTTGACGGTCATGAAGGTTCGGTGGACAAAGAGGGTTACGTGTCTAGCGTACTGGAATTTGCGAAGGAAGCCGTTGCGACATCGAATATCCTCATCTCCTTGAGATTATGGAATCTGACTCAAGATAATACGACGAACGTTGAGAAGGATCGGAACCGTGAAATCTTGGAGAAGATCGAGAAGACGTTTAACCTCGACTTTAAGATCGAAGAACATTTTGTCCGAGGCAAAGGGATAAAGATCGCGGATCGCATATTCCTGAATCACGAGGAAGAGTTCCAGTGGCCTGACTTGAAGGAGAAAGAAGAAGAAGGCCAAGGCTTCTGCCATGCCCTTCGCAATCAAGCGGGCGTTCTGGTGGATGGAACGGTCATCCCTTGCTGCCTCGATGGGGAGGGCGTCATTAACTTGGGGAACATCAACAACACGCCATTTTCCGAGATTATTGAGGGTGAACGGGCTAACAATCTGTACGATGGCTTCTCCAGGAGAGAGGTCGTCGAGGAACTGTGCAGAAAATGCGGCTACCGGCAAAGGTTTAACGCGTAATGAAGAAAAGTTGATGCGGCAAAGCTAAGGGAACAAATAAAAGGTCGCGGGAACGCGGCTTTTTTTGTCGGTATTTCCATAGACAGCTTTTAGGGTTCCCGGGAACTTTTTACAATCTTGATTGTCTTATTCTTAAGAGGTGATTTATTTTGGAACGGCATTATTTGCATACTTTGGCCCCGGGCTTTGATCGGAACGAGGTTTTACGCGATCTGATGACCTCATACGGGGATGATGTGTGGAACTTCGTCTTCTTTCTAGCCAAACGGTCAGATGCTGCAGATGATATCGCTCAAGAAGTTTTTTTAACCGCCTACAACCGGCTTTATTCGTTCCGCGGTGATTGCACCGTGAAGAGCTGGCTGTTAACGATAGCGAGAAATAAGTCACTCAATTACCTTAAAAGCTCCTTTATTCGCAAGGTCATTCTTCTTGATAAAGTTTTGAACCGGCAAGGAAATGCACCATCCGCCGAACACGTTGTATTTGATCGTATGGACACTAAGGATCTTTGGAGCAGCGTCATGAAATTGCCCGTTAAATTTAGAGAGGTTATTATTCTGGATTATCATCACGGAATGACAATTAAAGAAATGGGCGAGCTTCTCAATCTCTCCGAAGGTACGGTCAAATCGAGGCTTCATCGGGCGAAGAAACAGATGTTTATATTATTAAAAGGGGAGTGTGAGTAATCCCATGAACCATCAAAAACCAGTATGGGCTGAAAAAATGAGCGAGTCTCCATTTACCCGATCCCATTTTACGGACGAATTACAGGAAAAGGTGATGCGAAGAGCAGGAACAGGAAAGCCCAAGAGGGGGATACTTGCGATAGCCGCATCCATTGTTGTTTGTATTACGGTAATCGTGATCGGATTATCTGGGAATGGGTACTTGAAGGATTCTCATTCTTTGACTATTAACGATAACTGGATAGTTGATAAACCCTTCATGGTCGGGGACGTCAAGTTAATAGGTAAAGAGGGGAAGTTTGGGTTGCGTAGAATGAATGGGGATGCCAATGAGGAATTCGCAAACCTAGGTAAAGGCATCCATTATTACATTTATTTCTGGGGTAATGCTGATCGTTTTATAGGAAAATATAAGCTTATAGCTACCCATAAAGATACACTTGAAGCAATTAAACTTTACGAATGGCCAATCTCCCTGTCGGCGGACTTAGGGTCAGTAGCCCAGAGTGGAGGGAAAACCGGCCTAGATAAACCCGGGCTATGGAAATTAGAAGTATATGTTAATGACATTTATTTCGATAGCGTTATTATTAACGTGAAGTAGCAGATTTTCTGTTGTTCGGAGAGATCATACGTATCGGGAGGTTATAACCATGACCAACAATGTCATTCAAGCCATCCGAGTTCATCGGCATGGAGGACCGGAAGAGTTGATTGTCGAGGAGGTATCGCGTCCGGAGCCGCTTGAAGATGAAGTACTCATTCGCGTCCACGCAGCTGGAGTGCTGCCGATCGATTGGAAAATACGCCAAGGACTAATCAAATTCCCTTTACAATTTCCATACATCCCAGGTACGGCTTTCTCGGGCGTGATCGAGAAGGCGGGACCACGAGTTACGAGTTTTCTGAAAGGTCAACGGGTATTCGGCAGAAGTACCAAAGGAACGTATACGGAGTACACGACGGCTCTCGTGGAATCGGTAGCGATCATTCCTTCGTCAATCAGCTTCGAAGAAGCTGCCGCGATTTCCGGCGGCGCAACGACGGCATGGCAGGCGCTTGTCAACGAAGCGGGTATTAAAGCCGGCGATCGCGTGCTTATTCATGGCGCCGCAGGAGGCGTAGGATTATTCGCTATCCAATTCGCTAAATGGAAAGGGGCATACGTCATCGGCACTTGCGGACCGAACAATGTTGAATTCGTTCGATCCTTAGGCGCGGACGAGGTCGTAGACTATACTTCCATTCCTTTCGAGGAAGCCGTTCAGAGTGTAGATATCCTACTTGATACGATAGGCGGACAGACGCTTGATCGTTCCTGGCCTCTCGTGAATAGAGGAGGCACACTTATTACGATAGTAGGCGCGCCGTCACCTGAAAAAGCGGAAGAGTCTGGCATTCAGGCCATCAAACCTACCCGCTTGGCCTCCGGCAAAGATTTGGTAAGCATTGCGCACTTAATGGAGACAGGGCATGTGAAAGCCGTTATTGCGAGAACGTTCCCATTTCATGAAGTACGGCAAGCCCATGAGTTGTGCCAAACCGGACATGGACGGGGAAGAATCGTGCTGCGGATTGCCGATTAACAAGGCTTAAGTAAGTTAATCTAATTAAGCACAATTCATTTATTCGTCCCGCAATAATGTGACTCTATTCGGCCGAAGATGCGATTTGTTGGTTTTAGAATTATTTGTCTTCTTATTATTTTTGTTGTTATTTGCATTTTCTTTGCGAGCGAGATGGGCAAGCTCTTTCTCGGTTTTCTTATAATTCGCGAAGCGCTTAGGATCAAGCTCACCCGTATTCATTGCTTCGAAGATCGCGCATCCTTGATCGGATTCGTGCTTGCAATCACGATAACGGCAATGGGCCGCAAGCTCTTCAATATCGGAGAAGGCATGCTGCCAGCCATCCTGAGCATCCCAGAGCTGAAGCTCCCGCATGCCCGGAGTATCCATGATAAGGGCTCCATTCGCAAGCAGGAACAGCTCGCGATGCGTTGTCGTATGCCGGCCTCTGGCATCGCTTTCCCGGATACCCTGAATTCGTTGCAGCTCGTTATCCGCAAGCCAATTGAGCAGCGTGGATTTGCCTACGCCGGAAGATCCGGTTACGGCAATGGTGCTGCCCGGCTGCAAATAGGGAAGCAGCTCATCTCTCCCTTGATTGAAATGCGCGCTGATGAAATGGACGGGAACACCGGGTGCAGCATTTTCAACGTCCAAGGCAAGCTTAGAAGGATCTTCGCATAAATCGGCCTTGGTGAGCAAGACGACCGGCTGAGCTCCGCTCTCCCAGGCAGCAACAAGGTAACGTTCGATCTTGCGGAGATTGAAGTCCTGATTAAGCGCGTTAACGATAAACAAATAATCCAAGTTCGCGCCGATGACCTGATCTTCGACGACGTTGCCTGCCGCTTTGCGAACCATTGACGTCCGGCGAGGCAATACCGCATGAATGACGGAACGGCTTTCGTTCGGCAGCATCTCGACCATTACCCAATCCCCAACCGCAGGATAGTCGCTGCGCTTAACGGCATTGAATTCGAATTTACCGGTAACACCGGCGCTATGCTCTCCTAGCTCGGTTATTATTTTATACGAATGGGAAAATTGGGCGATTACCCGCGCTGGCGACAGGCGTTGAAATTCCGGTTTAACTTGAGAAAGCAAAGTATCCCAGTAGTCGTTCCAGCCGTATGCTTGCAGCTGTCTATTCTCAATATTGTTCAAATGAAAACTCCTCTTTATTTCAATTTTGTGAAACAATAAGCCGCAGGGAATCCCTGCGGCTGTTAGCTTGTGCATGAACATAATTGCGCACAAAAAAACCGCTCGGAAACCAGGATGGTCTCAAGCGGAGCGTAGGTTCGCAACTGAAGGATGTGCCTCGCAGGCACCTCGCAATTCAGCTAGCCAATGTTTAACCCAACCCGTAGAGACCGAAGAATAGGAACACTCGAAACAATCGAAACATTCATTAAGTTGCTCATATCACATCAGCCTCCTTGCTGTTAATTTATGACGTTATTATAATGATCCTGATAGCAATTGTCAACGATACCGGAACCCAAAGGAGAAAAATTATGCCCACACCCTTGCTGCCTCAATTAAACCGAGAATACGTCATTCATTTCCTGAACGCTTTGTTGCAAACGCCAAGCCCGAGCGGGTTCTGTATGGAGATTATGAAGCTGATCCGGGAGGAAACGGAAAAGCTGGGATTTACTCTTGAAATGACGCCGAAGGGTAACGCGATTATTACGTTGCCCGGAAAAGACTCAAAAGATGTCATTGCGTTGACTGCGCATGTAGATACCCTTGGTGCCATGGTACGATCGATTAAACCAAGCGGGATGATTCGTTTCACGCCGATCGGCGGTTACGCGATGCATACGGTAGAGGGCGAGTATTGCCTTATCCATACGCGAGGCGGGAAGACTTATGAAGGGACCGTGCTTTCCACCAAGCCGTCGGTGCATGTGTATTCGGATGTCCGGGACTGGAAAAGGGAAGAAGAGAACATGGAAATCCGTGTCGACGAAGGGACGAAGACGAAGGAGGAGACGGAGAAACTCGGAATTTCTGCAGGCGATTTTATCTCGTGGGAACCCCGTGCCCGCATATTGCCCAATGGATGGATCAAGTCGCGGCACCTTGACGATAAGGCGAGCGTTGCCGCATTGTTCGGATTGATGGAATGGTTAAACCGGGAGGGCAAAACCCCGGCCAAGACGGTGAAGGTCATCCTGTCCACGTACGAAGAAGTCGGTCATGGAAGTTCCTATTACCGCCCGAGATATCCGAGCTTATTGCAGTCGATATGGGAGCGATCGGTGACGATCTTACCACGACGGAGCAGGATGTTTCTATCTGCGCCAAAGACTCCTCCGGGCCTTATGACTTCAACATGACTTCGAAGCTGATCGAACTTGCGAAACGCGAGAATATCCCTTACGCGGTGGATATCTATCCGAATTACGGTTCCGATGCTTCGGCAGCATTGCGCGGGGGAAGCAATATCCGGGCTGCTCTCATCGGACCGGGCGTTCATGCTTCGCATGGAATGGAAAGGACTCATGCGGATGCCATCGTCAATACGGCGGTACTTCTCTTGGCCTATATCATGGATTAATTAGACCTTTGTTCAAATTTCTTCATTCCCTGCATATTCGGTTATACTTACAACGTACGCCATTACACTACTTTAACGAGGTCAATCACAATGAGAACAAGATATTTGGCAACGATATCGCTAATCGCAATGGGAATCGGATTTGTTATAACCCTGTTCCTGCCTGACAATGTCTATGTTGATCTGCTGAAGGGCGGATTTGAAGCCGGTCTGGTGGGAGGTTTCGCGGATTGGTTTGCCGTGACGGCTTTGTTCCGCCATCCGCTCGGCATACCCATCCCGCATACATCTTTACTGCTTAAGAACCGCGATAAAATCGCCAATTCGCTCATTTCCGCGCTGGACAATGAACTTCTGAACAAAGAGAGCATTACCCGGAAACTAAAGCAATTTCAGCTGTTGAATGTGGTTGGCCCAGCGGCGACGAGATGGGTGAGAAAGAAGAGTAATCGAGTCGGCGCGCTCGCTTTTCTACAGACTCTCTTAACGAAACTGCCGCTTGAATCTTTAGTTCCTCATATTCAAGCAGGTATTGTTTCGTATATTCGTCATACTGAAGTTAAACCTCTTGCAGAAAAAGTTTTTCAAGCTGCCGTTGAAAACCATTGGGAAGAAAGGGCACTCGATTATGCGTTAGATCAGGGGAGAACTTGGGTAAGTAAACCGGAAACCGGTTATTTGCTTGGGTCGATCGCGCAACAGAAAATATCGGAAGCCAAGGTTGGCGGCCTGATGGGATTCGCGGTACAAGCATTCGCCGGATTCATGAACGAAGACAAGCTTGGCACGATGATACAGCAGCTGCTGCTATCGAGCATTCAAGATTTAATCCGACCCGGCAATGTAAGCAGGGAGAGGCTGCTCGTCGAAATCCGCAAACAAATGCAGGAGATTTCGGATGATGAAGCCTTGCTAAATCGCGGTAAGCAATGGCTTATGGATAAAGCCGTACACCCGGATAGCGGGAAATTGTTGCTTGAGCGAATGGAAGACTTTCGAAGCACTCTCATGGCGTCATTGGAGAAGGAGAAAGAGAGCGGTGGCCGCAAGGTCGTAACCGTTGTTCGTTATGTCGTACGTAAGCTTCAAGCCGAGAAGGAAATGACGGAAAGCGCGGAACGTAAAGTTCTGAGTTTCATCGTTGATTTCGTAGAAGCGAATCATTATCGCCTTGGGTTGCTGCTTCGAGACAATATAGATCGATTGGATGATCGCCAGCTGGTGAAGATGTTGGAAGAGAAGGTTGGCGGCGATCTTCAATGGATACGCGTTAATGGAGCCTTGTGCGGTTTCATCATCGGTTTGATTCTTACGAGCATTCAATGGTTCTAGTATGCGAACCAATAGTCCTACCGTTTTCCCCGTTTGTAAGCCCCTGGCGTCATCCCCGTTATTCGCTTGAATATCCGATGGAAATGAGGGAGGCTTTCGAAACCGCAACGATCCGCGATGCTTCCAATGCTCTCGTCCGTCTCGAGCAACAGTTCTTTAACCTGACCGATTCGTTTGGCATTGATGTAATCGGTCACGTTCATGCCGGTCATCTGCTTGAATACGCGAGAAAAGTGAGCCCCGGTTACCGATGCCCGACCAGCTAACGCGGACAGTCCTAAATCGCTTTCTGGATGTAACGCGATATAACGGAGTATTTCTCTCATCCATGGCGGACCTAAACTCTCATCGTCAGTCACTTCCGTGGGAGTCGAAGCTGCATCGCGGTTTAGAAGAAGCAACCATCGCTGAAGGAACAGTAATATAGCATGCCGATAACCGATCCTTTTCAGTTGAAGCTCATCGTGGATTTCTTCCAAGATGGCTTCCGTCTGTTCCTGAAGCTGACCGGTTGTTTCGATTTTGTAGTGTTTCCGTTTGCGCGCCAGCTCGAAGCAACGCAGGCTGTTATACGAATCGTCAAGCTTCTCATACGAAATCATGCTGGGAGAGAAGAAGACGGCCGTGGAAGTAACGGGATCAACCGGGTCGGGAAAAGCGCGATGGATCGAATTGCCCGGAATGACGAACAAATCACCCTGTCCCATATCGTAAAATTTCTGGTCGATGAATATCGTGCCTTTACCCCCGTAGACGTAGACGAGCTCATACCGATCGTGCAGATGGTCGGGCAACTCCCGTTGCGGGCTTTTCGTATCTTTATGAACAAAACCGAAGGGGAACAACGGATCGTCCGAGAATGACTTGCGAATGGGATTCACGTAAATTACCTCCGATAGATAATTCTCTTTTTTAAAATATCAAAATACAGTACAATTACGCAAATATATGCTATTTATATGCAATAAGATACTGATAAAATAGAAGCATAAGCTGTATATAGAGGAGAACACACTTATGCGGATTGATGCCCACCAGCATTATTGGAAAATGGATCGCGGCGATTATGGATGGATAACGCCGGAGCTTCCTGATCTTTACCGCGATTATTTGCCGGAACATCTCCAGACGCATCTGAATCATCACCGTTTGGATGGCACGATCGTCGTTCAAGCGGCCGAGACATTGGAGGAGACGGATTATATCTTGTCTCTGGCCGATACGAACGATTCTATTCTAGGCGTTGTAGGCTGGCTCGATCTCAATGACCCGCAGCATCCTGCGCATTATGAACGATTCCGTAAGAATCCGAAATTCGTCGGTTTCAGGATCATGATCCAGGTCATGGCCGATGCGTCAAGCATTCTTGAGCCGCATTTTGTGAAAGCGCTTCGAACATTCGCGGATGAAGATGTTCCGATCGATCTGCTTGTCCTATCCCATCAGTTGGAGCCGCTCGTGAAATTGCTGAATCAGGTACCGGGCATTCGAGGCGTCATTGACCATATCGCAAAGCCTAGAATCGCGGATGGATTGATCGAGCCATGGCTGAGCTACATGAAGGAGATCGCTAAACATCCGAATATTTATTGTAAGCTTTCGGGGATGGTGACGGAAGCCGATCATCAGAAGTGGGAGCCGGAACATTTTACCGCATATATCCGTCATGTTCTTGACCTGTTCGGTCCTCGGCGGGTAATGTACGGCAGCGATTGGCCGGTTTGTCTGTTAGCCGCGAGCTACGATCAGCAGGCGGAAGTGCTGCAGCAAGCATTGCCTGACGGTTGGGGTGATCAGGAGCGCGCACGGTTATTCGGCTTGAATGCAAAGGAGTTCTATAAGCTATGAGAACATTAAGCAGATCGGCCTTGAATGAGACGGAAACGTGCCGGTTAGATAAGCTTAATGAAAGTCGGGTAACGGTTCTTCAAATCGGGGAGGGCAATTTCCTCCGGGGATTCTTCGATTGGATGATTCACGAATGCCGTAATCAAGGTTTATACGAAGGCAGCATAGCGGTTACGCAGCCTCGTCCGACGGGGAAGCCGAAGATCGAAGCGCTTGCCGGTCAAGACGGTTTATATACGTTGGTCGTTCGGGGGCTGGAGAATGGGCGGAGCGTTGAGCGCAAAGAGATCGTTTCCGTTTTCTCGCAGGTGTTCGATCCCTATACGGAATGGGGAAAATTGGTTGAACTAGCGGTCAGCCAGGAATTGCGTTTTGTCGTATCGAATACGACAGAGGCAGGTCTTGCCTATCGTCCCGAGACGCTTGTGGAAGGGACGCCAATCGTTTCATTCCCGGGCAAAATCGCGTATTTGCTTTATCGTAGATATTTAGAGTTTGACGGGGTTGCCGATCGTGGACTGATCCTGTTGCCTTGTGAGTTGATTGAGCGAAATGGCGACGTGCTGCGCGACGCCGTCATTCATTACGCATCGGATTGGGACTTGCCGGCGGCGTTCCGGGAGTGGGTGATGTCGCATAATCGTTTCCTCAACTCCCTCGTTGACCGGATTGTTACGGGGTATCCAGACGAAGCGCAGGCGGAAAGATGGTTTACCGAATGGGGTTACAAGGATGAGTTGCTCTGTACGGCAGAGCCCTATCATCTATGGGCGATTGAAGGCGAAGCAGAGCTCGACGAGCGGCTGCCCTTACGGAAGGCCGGTTTGAACGTTCACTGGGTGAACGACTTAAAGCCTTATCAGCAGCGCAAGGTCCGTATTCTAAACGGTGCGCACACGTTGATGACACCGCTGGGAATCCTTCATGGGATTGATCACGTTCGTGAACTGATGGAGCATCCGACACTAGGTGCATTCGTACGGGAGACGGTTAACGAAGAAATCATACCAACTCTTCCATATCCAGACAATGAAATGAGAGGATATGCCGAATCCGTGTTCGAGAGGTTTTTGAATCCGTACATCCATCATCGTCTTGCAGATATCGCCATGAACAGCATCAGCAAGTTTAAGGTTCGTCTGATTCCTTCGATTGCGTATTACGCGGAGCAGGGCAGGCCGATTCCGGCAAGGCTGCTTAAGGGATTTGCGGGACTTCTCCGTTATTACCAAGTGAAACGCGACGGAGACGCTTACGAGGGTTTCTCGTTAAGCGGCCGCAGTTATATCGTTCGCGACGATGCGAAGGCATTGGAATCTATAGCGGCGATTTGGGAAGAAGCGGGAAGAATTGAAGAGCCGATCCGCCTGACGGTAAATCGACTGCTTGAACAACATGCATTGTGGGGACAAGACCTGTCTAATTGGAATGGCTTAACAGAGTCGCTTGTAATTAGTTTGGAGCAATTGGAAAAGGGGGAACCGCTATGAACGATTGGATTCGTTTATCGGCTAAAGACCAGGTCGTGATTGCCCTGAGGCCATTCTCTGCAGAAGAATCAATAACGTTGGAAGATGGCGCGCAGCTGCAATTGGCGGACGATGTGCCGAAAGGACATAAGATACTGACCAGGCCGGTAGGCGAAGGTCAGGATGTCATGAAGTTCGGCTATTCCATCGGTAAAGCGAAGGAAGAGCTAAAGCCCGGAGTTTGGGTGCATACTCACAATCTGGGGACGGGCTTGAAGGGATTCCTAGACTATAATTATGAGCCGACCGCTATAGTCGACCAATTGGAAGCACCCTTAAGACAAACTTTTCAAGGCTATGTACGCGGCAACGGGGAAGTCGGCATTCGCAACGAAATCTGGATTATCAACACGGTGGGCTGCATCAACAAGACGTGCGAGATTATCGCCAAACGTGCCAATGCGCTGCATGAAGGAAGAGTGGACGGAGTACATCATTTCTCCCATCCGTTCGGCTGTTCCCAGCTCGGGGACGATCTGAAGCATACGCAGAAGCTGCTGGCATCACTGGCGAATCATCCTAATGCGGCTGGCGTGCTGGTGGTCGGACTCGGCTGCGAGAACAACCAGATCGATTCCTTCAAACAAGTGATCGGGGAGTTCGATCCGCGGCGGATTAAATTCATGAAGTCTCAGGAAGTCGAAGATGAGCTTGAGGTTGGGCTTTCGCTCATTGAAGAGCTGGTCGAATATGCGGAGAAGTTCAAGCGCGTGACCGTTCCGGCGTCGAAGCTGAAGCTGGGATTGAAATGCGGGGGATCGGACGGGTTGTCCGGCATAACGGCGAATCCGCTTGTCGGATCGGTAGCCGACCGGCTCATCGCGGCCGGCGGAACGGCAATATTAACCGAAGTACCCGAGATGTTCGGCGCCGAGACGATATTAATGAACCGTGCGGAGAATGAAGAAGTGTTCGGACGAATCGTATCGCTCGTTAACGATTTCAAGCAATATTTTATCCGTCATGACCAAGAGATTTACGAGAATCCGTCCCCGGGCAATAAAGCCGGCGGCATAAGCACGCTAGAGGAGAAGTCGCTTGGCTGCACGCAGAAAGGTGGTCATTCGATCGTAACCGACGTCGTTCCCTATGGGGAACGGGTGCGTAAGGAAGGGCTGACCCTGTTGGAAGCCCCCGGTAACGACCTTGTCTCCGTTACGGCTCTGTCCGCTGGCGGTGCGCACATTGTCCTGTTCACGACCGGAAGGGGAACGCCTTTCGGCGGGCCGGTGCCGACCGTTAAGATTTCAACGAACGGCGAGCTCGCGTTACGCAAGAAAAATTGGATCGATTTCGATGCAGGACAGCTTCTGGACGGCAAGAGCATGGACCGATTGACTGAAGAACTGTGGAATCAACTGCTTGACACCGCTTCGGGCGAGTCTCATACGCACAACGAAACGAACGGGTTCCGCGAGATTGCTATATTCAAAGATGGAGTGATTCTATAATGAAGTACCGCAAGCTCGGCCGAACAGGCTTGGACGTATCCGTACTCAGCTTTGGAGCATCCTCGCTCGGATCGGTATTCCGGGAAACGAATGAAGCGGAAGCCATCCGCACCGTGCATACGGCTATTGATTCCGGCATCAATCTGATCGACGTTTCCCCTTATTACGGTTCGACGAAAGCCGAAACGGTGCTCGGTAAAGCAATCAAGGAAATTCCGCGGGATAAGTTTCTTCTTTCCACCAAAGCGGGGCGCTATGGGGTAGATCAATTCGACTTTTCCCGGAAGCGGATCACGGATAGTTTAGAAGAAAGCTTCGCTAGGCTGAATACCGAATATGTCGATATTCTGTACTTACACGACATTGAATTCGTATCCTCCGAAATTGTTCTGGAAGAAGCGATTCCGGCATTGCAGCTATTGAAGGAGCAAGGTAAAATCCGTTACTTCGGCATTTGCGGATTACCTATACAATTATTCGAGACATTGCTGCCGCACGCGGAGGTAGACGCCATAATTTCATATTGTCATTATTCGTTAAACGATACAGCCTTGCTTGGTTTACTTCCGCTTCTTGAGAAGCGTGGTATCGGACTCGTTAACGCATCTCCACTGTCGATGGGGCTGCTAAGCACCCGCGGCACCCCGGAATGGCATCCCGCAAGCCCGGAGCTGAAGGAAACGTGCAAACGGGCAGCCGATCTGTGCGCTAGCCGCGGCCTGGACATCGCCAAGCTAGCCGTCCAGTATTCGACTTCGAACAAGCTTATTCCCACGACCTTGGTGAGTACTGCCAATCCGGATAATATCCGCAACAACGCGGCTTGGACGGATGAACCAATGGATATGGAATTGCTTAAAGATGTGCTAGACGTGCTTGCGCCAGTGCACAACCGGACATGGGTGAGCGGGAGACCGGAGTATAACGAATCCATTATCGTATAGTCAGAGTGAATCGAAAGGAGCGGATCATCCATGTTAGGTATTGTATGCGAGCAAATCGAACATTTTAAGCTAGTGGAAGTACCGGAGCCTAACCTCGTCGACGGGGAAGCGATCGTTCGCATTAAACGCGTGGGTATCTGCGGTACGGATTTGCATGCGTATAAGGGGAATCAGCCTTTTTTCAGCTATCCTCGTGTGCTTGGCCATGAATTGGCGGGTTTTATCGAACAGATCAACGAGAACGGAGCAGGTTTGGCCGTTGGGGATCAGGTTAGTATCATCCCCTATATGCATTGCGGACAATGTATCGCGTGTCGTAATGGAAAGACGAATTGCTGTACGTCCATGAAGGTGCTGGGCGTTCACATAGACGGAGGGATGCGCGAGCTCATCTCCGTTCCAATCACCCATATCATCCGGACCAACGGGCTGTCGCTCGATCAATCGGCCGTATTGGAGCCGCTCAGTATCGGAGCTCATGCGGTGCGCAGATCCGGATTGCTTAAAGGCGAAACGGCGCTTGTCATCGGCGGCGGACCTATCGGGTTAGGCGTGATGGCGTTTGCCAAATACGCGGGAGCTAAAGTGATCGCGATGGATATTAATGACGAACGGCTGGCATTTAGCCGTTCATGGGCACAAGTCGATTACACCGTCAACGCTTTGCATGATGCTAAAGATACGCTGGCTGAATTGACGAACGGTGATTTCCCGACGGTCGTGTTCGATGCAACTGGAAATGCGAAGTCGATGACGGAAGCGTTCGGATTGGCGGCTCATGGAGGGACCCTTGTTTACGTGGGACTTGTTAAAGCCGACATTGCATTTAATGACCCCGAATTCCACAAACGCGAATTGACGCTCATGGGAAGCCGTAACGCCACGAAGGAAGATTTTGACCTCGTATATGAAGCGGTGAAGAGCGGAAGTATCGACGTCGGCAGTTATATAACGCATCGTTCGCCATTCGATGGGATGATCGGCGTATTCGAAAGTTGGCTTAAGCCTGAATCCAAAGTGATAAAGGCTATGGTGGAACTATAAGCCTCATCGCTGAAGTTTTCCCGTCTCATTTCGGTAAAGTTCATTTATAAATATTCTTTCACTGTTCATCTTCCACACTTTGGAAGTACAATAAGAGTGTCGGGCCTGACGAATTCGAGGAAAGGAGATGATCTACGTGATTACAATCCTTGAGGTGATTTCCGTTTAATCGGAAATCAGTTATGAAGGGGAGGCCGTAAGGCCTCCTTTTATGATACTTTCTGTGGAGGATACAAAATCCACGGTTTTTTTGTATTTTTTGAGTAATGGCTATACAAATTCCTTAAGAGGAGGCATGGAAAGATGATAAGCGCAAATGCGATTAAGATACCAAGTCGTGCAAGAAACAACCTGTTTGAGGAGGACGTTTATCGTGAACTACCGAAATGGAAGAGATGTGCTTCCCCCTAGGTTATTAAAGGAATTACAAAAATATATTTCGGGCGAGTTGATCTATATCCCCAAACCGACCGATCAAAGAGCGAGTTGGGGGGAAGTCAGCGGAACGCGGAAACTGCTCGCTGAAAGAAACAAAGAGATAACCCGATTCTTTGAGAATGGTTGGTCCATTATGGACCTGGAGAAAAAGTATCACCTTTCAGGTGAAAGCATCCGAAAAATTATCGTTAAAGCACGTAATCATTATTCCGTAATTTGATAAAATGCGGAAGGCTGCCAGATAACGAATTCGGCAGCCTTCGCATGACGGGATCAGGCGGCTTCGGCGACTGTATTGGCGGAATACTCGGTTCGCATATACAGCAGCAATCCCATAATGATGAACGCGCCGCCGACAAGCTGGAAAGAGGTAACCATTTCTTTGAAGATCAGCATTCCAAGAAGACTGGAGCCGATCGGTTCTGCGAGCACCGACATGGATATCGTTGTCGGTTTCACGTATTGAAGCAGCCAGTTAAAAATCATATGGCCGAATACGGTCGGAACAATGGCTAATAGGACGAATATTGTCCATTCTCTTTCGGGGTAAGCCGTGAAGCTGAAGTCCATTGAGAGGTTATACATAGCAAAACATAGGAAAGCAATCGTGAAGACGATCAAACTAAACAGAAATGATGGGACTCTGGTGAGAAGTCGTTTGGCGATCAGCATGTTAACGACTATTGCCAACGTTCCGAGCAAAGATAACAAATCTCCAGTGAAGGCTTTGCGGGACAAGCTTATGTCCCCGGATCCCACGCACATGGCGCCGATCAGCGCGACTAATAATCCGATCAGCGCTAATCTGCCGATCTTATCTTTGAACACGAAATAGGCACCGATCATTACGAAGACCGGTTCCAAGGACAGAATGATCGTAGAACTGGCAATGGACGTGTAATTGAGCGATTCCATCCAGAGAAGAAAGTGCAGTGCAAGGAAAAATCCGGCCAAGCCAAGCAATACCCAGTCTTTTGGCGTAATCGAACGGATTTGCGGGATTTGTTTTATTCCGAATGGAAGCATGATCAGTATCGTGAATAACATGCGGTACATTCCCTGAATGGAAACGGGGGCATGAGAGTAACGTACTAAAATCGGAGCGAAAGAAATCGCGATCATGCCCACGATTAATGGGATGAGGGGTGAAATAGGCGCAGTTGTCGTTTTCATTAAGCTATTGTAATGCCGATTAGCGAAAAGATCAATTATGCCATTCGAAAAAGTTTACAGGTTCGAAACATCCCGAAATGATCCGGATACATTCTTCGAACTAATCTTGTGTAATAATACCTTACATAAATGTTGACATTTATGTTCAAGAAGCTATAATTAGGTTCAAGTTAGATCGTAATTTTCAATTTAATATAGGTTTCCTAACATACTATGGGAACAAAAAACCGTCTAGGGTTCCGTTGACATCCCGTCAAGCTGGTCCGAGAGATGGGGATAGGGATTCGTTCAACGTTGTTGGACTTCTGCCTTATATACACGGAAGGATAAAAGCCTGGGAGACACTCTCCCAGGCTTTTCGTTATATCCATTTTACTTGAGGAGGCTATTCGATGAATAACTTATGGAGCACGACGATACTTCCCGGAGGCAAATGGTCCGGGAAGATCGGCGGCGGCAAATTAATTCGATTTACGGCATTGGAAAGCGGCGCGAACGTGTCGATGCTCATGTATAACGCTCACGATCTAACCGAGAGGTATAACATGCCGGACACTTTAAAAGCGCAGTATACGGCCCGGTTAACCAAAGGTAACGTATTGATGAGCGATAACGGCCTTGCAATGGCTAGCTTTGTGGAGGATCGGCTGGGCTGGCACGATACGATCTGCGGTTACACTTCGCGTAAGTCGACGGACGATAAGTATGGAAAGACAACCTACCAAGAGCTCCGAAAGAGTGGCTAAGAAGCGGAGAAGAAAACTTAACTGTCGAGCTAATAAGAAACGGCTTGGGCGTTCGTGATTTGGCTCCCGTGGTCAATCTCTTTTCCAAAGTGTACTGCGACGATAACGGGACCATGCACTTCAGCCCGACTCATTGCCCTCCAGATGCGACAGTTACTTTACGCACGGAGATGGATATTCTGCTCGTGTTATCGAATACGCCGAACCCGCTGGATCCAAGCACGACTTACCCATCTGTCCCGGTAAAAGTCGCAATAGAAACGGCGCCTCCGGTAGACGTGAACTTAGATGAGTGCGTTAATCACCGCTTGGAAAATCGGCGCGCATTCGAGAATACGTGGACTTATCAATCGCTCCTTAGCCTATAGAACAAGAAGACATTCGGATTATCCAAGGAGGAACCATCATGGCTGCATTTAATCGAGTGGAAAGCCCCCGCATTGCGCAGGATGCCATATATGACGTTACCATCCCAGCGGGAGACGGGTGGATGCATGATCTAATGCCCGGTCAAGTGCTTAGAATCGTAGACCTTGAAGGCAATCAGGCTGCGGATACGTTGTTCTACGACGCCAGCAACCCGGAAGATCACTATAGCGCGATTCAGACGGTTGCCGGACAAGGAAACATTTACTTAACGACAGGGTCCGTCCTGCGCGCGGAATCAGGCAAACAATTGCTTGCCGTCGTTGCGGATACTTGCGGACGGCACGACACGATCGGCGGTTCATGCTCGGCGCAGAGCAATACGGTTCGTTACTCTCATGAGAAGTTGTCGATGCACAATTGCCGGGATACCTTCATGCTACAGCTAGCTAAACACGGGAATGGAAATTACACGAAACGCGATCTTGCGCCGAACATCAACTTTTTCATGAATGTGCCTGTCACTTCGGAAGGCGGGCTTATGTTTGCCGATGGCGTATCCGCGCCCGGCTGCTACGTAGAGCTTCAATCGCTTTGCCGCACGACGGTTCTCATCAGCAATTGCCCTCAACTAAATAATCCCTGCAACGCATACAACCCTACTCCGATCCAACTTCTCATTTGGGATAAATAATCAGAGAGGAGAGGTCGTCATGTTCGATAAAATATTAATCGCCAACCGCGGCGCCATCGCAGTTCGCATTGAACGTACTCTGCGCAAGCTCGGAGTTCGATCCGTTGCCGTCTATACAAAAGCCGATCAAGATAGTCTTCATGTCGATCAGGCGGACGAAGCTATCCTTCTTGGTGATGGGCCTGCCAAGGACAGTTATCTAAATATGGATCTCATTTTGCGAATTGCACTCCAAACAGGAGCGCAAGCGATACATCCCGGCTATGGCTTCTTAAGCGAAAATGCTGATTTTGCACGCGCGTGCAAGGAGCACGGCATTCATTTCATCGGACCGACCGCTGAGCAGATGGAAATATTCGGCCTGAAGCATTCCGCCCGCGAAATCGCCAAGAAGGCAGGCGTACCTATGCTTCCAGGCACTGCTCTAATCGATCAATTGGAAGCGGCGGTCAGCGAAGCGACTCGAATCGGGTATCCGGTCATCCTGAAAAGTACGGCAGGAGGCGGCGGAATCGGCATGCGCGTCTGTCCTGACGAGATGTCGTTACGTTTGGCTTTCGAAACGGTGTGTCATTTGGCAGAGACCAACTTCAAGAACGGCGGGGTATTCCTTGAGAAATACATCGCTCGCGCTCGTCACGTCGAGGTTCAAATATTCGGCAATCGATTCGGAGAAGTCGTCGCGCTTGGCGAACGGGATTGCTCCGTTCAACGTCGAAACCAGAAGGTAATCGAGGAAAGCCCTGCACCGAATTTCCCTTCCGAAGTGCGCAAGGCCATGCTCTCATCGGCAAGGAGATTGGCAGGAGAAGCAGGGTATCGGAGTGCGGGAACGGTAGAATTTCTCTATGATCCGGAAACTTATTCCTTTTATTTTCTCGAAATGAATACGAGACTTCAAGTTGAGCATGGCGTTACGGAGGAAGTGCTTGGAATTGACTTGGTCGAATGGATGGTTCGGGAGGCTGCGGATGAACTTCACGACTTGGCCTCATTAGTCCCAATGCCTAATGGCCATAGCCTGCAAGCCAGGATTTACGCGGAAGACTGTTTCCATCAATTCCGTCCAAGCGCCGGGCAGTTGGATAAGGCTAAATTTTCTGAGCATGCGCGGGTCGAGACATGGGTTCGAGATGGAATTAACGTGACGACTCTATATGATCCAATGCTCGCCAAGATCATCGTTCACGGCGCAGATAGGACTGATGCGATCGCTAAGCTGACGAGCGCGCTCGAAGAAACTCGTCTATACGGATTGACGACCAACCTCCAATATATTCAAGCCTTGCTTAAAGAGGAAAGCTTCAAGGATGGGCTTCTGTATACACAAATGTTGTCTGGGTTCGATCCTGCTGAATCCGCGGTTGAAGTTATTGACGGCGGAGTGCAAACGTCAGTCCAGGATTGGCCAGGAAGAACCGGACATTGGGATGTCGGCGTACCGCCATGCGGACCGATGGACCCGTATTCCTTCCGAATCGGTAACAAGCTGCTTGGCAATGAGGATTCGGCCCCCGGTCTAGAATTAACGCTTCGCGGCGGATCTTACCGTTTCCGGGAAGCCGTATGGTTCTGCGTTACCGGTGCCGACATGCAAGCAGAGTTAGATGACTCACCGATTGCCTTGTATCAACCTATTCTCGCTCAGCGAGGGCAGGTGCTGAGCTTCGGGGAAGCCGTGAACGGAATGCGTACTTATGTACTCGTAGCTGGCGGATTCGATATGCCTCGAATCCTCGGCAGTTCTTCGACCTTTACGCTTGGCGGATTCGGCGGACACGGAGGCCGGGCGTTGCGGACAGGTGACGTGTTAAGGGTGAGCGAAGGCGGGAGCCGGGGTCCTTCGGAGCTAAGGCAGTTAGACCCAGTTCACCGTCCGACCTTCACACGGCCATGGACCATTGGCGTTATTCCCGGTCCTCATTGCACGGAAGAGTTTCTTCGTCCTGAATATTTGACCCAATTGACTGAGACGGAATGGGAAGTGCATTTCAATAGCTCCCGTACGGGCGTCAGGCTTATCGGTCCGGCTCCGCGCTGGAGTCGGGAAGACGGGGGAGAAGCCGGACTTCACCCTTCTAACATTCACGACAATGCCTACGCGATCGGTACGCTTGACCTTACCGGAGACATGCCGATCCTGCTCGGACCGGACGGTCCTAGCCTTGGCGGGTTCGTATGTCCCGTCACGACGGCATCCGCTGAATTCTGGAAAATCGGCCAACTGCATCCCGGAGACAAAGTCCGGTTCAGGCTGCTGACTCTTGAAGACGCTCAAACCTTACGCGACTTGCAAGAGCAATCGCTTCAAGCGATTAGCGAGGGTAATGAAAGCGAACTTTCGGTCGCAGCCGGTAAAGATATCCCAACCGATCGCGTATGGACTCCCGCATATCCGGTACTCATTCATGAAACTGATAATCGTCGTTTTCCGATTACGATCCGTTGCAGCGGAGACCAGAACCTGCTGGTGGAGTACGGCAGCATGGAACTCGATTTGCTATTAAGATTTCAAGTTCACGCCTTAATGCAAGCAATAGAAATAAGCACCGATATTCCGGTAATGGATTTGACACCCGGTATCAGATCGTTGCAAATCCATATTGATTCATCGAGAATGACCGTCATTGAAGCCAGCAAACGAGTCTTAAACATAGACAACCAGCTTCCGCCGCTTGAATCGATTCGGGTGCCTTCGCGAATCGTTCGACTTCCTTTGTCTTGGGACGACCCAGCTACGCAGCTCGCGATCGATCGCTACCAACAGAATGTACGCCCGGATGCCCCGTGGTGCCCGAGCAATCTCGAATTCATCCGCCGAATGAACGGGTTGGGCACTTTGGAAGAAGTGCAAGAAATCGTGTACAATGCCAACTATCTTGTTCTCGGACTAGGCGACGTCTATCTAGGCGCACCGGTCGCGACGCCAATCGATCCTCGCCACAGGCTCGTTACGACCAAATACAATCCGGCACGAACATGGACACCGGAGAATGCCGTCGGACTCGGCGGAGCCTACATGTGTATTTATGGTATGGAAGGTCCAGGCGGATATCAGTTCGTCGGTCGCACGATTCAGATGTGGAATCGCTTGCGTTCGACGGAAAGCTTTCGACCCGGTAAGCCGTGGCTGTTAAGATTTTTCGACCAAATCCAATTTTATCCTGTTGCAGACGAAGAGCTGCTTAATCTCCGCGAAGACTTCCTCCGCGGACGATATGAAGCAAACATTACGGAAACGACGTTTGATCTAGGGGAGTATTTGCAATTTCTATCTTCAATAGAAGACAGCACGGAGACGTTCCGGAATACCCAGCAAGCGGCCTTCCAAGGCGAACGCGAGAGCTGGAAAGCGCTCGGACTGGCGGAATACGTATTGGAACAAGAGCCGGCAAAGGAAACAATCGAAGAAGAAATTCCCGAAGGCGCTGCAGCCGTTCGTTGTTCGGTTCCGGGCAGCGTATGGAAAGTAATCGTAAGTCCCGGCCAGGAAGTCAAGAAAGGCGATTCCCTTATTATCGTAGAGAGCATGAAGATGGAATTCTCATTGGAAGCCCCATGCGACGGCTATGTTCATACGGCATTCGTGAAGTCTGGGGACGGCGTGCAGGCCGGACAATTACTCGTAAGCATTATGAGAATGAGAACAAGAGAGGAAGTAAGCCTATGAGTATGAGTAACAACAACTTCATACCGATTGATCTAACGGCTTCTTGGCTCAAGGAAAAATATTGTTCAGGGAAAATCACCCCCAAAGAAGTCGTGACGGAATTGATTCGCCGGGCCGAGGAAGACTTTAGCATGAATATTTGGATTACGCCGCCAACTATTGAGCTTATTCAACCATACCTGGACCGACTTGCGACCCTTGATCCGAATCTTGCTCCTCTATGGGGAATTCCTTTCGCAATCAAGGACAATATTGATTTAGCGGATATACCGACAACAGCCGGATGTCCGGAATTCGCTTATACTCCGACCGAACACGCGGTTGTCGTGACAAGGCTGATCGCCGCTGGAGCTATTCCGATGGGCAAAACCAATATGGACCAATTCGCAACCGGTCTTGTTGGAACCCGGAGCCCTTATGGCGAAACCCATAACTCCTTGAAGGACGAGTTGATTAGCGGAGGCTCAAGCGCGGGTTCGGCCGTTGCCGTCGCTCGCGGTCTCGCCGTATTCTCTCTAGGTACGGACACAGCCGGATCCGGTCGCGTGCCTGCCGCACTAAATAAGCTGGTAGGTTATAAACCAAGTTTTGGCGCATGGCCAACGAAGGGCGTAGTTCCGGCTTGCGCCAGCTTGGATTGCGTGACGGTGTTCGCCCATAACACGGAAGACGCCCTCACTGTGGATCGGGTTGTAAGAGGAATTGAACCAACAGATCCTTGGTCGCGGCAGATCGCCGTGCCAAGTCCCGATCTGCCTGCGAAGCTTGCATTGCCGCTCGGCGAATTGGAATTTTATGGACCCTACGCCGAACAATACCGCGCTTCATGGTACCAAGCGTTGGAGCATTGCAAGAGCTTAAACATTCCGATTGAATACGTTGATCTTGACATGTACTCAAAAGCAGCTGCGATCCTATACGAGGGACCATGGGTTGCAGAACGGTGGGCAGGACTCGGCGACTTCATTGAAGCTCACCCCGGCGTTTCTTTTCCGGTTACTGAGGCGATTCTACGAAACGGAGCAAGCGAGAAGTATCAAGCCGCATCCGTGTTCCACGCCATTCATCAGCTTCAAGCTTATAAGATGCAAACCCGCAAGCTGCTCAAGGATACCGTTCTCATCCTGCCGACATGCGGTGGCACATGGACTCGAGAGCAGATAAGAAGGGATCCAATTGGCACGAACCGCGACATGGGGAAATATACGAACCATTGCAACTTGCTTGATCTGTGCGCGATTGCACTGCCTGCAGAAGATGCTGCTTCCGGATTGCCATTCGGAATAACGTTATTCGCGCTGTCGGATCAAGAAAATTTGATCGTTGGAGCTGCAAACCGATTTGCTGGATCCGTTATCCCGCATCACCTTGAACTAGCTTCCGAACAAAAGACTACACTCGTAGCCGTCTGCGGCTTGCATATGAGAGGGTTCCCTTTGGAGCAGCAGATGAACGCTTACGGAGCGAAGTTTGTTCGTGAAACCGTGTCTGCGGCTAAGTATCAATTAGTGAAACTTCCTACTTCTCCTGCTAAGCCAGGGATGGTAAAGCTCGCGGAAGGGGGGGCTGCGATCCAACTGGAAGTGTGGGAGATGCCTCTCGAATCGTTCGGTAGGTTCACCGTGGCAATCCCAGCTCCACTTGGAATCGGCAAAGTCGAGCTAAAGGATGGTACTGACGTACCCGGCTTCACTTGCGAAGCTTATGCGGCACAATATTCTGAAGATATTACTCACTTTGGAGGATGGCGGAATCTAATGAGTCAAGGAATTCGCTAGGAAAAGGAATTTCGCTTTGCAATTAAGGGACGATCATGTAATAATGTCTCGACAACATTTCATGGAGGCACAATCACATTGAATCGTTATCCCTTTGAATATGAACATTCTAAGCCGTTCTTGCAGCAGGTCGGAGAATGGATCGCGGACGTGTTCTACGACTTATTGCCCGAAGCCGGTTTCGAAGTACGGGACGAGCAAATCTACATGGCATTCCAGCTGGAGCGGGCGTTCGCGGATAAGCAAACGATTTTCGCGGAAGCGGGGGTCGGGACGGGAAAGACGCTCGTCTATTTGCTGTACGCCATCTGTTATGCACGTTACACCCGCAAGCCAGCCATCATTGCCTGCGCGGACGAATCGTTGATCGAGCAATTGGTGAAACCGGAGGGGGATTTAGCGAAACTAGCTAAGCATCTGAGCTTGGCCATTGACGCGAGATTAGGTAAATCCCAGGACCGCTATCTCTGTTTAGCTAAGCTCGATAACGCAAGAACGGATTATGAAGACGTCGATTTGTACAAATCTTTATATGAAGAGTTGCCTTCATTCGTCCACAAGAGCGAAGGCATGCAGTCATTCTATGCGTACGGAGACCGGAAGCAATATCCGCACTTGAACGATGAGCAATGGGAGAGGGTTAACTGGGATCCGTTCCAGGATTGTTTCGTCTGTGAACAAAGGCACCGTTGCGGACAAACGTTGTCGCGCGAACATTATAGGAAATCAACGGATCTGATCATTTGTTCGCATGATTTCTACATGGAGCATGTGTGGACGTACGAGAGCCGCAAGCGGGAAGGTCAGCTTCCGTTGCTGCCGGATCATTGTACCGTCGTGTTCGACGAAGGCCATCTGTTGGAATCTGCGGCTCAAAAGGCATTGACTTACCGGATCAAGCACAGTATTTTCGAGGAATTGATTACCCGGTTGTTAAAGAACGAAATTCGCGAATCGTTAGCCGTACTCATAGACGAAGCGATCGATCGGAGCGAATCTTTATTCGATATGTTGTCACGCCAGAGCAGGGAAATACCCGGTTCCGACCGAAAGCAGATAATTCTGAACGACCGTCTAATTCAAGAGGTGTCCCTATTTCGCAAGGTGTTAGATGGGATCGAGGAAGAGCTCGTCTTCGAAAGCGAGCTATACACCTTGAACGAGTACCAGCTGCGCATCGTCGAGGAGCACTTGGAAATGATGCAGAAGGCGCTCAGCCTGTTTCAGAGTTCAAGCTCCTTAATTTGTTGGGTAACCGAAAGCCTATCCGGGCTCACCTTCGTTATTATGCCGAAAGCCGTCAAGGAAGTATTACGCGAGCGGGTTTTCGCGCTCAACATGCCGGTCGTTTTCTCTTCAGCCACTTTATCCGTTAACGGTTCATTTGATTATTTGGCCGACAGTCTCGGCATCGAGAAGTATTTGTCCTTCAGCGTCGATTCTCCTTATGATTACGGGAATCGAATGGAAGCTATAGCTCCTAAGTGGGATGACGGGGCTTCGTTCACTGAGAAAATGAAGACGGCCGCGAGGATGCTTATACGAACTGAAGGAAGGGCATTAGTTTTATTCCCGTCTAAGGAAGAGCTAATGCAATTCAAAGAGGCTTTGCCTGCCTATCCGGAATATAACGACTTTAACTTTGGATTTGAAGGTGACCGCGAAATCAGCCATCTAATCGCCGATTTCCAAAACGATGAGACGAGCGTACTATGCGCAGTCAGCTTATGGGAAGGGCTTGATATCCCTGGACCGTCACTGTCGAACGTGATTGTTTGGTCGTTACCTTTCCCCCCTATGGATCCGGTGTTCATGGCCAAACGTCAGGAAGCGGCTTCCCCCTACGAAGAAGTGGATCTGCCTTATATGCTGCTGCGTCTTAAGCAAGGAATCGGTCGATTAATTCGAACCCGCGAAGATAAGGGTATAATCGCGATTCTAAGCAAGGAAATTCACGACGATGCTAAGCTGAGAGAATTAGTTCAGGGAGTATTGCCTCAGGGTGTCGTTTTTTGAAAAAAATTTTCATAAGGGGTTTGTTTCTGATGTTGCTACGGTGCTAGAATAGACTTAGATACTACCGGAATACAACAAGAGGGGTCGTGATCGGATTGTTGAAAATCGCCGTGATTATCGGAAGTCTTAGACAAGGCTCGTATAACTTGCAATTAGCTGTCACGATGAAAGAACGTTACATTAACAAATTAGACCTTGAAATTGCCGATATTCGTTCTCTGCCCTTCTTCGATCAGGACATAGAATTAAATCCGCCGCAGGTCGTCAAAGACTTACTAGGTAAAATAGCGGGAGCGGACGGGGTGTTTATCATTACTCCGGAATACAATTGGTCGGTTCCCGGCGTACTCAAGAACGCGATCGATTGGTTGTCACGCATCGATAAGGTACTTATCGGGAAACCGGTCATGACCGTTGGCGTTTCACCGGGCATGATGGGGACTATCCGCGCGCAGCTGCACCTGCGTGAAATCCTGGCAAGTCCAGGCATTCAAGCAAAGCTGTTGCCTCCGGCAGGCAACGAAATTTACATCAGTTCCGCCGGTCTGAAATTCGATGAAACAACGGCGCGTTTGGTGGACGATTCAACCCTTCGCTCATTAGATCGTGTTGTTGATAAGTTTATTGATTTCGCTAGATAATAGGATCTTTCGAGAAGCTTTCATGTCGGTTCCTAGCAGAATCGAGTGGAAGCTTCTTTTTCTATGTATGAATGATTGATTGTGCGTGCTGATATGTCTTCCTTCTGTACTCATTTACCGTATAGATGGTAGAGGATCCGCTTGTAATAAGCTTGTCAATAGCGGCTGCGGGCTTGTGATAGTTGTTGTTGCGAAATCGGTATTCGCTGAAATAGCCATCCCTATGGTGCTTGGAAATGTTCCGGTAGTACTCGCGGATGAACAGCTCGGCCTTCTTAAGCAATCTGAGCTTGGCTTTCTTCAAAAGGTAAGGAGCGGTTGCTTTAGCAGGCAGCCAAAATTCGATTTTCCCATCAAATTCAGCTCTGTACATTGCAAAACGGACAGCACGAAGCAGTCGGAGGGCGGTTCGGTATTGAAGTTTGAGCGTTTTGGATATTTTACGCGCCGAACATCGTTCCCCGGATCCGACCCAGTAGAAAGTAAGCAGCCAGTAACGAAGCGGCAGCTTTGTACGATGCATAACTGTATTTGACGTAATGGAAGTCTGCGTCTTGCAATCGGAGCATTCGAATAAGTTACGTGTTTTGATCACGCTATATTTACTTTCTCCGCACTTCGTGCAAATGAACCCGCGAGGCCAACGAATGTGGAACAAATACTCTCGGCAAGCTTGCTCATCCGGGAAACGCTCCATGAACTTTCGAATGGACATCATACGAGTTCCCACCCCTCAGTTTCAGGAACACTTGTTCCCTTTATTTTAATTATAAGGAACATTTGTTCTCGTGTCAAAACTTTTGGAAAAATATGTAGTTTTGAGAATTTGTATATCCTCGACTTATAACTCCTGAGTAAACTACACAGATCAAATTTCGGAAAGATATATGCAGATTACTCAGGAGCGAGGAAAACGAGTGAAATCAGTCTTTCGGAAGGAAATATATGCAGTTTACGAGAAAATATCTGAATAATGGTATCATAATAGTACGGCAAAGCTCGGCTACATGTAATTCGTTATCGTTACTTGAATGGAGGAGAATAGGAATGGCTAACAGCAAGAAAAGACAGAGACAGGCTCCGTCAACGACGACGGATCGGGAGGATAAACCTGTTACGTTAAAGGATTTATTGGGTGCGGAAACCGTTGCTAAACTGAAGCAGCAAGCTGATACATTAAAGCAGGAGGAAGCCAAGCAGCAAGAGAAGAAACGTGCCGAAGCAGAAGCGGCTCGCCTTGCCGAACTGAAGCTTAAAGAGAAGGACTTCGAATATTTGCTGAACAATAGCAGCATGGATTGGAAGAAGTACAAGCAATAAAATCCGCTATACTTGGGAGTTCCCCTTGAGTTCAAAATTCATGCAGGCTTTTCCGGAGGAAGACAGTACGGTCATGCTTGGCATCGTTTGCGACTTGAATCCGAAAGCTTTGCAGCCTTTAGGAAACTTCGGATCCCAAGTAACATAGAAATGGCGGCATTTCATGCAATCGATTCGTTGGTTTTCTGACATCTCGATCCCTCTTAACAATAAAGATACTTCTATTATACATTAATCAACATAAATCGAGGGAACCGGGCATAGAAATGATATCGGGAGACGTTACCAAACCCTTGGGAGGGGAAGCCGGAGCGAAGGAGCATTAGGTAGTCATGGAGGTAATGGTATGAGCGCCGAATTACTCATTCAGTTACTCGTGCTTATCGTAATGATCGTAGCGCTGGCGAACAAATCTAGCAAATGAATTTCTTCTCTAACCGGAAAGCGCCATGAGTGCGCGTTTCCGGTTTTTCATGCGGGTCATGTTGAGCCTGCGTTCCTTGTTATTCCTATCACTTATTAGTAAGATCAAAACAAGTGCTTGATAAAACAACAAGGAGATAAACAATGAAAGAGTTTCGAATGTATTTTCGGTTCGTGAAGCCTTACCGATGGCTCGTGGCGATTACTCTGCTGATCGGAATGGTGAAATTTGCGATCCCGCTAGCGGTTCCTCTTTTCCTTCAATATGCCGTTGACGATATTCTTCTCGCGAATCTTTCCAAGGACGACAAAGTGTCGCGTCTGTTGAAACTGATAGGAATCTCTTTCATCTTATTCGTCATTATTCGTTATCCTATTGAGTACTTCCGCCAATATTTCGCTCAATTGACGACAAGCCGCATATTATTCGATCTCCGAAATCGGCTGTATGGTCATTTGCAACGGTTGTCTTTACGGTTCTACCAGGAACGTAAATCAGGGGAAATCATCTCGCGCATGATGAATGATGCCGAGCAGACGAAAGCGATCGTCGAAACGGGCATGATGAACGTCTGGCTTGACCTCTTCACCCTTACGATCGCGCTAGCCATTATGCTAAGCATGAACGCAACTCTCACCTTGGTCGCCATCCTGATCTTGCCCTTCTATGGAATAGCGGTCGTTAAGCTCTATAAGAAATTGAAAAGTTTCGCCCGTTCCCGGTCAGCCGCGCTAGCGGATATGCAAGGCTATCTTAACGAGCACGTCGTAGGAATTCCTGTAGTGAAGAGCTTCACTCTGGAACAGCACGAGCAGAAGCAATTCGGAATCAAGAACGGGAAATTCCTTGAACGAGCGCTCGCCCTGACAAAGTGGAACGCATTAACTAATGCCATCATTAATACGTTAACGGAAATCGCACCTTTGCTCATCCTATTAGGAGGCGGGTATTTGGTCATAACGGGAGAGTTGACGGTGGGCGGGTTTGTTGCGTTTTACGGGTACCTCGACCGGTTATATACTCCGCTTCGGCGTCTGGTAAGTGCCTCTACGGAGCTGACGCAAGCGTCTGCTTCGTTGGAAAGAGTAATGGAGTTGTTGAACCAAACTCCAGACGTCAAAGATGAAACGAATGCCAAACCCCTCCGGAAGATCGATGGGCGAATCGAATTCCATGACGTATCCTTCCGTTACAAGGAAGAATCGGATTACGTATTAAGGGATATCGATTTAACGATCGAACCGGGTCAGACCGTTGCTTTCGTAGGAATGAGCGGCGGAGGAAAGTCGTCACTCATTAGCCTGTTGCCGAGATTCTATGATATTCAGCAGGGGAGCATTCGCATCGATGAGCAAGATATCTCGAAGGTGACGATGCATAGCTTGCGATCGCAGATCGGGATGGTGCTTCAGGACAATATCCTATTCAGCGGAAGCGTACGGGAGAATATTATGCTGGGCAATCCGGAGGAGACGGAGCTTAACATGCTTAACGCGGCAATGCGGGCAAACGCCCATGATTTCATCATGAGCTTGCCTCAAGGATACGAAACGGAAATCGGGGAACGGGGCGTGAAGCTATCCGGCGGTCAGAAGCAGCGGATCGCGATCGCCCGGGTCTTCCTCAAGGATCCGGCTATCCTCGTACTCGACGAAGCGACTTCGGCGCTTGATCTAGAGTCCGAGCATCTTATTCAAGAATCGTTGCAGGCGCTCACGGATAACCGCACGACACTTATCGTCGCGCACCGTCTCTCAACCATCACGCATGCGGACCAGATCATTGTCATCGAACGGGGCGAAATCGTCGAACGAGGCACGCATGAACATTTGATGGAGCTTAATGGCGCATACGCGCGGCTTTATAATGTGCAAAACTTGTAAGCAAAATCGGATTCGGATAGAATGGGCGCACGGACTTTAAGGAGGGATTCTCGTGACGGAAGCGAATGCGATGCCTTTTCATCCCGTGCTGTCCGCCTGGTTCTCCGAGTCATTCGGAGAGCCGACCGACGTACAGCGGCAATCATGGGAAGCGATCAATAAAGGTAAGCATACCTTAATAGCGGCACCGACCGGTTCGGGTAAAACGTTAGCCGCGTTGCTTCCGTGCCTGGACAAGGCTGTTCGTTCGCGTTATGTAAGCCAACGAATAGGCGAGAGCCCGAACAAAGGCGTGCGAATTCTCTATATCACGCCTCTGAAGGCGCTCAACAACGACATTCATCATCACGCTTTGCAATTCGTTGATCAATTAGGAACACGCGCGCTTAATAAGGGTCTGGAATGGCCTGGTATCCGCTGCGAAGTTCGGACGGGTGACACAAGCCAGAGCAAGCGTGCTTCCATTATTCGCAATCCCCCGGATTTACTCATTACGACGCCGGAATCGTTGTTCATAATGTTAACTTCTGCCAAAGGACGCCAGATTCTTCAGACCGTTGAGCAGGTGATCATTGACGAGATTCATGATTTGGCGGCAGACAAACGCGGCGCTCACTTATCGCTAACGCTTGAGAGATTATCGCACCGTTGTATCACTCCCCCGCAACGAATCGGCGTATCGGCGACGCAGAAACCGCTGGAACGAGTTGCGCGGTTTCTGGCGGGCTGGGAACCATCGGACGAAGGTCGATCCGACCATGCTCGAGAAGCTGCCATGCTTCCACGGCCGGTAACGATCATAGAGAGTGAAATGAGCAAGAGCATACGCGTGTTAGTAACGATGCCTGATCAGAGCAAGCCCGCGGCAACGCGCGAAGCGGTATGGCTGCCGCTGCTGGATCGAATCGTGCAAGCGATGGAAGGTTGCCGATCGGTGCTGCTGTTCGTGAACAGCCGGCGGCTCTGCGAAAGGCTGTGCCTGCGCCTGAATGATCATGTTGGCTACGAAATGGCCCGTTCCCATCATGGTAGCATATCCCGCGAGCACCGCCTTGAAGTTGAGCGGATGCTGAAGGAAGGCAGCTTGCGCTGCATCGTCGCGACTTCTTCCCTTGAGCTTGGCATCGATGTCGGCCATATCGATCTGGTCATCCAGCTTGACTCGCCTCAAGAAGCGGCACGCGGCATTCAGCGTATCGGCCGTGCCGGACATGCCGTAGGGGAATCAAGCCGCGGAATTTTATTAGCAAGACAGAAAGCCGCATTGCCGGAGCTTGCGGTGCTTAGCAGGTTAATCGCATCCCGAGAAATCGAGGAAATCCGTATCCCGCAAGGACCGATGGACGTATTATCCCAACAGGTGGTCGCGATGGTCGCGATGGACGATTGGGAGATTACCGCGATGTATCGGTTAATCATACATAGCGACAGTTATCATGAATATCCTATGGACCGACTAGAGAATATGCTTCAGGTGCTTGCAGGCTTCTATCCATTCGCCAAGCCGCTGATTGAATGGGATCGAGTCGTCGGCATTCTGCGCAAAAGGAGCAATACCGCGATGGCATCCATCACGGGGGCCGGCACGATTCCGCAAAGCAGCGGATATCCGGTCCACCATCTGGAGAGCCGCGCCCATCTGGGAGAATTAGATGAGGAATTCATTCAGGAGAGCCGCGTCGGAGACGTCTTTCAGTTAGGGACGAGCTCCTGGATGATCCGGGATATTCGCAACGATCGGGTATACGTATCCGAGGCGGGTAACCGGTTCAGCGAAATTCCTTTTTGGCGCAATGAGGCGGGTAGCCGATCATACGAATTAGGTTTGAAGATCGGGAAGTTCTTAAGGGAGCTCGTCGAGCGTTTAAAGCTTGCGGATGAAGATTTCGCTGCGGATAATGATCAGCAGTACGAGTATGACGATCAGTTGTTCGATTGGCTGTGGGATAGTTACGGAATGGACAGAACGACATCGGAAGAGCTGTTGTCCCACGTCCGCTCGCAGCACCGCGCTTGCGCTTTGCCGACGGATCGGCAGATCGTCATAGAGCACTATCGCGATGTCACGAACCAGACTCACGTTATCGTGCATAACCAATGCGGCCGAACGGTAAACCGTGCTTGGTTGCTTGCCATCGAAAGGAAGTTCGAGCAACTGTTGCCCTATCGGTTATACGGGAATGCCAAGGACAACGGCATTGAATTCGTGCTGCCCGAGTGGGACAACTCTTGGCTGCAGGTCATTAATCAAGTGACGCCGGCTAATCTTGAGCAGTTGCTAACCGAAGCTGTCACCGGTTCTCCGCTTCTAGGAATTTCATTCCGCAGAATCGCGGAAACATCGCTTCTGCTATCCAGGAGCTTCACTCGAACGCCAATGTGGCAGAAGCGGCTGCGAACCGAGGAACTGCTCCGGGGAGCGTTGCCTTATGCGGAACATTTTCCGTATTTGAGAGAGGCAATGTCGGAGTGCCTTCATGTATATTTGGGTTGCGACGATCTTAAACGCCTGTTGGAGAAGCTCGTATCCGGGCAGATGGAGATTGTCATAAAGGAAACACCATATCCATCACCGTTCGCAGCGCAGTTTCTGGCCGATTACGTCAATATGAGAATATACGAGGGTGACGGACTAGACGAAACAATTCAGCTGCAATTAATGAACGTAAGCAAGGAAATGGCTGGTCAGTTGTTCGATTCGGATTCGCTAGGCGACGCAATCGGCCGCGATGTTCTGCAGGAAGAAGGCCGCCGCTTGAACGAACTGGAGCATCCGCCGAGAAACGCGGGAGAGCTTGCAGCATTGCTTAAGGCCAGGGGAGATTTGACTGCCCAAGAACTAATTAAACTCGCGGGAGAGCCTGCGCTTAAATGGCTGCAGTATCTGCATGATCAGGGACGAGTTACGACACTAGAGCTTACCGGAGACGGTGAATTCCGCTGGATAATATCCGATGAGAAGCAGATGTATGCCGACTTTCCGGAGACGATGACTTCCGTTACATTCGTCCTTGGGAGGTATGTCGATCACTTGATTTCCTTTACGGAAGCCGATCTTTGTGATAGATATCCCGCTATGACGCTCAAGAATGCGAAAGACGCGGTCGAACAATTGCTGGACAGCGGAATGATCGAACGAGCCCCGCACGCCGCCAACGAAGAGGAGCGGTTATGGACAAGCTCCAAGGTTGCATCCCGCATCGTTCGGTTATCTATTCGTCATGCCCGCAACCGGGCAGAGCCGGTCGAGCCTTCAAGATGGTGCGGCCAAATCGCACTGATGCAGCATGCGCTCCAAGGATCGCAGCAACTAGGCAGCGAAGGCCTGCTCACGGTTATCGAGAGGCTGCAAGGCCTTTTCCTTCCGCTGTCCCATTGGGAGACGATAATCTTCCCGTCTCGGCTATCTCCTTACCGCAAGGAACACCTTGATATGTTATGTGCTTCGGGCGAAGTGTTATGGATCGGCCGTAAAGAGGAAGGGGACAAGGAAGGTAAAATCTCCTTTTTCCTGACCGAATCCAAATCGTTGTATATGCCTTTCATCGACACAACCACCCAACCCACTCAACATCCACGGCTTCTAAAGCTGCTAGAGGATGGAGGGGCAAGCTTCCTTACCCGGCTCAGCCGCGAAGAAGGCAAACCGCCTTCGGAGCTGCTGGCGGATTTACTCGATCTGGTATGGGAGGGGCGCGTTTCCAATGATCAATTCGCCCCGCTTCGCCTTCATAACCATGCTAAGAACGCCAATTGGGCAAAAAAAGGTTCGGGCCTTGGCCGTTGGTATGCGACGAGTACGTTACAGGATGATAGTGATTCTTTGCACCATGACATGCAAACGCTAACGCCCGATAAACAGTCGCCCGTACTGATCTGGACACACCATTTACTGCAAGTGTATGGATTGATCAATAGAGATCTGGTTACCAGAATGGCACCGTTCTCTTGGGATATCATTTACCCCGCATTAAAGAGGTTGGAAGAGTGGGGCGTTCTTACGCGGGGGACATTCATCCGTGGGATGTCAACGCTGCAATTTACGACTCGTGAGCTGAGCGATGCGGTACGCCAACCGCTTCCCGCTTCATCGGAATCGACAGCCACGGTAATTTCTTCTGCTGATCCGGCTAACCCATTCGGCGTACTGATTGATTGGCCCCAAGGACTACAAGGACCGCAAGGAATCTCTTTCTCCCGCAAGCCGGGTAATTTCCTCCTGCTCAAGGAAGGCCGTTGGCTTCTGTGGATCGAGAACAATGGGAGGCGGGTATTCACCATGCCGGAACCAGGAGACCTAACAGATTCGGATCGGACATCCTTGCCAATAGAGCAACAGGTGCTGCTTCTTCAATCCGGTTTCCAATCGATTCTTCGCAGGCAGAAATTGGTCAAAATCAAGGTGGATACATGGAATGGAGAAATCATCACCGAGACGGAAGCCGGCAAAATGCTAATGAAGCTCGGCGCCGAACGAGATCTTCGCTCGCTTGTGTTCTGGTCGAGCTAGAAGGAAAAGCAAGAAACCGATTTCTTGACCTTTGCCAAGCCGGAGATGGAAGAAGTAAAGATATTGGAACTGGACGATGAGATGAGGAAAATCGAGGCGATGATGAAACCGCTGACAACGATGCAAGGCGGAACGATGCATTTCAGTATTCAGAATGATCTCCTTATCTACGGAAACTCATCGAAGTTCAAGCAGGCTTTCATCAATATAATCAAAAACAGTATCGAGGCGATAGAAGGGGATGGGCTAATAGAAGTTTATGCTTATTCGAACAGGCAAATGGCAGTCATTCATATCAAGGACAATGGCGAGGGAATGGAAGAAGAGGAGATTTCAAAGCTTGGAGTACCCTACTTCTCGACAAAAACGAAAGGAACCGGTCTAGGACTGATGGTCACCTTCCGAATCATTGAAGTCATGCAAGGAACGCTTGAGTTTCGCAGCAAGAAAGGAAAGGGAACCGAAGCGATTATCCGGTTCCCTCTTGTCGATTCGACTGCAATATCACCACACCGCGTTCAGGCTTGATCTGCCTTCGGCGGCATTATCAACGAGGAAGCTTAAAGGATTTCTTATAAATCGGATAGAGCCATTTGACTCCGTTTGGGGTCAAAGTGTCCGCAATCAGATGCGAGGCATACCCTACAATGGAGACAACCATAATTCCCTCGATCCGCAGCTGCTCCTCGAGTCCCCGGCCAATTAATCCCCATAAGATGATAGCCCATACGGTATGGGTCATTCCCCGATGGTCTAACCAAGGAACCCAGGCTACGAACACTCCCAATCCGATTAACCAATTTTGCTTGGATAACCAACCGGCATAGAGAAGACCGCATCCGACTAAGCTGACTAACGCATTGCGGATGATGCCTTCTTTCGTTACGATACCGAGCAATATTAACGCGACAGCGACCGTCGTGTATAGCGGGTAGAGTTTATCCTGAGTAAAGTACATATAACTAAATCCGGCAATGAGCAGAATACCCGACCAAAGAACAAACTCCCGTAACCATTTAGACAATGTGCCTAGATTTCTGCTGAGCAGACTCGGACCATCCAGATCAGCGCTCAATGCCGAGAATCCGGCAACCGACAAATACAATATGGCATTATTCGCGTTAATAGGATAATACAAACAAGCAGCCGCTCCAATGGCGCCGCCAATGGCAAGATGAGTCGATCCTTTCATATTTCCCTCCGTTGACTGAACCGTGATGTTCTTGGAATAAGCAAACATATGTTTGCTTGGTTATTATACATCAGGACTTACCCACTTTGAGGGTAAATATCCCAATTCATTTGGAAATCAAACCAGTTCATCTTTAAGGAACTTGGCCAATATTTACAAAAGAAGCTTGCAAATCGTTGCGAAGCCATGTCAAAATAGACTTGGATATTGTCCTTGCTTTTCGCATGGACTTCGCAACGGGTGTGAAAAAGAAGTTCAACTACTTGGCCGTGGGTGACTTCTTCTTTCGAACCCGTTTTTTCTTTTTTATTGTAGTCCCATTGCGCGAAGCGCACGATGGATTCCGCAACAAACAATAAACTTAGGTGCGCATGGATGTGGTTTTCATTTGTAGAATGACAATCGTTTAATCCCAATTCCTGCTTCGCATTCCAGAAGAATGTCTCAATCGTCCATCTTTGCAGATAAACCTCCATGATTTTTTCGGGCGAAGCATCTAGCTGATTACTGTGGAATAAAGCCAAGATTTGTTTCGTTTCGCCGGTTTTAGGATCTTCTTTTTGGTATAAGGAGACCACGGCATTGATGGGCTTGAGCACTTTTTCTTTGAGATATCCTTGCCCATTGTGAATTTCATCAATAGCGATGTAAATGTGTTTGAAAGCCATACAGAGATTGCCCTTTCTCTTCCAAAAGTTAAAGATCGGCATGGCTTGTTTATATAACGTTTCCGGCGTGATCGCTACAAATCTCTCCTTTCCCCGAACGGTTACTTTTCGGTATAAGGTCGTATTGATCTTGGCACGTGTTACCCAATGAAACCCTAGTTTCTCTACGGCTAGATAAAAGGGAATGCCGTAATAACCGGCATCAAAACATACCCAAAGTCTTAGATGCTCTGTAACTTGGCCCCTCAGTTCTTTTAACATGGCTAAAGCTAAATCAAGTCGGGTCAGGTGAGGATCCTTATCGTTATCTTGCTTCCAAATGGAATAAAGCAGGGGGTAACTGAGACCGGAGATCTTCTTGGCATGAAGGACAACAAGATTCATGGCATCGATATACGTCTCGCTACAGTGATCCCATAAGCGATAGATAAACGGGATTTTCTGTGCATGGTTATGCGCAATCAGCGTATCATCCAGAGCGATGATATCTCCGTCTACCAATTGAGTTTGCGTGTCTTCTTGAAACTTAGCGATGCGTTTCAGGTTAAAAGTATGCCACTGAAATGGAGAAACAAGAAATCGACTAAAGGCAGATTGCGTAATGACTTTTCCATTTAACATCAAGCGTAACAAGGCATCCTTCTTATAGAAAGTAACCATTTGTAAACAGGAAGAGCAGCTTGCCATGAGACCGACCACAAAGATAAAAGCGAACTGCCAAGTGGCTACACCACTTTTCTTGAAAATACCGCTCTGGGTTAAGAGCAAAGATAGATCAAAACGGTTCCATAGCGCGAGTAGTAAAGGGGCACCACCAAAAGCACTGTAAGGTAGCTCCTTAAACTTGGGTTTCTGAAAATTTGACATTACACAACACCTTCAATTTAGAAGATAGGCGGGTTTAAATGCCTTCTTAAAAATTTTTGTGGTGTTTTGGGAATGTCAAGCTTTATTTGAGATTTGGCGATCAATTTACAATAATTCACTGAAAGTGGGTAAGTCCTGTATACATGTCCGCATTCATACAAACATCCTACCAGGAGCCTATAAACTAGACCCATGTTGAGCAGCGACGGATTTCTCAGCGGCTAAACCTTTGTTATAATAAAAAAGTATGAAGCCCAACGGAAAGGTGATTGCGGATGGGAGAGCAGTTTTTGGAAGTATGCGACGACTTATGCGCGGGGTCTGAGGCTAACCTGTCCCTAGTCAAACGGAAGATGGTGGACGAGTCTTCCGCAATGGACTTGGCTGAGCTATTCAAGGCATTAAGCGATCCTACGAGAGTTAAACTCATCAGCGCCATGCTGCAGCAGGAATTGTGCGTACATGATTTGTCCGTCGTGCTCGGAATGGGGCAATCGGCTATTTCTCACCAGCTGAGATATTTACGGAACATGAGAATCGTGAAACGTAGAAAAGCAGGTAAGACGGTATACTATTCATTGGACGATTCCCATATCGAAGAGATCTTTCTTCTAACGCTGCAGCATCTTAAGCACAACTGAACCCGAACCCGTGAACGTCGCGGGTTTTTATTTTGCATTCCGACGTACAATAAAGCGACACTATTCTAACCCGCGTCCCGCGCGGGTTCTTGTTATTTTTCATTACTTGCTCCAGTATGTCCGGGATCGACAAATTAACATTTTTTATTCACTTATAGAATGACAAGCTTTTCATCTGTATATATGTACAATCTATCCTATATTAATGCGTTTAGCCTTCACCAATTCAAGAAAGAGGTGCAGTCATGCGGAGATGGATCCGGCAAGCGTTCGTTTATGCGTTAGGCGTGGCATTGCTCATGACGTTAGGCATGCGATTTCAAACTTCCGATAAACATCAAGATGCTGCCGAGCCAGCGAACGTTTTACCTTTATTGCAACTGCAATTATCGCCACTAAGTCAGCCCATTGTCCCCTTAACCATCGAATCCGGAGAGCCGGAGATAGAAAAGGCGCCTCAGGCGACAAAGAAGCATAACGACATAGATCTTGCTGCTAAAGTTTCGATACCTACATACGAAGTGACCGCTTACTACCTTAACGTACGCGCAAATCCATACGCGACATCCAAAATACTTAAAGTCATTACAAAAGGAACGAAACTTGAAGTCGTGAAGACAACCGCTAATGACTGGCTCCTAATTAAAGGCGGGGGATACGTTCATGGGGCATATGCCCAATTGGTTGAAGGTGAAAACACCGATTATGCCGTTGTCGAAGAGGTCTCGGAAGCCGTCAAAACGACGTCTGCCGTAGTCGAAGAGGCCTCGGAACCCGTCAAACCGACGTCTGCCGTTAAAACGGATTCAGGTCTTACCGAGGACGATATTGCGGTCATCTTTGAAGGCACCGCTCTAGCAGGCCATGGACTTGAGGAAACTATACTTGAAGTGGAAGAGCAATACGGGATTAACGCCTTATTCACGATTGCCGTCATGAAGCTTGAGAGCGGCAACGGCAAAAGCCGTCTAGCCAAAAGCAAAAACAATTTATTCGGATTAAATGCCATAAGCGGGGATGCCCATAACAAAGCCTTCAGCTTCGAAACGAAAGGAGATAGCGTCCGCAAGTTCGGCCAGCTCCTCTCCAAGAACTACGTAGGCAAGGGCTATACGACAATTGAGAAGATCGCCACGAAATACTGTCCGGCAAATTCCAAATGGTCAAGGTTAGTAAAGAACATTATGAACAGCGATTACGGGAAGCTGTAGCCGTAGAGGGCCGAGGGTTATTTGAACCATCCTTTTTCATTAAAACGTTTGATCGCTTCGACTCGGTTACTGACATCAAGCTTATCAAGAATGATGGAGATGTAATTTCGGATCGTACCTGTGGTCAGGTAAAGCTCGGTGGCGATTTCCTTCGTGTTCTTTCCGTCGGCAATGAGCTCTAGAACTTCCTTCTCCCGGTCTGTCAGCGGATTTTCGTTACCATAGGCTTCATCGACCAGTTCCGATGCGTAGATACGGCGCCCGGCAAGAACGCTGCGGATCGTGCTGGCAAGCTCATCGCTTGGACTGTCCTTTAACAAGTATCCGCTGACGCCGGCCTTAAGGGCACGTTCGAAATAACCGGTACGTGCAAAGGTTGTAAGGATGATGACCTTGCAATGGTGATCCTTTAATTCTTCGGCAGCCTCCAGTCCGCTTTTCAGAGGCATTTCAATATCCATGATGCAAATGTCGGGTTGAAGCAGACGCACCAGCTCTAACGCTCTCTCGCCGTCCGACGCTTTACCGACGACTTCCATGTCGTCTTCCAAATCTAGCAGGGAACCGAGAGCGCCCAGCAGCATTCGTTGATCTTCCGCGATTACGATTCGAATCATGAGCTTTCCTCCTTGTCCGGACGTTTGATCCCTTGGGGGATTCTTGCGATGATCGTCGTTCCATCCGTTAACGATATCTCAAGGCTTCCATTGACGAATTCAAGTCGTTCTTTCATGCCTTGCAGTCCATGGCCTTGCTTAAAGTTCAATTTCTCCGCGCGGCTATCTCCATCGTCATGAACCTTCATTATGACTTCGGAGTCGGTCTGTTCGAGCATAAGGGAGCATGACGAGGCGCCGCTATGTTTGACAACATTGGTTACGGCTTCTTTCAGGCACATGCTGAGCACATTCTCGGATAGGAGGGAAACGCCTGGCAGCATTGGGTTTCCCACTACGTTGAACTTGATTTGAGCGGCTTTCAGAATGTCCTTGATGATCGTAATTTCGTCTTCGAGCCTTGTTCCCCGCATCCGCGAGACCAGATGCCGCACTTCCTTTAAAGCGGTTCTTGCGGTTTGCTGAACGTCTTTGATCTCGAATCGGGCTCTGTCCGGATTCTTAAGGATGAGTTTATTAGCCAAATCGCTCTTCAAACCGATCAGAGATAGCTTCTGACCTAACGTGTCATGCAAATCGCGGGCAATGCGTTGGCGTTCTTCGAGCTTCACCAACTCCGCTATGCGGATATTGGCATCTTTAAGCTGCTCCTGAAGCTCGCCTCTTTTGTTCCGGTTATAGCTGTTGAGGGGAAGCAGGATGACGCCGATCAGGCTGATCAAGATAAACGGGGTTTGTGTAATGAAAAGTTTGTCCTGCAATATAAAACCTAAATTCACGGCGACGAAGCTTGTAACGATATGAACGATATACAAGGATATGAATCCTGCCCGGTTCTGGACGTTTCCGATAAAAAAGGCCAGGAAGAAGGCAAAATAAGCATAGCTGAACAGTAAAGTCATCGCGATCGATATCGCGATTTGCACGCCCGTCCCGACATAAACCGGCCAACCTTTCGCGTAGAAGGTCAGCCGGTAACAGAAGAAAAAGACGATGATCATCAGAATGCCCGACGCGATTTCGATATTCGATGACGATCGGAATATGAAATAAAACGGAAGGATGCAGAACATGAGCCACACGTATGGGCTTATTCCTGAGCTCTTCGGGAAAATCTGAAATTTCTTAAGCATGGATAGCGCTCCTAATGATCGGTACGGTCCTCATTATAGTTTAGCATAGGGGAGCGGATTCTTTAACTTGTCCGTCTTTTTTAAATTGAAGCTGACAAATGTTTTTCTCTGCTCATCCCACAAGCGGAAGCGAAGGGCTTTGAGGCTGGTGGCCAGCGTTATCGTCGTTGCGTGATGCAGCGGGGGCACGGCGTTATGGGCTTCTTCCAAATGATAGTTCGGCACTCTTGGACTTAAATGGTGAACATGGTGAAATCCGATATTGCCGGTGATCCACTGCAGCGCTTTAGGAAGCTTATAGTAAGAGCTGCCGTCGACAGCCGCTTTCACGTAACTCCAATCTTCCTCGTTCTCGAAATATGAATCCTCGAATTGATGTTGCACGTAGAACAACCATATGCCTAACGCTCCCGAAATCCAGAAGACAGGAACTTGGACAAGCATGAAATTTTGCCATCCGAGAGTCGAACAGAGCAGACCGTACAAGCCAAGAATCGCAATGTTGGTTACCCATGTGTTAATTCGTTCCGACCGTTTGGCGCCTTTGACGTTAAAGCGGTATTGAACGATGAAGGTAACGATAGGGCCGACTCCGAACATGACGATCGGATTGCGATAGATCCGATAAGCCAACCGTTTCCATGCGGATGCCGCAATATATTCTTCTACCGTCAAGAGCCACATGTCTCCGATTCCGCGTTTATCCAGATTGCTGCTTGTCGCATGGTGCAACGAATGGCTGCGTTTCCACTGGTGATAGGGAAAGAGAGTTAAGATTCCGGTAATCGTTCCGAGAACCTCATTGGCCGTACGGCTTCGGAAGAAGGATTGATGGCAACAATCGTGAAATACGATAAAGATGCGAATTACGAATCCGGCAGCGAGGGTAGCGAACAATAGAGTAAGCCAATAGGATACCGATAAGCTTAAGTATGCGGCAATCCACAGAAGGAAAAAGGGTGGCAATGTATTTAGAAGTTGTCTTATGCTCGATTTAACGTTAGGTTTTTCATAAGGAGAGACGCTTTTTTTCAAATGGGCGTGATTAGGATTGGACATAGTTTCCTCCTTGTTTGTAAGCGTAAGCCGGATTAACTGCGGAATGACTGCTTAATAACAATTGTAATCAAAGGCAGCAGGCGGCGTTAGTCATAAGTGTCAGCAATCGTACATGACAAATGTCATAAAGAACTGCAGAAATCCCAATTCAACGACAGGACATTGTCGAATGCTGTCGAATTTATAAAAGATCACCCTGAATTGAATTCGGAGGCAAGTACCTTGTCCATTAAAGCTAAGCTTTCGCTCCTGATTTCCCTGATCGTAACAATCATTCTCTCCCTTAACATATCCATATATTACTACTCGTCGGAAGCAGAACTTAGGGCAAACGCAGAGCAACAGATGATTACGATCGTGAAGCAGATCGGGTCGAGCCTGGACGCTGCCGAGAAGTCCAAGAAATTCATGGAAGAGACGCTCGGAGAGAAGCTGCGAGCTGTCGCCATCTCCGCCCAAAACGAGCTTGATCCCCATGTCGATCGCGTACGGAACGAGGAACTCGTTGCTCTTAGCCGGAAGCTTGGAGTAGACCACATTTCGCTATGGAAGAAAACGGATAACGATATCGTCGTACGCAGATCGTCGGAGCATAGCGAGATAGGTTTGGGCTCGAAGACAATGGATTACTGGTATACGGCATTTAACCAATTGTTCGATCGTTACAGCGTTAGCATCCCTCAAGGTCAGAAACTCCCGAACTTCTGGTCAGGCCCTTACCAATTCGCAACATCCGACCCCTCGCATGTGAACAAGTGGGGTTATTATTATGATGGCACGACAGATTACATAATTAATCCTTATATCAACGCTCAGGTGTTCCTGAACTATGAGAACAACATCGGAACGAATGCGCTTATACGCAACCTTAAGGCAGACAATTCCAATATTGTCGAGATTACCGGAATCGATCCGAGGTTTTTTGGCAAACCCGAAATATTGAAAGTTAAGAGGGGCATGGTTGTCCATAATCTGGATGTGCGGGCCATTCCGTTCGGCGAATACACGTTCGAGGATAAGAATAACGATGTCACGAACGTTCAACTTGCCGCTCAATCCGGTACAATGCTCACGGAGACCTTTTCAATAAAAGGTAAAAAAGTGATCAAGAGTTTCATTTCCTTGAGCGGCGTAACGCCTGAGCATGGAGGAACGCCCTATGTAATTAGCGTAAGTTTCGACTACGGCACGATTGCTAATGCATTAAACCATCAATTGTTCGTTCATATAACCATTTCTGTTGGACTCATCATCGTCGCTTGGCTGGCCAGTTATTTCATTGCCGGCTTCATGATACGTCCGCTTCGCCAAATTCTGAATAATGTGAACGAGATCGCGGACGGAAGGTTTGGCAGTAAAATCGCTATACGCAGTCATGATGAACTCGGGATGCTATCTTCCCGCGTCAATAACATGGCGGACAACCTGCAGATGTATATGGGAAAACTTCAAGATTCGTCGGAAGAACTAAGAAGCACTAAGGAGTATTTGGAATCGTTCGTTAATCATACATCGGATGCGATTCATGTCACGGATTTGCAAGGACGCATTATCCAAGTCAACAATGCTTTTGAGAAAATGTACGGCTGGAGCAGGGACGAGTCGATCCTTCAACGGCTTCAACACATTCCGAAGGAGTTACTGGGAGAGTATGAGGACATTTGCGAGCGCATCCGGCAAGGAGAATCGGTCGCCGATTACGAAACCATAAGACATGTGAAGAACTGCCAGTCCATTGACGTCAGCATCACTGTGTCACCGATCCGGGACGTGAAAGGAGATATTGTCGCATTAGCCGAAATCTCCAGGAACATCACTGCGCGCAAACAAACCGAAGAAGTCATACGCCGATCCGAGAAGTTATCCGTCGTCGGGCAGCTAGCCGCCGGCGTCGCCCACGAAATCCGTAACCCGCTTACGACTTTAAGGGGATTCGTGCAATTGAACAAGCAGCAAGGGACGCTTTCTTCTTCCAATCTGGATATTATGCTGTCCGAACTCGACAGGATTAATTTTATCGTGGGCGAATTTCTCATATTAGCTAAGCCGCAGGTTAGCCATTACCAACCGGCTGACATTCAGAGCATTCTAAACGATATGATCGCTTTGCTTGAATCGCACGCAAGCCTTATTAATGTTCGATTCGAAGCTCGATTCTATCCTGATATACCTCCCGTGGTTTGCGAAGCCAATCAACTTAAACAGGTGTTCATCAATATCCTGAAGAACGGTATGGAAGCCATGCCGGAAGGCGGAACCATTACGATAGAGCTTCATTACGCACAATCCGATGATAGGGTCGTGATCAGAATCATCGATCAAGGACGCGGCATATCCGAAGATGACATGCCGCATCTCGGGGAACCGTTCTTCTCGAGCAAACAATCCGGCAACGGGTTAGGTCTCATGGTAAGCCAGCGGATCATCGCCAATCACAAGGGAACTTTGAACATAAGCAGCAAGCTTGGGGAAGGAACGTGCGTGGAAATAAGGTTATTGGCACCAAGACAATAAAATCTTAACGATTATCCCATCTCGCTGCCCAATCACTATTCTATTTCATTATCGCTATTTCGCATTGAAACCCGCCCACACGGCGGTTTTTTTGTTTATTGCGCTTATTCCTCCTAACGACAAATTATCCCGTAATCCTCACAGACCTTTTGACAAGCTTTTTATCAACTTATTTGTACAATCAATTTGACTATACAAGGAGGAGGGAATTAATAGAGATGTTCTTCGGAAAAAAGACTTTAATCATTATACTCATCTTCATTTGTTTATTCCAGGGTGCCGTTCAAGCCGAAAGCCTTTTTTCCTACCAATGGAGCCATAAACCGCAACATGAGCAGGCGTTCCCCAATCCATACAGCGAAGTAGAAGGGGTATTGACCTTTCGGGGTTCGAACGAACGCAGCTCTCCCGCCTATGGGACAGCAAACATGAACATGTATCGTCCAAAGATCATATGGGAGAAGAGAACGAAATCCAGCAGTTGGGGAGGCGGAGCAGGTTGGACGGGGCAGCCTGCCATCGTCAAATGGAAACCGGAAGTGCTGCGGACGATGAACGTGAAGGCCGAGTTTCTAACCAAGCCCGATTTCACCGAAGTGATCTATGCTTCTTTGGACGGAAACGTGTACTTTCTGGATCTGGAATCGGGGGAGGAAACGCGAAGCCCTATCCGGATAGGCAATCCGATTAAAGGGAGCGTCTCGGTCGATGCTCGCGGATACCCTCTTCTCTATGTCGGAGAAGGCATTCCGGAGAACGGAACGATCGGGTTCAATCTCTATAGCCTAACGGACCAAAAAAGACTGTTTCGCATGGAAGGCATCGATCCGTTTGCATATCGTACATGGGGTGCTTTCGATAGCTCGGCGCTTTTCAATAGGTACGAAGATACGCTGGTCGTAGGCGGCGAGAACGGAATGCTGTTTAACATAAAGCTGAATACGACGTTTAACCCGAGCGAAAAAACGATTTCGATTAACCCTGTCGTCAGCAAATACAGATATAAAATTAAAGGTAACGCTTATCAGGGAATTGAGAACTCCGTTGCCGCGTTTGATCATCTTGCCTACTTCGCCGATAACGGAGGTACTCTGCAGGCTATGAACCTGCGAACGAATACACCGATTTGGTCCCTTCCCTTAATAGATGACACAGACGCTACGATCGTCATCGAAGCAGAAAACGGAGCGCCTTTTTTGTATACCGGAACCGAAGTTGATAAACAAGGACCAAAAGGCTCTGCAATCATTCGCAAGATCGACGGCCTATCGGGAAAAATCGTCTGGGAGAACAAGTATCCCTGTTTTTCGTTATTAGGCGATCATCCGGTAAACGGCGGACTTCTTGCTACTCCTGTCCTTGGCAAAAAAGAGATAGGCAATTTGGTTATCTTCACTATCGCTCGCTATGGAACCTTTACGGGCGGGCTTATGGTGGCGCTAGATAAAACGACAGGTCAAGAAGTTTGGAAACTCCCGATGAAGCATTACGCTTGGTCTTCTCCCGTAGATGTATACGACGATGCAGGTATTGCGTATATCGTGCAAGCCGACTCGATTGGAAACATATTTGTCATCTCTGCAATAACCGGAGAAGTGAAGGGGAGCATAAGCGTCGGCACGAACATCGAAGCTTCTCCCGCCATTTATAACGATTATGTCGTCGTAGCGTCTCGCGGAGGCATAATCTACGGCTTGAAGTTGGAGTAAAACAGGATCATCTCGCTCCCCTAAACAGCCTGCGAAGAAAGCGAAAAGCCACATAGAGTATCACTGCCCAGAAGAGAATGCCTATTATCGAGAATCCGCCCGTTCCGCCGAATCCAAAAGGATTCAGCAGGCTGCCAAGAAAGGTTCCGGCGAGTATTCCTCCGAAAAATCCGCCGAATCGATTAGTCGGGACGTTGGGCGTTCTGGCCGCCGGATCGTTAACGCCCGTTCTTCGTCCCGTGCGGTCTGTAGTGCCTGGATTTATACCGCTGCGGGTACCGCCAGTATAACCGCTTCTTGGCGACCGATAGCTCCTTCGCAAAACCTCTGGACGAAAGTTTTCATCGTTATTGCCGTCTTCGAGCACGGGCGGAACGACAACAACGGGAATGACACGATTGGAATGGTATTGCGGCATCGCCTGTGACAAAAGAAAAAGCCCCATAATCAATACGACAGTTATTCTCATATCCATATCCCTCCGCTATGCATCGAAATGCAAATGTAGTATTCGCAATTGCGGCCGTCTTATGCGATATGAGATATCCACCGGGAACTGCATCGCGTAAAGAGGCCGCCCGCGGATTATGTTAATCCATTCGGAGGGCCTATGATTATGGTTTGCTATTGGTTCGGATTGTTAGACTGTTCCTTGTCATCGATAGGCTCATACCAACCCGTTCGCATCTTGAACCAACGGAATACATGAGTAACGATTACCTTTAGAATGGCGTATCCGGGCACAGCCAGTATGATTCCAAGGATTCCGAATAAGTTACCGGCTGATATAATAACGAAAATAATCGTAATGGGGTGTACTCGCATCGTTTTCCCCATGATCTGAGGCGAAATGAATTTCCCCTCAATCAGTTGTACGACGGTCCAGATAATGATCATTTTAAGCAACATAACCGGCGAAGTTACCATAGCCACTACCAATGCCGGAGTTATGGCAATTGCGGGACCCAGATAGGGAACGATGCTCGTACAAGCCGCGATAACCGCAAGCACTAGCGAATAGTCCAGACCGATAATGAGATAACCGATATAGAGGAGTATCCCGATCAAGAAGCTAACGATAATTTGTCCGCGAATGTAGGAGCTGATCTGATGGTTCATCTCCAGCATGACGCGGAAGGAACGCTCGCGAAGGGCGGTAGGGACGAAGCCCAGCACGAAAGGCGTCAGCTTCTTCCGGTCTTTAAGCAGATAGAACAAGATGAACGGCACGGTTATTACAGCCAGAATCGTTTCGGTGATCTTTCCGACTAGACCGCCGATACCCAACCATGCATTGCTCAGTATAGAAGAAGCGCGACTTGAAAATTCATCCACGAGTTTGGTCGTATCGAAGCCTAACGTACTCTGCAATCGATTGAAGAACTCGCTGCCTACCAGTTGTTCGAACTTAAGCTGCGCATCTTGGCTATAAGTCGGAAACTGCTCGATCAGGCTTGCGATTTGCTCGCTGAGCAAGGGGACGACTTTCATGACGACCAGCGTGATGATAGTGATAATGACAAGATACAGAACGATTATGGAGTATACTCGGCGTACGTTCCTGCGTTCAAGGTAATCCACGATCGGATTTAATAAGTAATAGACGACTCCCGTAAGCAAGAAGGGGAGAAACACGGTCTCGAGAATTACAATGAAGGGATGAAATACATAAGAAATTTTGTCAAGGACCCATATATTAAGGCTAATTAACAGTACTACGACCAAGAACAGGATGACTTTCTGATTGATGAGCATCCATTTGAATCGATCCGACCACTTGCGCGTTCCTTGCATTTCATTTCCTCCTGCAACTAGATATCCACTTTTCTACAGTAACATCTCGATATAGGGTTAGCAAACCGACCTTAGTCTTGATCTTAGACGGTTCTTCTTTTTTATTCCTATTAGACAAGTGTATAATATGTCTTTATAAGGGAGGGAAGCGAATGCCCCGAGAAAATCGCGCGAACGAGCTGCTGGCGCTTAAGGAAATAGCAGAGATGTTGAACACCACCAACGAGATGGACCCTATGCTGAACGACGTTCTGAATAAGCTGCTTCAGGTTACCGGCTTTACGACTGGCTGGATATTCCTGTTGGACGACTGCGCGGGCAGCTCTTGCACCGCTTTCCAGAATCTCCCTCCGGCTCTGGCAAACGACAATTATGCGCTCATGTGCGGCGAGAATTGCGCATGCATCGATAGTTATAGACAGTATAAGCTGGATCATGCCGTGAATATCATCGAGTGCAGACGAATTATATATGCCATTGCACACAATCTTGGCGATACGAAGGGCATATCGCATCATGCAACCGTTCCCCTTAAAGCGGGCAAAGATCGCTTCGGGCTGCTGAACGTAGCCTCGACTGGCAAGGAGCGGTTTACCGAGGATGAGTTGGCTTTGCTTGAAGCCATCGCTCTTCAGATCGGAACGGCGATTAAACGGATCAGGCTCTATCAGGCGCAAGAACGGAACGCGATTCTCTATGCCAAGCTTGGGGACGTCATTCAACGCATGAATTCCATCCAAGACATTAATCAGCTGCCCCTGTTGGCTGTAAGCATAATCGGGGAGACTTTCGATTGGTCGCATGTCTCTTTGTTTATCCATGAGCAACACGAATTATCTCTTCGCGCCCATTATACGAACAATCAGGTGACAACGGAGAATCATTCGCTCGCCATTGATCATGCTCATGCAGGTCCGGTCAGCACAGCATATCGCGAAAATCGCCTTGTCACCAAAACCAGTAAAGGGCAAGAAACTTGCGCTTCCCTATTGCCGATAGGTATTCCCCCCTATGGGTCTGCGGCTGCTATTCCACTTCGGATAAGGAGCAGCCCGATCGGCGTTCTATTCATCAGCAGCCCGGACAACATACACTTTGACGAATACCACGAAGATTTCATGTATTCCCTTGGAGACCATTTCACACTATGCGTTGAAAATCTGCGGATATACGAGCAGCGAAGCGAACTTGCACTAATGGAAGAAAGAAACCGGATGGCACGGGATTTACACGATTCGGTCATTCAGAAAGTGTTCTCGCTGTCTTTCCTGGCGAAAGGGGCGGAAACCGTGCTAGAGGGCAAAGATCCTGTCATTCAGCGCTCTCTTCAGGATATCAACCAAATCTCGCAGGAAGTCTTAAAGGAAATGCGGGCTCTCATATGGCAGCTTCACCCGGCGGGCTTGGAGAATGGCTTGCTGCCGGCATTGAAACTGTACGGACAAAGTATGGATCTGATCATTTACGAGCAAGCGGACGGAGTTAAGCAATTGCCTCGCGCGATCGAAGAAGCATTCTGGAGAATCGGACAGGAAGCGCTAAATAACGTAAGAAAGCATTCGGGCACGAACACGGCTTACATTCGACTAGCGAAGACAGATACGGGAGCCAGCTTGGAAATTATGGATAGAGGAAACGGATTTTCCGCGGAGAACAAACAAGGGAAGATGACAATGGGAATGTTGTCGATGAGGGAGAGAGCAGAAGCGCTCGGCGGGAAGTTATCGATATCGAGCGGTACAGGAAAACCTTCAACTGTTAGAGTGACCATCCCCATCACTGTCATTGAGGAAAAATGCATCGAGGAGAATGGACAACAGTGAAAATCAAAATATTGCTGGCTGACGATCACCAAATCGTGCTCAAGGGGATATCCTTCTTTCTGAGCATGCAGAATGATTTTGAAATCGTAGGGGAAGCGCATAACGGCGAAGAAGCGGTAGAGATGGCGGGCGAATTGCAGCCGGACATCGTGCTAATGGATTTGAATATGCCGGTCATGGACGGGATTGAGGCAAGCGCTCTAATCGCCGAGCACCATCCGAACGTTAAGGTACTCGTCCTGACGAGTTTCTCGGATCGAAGCCACATCGTGCCCGCGCTGCAAACAGGAGCTATCGGTTATATGTTGAAAGAAGTAGAGCCTGATCAATTAGTCGAGGCGATTCGCAGCGCGTACAAAGGAAACATTCAGCTTCATCCGGACATATCAAGCGCAATATTAACCCAGTTATCGCCGCAGTCGATAGAGGCGAATACCGTGCAAGCTCAGGCGACGATCGAGTCGCTTACCCCCAGAGAATTGGAAGTGCTTCAGCAGCTCACCAAAGGATTGAGCAACAAAGAGATTGCGAACACACTGGTCGTTGCCGAAAAAACGGTCAAATCTCACGTGAGCAGCATACTAAGCAAGCTGAATCTTAGCGATCGAACGCAAGCGGCATTGTTTGCCGTACATCATTTCAGCGCCGTTGAGAAACCGATGAACTGAACTGCTTCTAAGTCTATAGTCTTAAGACTAGTCCTCCGCCTATGGCGGTTTTTTTATGCGCAAATTTCAGCCCAATTGCCGATGTTAGCGCAAATGAAACTCTATATATTAAAGGTAGTTACTTTAAGTTATTAAATAAACCATAATATGCGGAGGGAAATAACAATGAGCACTGTATTATTCGTAAAAGCTAACGATCGCGGGAACGAGCAAGCAGTAAGCGTTAAGCTATATCAAGCCTTCTTGGAAAGTTACAAAAAGAACCATCCTGAAGATACCGTCGTAGAATTGGATCTGTTCAAGGAAACATTGCCGTACTTGAATGCGGATATGATCAATGGCAACTACAAAGCCGCTCATGGCTACGATCTTACGCCTGAAGAGGAAGCTGCGGCAGGAGTTGCCAGTAAATATCTCAACCAATTCTTAGCCGCCGACAAAGTCGTATTCGGCTTTCCGCTTTGGAACTTCTCGGTTCCAGCCGTGCTTCACACTTATTTGGACTATCTCTCCCAAGCGGGTAAAACTTTCAGCTATTCGGCGAATGGGCCGGTTGGACTGATCACGGACAAGAAAGTAGCTCTATTGAATGCGAGGGGCGGGATCTATTCCGAAGGCCCTGCAGCGTCTATGGAGATGTCTTTCAACTACATCCGAAATGTCATGATGTTCTTCGGTGTTACCAACTTCGAGAATATCATCGTCGAAGGCCACAACCAATTGCCTGACCAAGCGGAAGCCATCGTTGCCCAAGGCATCGCCAATGCGGAGAAAGTGGCCGCAGGTTTCTAATAAGCATCGCGAAAATTAGTTTAGCCTTTCAGAAAGCTGACAATCGCTATCATGCGGGTGTCAGCTTCTTTATCTATCTTGCGAATTGCGCAAGTGAAGCGTGTATTCCCTCGTGTTTAGGTATAAAATAAACAATTAATATACCTACTGGAGGGACTAGAAAATGAGTATCGACTTGGTTTGCACGATTGGACCTGCAAGTTCCTCCTCTGCTGTATTGAAGCAGTTGGTTAACGGCGGAATGTCTATTGCCAGATTAAACATGTCCCATGGAACTCATGACAGCCATCGGGAAATCATTCGAACGATAAGGGAGGTAAGCGGGGAATTAAATATACCTATCCGAATATTGGCCGACTTGCAAGGTCCGAAGATCCGATTGGGCGAGTTCGAAGGCGACGGTGTAATCCTCGAGGAAGGCCAGTCTTATGAGCTGCTCACTACTCCTATTGCCGGGAACGGTCAGAGAGCGAATGTCGACTACCCCGGCATTACGAGGGATATCGTTGCAGGCGCATCCATTCTGATCAATGATGGAGAGGTTAAATTGGAAGCTACGGATGTCTCATCCGATCGAATAAAGACTAAGGTCATAATCGGCGGTAAAATAAGCAGTAACAAAGGGATCAATTTCCCTGGAACCAAGTTGAACATTCAGCAGGTTACGGATAAGGATCGCGAAGATCTGGCGTTCCTGCTCGGCGAAGGCATCGAGTTGATTGCATGTTCTTTTATCCGACGTTCAGCTCATTTGGAAGAAGTTCGGGACGTCTGCCGATCACTGAACGGAACCGTTCCGGGACTGGTGGCCAAGATCGAAACGTTGGAAAGCATAACCAACTTCAGGGATATCGCAAACCATTCGGAAGGCATTATGATCGCTAGGGGCGACCTCGGCGTCGAACTTCCCTTCGAGCAAATCCCGCTGATCCAGAAAATACTTCTTAAAGAATGCAAGGTATCCGGCATTTACGTCATCACGGCTACGCAGATGCTCCAATCCATGATCGACCATCCCATTCCCACTCGCGCTGAAGCGACGGATATATTTCAGGCGGTCGTCGACGGCACGAACGCCGTGATGCTATCGGGCGAAAGCTCAATAGGCAAATATCCTGTCGAGTCTGTGACGGCCCTGAAGCGTGTTTCCCTTTTTGCGGAAGAGATCGCACAGAAGGAGCTTTACTCCTTGGATGACCTATATAGTTTGTTTCCATTCAAAGCAATGTCGTAGGGAGGTTGGATTTCGATGCAGACAATACCAACAACGTAAGCGTCAAATAACCCCCACCTTAAGAAAAATCAGCGTTTCGTGGCTTTAACGGAGACAATTTCATATCCCGGCGCTCGTTAAATTGGACTTCGAGGGTTTAGGATATGCGTTTCCTGCGCATCTTTCTGATTGTATCCGCTTTGCACGCCATCTGGAATTCTCCGCTATCGTCCGCTCTTTTTCCTGTCAGTTATTTGCTAAATACTGCAATTTCTTGGACGATTGCATTCGCGATGATCAGCAATGGACTGAAAGAAATCAGCGTGTTTAAGCAGCGTTACTTGGTCGAGCGCGACACTCAGATGAATCCCCCTGGGTTCCACCATACATAAATGTATAACGCAGCGAAGCACAAAAAGGGCACGACCGGAAAACGGGATGTGTCCTTTTTGCTGTTTGAGCCGACGAAGGGAGTTCGTGGGAGAGTAAGAAGCAAACCCATTTAACTGTCCGATATATACGATTTTTCGAACATATTTGGCGGAATTAATGCAAAAAGACAAATTATATACGATTTTTCACATAGATTTTTCACTTTAGCCAGCCCAGGGAATTTCTATATGTTTTTTCATATATAATTCCAAGCATCGAAACAGTGAATCGATCAAGGTCAATTCCGGTACATTCTTCTTGGTGTATGCCGTGACGCTTACCCTGTCGAGACCCATTGCCTGCAAATTATCGGACCGGTACGGCGAGACATTTGAGATCGTGCCGGCTCTTAGGTGACGATTATGTCCTTGGTAGTATTAAGTTTCTCGAACGGGTTAACAGGCGTATCCTATCGGCCGCGCTTTACGGTGTCGGATTCGGTTCAGCGCAACCGGCCTCGCAAGCGGCAACTTTACGGCTTGGCCTCCGGACCGGAAAGGGGTCGCAAACGCTTCTTTCCTTACTGCATTCGACCTGGGAATCGGGCTGGGCGCGATCATGCTTGATTGGGTATCTCCATATACGGAATATAAATTTTTATTCACTGTCAGTGCCGTATCGGTAGCGGTTTAGAATGAAGAGGAACGTAAATTGGACAAAACAATTTATTGACAATAGCTTACCCGTCATGTAATATTCGATCTGTTGCTAATTATACAACTACAAAAAATTCGTATAACCTCACGACATTAGGGTGAGGGTTTCTACGGGAAGCCTTAACTTCCTTACTACGAATATGGGAACATCTTTTGGATGATTCTATATTCATAGTCAGGAAGTTTTTTATTTTGTTTGGGTAGTTTGTCATCAATTTTGGGGAGGTCATCACAGATATGAAATATATGCTATCGGTTTTTCTTGGTGCAATATGCTACGGAATTCTATCGACAATCGTAGTCACAGCTTACGGGGAAGGTTATAAACTGGGAGAAGTCGTTGGCAGCCAATTGTTGGTCGGTTTTATTCTGGCATGGGGTTTAGTTTTCTATACGAAGTGGCGCGAAAGGCGCAAGGAACGGACAATTTCCGGGCAACAGTACGCCAGAGCCGTGCAAATAACTTGGAAGCAAAGGTTAATTCTCATGGCAGCGGGAACTCCCACGGCCGTAACCGGATTGCTCTACTACGAATCCCTTCGGTATATCCCGAATTCTTTGGCTATTATTTTGCTGTTCCAATTTACTTGGATCGGAGTATTGATTCATGCGATAAGCAAGCGCAAACGACCGCACGGTGTCGTATTTCTGACGCTAGCTATCTTGTTCGGAGGGACTCTGCTAGCGGCAGGCATTGTTGAGCAAGGTATAGCTGAGTTCAATTGGATGGGGGTCATTCTAGGGCTGCTGTCCGCGGTGAGTTACTCTCTGTTTATTTTGCTTAGCGGGAAGGCAGTGCCGTCCGTGCATCCGGCATACCGCAGTGGATGGATGATCACCGGAGGAATGATCCTCGTGTTTATTTTGTTCCCGCCATATTTCCTAGTTAACGGTCTTCTATGGGGAGACTTGTTATTGTTTGGATTTATGCTCGGTCTCTTCGGTGCATTCTTGCCTCCTGTTTTATTTGCGGTGGGGGTTCCCCATATCGGAGAAGGAATGACTGGAATCCTTGGCGCATCCGAGCTTCCCGTTGCCGTGCTGCTGTCTTCAGTCGTACTGCATGAGCACGTTAGCACGCTTCAATGGTCGGGAGTCGCATTAGTCATGCTCGGAGTCGCTCTTCCAGAGTTATTTAAGCTAGCGCGGCGGTTATCCAACGCTTATTCAATAAATAACTTGTAAATGAAACTATATAGGTTGAAGACGCGTTTTACTTAATAAGGAAACGACAGTGTGCGAGCTCCCTATCATGGAGAAGCTAAGTGACAACCAACAATTTTATACGCTTTTCTTAAATCCTGACGACCTAGAAGTCCCATTAGAGGTGGCGGAAAAAACGATAAAGAAATACAATGGAAATATTGACATACGAATCGCAACCATTCAATGCAGGAATGGATTTACTTATATCGTTGCAGATAAGAACGAAGATGCGTATATCCGGAGTGGTGATCGCGAAAGGAGTGGTTTATAATGGATGGGAAATTATTTACGATTAGTGAAGCAAATGCATTGCTGCCGCAGTTAAGAGAGGATTTATCGGTCCTGCAGGCATTGGTTAGTAAGGTTGAAGAACAGTATCTGGAGCTGAAAAAGATTAAAGCGAATCACGAACAGTCGTCCGCACGGAAGGAGAACAGCAGGGATCCGTATTTCGACCTGGAAAGCCAGCTTGAATTCATGCAGATCGAAGCTGACCTCTTGATTAACAACTTCGCGCGCAAAGGCGTGCTGCTCAAGATGATCAATCCCGGCTTGATTGACTTTCCGGCGGTGCTCGACGGAGAGGACATTCTAATCTGCTGGAAAGAAGGGGAAGAACGTATTACCCATTATCACGGCTGGCATGACGGGTTTATTGGCCGCAAGCTGCTGCCAGAGTCATGATGTTGATTGGAAACCTTAATCATATGTGAAAAGGATGGGTGGGTTGAATGGAATCGGGTAAAGTTAATGCTATTAAATATTATCCTCCGCAAGATGACTATATAGCGTTCGATAGTGAAGAAGATTATGCTGATAAGGGTAGAAATTGGGGGTTGTTCGGTAAAGCGCCCAAGAAACAATTTTGGTACAAAAACGCAACGGTCCAAAGAGTGGTAACGATCAGGGGATACCAGGAGTACAATAACTTAAACATACTGATTGTCGAGTTTGAGGACGGAAATTTAACGTCTATACATCCATCCTATTTGAAAGAGATGCAAAGCGGCAATTTCGGCAAAGAACAGATCATCGAGGATGCAGATTCGGTAGAAGAAGCGAGTCCTCAAAACTCGTTGCAAGATGAAGTACAGACGGAGGATCCCGTTAAGGTTGAAAAACCAGCTCCGAAAAAACAAAAAGAGAAGAAAGAAAAAATCGAATTGCCGGTCGATAAGGTCAAGTTTACGGCTAAGGTTAAAGAATTCGCGACGAAAGCTAACCCTTTCTCAGAAAACGACGATGAAGTGATTCTCTTCGAGGAAGTCGTAATTTTGAGCGATATTCCACTTGTTATAGGAGATGCTTGGTGCGGGTATAGCAACACGCTCAAGGCGATTGGACTTGAAGTGGGGAACACTTTGGAATTCGAAGGTAAAATCGTAGACAAGAAATTCAACAAAGAAATTATCTACAAAGTAAACAATCCTTCGAAAATAGTCAAAAAGTAATCAAGAATACCCACCAATTCAGAAGCTTACCCGGGGGCGGGCAAGCTTCTTTCCATGATCCAGGAATTTTAGACCTGAATGATGATGGTAACAATCATAGGTCTTCTTTTTGTCTGGGTATAGACGAATTTGCCGATCGCTTCTTTGATCGTTTGTTTGTAAAGCCCCCATTGATTCACGTTCTCTTCCTGCAATTTGTTAATGGCGTTAACCGCGATTCGATTAACTTCATCCATCAAACCCTCTGATTCGCGAACATACACGAACCCGCGCGATATAATATCGGGTCCGGACAAGATCTTGCCTTCCGCTTTGCTAAGCGTGATGACCACGATGATTATGCCGTCTTCGGACAAAAGCTTGCGGTCGCGTAAAACGACGTTGCCGACGTCGCCGATTCCCAAGCCGTCAACGAGCGTATTCCCCGTCGGTATTTTTCGGTATTGGCGGGCATAACGATCGTGGATGTCGACAACATCGCCATTTTTTACGATGAAAATATTGCCCTTTTCCACACCGACAGCTTCCGCCAATAAGCGGTGTTGATGAAGCATCCGGAATTCACCGTGAATCGGGATGAAGTATGTGGGCTTCATTAACGTAAGCATTAGTTTCAGCTCTTCCTGGCTCGCATGCCCGGATACATGCATTCCCGTCACGGTTCCTGTTCCATAAATCACTTTAGCGCCCAATTCATATAAATTATCCACAATACGAGCAACGTTGCGTTCATTGCCCGGAATAGGCGAAGCAGCCAGAATAACCGTATCGCCTCGCAAAATTTCAACCTGCCTGTGGTTGGAACTGGCAAGACGGGCCAGGGCAGCCATAGGCTCGCCTTGACTTCCGGTACATAGAACGACAATCTCATTCGGAGCGTATTTGTTTACGTCCAAAGCTTCGATCAACATGCCTTCAGGTATCCTCAGATAGCCAAGATCAGAGGCAATAGTTACAACGTTCACCATGCTTCTACCCAGTAATGCGATCTTTCGGTTTGTTTTCTGCGCGGCATCGATGACTTGTTGTAGACGGTGAACATTAGATGCGAAGGTGGAGACGAAAATTTTCTGCAAGGCTTTGGCAAAAGCTTCTTCAATATGCTCCCCGACCAGGCGTTCAGAGGGGGTAAAACCAGGGCGTTCCGCATTCGTGCTCTCGGACAAAAGCGCCAATACGCCGTTTTTACCGAGATCGGCCATCTTATGTATATCTGGATATTGCTCATTTACCGGAGTTAGGTCGAATTTGAAATCGCCCGTATGAACCACAGTACCTTCAGGGGTATGGAAGGCAATGCCCACGCAATCGGGAATGCTGTGATTGGTGCTGAAAAAGGTGATGGGTATCGCGCCTAATGTGATATTGGAGTCAGAGCGGATTAGATTCAATTGCGTATTGTCAAGAAGGTCATGTTCCTTCAATTTACCTTCGATTAATCCAAGCGTTAATCGCGTTGCGTAGATGGGCATATTCAATTGTTTCAAGATATAAGGGATGCCCCCGATATGATCTTCATGTCCATGGGTAACGATCAACGCTCTGACTTTATCTTGATTATCAAGCAAGTAAGAGATATCCGGGATAATTACATCGATGCCTAACAAGCTTTCATCGGGAAACTTGGAACCGCAGTCGATGACAATGATATCGTTGTCGTATTGAATTACGTACATGTTTTTGCCGATTTCGTTCACTCCGCCGAGAGCGACAATCGATAGCGTATTTTCTTTTTCGTTCAATATTAGAACCCTCCGTTTGAAAATGGTATGAGCGTTGTAAATTAAACAAAACGTCTACATGATAAGCAGACGTTTTGTCTTGTTGCAGCTTTTTTCGTAAGGACTAACCTCCTTTGTTTTCCCATTTCTCGAATAAGTTATTCCTTAGATTTTGATGCAAATCTTCCCGAAATGAGTGCTCTTCGCCAAATAATGAAAGGCATCGATAGCACTTTCGAACGGGAAAACGCGGTCAATGACCGGGCGAAGCGCGTTCTGTTCGATTGCACGGTTCATCGCCTCGAACATATCGCGGCTGCCTACGTTAATAGCCTGAAGACGCGCTTTCCTAAGTATGGCTGGAACTATATCGAACCCTTCCACGCTAGCTCCAGATAGAATTCCGACAATACTGATGCGCCCGCCCACCCGTAAAGCGGAGATCGACCGGTTCAGCGTTGCCGCTCCGCCAAGATCGACGATATGATCGGCTCCGCGCCCATAGGTCCGCTCAAGAACGGCCTTGTCCCAGTCGGGAATCTGCTTATAGTTGATAGTGAAATCCGCACCCAGCGATCTCGCCCGTTCCAGTTTCTCGTCGCTGCTCGACGATACAATGACGGTTGCTCCGCGGAGTTTGGCAAATTGAAGTACGAACAGGGAGACGCCGCCGGTTCCTTGAACGACAACAGTGTCGTTGGGTTTGATATTGACTTCCTCGACAATTGCATGCCACGCCGTCACGCCCGCGCAAGGGAGCGCAGCCGCTTCTTCATCCGTCAAATGATTGGGAACAAGAACCAATCCATTCTCGTTCAAGACGGCATATTCCGCTAGAAGTCCGTCTAATGGGTATCCCAGCGTACTGACCCAATTCTCTTGCGTCGGTTCGCCAGAGATCCAACTCTGGGTAAAAATCCCGCTTACACGGTCACCTAGCTTGAATCTGGACGTTTTCTCCCCTAAAGCAACAACTTCACCGACTCCATCGGAAACCGGAATGAGCGGCATCTTCAGGTTCGGGTCATAGAACCCGTCGATTACGCCCAGATCGCGTGAATTGAGTGAAACCGCCCGCATTTTGATGAGTACTTGGTTCTGGCCGGGAAACGGTATCGGCCGTTCAGCTGCCGTTACGTGATCGAGTCCGAATCCGCCTTGAATTTCATATGCTTTCATTGATTATCTCTCCTTCAAATGGTTGTAGACATACATTAATATATGTACTAAGTTTAAGTAAGTAGGCACTTTGAAGTTCATTGGGAACCTAAAGGTGCGTAAGGGGGACATGAAATGACAGATCCGATTCAAAAGATAGGGCCAGACATCTCAATATCGGCTTGCGGATATAGCAGGGTGTTTGAAATTGTTTCTAATAAGTGGGCGGGGTTAGTCTTCTACGCTTTGGAAGACGGAAGCTTAAGATACGGGGAAGTGAGAAGGCGGATTGAAGGAATATCCCAGAAAATGCTCACCCAAACGCTTAGGCATTTGGAGCGAGACGGTTTGGTCAGGCGCGAAGTTACGCCTTCCGTGCCGCCGGTCGTCGATTATTGTCTGACTCCGCTAGGTGAAACTTTAATTGCGCCGATGAGAGCGTTAAAGCAATGGACGACAAGTTATTATTCACATGTTGAGAAGGCGAGAGAGGAGTATGACCGTATTGGCAGTTAGGATTAAAAAACAAGCAGCACCTATTTACCGCGAGTTCATTCGTTAGTATACTTAAGCAGAACAAGTGTTCCGTTGTCTTATTTCATTTAATCGGAGTGATCGTATTGAAATTAGAACGGTTAATTTCCATTACCTATGCTCTGCTGAACAACGAGGTGATTTCCGCTTCAGAGCTTGCTGATAAATATCAGGTATCCCAACGAACGATTTATCGGGATATCGAGGCTATAGGCGCAGCCGGAATACCCGTCGTATCCTATCAAGGCGTTAACGGCGGATTCGGTATCATTGAAGAATACAAGATGGATAAGAGCTTACTCAGGTCCGAGGATATTCAATCCTTAATCACTCTTCTTCATAGCACGGCAACCGTGTTCAAGGACAATCAAGCAGAGCAGACTATCCATAGACTTCGGACGATTCAACCCGAAGAACGCAATCCCGCTCTAACATTAGATTTCGGAAGCTGGAGAACCAACAACGATAATCTATATACGCTGCGAAAAGCGATTAATGATCGCAGCGTCGTTCGTATGGAATACACGAATTCCAAGAACGAAAGAACCACTCGAATCATAGAACCGATTAGCCTTCATTTTAAGTATTATTCATGGTACTTACAGGGTTATTGCAGAGCTCGCGAGGACTATCGGGTATTCAAGCTTTCGAGAATAACCGATTTGACTACGATGCCGGAGCTATCGATGAGAAGCCATGCCGCAGCGCCGCAAGAGATTTGGACGGATTATAACTCGGAACAAGATATCGAGAAAGCGGTTCTCCGATTCACGGGGGGTTCATTAGCAAAAGCGTTGGATTATTTTTACGCGGATAATAAACATTTTAATGATGACGGCACCTTAACGATAATAACGATGTTCAATCCAATGGACGTCGAATGGTTGTTGTCGGCGATTCTACGCTTTGGCGAAGAAGCAGTGATCCATGAACCGCTAATGTTAAAGAAACTGCTCAAAAATAAAATCGAAAAAATGTTAAATCAGTACCCGGAAGTATGACAGCCTGCTGTCATACTTCTTTTTTTATAATGTTATCACAGGATCACAGTCAGAGGAGGAGTAAAGACTTATGCAAGAACATCATTATTTTTTCATTGAGGAGAAAATACGACTACATAAACAAGAAATCCAAGCGATTGAAAGGAATGGCTGGAAATGGAACGGATGTCGGAAATGGAACGAAAGTCGCGCGAAAAGATTCAAAGTTTTTATTTTAAGTATGATAAAGAAGAAGCTTCGAGCTTAATAATATCCCAACTATCCTGACGGATTCGTTGCTTTTTTTTTTGAAAATGACTTCATTTCTTATGATACTTATTCTTTCTTGACAGCGGCCTGTATTAAGGGCATAATACACAAATAGTGTATGAACTATTTAATACACACACTTGGATGATTGAGAGGTAGCGGAATGAAAACAGGTGAAGGTTGGGGGGAAGTTGCTTTCAACAATCGGGATCCGGTCTATCTGCAGGTGATCCGTCATTTCAAGGAGCAGATCGTTACCGGCAGGTTGCAGGCTGGACAAGTTATTCCTTCCCGGAGGGAGCTTGGGGCTTTGCTGAAAATCAATCCGAATACGGCACAGAGAGCTTATAAAGAGATGGAGGAACAGCAGTTGATCGTGACGGATGGAAATTCCCCAAGTCGAATTGCGTTAGACGCTGACGTGCTGCGCACGATCCGGTCGGAATTGCTTGGTGAAGCGGTCGAAGCCTTCGTCGCATCCGTTCGGAAAATAGATGTGCCAATAGAAGAGCTTCTGGAATTGATAAAACTTAAATACGTAGAAGGCATAAAGATGGCAAGCACTTCCGAATCAGGGGGAGACAAGCATGATTGAAGTAAAAAATATTCACAAGCGGTATCGCAGGCGTAATGTATTGAACGGCGTTTCCTTTACGGCTGATAAAGGACAGATCACATGCTTGATTGGCATTAACGGAGTCGGTAAATCGACCGTCCTAAAGGCTATCATGGGTTTAACTCCTCTTAAGGAGGGTCAGATTTATATCGATGGACAACCGATAAGCAAGGAGACTTACGAGAAAGTGGCGTTCGTACCTGATCACCTGACCATGCCGGGCGGAATGAAGCTAACCGATGCTTTGCAATTCATGGCCGATTATTATCGAAGCTGGAATACGGATAGAGCTAATGAACTAATGAATTTCTTCCGATTGGATCGGACAGAGAAGATAGGCAGCCTCTCCAAGGGAACAGCGGCCAAATTCAATCTAGTCATCGGACTAGCACAAAACACAGATTATGTATTGATGGATGAACCGTTCTCGGGCATCGATTTATTTAGCCGCGAGTCAATTGCGGAGGTATTCACGAGCCATCTGATTGAGAATCGCGGCGTTCTTCTGACTACGCACGAAATCGGGGAGATGGAACATCTTATCGATAAAGCCGTTCTTATGCAGGATGGAGTCATTAACCGTGAATTCAATTGCGAGCAAATGCGTGACGAAGAAGGAAAGTCGATCGTCGACGTTATGAGGGAGGTGTACAAGGGGTGAATGGATATTTGAAGCTTGTTCATATGGAAGTACATAGATTCCGATACATTCTTGCAGGGTTAATCGCTATACTAACGGTTTGCCAGTTTGGTTCGTTGATATGGTTTCTCACGATCGAGTTACCCGGAAGACAAGAAGCTGCCTATCAGAATGGAATTATGCAGCATAAGTCTTTCCCCCTTGAGAAACTTTCGTTTGCCGAGGCGATATTCAACACGCAATTTTGGTTTATCGTTCCTATACTGCTTAGCATTGCCGTACTTTCTCTCTATGTTTTCCTTATTTGGTACCGCGACTGGTTTGGACGAAATACGTTTATCTACCGGCTGCTGATGCTGCCTACGGCTAGACGCAACATTTACTTGGCCAAGGGAACCGCTATCCTAATGTTCGTATTCGGGCTCATTTCCTTTCAACTGTTGCTGCTTCCAATTGAACATCTGATTTTTAAACTAATCGTACCTTCAGATCGAATAGAACCTTCCTATTTTGTCAACGTTATTTCATCCAATCAGGCGTTTGAGCTATTACTGCCTCGCAATTTTGATCAATTTCTGGTCTCGTACGGCCTAGGAATCATGGCGGTATTGGCGATTTTCACAGCTATCTTGCTCGAAAGAAGCTATCGAATTGTAGGTATTATATACGCAGTCTTGTACTTATTTGTATGCGTATTTGCGATCGTATACCCTATGTTCACTCTCTTCGCTAGTGAAGGTACGTACTTGTATCCAGCAGAAATATTTGGAATCGAACTGGCGATGTGCGGAGCAGTAATCTCTGTTTCCGTGTGGCTTGGATTCCGGCTTCTGTCCAAGAAGATTACTGTATAGGGAGGACGATTCGATGAAACGTTACTTATTATCTATTTTATTAGGCATATTCATTGTGGCTGGAATCAGCACGTACTATAGCTACGGCACGGTGAATCGCTTTCCGGAATTTATGCTTTCAACCGTTCAGGGAGATTCGAGGGAGGGTGAGCAAATCGAGCTTTCCGGCTCTTATTCGGGCAGGATGGTGGGATCGGAGCAATTAACGGTTACCGTTGATGGAAGCGACTACGGAAGCGAGCAATCCTTGTATGAACAGAATATTAAAGGTGCTCATCCATGGTTTTACTCGCAACCCGATATTCAAGAAATGATTGAAGATCACCGAAACTTCATGAGAGGAAAAAGTTCGGCAGGAAGCTTCTACAAGGATGAGAAATGGATAATCTATGCGGAAGCTTCCTTAAGCAACAAGGATGCTTCTAATCCAGGAATTACGCTTAACGTCGAGTTGCTCAATCGGACTTCGGGGAAAGTCAGTCATCATGCGTCGACAGTGAATGGGCAAACGGCCTACGCCCAAGTCTACATTACGGATGTACAGTTACACGGCGATCAGATTCACATTTTGGCATACCATTATCCTAAAATGGATCCAATTTCCGGAAATATAAATCGTGATTCCGAAAAATTTCATGATTACGTAATGAATATCGATAACGGAAATGTAATTCGCGACGTAAAGCTGGACAAGGGAACCGGCGCAAAGAAGGAGGACGTGGAACTTAGTCTTAGCGTGATAACGAATGAGAAACCGTTCGCTCCGGGGGAGTATGCGGTATTAATTGCTCGTGAATTTACAAGGGCAACTAGCGATAATGAATTAGTAACTTTAGCCGAGAATCTTTATTCGTATTCGTACAAAACGGGCAATCTTGCAGCGTTACCCGAACAATTAAAGAAAGATCTCAATGATAATCCTAGTTTCAACTTAAACGGCAATGTTCTATCTGTATTGAAAGAAGGAACGAACGCCGTTCAATTGAAACGCTACAACTTGGTTACCGGGCAGGAAGAGCCGGGTATTCCATCGCTCACACCGGATCAACTCGGCGCAGATAGCATTGGAACAATGTTAATCCTCAATGAGCGGGTATACGTTCTCCTTCATAAAGACAACATTCCCATGGTTGCCGTCTTAAACGCGTCTAATGGGGACATCTTGTATAAGGGGCGGACGACTTACGACGGCCCATCATCGGAAGCGGACGAATACATGAAGGACATGCAATTGTTAAACATTTATATTAGAACATGATCAATGTGACAATAAGCAAGCGAGGTAAGTGAAATGCAATCGTCGATTTGCTTAAACACCATAATTGAATGCTTAAGGAAACATGAAACCTATGTTTATCAAATTGCTTTTTATATCCTCCAAAATGAAGATCTTGCAATCGATGCAGCTAAAGCGGCATTGCTTGAACTAAGCAAGAATGACGATTTTTATAGGAAACCGCATGCCGATCAGCGAGGAATGATACACATATTAATCATTCGTAAATCGATTGCGCTTCATTGTGCATCATGACTCTCATGAATGAGAGAGCAACATTACGAACTACGCCTTGTGATATAACTTGAGTGAACCGAGAGGTTAACACAAGCAAAACATGAGGAGAGATAGGGACATGAAACAGTTGACAGGCAAGATTGCATTGGTTACCGGAGCAAGTCGAGGAATCGGAAGAGCAATAGCGCAACAGCTAGCGCATAACGGGGCGTTGGTAGTCATTCATTACGGTAAGAACAGGGAAGCTGCGGTTTCGTTAGCTCAAGAGATTGAGAAAGCGGGAGGGGAAGCTATAACTGTCGGCGCGGAATTCAGTTCTCTAAGCGGTGTTCACTCGCTATTCGAATCCATGGACGCATTGCTTATGGAACGAACGGGAAGCACACACTTCGATATTCTCGTCAACAATGCCGGAATTGCTCAATATGCTACGATTGAGGAGATGACGGAACTATCGTTTGATGAAGTGATGGATATCAACGTCAAAGCACCGCTTTTCCTAATCCAACAAGCTTTGCCTCGTCTGAGAGACGAGGGGCGGATTATCAGTCTCTCATCGGCTGTCACAAGGATTGCTTTTCCTAACCTTCTCGGCTACAGCATATCCAAAGGTGCAATGAACACCTTAACATCACTCTTAGCCAAGCAACTCGGTACACGACAAATAACGGTCAATGCCATTATGCCCGGAATCATTGACACGGATATGAATGCCGCAACCTTGCAAGACCCGGATGGACGGAAGTTCGCGGCAGGTTTATCTGTTTTTGGAAGGTGGGGGTACCCCAAAGACATTGCGGATATCGCTGCTTTTCTTGCTTCTCCCGACAGCCGTTGGGTAACCGGGCAATTGATCGATGCCAGCGGCGGAACACATTTGTAATTCATGCGATAAATTATTATAGGACCTTCAACATTATTATGCATGCGAAAGGGACTTTCCCTCGGGTCATCTAAGACCTTACGGACTGTCCCTTTTTGCATATCAGAATAAACTTAAATTTACCCCACTACCCGAGGCTTAGCCGGGTTGCAATTCGGCGGCGTAATTTGGCCGCTTTGGGCTAACTTCATTAAGTAATAGCATTCTTCCCGGTACATATGATCCGGTATAAGCGGATTGAGACGGCTCAGCAGCTCTTCGCTCAATTCCAGTTCCTCAATTTCCTTCAGGAACCCCATGAATATGACCATTTCCATATTAACGTCATCGTGGAAACGGACGATTGAAGGGTACTGTTTATTCACCGTCCGCAGGTACCCAGTCAATTCTATAGCTTTCAAATAAAATTCGTTAAAATGCTGTTCGAACGCTTCGCTCTTATGGAGCAGACGTTTTTCCACGGCATCCAATCCCATCTGAAGCGCTGCCGCATGGCCGGCAGCATCTGGCAGCCATAACAAGTCATGATGAAGCGAGTGAAAGTGCGGTACCGGTCTTCCTTGCGTAAGCTCATCAAGGGTTCTGGCATATTCATCCAGCTCGTTGACCATATGATTAAGGAATGTAGGGGTTAACCCGATCGCGACTTTCCCGAGTAACAGCCTCTCTAGAAGGTCCAGCTTAAACGCGCGCAGGCTCATTGTCGCTTGTTGCGCGGATTTATTCAATTCCGCCAATTGAGAACCATCAACGATTACGCGAGCGTGTTCGAGCAACCGATCGAAGAGATGGATGAATTGGTCGGCCGTCTCAATATCTTTTCTCTCCTTGGGAGATAAGGAATTATAAATAAATCTTGAGTGGTCACCCAGAATTTGCAGCCAGAATTGGTGTTCGAATAGCGCTTCTTGATCCAACCTCTCAACCCCTTGTCGTAAATTCCTTATTATCGATTTATACAGCGGTTTCCGGAAATATATGCTTTATATGGGTGTTGACATTGACGGTACGTAAAGGTGTACGATGAGTTTGTCAGGAGGAATGAACATGGAATATACCGTGCAGAAGCTAGGGCTCCTGGCGGGCGTCAGCACCCGGACACTCCGATATTATGATCAGATTGGCATTCTCAAGCCGGGGAGAATCAATTCATCGGGCTATCGAATCTATGGACAGCCAGAGGTTGACCGGTTGCAGCAGATCCTGTTCTACCGAGAGCTGGGTGTGAGCTTGGAGGAGATCAAGGATCTGATAACCTCGCCATCCTTCGATGCGGTTCTTGCGCTGAAGCAGCATCGCAAGAAACTTCTTGAGAAACGAGAGCAATTAGATGCTCTAATTGCCAATGTCGATCTGACATTGGCCCAAAGAGAGGGGATCGAAACCATGAGCGACAAACAAAAATTCGAAGGCTTCAAACAAAAATCAATCGACGACAACGAGAAAAAATACGGCGAAGAAATCCGGGCTAAATATGGCGCCGACCAAGTCGACAAAGCGAACATGAAAATCAAAAACATGACCGAGAAGCAATATGACGAGGTTGAACAATTGGGCATGGATATTAACACGACGCTTGCCGAAGCATTCGCCACGGGAGATCCCGCTGGAGAGCTCGCCCAGAAAGCAGCAGACCTTCACCGCCAATGGCTAAGCTTCTATTGGGATAGCTACAGTAAAGAAGCCCACGCTGGAGTTGCCCAAATGTACGTGGACGATGAAAGATTCACCGCGTACTATGACAAGGACCAGCCTGGCACAGCTGAATTCCTTAGAGATGCGGTCGTCATTTATACGGGGCGCAGTTGAACGTTTCTTAGTTAATTAACGATATTAATTAACTAGAGCAATCCTCTCATTCCATCAAGAGTGAGGGGATTTTTTTATAAAATATGTCCTACATAGGTATGGATTTGCTATGATAAGTCTGAATTAAAACGGGATGGCTATCTAAGCTGGAGTATCCGGTTGCTATAATAGGAAGGGGAACGTCATGCGTTCTTATTGGATTTGGTTCTTATTTATGGTTACAGCTTGGATCTGCGCCATACTAAATTTCTCTACCAACACAGCGGAAATACCTTGGCGCATGGCAGTGAGTGCCCTTTTTTTCGCACTATATTTTTTGTTCCCTCTCTTCCGTCATCATACGGTCGGATTGACGATCATGATAAGTACGTCATCCGTTCTAGCCGATGTCGCTTTATGGCCGGAAAACGGAGGGGATCCGAATCCATATTCCCTTCTTGTATTTTCGATTCTTGCCGGCGAAGCCGTATACCGGCTTCCCGCCTCTCAGGCAACGGGAGTAGGTGTCCTTATTTTGTTTGCGGCAATGTCTCCTAATTTAGGGGGATACCCCGCCTTCTCGCCGGTTTTTATTGGCCTGTACGGTTTATTGCACGCTGCGGCTTTTGTCGTTTTTCGAAAGATATGGAGTAATGAAGAAGAAATGAGCGCCCGCAATGAAGCACTGCTGAGCGAATATCGTAAAATGAAACGGCGGATCGTCTCCGACGAGGAATCCGCTCGACAGGAGGAGCGGACACAAGTTGGGCGGGATATTCACGATTCCGTAGGCCATAAACTGACGGCTTTGCTCATGCAACTGGAAGTATTCCGTATGGAGGCGGATGCGGAAACGGCAATCCGCCTGCAGAAATTAAAGGAAATGGCCAAGGAGAGCCTGGAGGAGACGCGAAATGCCGTTAAAGCCTTGAAGCATGACGAGGCCGGCGGATTGTCCGCCATTTTGAACTTAATTCGCAAGCTTGAGGCGGAAAGTTTTTTCCGGGTGAACTTTTCCGTGATGCATGGAGCTCTATCGGCGCCTCTGAACAATACGCAATCCATTGCCGTCTACCGCGCTGTTCAAGAAGCTTTGACGAATATCATGAAACACAGCAGCGCACGGGATGCCCAGATTATTTTTGAAGCGCCCGGAGGAGGCGTTTTTCGGTTTGAAATTAGCAATGCGACTAAGGGAAGCAAGCTATTCCGTGAAGGATTCGGTCTTCGCTCCATGAGGGAGAGAATTGAGATGGCCGGAGGACGACTCGAGATCATTCCCTATGAAGACCGCTTTGTCGTTCGCGGAACTCTATCGATGGTAAAGAAAGATGGTGAGGAAGCATGATACGAATCCTGCTAGCCGAGGATCAAACAATGGTACGCCATGGGTTGAAAATGATGATCGAGACCGATGCCGACATGCGCGTCATCGGTGAAGCCGGCAACGGGAAGGAAGCCGTGAAACAATGCGAAACGCAAATCTTCGATATCGTTGTACTGGATATCCGCATGCCGGAGATGAACGGTTTGGAGGCTGCAAGGATAATTCGAACGCGTTGGCCTCGAATCAAAGTGTTGATGCTCACTACATTTAATGACGATCAATATGCTATGGAAGCATTAAAGATCGGCGCCAACGGATATATGCTGAAGGATGCCGAACCGGAAGCTCTTACACGTTCTATCAGAAGTTGTCTTGCCGGCGGCCTTTCCTTGCAGGACGACGTTGCAGCCAAGGTGATTCCGCAACTCCTGAGGCAAAAGGTAGAAGCGCCGGTAGATCCTTCGATTATGCCGCGCGAGTTGGTCATCATCCGATTGATAGGAGAAGGACGGAGCAACCAGGAAATCGCGAACGAGCTGGGGTTATCTCTCGGTACGGTTAAGAACCACGTCAGTCAAGTCATGGACAAGCTGGAGCTTCGGGACAGGACACAGCTGGCTATTTACGCGATCAGGCATAACGTTGTTTAACCGGAACGAAATAAGATGACTGAAGTCATGGTTTGTCAACTATGTAGTGACGGAAGGCAGTGGGAGCACTGTCTTTTTGTATATAAACTTTAGTCATACCTAGGGAAATTCAAATCATAAGGAGGCAATGACTATGCTGGAAACAGTGGAGCTGCGCAAGGTTTTCAAAGGGAAAACCGCAGTAGAAGAGGTTAGCTTGTATTTGGATAAAGGGGAATCGGTCGGGCTGCTCGGACCGAACGGAGCAGGGAAATCGACGACCATCTCAATGATTTCTTCCCTTCTAACGCCAACTGGCGGCGACGTTCGATTAAATGGAAGAAGCGTCGTGAAAAATCCACAGGATATTCGCAAAGTGCTCGGCGTGGTTCCACAGGAGATCGCCTTATATAATGAGCTGTCCGCTTATGAGAATCTTAAGTTTTTCGGCCGGATTTACAAGTTGAAAGGGAAACCTCTGGAAAATAAAATTCAAGAAGTGCTCGAAATGGTGGGTTTGCGCGAACGGCAGAAAGAAATGATCAAGACTTTTTCCGGCGGTATGAAAAGGCGTATTAACATTGCCGCGGCACTTCTCCACGATCCGCAGATTGTCATCATGGATGAGCCGACGGTCGGGATTGATCCGCAATCTCGCAATCACATCTTGGACACCGTACGGCTGCTGAACCGTGAGAAGGGAACTACAGTTCTATATACGAGTCATTACATGGAAGAAGTCGAGCAATTATGCAGCCGTATGTACATTATGGACCACGGCCGGGTAATAGCCTCTGGAACCCAAGAGGAACTGCGGCGGATTCTATCCGGAGAAGACACACTGCTGATCCAGCTTAACGAGCCTAGTCCCGAATTGGCCCAGGAGCTTCAGGCGATGAAGCAGGTCAGGCAAGTCGAAGAAACCGACTCCGGACTGAAGCTCATTGTCATGAAACAGAGCGGCATTCTTGCCGAAGTGGTCCAGACGGCAGAGCGGCTGGGTGTACAGATCGTGAACATCCATGTACACACGCCAAGTCTGGAAGATATATTCTTGCATATGACCGGCCGCAAATTGAGGGACTAAGGGGGAATTCAGGTGGGGCCGTTCTTTAAGAAGGATTTCCTGATCTTATGGAGAGACCGTAACGAAATGATTATATCGATGATCATTTTTATAGCTATTATTATCCTTCTGGGGTTTACGACTTCAAGCTGGATTGAGAAACAAAACGAATCCTTGCAAATGACGGTGGCGATTGTAAATGAAGACGATGAAGAGTCGGGTATGATTCAATTCCAGCAAACGCTCGCTTCGTCAACACTGTCTGTAGAATCCCGTAGGTCTCTTGAGTTCCAAGCGGAACAAATACATACTGCAAAATCGTTGATGCAGTTTCTTGACGAAGTCGAATTCGTTGAAATCACTCAGCTAGACGGTGAAACAGCCCGACAGCGCTTGAAGGACGAAGAGCTCACCGCGATAATCACCCTTCCAGCAGGTTTCACCCAGTTCACGTTGAATAGGATGCTTTTAGGTGAAGGCAACGGCGCCGCGATTACGTTAACAGCGGACCGACGCGGATCGTTGCGGATTGATGTGCTGCAGGATCTGATTGATGAATTCATGCAATCGTTGAACCTGCAAACTGCGCTGGATCGTGCACTAAACACCGAAGCAGAGCCGCTTGTCCTGTCTGAACAAACTTCTGCGTTAGGCGGACGTGAAACGGTAGCCGGGGTTGAACCGCTCTCTTCCTTTCAATATTGGGCAATGGCCATCAGTATTATAGCTGCGCTGTTTGTTTCCAATGCTACAGCATTGAAAGCCATAACCGAGAAGAGGGAGCAAACGTTTCAGCGCATCCTGCTGTCAGGCAGTCATCCCCTCCGTTATTTGTCCGGCAAAGTAGGTTCAACCTTCTGCATCTCGTTGTTGCAATTATCGACCTTGATTATCCTGTCCCACTTTTTTTTCAATTTGTTTCCGGGTCGTACACCGCAATTTTGGCTCGGTATGGCGTTTATTACGGTCATGTTCTCCTTGAGCGTGGCGGCTGTAGCTGCGGTTCTTACGTCTCTGACCTTTTGGATCAAAGACTCGGCATCCAGCGGGCTGTTTACCCTGCTCCTAGGGGTGATCGGGAGTATTGGAGGCAGCTTTATTCCGATTTACATATTGCCTGATTGGCTCATACAAGTCGGAGAATGGACACCTAATGGTCTGACGTTATCCGTATTTATTCAGTGGCTGCAGCAAGATTCGTTCGCCGATTTGACTGTACCCTTCTTGAGGCTTGCGGTTTTCTCGCTTGTGATGATCGGATTAGGCAGCTGGTTATTTCCCAGAAGGGGGCGGATCTGAAGTTGGCAGTTTTCTGGGCTCAGTGGAGGAAGGAAAGGCGCTCTCCGCTCCTTGTCCTTATCTTTTTAGTTCTTAGCATCGCGGCTACCCTTCTATTCGGTCTGACTACGAACAGTAAAATGAAGATAGATGTGTTTCGCGGCGATGGGCTGACCAAAGCGGAAGAAATGGAATGGCTCAAATTGTTAAATCAAGGCGAAGCCTATGATTTCAAGATGAGAGACGAACAGCCGGCACGTGAAGCGGTGCGTGAAGGACGGGCGGATGTTGCGATTAAGCTCATGGCGGAAGATTATCGGATCATTGCCGCTATTGACGGCCCAAATGTGGGACTCGTGGATCAACACGTTCACGGCATATTCGAGAAGGAGCTTCAACTTCGTGCTGTCGCAGAACGTTCAGTCGATCAGGATAAGTTCCGGAAGGAAGTGGTTCAGGAGCTCCAGCATCCAGCTTTAACCTTACAAACACAATCATTAGATGGAGGCAATATCGTCAAGTATGATATGGATTTGCATTATCTGTTCGGTTTTACTTTGTTCTTGGTTATCTTCACCATTAGCTTCAAGGTTAGTGCTGTCACCGTTGAGAAATCAACTGGTGTATGGAATAGGGTAATTCTGTCACCGGTACGTAAAACGGAGCTTTATCTAGGGCACCTTTTATACAGCTCTCTTATCGGTTTCATGCAAATTGTCGTTATTTTACTTATTTTCCGCTATGGGTTTGAGTATCATCTGGGGGAACATTTCGGTTTGCTGCTTATCATCTCCGCCATTTACACGTTTACTATGGTTGCATTCGCCATGCTGTTTGCCGGCATTTTTAGAACACCGGAACAGTATAATGCGATCTTGCCGTCGATTGTTCCGCTCATGCCTATGCTTGGCGGAGTGTATGTACCTCCTGGAACGATCACCAATCCAATCATTGTCGGCTTATCGGAGATCTTTCCGCTCACCCATGCTTTAAACGCGTTAACTGGGATTGCGGTATATGGCGAGGGATGGTCCGATGTATTTATGCCTGTTGCCAAGCTATTGTTGATAGGAGTGGTCTGCATGGGAGTAGGGATCAATCTGATGGAGCGTCGGAAGGCGTGAGTTCTGACCTTTACATTTTTCAGTTTTCATTTTATAATTCAGACGAGTAATTACATACGAAGCGTTACCGGAGGAGCCTGCCATCAGCGGGCTCTTTTTGTCTTTTTACGGTCTTGCGATAATAAAGCAGACTGTCGGCAAGCTCGTTGAGTAATGAGGAGGGGGATTTTGGCTAAAACTGTTCAAATGGCATCATAAAAATAAGCGATCATTCAGGAGGGCATTAAGCATAATGGAACAACAAGCGATATTGGCAATTGCGATTTTTCTCATAATATACGCTCTAATCATTTCCGAAAAAATTCATCGTACCATTGTCGCCATGATCGGCGGAATTCTAATGGTCACATTGGGCATTATCCACCAAGAAACGGCAATACATCATATCGATTTTAATACGTTGGGTTTGCTTGTCGGAATGATGATCATCGTTAACATCACCTCTGAAACGGGTTTATTCAAATACATTGCAGTAATGGCAGCGAAGAAAGCTAAGGGGGAACCCGTTCGCATCTTAATCGCGCTCTCCTTGATTACCGCAATCGGTTCGGCGTTCTTGGACAACGTCACCACAATCCTGCTTATGGTGCCCGTAACGTTCAGCATCACCCGTCAGCTTCGCGTCAATCCCGTTCCTTATTTGATTACGCAGATTATCGCGTCCAATGTCGGCGGAACCGCGACACTAATTGGCGATCCGCCGAATATTATGATCGGCAGCGCGGTTAAAGAGTTGACTTTTATGGCATTCATTCAGAATTTAGCTCCGATTGCCATTATTATTATGATTGCCTATCTACCGCTGTTTGTTCTTATCTTTCGCAAACAAATCCGGACGACTCCGGAGCTGAGGCAAAAAATGATGGAGCTGGATGAATCGGAACTCATCACGGACCGCAAGTTATTGCTAAAATGTCTCGTGGTTCTCGGGATCACGATTTTGGGCTTTTTCCTTCATCAGATTCTCGATCTGGAATCCGCTACCGTAGCCCTGACCAGTGCATTCTTGCTGCTTCTACTGACCGGCGAACATAAAATGGAAGAAGCCTTTGCACGCGTGGAATGGCCTACGATCTTTTTCTTCGTCGGGTTATTCGTCCTTGTGTCAGGCTTGATCGAAACGGGAGTCATAGCGGAGTTGGCCGCACAAGCGATCGAGCTTACGGGAGGAGAAGTTGCCGCGACTTCGATGCTGATCTTATGGCTCAGCGCGATAGCTTCCGCTTTCCTGGATAACATTCCGTTCGTAGCGACGATGATACCGATGATTCAGGAAATGGGGAATATGGGCGTCGACAATCTGGAGCCGTTATGGTGGAGCTTGGCATTGGGTGCATGCCTCGGGGGTAACGGTACGCTCATCGGCGCTAGCGCCAATTTGATTGCCGCCGGGTTGTCCGGAAGGGAAGGACATCCCATCCGTTTCGTTCAGTTCCTTAAATACGGGTTTCCGTTAATGCTGCTTTCCATTGTCTTATCCAGCGCCTATATTTACCTTCGTTATTTACTTTAGACTAAAGGAGTGGATCACGATGTTGACCTATCGATATAACACCAAGGCGATAGAAATCAGCGAATCGGAAAATGAAACCGATATCGAGTTTCGAATTCGGATATTCGAAGAATCCTTTTATGTGGACCATATCAAACAAATTCGTCACCACTTTGAGGATAATGAGGTCTTAACGGACGTTCTCTTCTATGTCTATCCGAACCATGAGTATACGATTCATGTTCGCAAAGATTATTACGTCGCTTTTGTAGCGGAATTATTTAAACATCATTTGCTTGAAAGCGTGGAATGGAAAGCCTGAGGTTATATGCTGCGGCATAATTGGATATGACTGAAGGCAATCCAATAAAAAGGGGGCATTCCCATTCGCCCTATTTTCGTCATAGCTACGATTGCGATATTGGCATTCTCAGGATATCGCGTTGCCTCAGCGGCTCCGGAACTGTCTCCGCGTTCCGAATCCGTATTGAAACAGCTGGAGAGGCGCAGCGCGGGTACGTTCCATCTGGAATGGAGCAAGAAAACCCATACGCCAACGGTAATTGAGGGAAAGCTTTCACCCCCATCCAAACATTCAGCTCAGTGGATCGCATACGATTTCTTAACGAAAACCAAACCATTGTACGGCTTGGTTAATCCGGCAAAAGATATGAAGGTTATCCGCGTCGACGACACAGCGGACGACAACCGGCGTGTCATCCATCTTCAACGTTATTTATTCGGATATCCGGTTCTGAAAAACGGTATGGCGATCGAAATAGACGTTGACGGTATCATTAGACGGGTTGAGGGAACAATCCATCCCCATCTGGAGCGGCAAAGGATTCGTCGTCCGATGTTTCCGTCCGTGTCCGAGGAAAAGGCTAAGCGAACCGTTCTGGCCGCCATGCGAAGAGAAGGGATGAGCGGCGTCATAACGGATAGCAAGCTTTGTTATCTCCCGGATCGGCCTGGCATACCTCTTGTCTATGTCATGGAAATACGCAACGAAACATTGGAACATACTCCAACCACGTTTCTTGTGCACGCCGTAATGGGGCACATCCTATTATGAAGAAATGAAGAACGGATCAAGCTCGCGTACCTCGCGGGCTTTTTTCAATGCGATCGGAAAGTTTAAGAGTCCAAGTCCTTAACGGGGTCTCGCAATAATCCGTAAAAGATAAGATGAGTCAATTCCTTTATAAGAGCCGAATCTTTAATCGCCTCTTTAAAAGATGAACTAAGCTTCATTTCCTTAATCAGATTAAAATAAATCAGAATAGTTCTCGTCGATATTTCCTTCGAAATATATCCTTCTTTTTTACCGTTATCTATAAACCGAACAATTACAGGCAAAGACTCGGCAAATATACGTTCTGCGTTTTCTTTCATCTCGGGAATGTTCGAGAGCATATGTTGAATGACGTCGGGGTTTACATGCTCAACCAAATCCATCGTATCAAAGATCATTTTCTCAACCTTCCGATGAAAGGGTAAATCGCTTTGCAATAACTCGAGCCGTTGTTCCCATGCATTTTCTAGAAATCCGGACATGACCTCTATAACCAGTTTGTCTTTAGTGCCGAAATAATTGAATATCGTCACGGGAGATACCTTTGCCTTCTTAGCGATCTCCGCCAAGCTGACTTTCTCGATACCGAATGCCGCGAACAGTTCAAATGCGGACTGCCGGATATTCTTTTTTTTCTGTTCTGTTCGTAATTGATAGCCGTTCATCAGACTTAATCACCTCGCCTTAAGCATAACTATAGTTATGAATGAAAACAATAAAAAATATTCAAAACACTATTGATATTAATGCGATTCAATCATATTATGAATAATATATTTAAAGTTTATTCATTTCATTCAATTTATACGTAGGAGGATGTACTATGATTGAACTTGATCGATTAACTAAGACGTTTAAGAACGGCAAAGGAATCTTCGATCTGAGCTTTGAAGTCAACAGGGGGGAAGTGTTCGGCTTTCTCGGACCGAACGGAGCAGGAAAGTCCACGACGATTCGGCATTTAATGGGCTTTATTAAGCCGCAACGAGGTTTTGCCCGCATTAACGGGCTCGATTGTTGGAGGAATAGCGCGGAAATCCAGCTAAAGGTCGGGTATTTGCCGGGAGAGATCGCCTTCCTGGATGGAATGAACGGACTGAGCTTCTTGCAGCTTCTGGCAGGCATGCGCGGAATGAAGGATAACACCATTCGAGATCGACTCGTCGAGAGATTGCAATTCGATGTGAAAACGCCCATACGGAAGATGTCGAAAGGGATGAAGCAGAAGGTCGGAATCGTGGCTGCGTTCATGCACGACCCGGACATCCTCATCCTGGATGAACCGACTTCGGGTCTGGATCCGTTAATGCAGAACGTGTTCATCGAGCTGGTATTGGAAGCCAAAGCGGCAGGAAAAACAATCATCATGTCCTCGCATAGCTTCGACGAGATCAATCGCACCTGCGATCGGGCCGGGATCATCAAGGACGGTCGCTTAATCGCTGTCGAACACATCGGGCATCTTCAATCCATGCAGCGGAAGGTGTTTCATATTACCGTAGAATCGAAGCCGGATAGGGAACGGATTTTGCATTCGGGACTGGAAACCCTCCCATACGACAATTTCCGTATACAGGTAACGGTACAGGGAAATTACGACAGCTTTATTCAAGTACTGGGGCAGTGCCATATCTCCAACATGGATATCAGAACTCAGAAGCTCGAAGATATTTTCATGCATTATTACGGTCAAGGAGTGAAACAAGGATGAACAAAGCGCTGCTCGCCTCCACCTTCCATAGAACATATAAATTATTTACCGTTTTTACTGCGCTCATTCTATTTTATTTAGTGGTCATTATCGGAATGTATTCTTCAAGCTCGGAGTCTGATCCATTTGAAATGTTGCCGGAGGGGATGCGGGATGCATTCGGTATGGGAGAGGGAATGCAGGGACTTACGGGATTAGTGGCTGCTGGATTCTACGGGGTTACGTTCGTTATATTCATGATGATCTTAAGTATTCTCACAGCCAATCAACTCATGTCCCACCTTGTCGAACGGGGATCGATGGCTTACCTGTTGTCTACTCCCGTCTCACGGCGGAAGATCGCGCTGACTCAAGCTTCCGTGCTTATTGGAGGGTTATTCGTTATCCTGCTTCTTGCTACGCTGGCGGGATTGGGAGCAGTTCCCTTGATGGTAGAGAACGCTGAATTCAATGCAACTGCATTTGTTCAGATCAATGGAATGGGGTTCTTATTGTTTGCAGTCATAAGCGGATATTCGTTTCTTTTCTCCTCGCTGCTGAATGACGGCAGACAATCTCTCGCCGCATCAGGTATGCTTTCCGCTATTTTTTATATTACCCATCTCCTGTCCAACATGTCACCTGATCTGGAATGGCTTAAATATTTAACCGTGTTAACGTTATTTCAACCTTCTGAAATTGCAGAGGTCACAGCGCAACTACTGCCAAGCGTAATAAGCCTTGGCGTAATAGGCGCATTGCTGTATTCAGCGGCAATCTATTCGTTTAGCCGAAGAGATCTGCCTCTATGACCTCAGAGTTTGACAATTCACAACCGTCAGCTTAGTATTAAATCACGTTTATTCTACAGACCCTTCTGACCCTATCATGGGGTCTTTTGTTTATTCAGGGGAGCATGGCCAAATACTCGACAGGAGGCTCAGCCATAAATGTTTATAGATTGGATAAACCAACTTGCAATCGCAATAAGATGGAAGGATGCGTTAATTTCCGTCGGGATCTTTGTTCTCTTCCTTCTGCTTCGAAAGCTATTCACGCGTTTCCTCTTCACCTTCATGGGCAGAAGATTCAGTGGATCAGGTGTCGTCCTCAAGTGGGCTACGGCTTTTGAGAAGCCATTGCGGACGTTGTTCATTATTATTGGCGCCTATCTGGCTGTTACGGCCTACATTCCAGAGAAGTGGGCTTTTCATGATACGCTTACCCGGTTATCCCGCAGCCTTGGAGTCATCATGCTCGGTTGGGGAATATACAACGTGTCGGAAGCTTCTTCCGCCTTGCTGGAAGTCGTAAGCAAGCGACTGGGATTAGATGTTTCCAGCATGTTGATTCCATTCCTGTCCAAAATCCTACGATTTATCGTTGTCGTGCTTATCGTTACGATCGTGGGCTCAGAGTGGGGCTTCAGCATTAACGGTTTGGTAGCCGGCTTGGGACTTGGGAGTCTTGCCATTGCGTTGGCCGCCAAGGACACGCTTGGAAACATACTTGGCGGAATTGTGATTATTATGGAAAGGCCATTCTCCAAAGGGGATTGGATATTAACCCCAAGCACGGAAGGGGTTGTCGAGGATATCACTTTCCGAAGCTCCAAGATCAGGACGTTTGCGGACGCCGTCGTGACCGTTCCTAACGCCACTTTAGCGGATCAGCCGATTACGAACTGGAGCAAGATGGGGAAGAGGAGAATATCTTTTACGCTGGATGTGGCATTGGATTCGGACCGGGGTCGAATGGAGAGAGCGATTAGCCGAATAGAGAACAATTTGATTCACAGCAAGGATATTCACCAGGAGACCATATTGGTGAAATTCAATGAATTCAAGGAAAATAGCTTGGGCATTTTCCTTTACTTTTTTACGGTGACAACGGTCTGGTCAGACTATTTAGCCATCCGTCAGGAGTGTAATCTGATGATCATGAATGTTCTCGAAGAAGAGGGAGTTGAACTAGCCTTTCCAGTCAGAAGGTTGCTTATGGAACAAACGACTGAGGTAAGGTCTGCGGAGTTATCGAAGGAAGTGTAGCCGACATAAGAATATAGAACTAACCTGGGGCCTAATGAGGCTCTTTTTTTGTCCAAAAAGATCTAAATATGTTCAAATTCATTCAAATTAGACTGATTTATCTTTAAAAAATGATTTTATCTTTAATTATATAACGATTGCTTAATAGGAAGCGATTTTTAATGGGTACGTATGTGGTAGGATATGGGAGGAACCGGGAGGATAAAGCAGAATAGGGCAGATGATCTCCCCTTATCCCGGCTGAGCGGGCCTGAGCCAAGGAGAAGGGCTTATTTCAGGGATGAGTCATTTAGGCGAATCATGTTACGATTATTAAGGTGTTCTTATTACTAATGATAAAAATAGAAGGGAGTACGAAGGAATGAAGAAGTGGAATGTGATTCACGCTGGACTTTGCCTGGTGTTGTTTGGCATCCTGGTCGGATGCGGTAACGGGGGCGGCAACATTACAGAAGGGGGCGCAAGTTCGGCAAGCGCGTCTGCTTCATCGCCTAAGGAAACAACGCTAGCCAAAGCTCAACGCGAAGGGTATGTCACGGTAGGTTTTGCGAACGAAAATCCGTACGCTTATGCAACGCCTGATGGCAAGCTTACCGGGGAAGCCGTTGAGATCGCGCGTAAAGTACTGGCTAATCTGGGAATCGAGCAAATGGACGGGGTTCTTACCGAGTTTGGCTCTCTCATCCCGGGATTGAAGGCCAAGCGCTTTAGTCTGATAACGGCAGGAATGTTTATCCGGCCGGATCGTGCAGAGCAGGTTGCTTTTGCAAATCCGGAATACAGCATCGGTGAAGCGATAGCGGTCGAGAAAGGAAATCCGCTGAATCTTCACAGTTATGAAGATATTAAAGCGAATCCTAAAGCGAAGATTGCGGTTATGGCCGGTGCAGTGGAAGTTGATTACTTGAAGAACGTTGGCGTTGCGGAATCGCAAATGGTCATCGTACCTGATCAACCCTCAGTGATTTCCGCCCTGCAGTCGGGACGCGTCGATGCGATCACTATGACAGGACCTTCGCTCCAAGCGATGCTGGAATCCGCCAAGGATGACAAGATCGAACGGGTTATGGACTTCGAGCAGCCAGTCATAGACGGGAAGAGCGTTCGCGGATACGGGGCAGCCGCATTTCGTAAAGAGGATAACGATTTCCGCGAAGCCTTTAATGCGGAGCTTGAGAAGATGAAGGAATCCGGAGAATTACTTGAAATTCTCAAGACATTCGGGTTTACCGAGCAGGAGCTTCCGGGAGACATAACGGCAGAAGAGCTATCTAAATAATGGATGTGTTATCGTTGGATTTGTTGCCTCCATTGCTTAAAGGCTTAAAAGTTACGATTCTTATAACCATCTATAGCATTGCGGTCGCCTTCTGTCTGTCATTCCTTGCCGGGCTTGGAAGATTATCACGTTATCGCATTATACGAGTCATAACGACTGCATATGTGGAAGTATTTCGGGGAACGTCGCTGCTCGTGCAGTTGTTCTGGATCTATTTCGCCCTGCCGATGCTCATGGATATTCGTATGTCGGCTATGTCGGCTGCTATCATGGCATTTGGTTTGAACTATGGCGCGTACGGCTCAGAAATCGTTAGAAGCTCCATTCTTTCCGTACCCAAAGGACAAATCGAGGCCTCGATTGCCTTGAATATGACCCTATTCCAGCGCATGAGAAGAGTCATATTGCCGCAAGCGTGGGTAATGATGCTGCCTGGGTTCGGGAATTTGCAAATTGAATTGCTGAAAGGAACTTCTCTTGTCTATCTGATCACATTAACCGATTTAACTGCCAAGGGAATCCTGCTTCGTTCTTATGACATCTCCCAGACAACGGCCATTTTTGCTTGGATTCTCATCCTCTATTTCGTAACGGCTTATGCCTTAACCGCGATCATGAGGTTTGCGGAACGCAGAGCCAAGATAGGGAGGGGATAACCGATGTGGAGTTGGGACTATGCTTGGTCGATACTGCCGGAATTACTTGCAGTCATCCCTATTACCATAGGGGCAGCTGTTGCCGGATTCATGATTGCATGCGTACTGGGGCTGCCGATTGCATTGGCCAGAAGAGCCCGCAGCAGATGGATATCCCTGCCGGTCGCCGCGGTAACGGAATTCATCCGCAGTACGCCGCTTATTATTCAGCTGTTCGTATTGGTGTTCGTGCTCCCTAAGGGTCTAGGTATTACTTTACCGCCATTCCTGGCGGGTATTATTGGGCTTGGCATTCATTACAGCACATATCTATCCGAAGTGTATAGATCCGGGATCGATGCCGTTCCCCGCGGTCAATGGGAAGCGTCGACCGCGCTTAATTTCAGTAAAGCGCGCACTTGGCTTCGCATTGTGCTTCCGCAGTCGATACCGCCAACCATTCCCGTCATGGGCAACTACTTGATCGTGATGTTCAAAGAAACCCCGATCTTATCGGCTATCACGGTAGTAGAGCTGCTCATGACAGCCAAGATTATCGGTTCCGCATCCTTCAAGTATCTCGAAGCGCTAACGCTGGTAGGCGTCATTTTCTTTATTCTAAGTTATCCTTCGGCGCTGCTCGTGAGAGCCTTGGAGAGGCGATTGAAGCGGAAAGAAAGGAGCAGCTTGGTTTGATAATTCAGAATATTGAGACAAATAGGCAGCGTCCTATTGTCAGTTATCGGAATATTACAAAATCTTTCGGAGATCGTATGGTACTCAGCGAATTAAATCTGGATATTCAACCTGGAGAGAAGATTGCGCTGATCGGCCCGAGCGGTTCCGGAAAGACAACGATCGCCAGATTGTTAATGACGCTGGAAAAACCGACGTCCGGAACGATTGAAGTGGACAGCGAAACGTTATGGCATATGCCGATAGCGGGAAAGCGGGGATCTGCCAGCGAGAAGCACCTGCACCGAGTTCGCAGCAAGATCGGCATGGTGTTCCAGCACTTTAACCTGTTTCCCCATATGACAATCTTGCGCAACGTGACGGAAGCTCTTGTGCATGTGCTTAAAGTGCCGAAAACCGAAGCCGACCAACGCGCAAGGGATATACTGAGCCAGGTTGGCTTGCAAGATCACTTGCGGCATTATCCTGCGCAGTTGTCAGGCGGGCAGAAGCAACGGGTTGCGATAGCAAGGGCGCTAGTCATGCAACCGCGGATCATGTTGTTCGACGAAGTCACTTCTGCATTAGACCCCGAATTGGTCGGGGAAGTCCTTGAAGTTATTAAAAGCATTGCCGATCAGGGAGATATGGCGATGATGCTCATTACTCATGAGATGGAATTTGCCCGGGATATCGCGGATCGCGTCTTGTTCACAGACGGCGGGAAAATCGTCGAACAAGGAACGCCCGAGCAGATTTTCGAAGATCCGCAGAGTCCGCGGCTGCAAGCTTTCCTCACCCGATTTCGCGGCGGTCGACTCGATCAGGCGACCGGCGACCTATCAGCGGCTGGTATAGAATGAAGCTGGTAAAAGGGGAAAAGCTGCATTACCGTATGCCAACGCATGCGGATGGGGCCTCAATGTGGAAGCTTGTCCGCGACAGCGGTTCGCTGGATTTGAATTCTTCTTATTGCTATATCCTATTGGGTGAATGGTTTTCCGAGAGTTGCCGGGTCGCAGAGCATCCGCAACAGAAGCACCTTCTTGGTATAGTCACCGGATTCCGTCAACCCTCTGCTCCCGAGACTTTATTCGTCTGGCAGATTGCCGTTGATAAATCCTATCGGGGACAGGGTATTGCAATGAAACTCCTGGATGAATTAATTGCGGATCCGCAGATACGATATCTAGAAGCTACCATTTCTCCATCTAATCTCTCATCATGTCGGTTGTTCGAGAAATGGGCTGTTTCGCGGAATGCTTCGGTAGCGGTATCTAAGGGTTTTGATGAGACGTGTTTTCCGGATCAATGCCATGAGCGGGAGCAACTTTATCGGATTGGTCCGATTAAACGATTAGCGACAGGAAAATAGGAGGTTAGCCGGATATGAGCGAGCAAGCCAAGAACAAAGACGGTCTGGAAGTGTTCGAAAATCTGGAGTCCGAGGTACGCAGCTACATCCGTTCTTTTCCTACTAAGTTTGAGCGTGCATCGGGTTACCGCATGTGGGATGTCAAGGGAAAGGCGTATATAGATTTTTTTGCCGGAGCGGGAGCGCTTAACTATGGTCACAATGAGCCGGGCATGAAGGCTAAGCTTATCGAATATTTAGTGGCTGACGGGATCTCGCATAGCTTGGATATGGGGACGAAAGCCAAGGAGATTTTCCTGACTAGGTTTAACGAAGTGATCTTGAAGCCTAGGGGATTAAACTATAAGGTCATGTTTACGGGGCCGACAGGGACCAATTCGGTAGAAAGCGCCTTGAAGCTGGCACGCAAAGCGACAGGACGTCAGACCGTGATGAGCTTCACGAACGCCTTCCATGGCATGACATTGGGCGCTCTTGCCGTCACAGGGAATAAATTGAAACGCAAGGGAGCCGGCGTTCCATTGAATCATACGGTGTCCATGCCCTATGACGGATATATGGGGAAGGACGTCAACACGCTTTCATTTATTGAGAGCTTCCTTAAAGACAGCGGCAGCGGTATCTCGCTGCCTGCAGCGGTTATCGTTGAAACCCTGCAGGGAGAGGGAGGCATCAATGTCGCCAGCAAGTCATGGCTTAGGGGATTAGAAGAATTATGCAAGCGATATGGCATTTTACTTATTGTCGACGACGTGCAGATGGGCTGCGGAAGAACGGGACCGTTCTTCAGCTTCGAGCGGCACGGCATTACTCCCGATATTGTATGTCTATCCAAATCGATAGGCGGATACGGGCTTCCAATGGCCATTACTCTCATGAAACCCGAGTATGACCTATGGGAGCCGGGAGAGCACAATGGTACGTTCCGGGGGAACAATCTGGCTTTTATTACGGCGACGGAAGCCCTTAAATATTGGACTTCCGGGAGCTTCACCCGGGATATAGAGATTAAAGCCGAGCTTGTACGCAGTGTATTGGAAGGAATTGTGCGCAGCCTTCCGGACCTTGAGGGAAATATCAGAGGGCTTGGTTTGATGCAAGGAATTGCGTTCAAGCCCGGAATTGCCGAGCGGATCTGCGGACTGGCATTCGAGCGGGGCCTCATAATCGAAACATCCGGGACGGATAGCGAAGTCGTAAAGATCATGCCTCCTCTTACGATTGACGGGAAAGGACTGACAGAGGGATTGCGCATATTAACGGGTTGCATTGCCGATGTGGCGGCAGAGATCATGGCTCCGGCAACGTAGCGATAGAAAGGGAGGAACAGTATGATTGTTAGATACTTAGAGGATCGGATAGGTACGGAATACGATGTTGACACCCCCGCTTGGAATAGCAGAAGACTGCTGCTGAAGGAGGACGGCGCAGGGTTCTCCCTTCACGATACCCGGATTAAAGCCGGAACGGAGACGATGATCTGGTATAAGCATCACATCGAAGCCGTCTATTGCATAGAAGGCGAAGGGGAGATCGAACTCATTCAGTCCAGGGAGAAATTCCCGATCCGACCCGGCATGATGTACGTGCTTAACGGACACGAAAAACACTGGCTCAGGGGTACGACCGATATGAGAATGGTATGCGTTTTTAATCCGCCATGCACCGGATTCGAAGTTCATGATGAAGAAGGAGCATATAAGGCTCCTGATGCTGGCCAATCCATCAGAAGGGAGTATGGACAATGACATCGATACCAAAGAAAAGAACGGATTCTTATCCTACCCGCCTATTCGATAAGCCGACGCTAATGGAGCGTCAAGATCCTGTCGTATATGATTATCAATTGACGCAACAGGAAATCAATTTGGCGAAGTTGGCCTTCTATGAAGAGAATGGTTACTTGTTCTTTGATTCGTTCTTCAATGAAGAGGAAGTTGCGCGGTCCAAATCCGCAGCAAAGAAGCTTCTCGAGGGGAGTCGCGGCTCACAGAAGCCCGAGGTAATTCTGGAGCCGGGCTGCGATGAGGTTCGTTCCCTATTCGCCGTACATCGCGAGGAAGGCTTCTTCCGCGACTTGCTTGAACATCCCAGACTGAAAGCAATCGTCCGGCAGATTCTAGGCGGCGAGGTATACGTTCATCAGTCGCGCATCAACTTCAAACCTGGTTTTACCGGCAAAGAGTTCTACTGGCACTCGGATTTCGAGACCTGGCATGCAGAGGACGGCATGCCGCGAATGCGGGCGCTGAGCTGCTCGATCGCCCTTGAGGACAATACAATCTTTAACGGAGCGCTTATGGTTATTCCCGGATCGCATCGTGTGTTCGTCAGTTGCGTAGGAGAGACGCCGGACAATCATTATAAGCAATCGCTTCGCCGACAAGAATACGGCGTTCCGGATCAAGAGAGTCTAGCTACGCTTGTCGAACAAGGAGGCATTCAGATGCCGGTTGGAAAGGCGGGCTCGGTTCTGCTATTCGATTGCAACCTGATGCATGGATCAAGCGGGAACATTTCTCCTCATCCCAGGAGCAATGCATTTTATGTCTTTAATAGCGTTAATAATCGACTTGAAGAGCCGTTTAATACGACAAAGCCGCGGCCGGATTTCGTGGCGACACGTTAAATTCACGGTTATAGAAATAGGCTTTATCAGAAAGAAGCCAATGTAAAACTTTCGGGCTTCTTTCTGATATTAGTATGCATTTTCAGCAAATGTTAACAATCCGGTCACTTGTCACCAATATACTCCTGCCATATAATATGGTGATGGTATTGAGTATTAAGAGTTTTATATACAACGAGATAAATACGGACGGAGCGATTGAGTTATGATATTGGGAATTGCTGGCGGGATTATGTTTATAGGAGCACTCATAAGCTATTTATATGTTTCGAAATGGAATAAGGAGAATACCAGCCAGATAAAGAAGCAACAGAAAGCCGTCTTGAAACAAAAGAGCCGTAAACTGCGCCTAACTGCACACTCACTGCTCGCCGTTTCTATTTTGCTTGGTTTATTTGCATTTATACAAAATGCAGCAGGCAAATATGATCTCGAATCGCTTAATTATGATGTTCCGATTGATGTCACGACTGACCGTGATTATGGCGCTGGACATTCGGAGATGCCGGTTCAATATGAGATGAAGCTGCCGACTTCGGGAATGCATAGTCCTCACGATTTGAAGTTCGGATTTTACAAGGACAAACCGTCAAACGAATTGCTCGTTCATAATTTGGAACATGGAGATATCGTGATCTATTATCGGCCGGATGCGTCTTCGACTCTGAAGGATGCGGTTGACTATCTGTCTCATTTCAAGAAAGCGGGGGCCGGCGTACTCGCAGTGCCGAGCACGGATATTCCGGATGGCAAAGAAGTCGTCCTCACTGCATGGACGAAAACCATGGAGCTTGTAACGTACGACGAACAACGAGCGGGTGCCTTTATCTATCAACACATCAATCAAGGACCGGAGAAGATCCCGGCCAACATCCGGCGCGGAGGCGGCACGATGTGATGCCTTAACTCAGGGAACGTACTAAAGCTACTGGCGAGCAATCGTCAGCAGCTTTTTTTATGGCAAAAATCATCTTGAGAGGAGTTTTTATTCATGCTTGCGGGATCGCGTATAACTAAGAAAAACGAATTTTGCATAGGATAGGGGGATGGAGTACAATGACAGGAAAGGGAGGGATGAGCCGTGGACAAGGAATTAAGACATGAAATTTCGGGACATACGCATCATGACCACAGTCATCACTCCGACAAAATCAAACAAAACTTGATTAGCCGTCTAAATAAAATCGAAGGCCAAGTACGTGGTATCAAAGGGCTTATTGAGAAAGACACGTATTGCGACGACGTATTAAATCAAATCGCTTCCGTTCAATCTGCGTTGAATGGCGTGGGCAAACTGCTGCTGGAGCACCATGTGAAAAGTTGCGTCGCAGATAAGATTCAAGCGGGTGACCGTGAAGTCATTGATGAACTGCTTACAACGATGAACAAACTGATGAAGTAATAATACGAAGCAAGTGCGCGTTGCGCATTTGCTTTTTTTGTAAATATAAATAAGGATTTCGTTGACACAATATAGGGTAGGGGGGTATACTAAAGTCGAAATCAAAACTAACGTAAGGGAAGTGGAAAAAGTAATGTCTCTTCGAAAATTGGCATTAGCGACGCCATTGAACGTGGGTGGAACAACCTTTAATCCAGAACAATTAACCGTAATCGGCTCTATCGTAGAACAGGGCACATCAATCGAAGTGACTCCGTTCAAACAGCTTTATGTCTTAATTGACGAACTCAATCTAACGGAAGCAGAAAATAAGCTTGCAAGCGCCGGTATTATTGTACTCCCCGCGGGTTTCGTAACGAAAAATTTGCAAGCATGCAATTTCTGCAAAGGAGAGGAAGAAGCAGGTTTACCATTTGCCAGACGCTTGGATGAGGTAGTTTCCGGTCTGGACGTACCGACACCGCTTAAAATCGGATATGCCGGATGCGCGCTTGGAACAAGCGAACCTCTCTCCAAAGATATATCCGTCGTCAAAATGCGCGATGTATATGATATCTATATCGGTGGAGATGTTAAGGGTATTAAACCGGTGTTCGCTCAGCTTCTCTTGGCAAGTATTTCAGAGGAACGCGTGATTCCAGTGGTTCAACGACTCATCGCTTATTATCAAACGAATGCTAAGGGTAAAGAGAAGTTCCCGAAGTTTATAACTAGAATCGGCTTTGATAAGCTGAGGGAAATTGTCTCGGCATAATGCATAATTTAATGTTTGACATACTATAGGGGGGTATAGTACAATAACTTCAGAAACAAATAAACGAAAACATAATATGGAGGTAATTTATATGCAAAACGTACAATTAAACGTTCAGGGAATGTCTTGCAGTCATTGCGTTCGTTCGATCGAAGGCGCCGTCAAGAATATTGGAGCTAGCGCGACAGTCGATCTTGCAACAAACACCGTTGATATTGTTTACGATGAGAGCAACATTGCATTGAACGCTATTGTTGAAGCGATTGAAGAACAAGGATATGACGTCGTTTAATAAATAGGATTTTAGTATCTAAAAGGATAAGGTGAAGATCATGAGCAACTCCCTAGCAGAAAACACTCGACAGGCAACTTTGCAAATTACTGGCATGACTTGCGCAGCATGCGCCAACCGGATTGAGAAGGGATTGAACAAGCTGGAAGGCGTTACGAATGCAAATGTAAATTTTGCATTAGAGCAAGCTTCCGTCAATTTCGATCCTGCTAAAGTCACCATGTCTGGCCTAGAGCAAAAAATCGGCGACCTGGGATACGGAACGGTTAAGGAATCGGCTGATTTCGATATCGTCGGCATGACTTGCGCAGCTTGCGCCACGCGAATCGAGAAGGGCTTAAACAAATTAAACGGCGTGAAGGCAACGGTTAATTTGGCACTGGAAACTGCACATGTGGAGTATAATCCCTCAATGGTCGGCACCGTGGATATAATTAAAAAAGTAGAGCAATTGGGCTATAAGGCGAAACAGAAAAGCGAAAAGTCAAATGAAGGCGATCACCGGCAAAAAGAAATTCGCAGACAACAATTAAAGTTGCTGATCTCTGCCATCTTATCGTTACCCTTGTTATGGGCGATGGTAGGGCACTTTTCCTTCACAACTTGGATCTGGGTACCGGAAATATTCATGAATCCTTGGTTTCAATTAACGTTAGCTACACCGGTTCAATTTATCATCGGGAGTCGATTCTACGTCGGAGCATATAAAGCTCTTCGCAATGGCAGCGCCAATATGGACGTCCTTGTTGCGCTGGGAACGTCTGCAGCTTATTTCTACAGCTTATACTTAACGATAGACTCTCTATATGCTCCCGGGCACCATCAGGTCGAAATGTATTACGAAACGAGTTCCGTGTTGATTACGTTAATTCTACTAGGAAAGCTATTCGAAGCGCTTGCCAAGGGCCGTTCTTCGGAAGCGATCAAATCATTGATGGGTTTGCAGGCAAAGACGGCAACCGTCATTCGGGACGGACTGGAAGTAAACATCCCGGTGGAGGATGTAGTGGCCGGGGATGTATTCCTGGTCAAGCCAGGCGAGAAAGTGCCTGTCGACGGAGAAGTGCTCGAAGGATTATCCGCAGTCGATGAATCGATGCTGACCGGGGAGAGCATCCCTGTTGACAAACGAGCTGGCGATCAAGTCATCGGAGCGACGTTAAATAAGAACGGAATTCTTAGAGTACAAGCAACCAAAGTAGGCAAAGAAACGGCCTTATCCCAAATCATCAAAGTAGTAGAGGAAGCGCAAGGTTCCAAGGCGCCTATCCAAAGGGTTGCCGACGTCATTTCGGGTATATTCGTCCCAATCGTAGTCGGAATTGCGGTTGTCGCTTTCTTGATCTGGTACTTTGTTGTAGAACAAGGCGATTTCTCCGAAGCTCTTGAGAAAGCCATCGCGATCCTAGTCATCGCATGCCCTTGCGCGCTCGGTCTTGCTACGCCCACTTCCATCATGGCCGGATCAGGCCGTTCCGCCGAACTCGGAATTTTGTTCAAGGGCGGAGAGCATTTGGAATCCACGCACCGCGTAACCACGATTGTGTTGGATAAAACAGGCACGGTAACTAAAGGGAAACCGGAACTTACGGATATCAAGGTAGAACGTGGCTTTGCCGAAGATCAGCTATTGTCGTGGGTTGGCGCCGCGGAGAAAAATTCCGAGCATCCGTTGGCAGATGCCATCGTAGCCGGCATTCTAGAAAGAGGCATTAAGCTCTCCGGAACGGAGTCATTCCAAGCGATTCCCGGATTCGGAATTGAGGCTTCTGTAGAAGGGAACATTTTATTAATCGGCACCCGGAAATTAATGGCTAACTATAACATTAACGCAGAGGCTGCTTTCGAAGAGATGAGTCGGCTGGAGTCGGTTGGAAAGACAACCATGCTGATCGCGGTAAACGGAAAATATGCGGGAATGGTAGCTGTAGCGGATACGATCAAAGACACCTCGAAGCAAGCCGTCGCACGGATGAAACAGCTTGGCTTGACAGTAGTCATGATGACAGGCGACAATGAACGCACTGCGAAGGCAATAGCGAGTCAAGTTGGAATAGATCATGTTCTGGCAGAAGTGCTGCCGGACGGTAAAGCTAACGAAGTCAAAAAATTGCAAGAGAGCGGTAATATAGTTGCAATGGTCGGCGACGGAATCAATGATGCGCCTGCGCTTGCAACGGCCGATGTCGGTATGGCGATCGGAACGGGTACCGATGTAGCCATGGAAGCTGCGGACGTTACTCTGATGCGCGGGGATTTAAACAGCATCCCCGATGCCATATCGATGAGTAAAAAAACGATGATAAACGTCAAGCAGAACTTGTTCTGGGCGCTTGCCTATAATGTCATCGGCATCCCGATCGCGGCACTGGGATTCCTTGCTCCATGGCTTGCAGGCGCCGCAATGGCACTCAGCTCAGTATCGGTTGTGCTTAATGCCCTTCGTTTGCAAAGAGCAAAAGTATAACGATAATAAAGTTTGGAGGTTTTCTTCAACAATGAAACGAATTACTCTATTTGTAATACTTGTTGCGCTCGTCCTGTTAACCGCTTGCGGGAAGCAAACTGACAGAACGGCCAACAATCACGGTGCGCATGAAGAACATGGTCAAGAAGCTTCGCCAGAAGCATCGATATCAACGCAGGCAGATTGGAAACTGTCTACCGATTCGCCGAAATCCAATGAAGAAACGTCCATAACGATACAGATTCAAACCGAAGACGGAAAGGCAATCGAAGAATTCGATATCAATCACGAGAAAAAGCTTCATCTTATTGTAGTCAGCAAAGACCTTTCCTATTTTAACCACATCCACCCAGAATACAAAGGCAACGGAAAGTTCGAGATCGCGACAAGTTTCCCGTCGGGCGGAGACTTCAAGCTGATCGCCGATTATATCCCGACAGGCGGAACAGCAACGACGCAATTCGAGTGGGTCAAAGTAGGAGGTCCTGCTGTCGACCCTACGCCTGTTACACCGTCTAAGGAGCGTTCGGTAGTCGTTGATGGCGTGGAAGTAACGCTAGAGAGCGATCATCCGGAAGCAGGAAAAGACTTCATATTGAACTTTAAGCTTGCGGATGCGCAGTCGAAAGAGCCGATCACGGACCTGCAGCCCTACTTAGGTGCCGTTGGGCACGTCGTTATTGTGAGCAATGATGTGGAACAGTATCTGCATGTCCATCCAATGGAAGAGAAAGCAACGGGACCCGATGCGAAATTCATGACTAAATTTCCAAACAGCGGGATCTACAAGATCTGGGGACAATTCCAACGAAACGGAAAAACTTTCATTAGTCCGTTTGTCGTCGAAGTGAAATAATGTATCGTAAACCGCGGGCAAAGCTCGCGGTTTTTTTGTACGCAATAATCGTGTTAGGACTGCCTGATGTGTTGGTTTTGGTCGTTTATAATTCGTCTGCATTTGGGAAAACGTATCCATGTTGGAAAAAATTGATTCCTGCAATGAGAGAGAGGTACTAAACTTGAATTGGATTTCGATGGCCGGAACGTTGCTGCTGCTTTATCAGGCGGATGTGCAAGACAGCTTATCGGTCAACCTTCAAGGACCGACAGCCATTATTGTTGACCGCGCCGATTATGTATTGCCTGCTCTGCCGCTGGTTGACTTGGACAAATTCGACCGGTTGCTTGATCGGCTTGACCGGCAAATCTATCAGGCACCCCAAAACGCCAGGATTGGAGATCATGGGGAAATCGTTCCTGAGCAGAACGGCTACAAGCTGGACCGCATGAGATTTACGGAGCAATTCAACACCTATTTTTACGGCAGCGGGACATCCGCAATCGAAGCGCCGCGAGCAACGGTCCATCCAAAGGTCGATAGCGAATTGCTTGCCCAAGTGCGGGAAAAACCGATCGGCCAATACGTTACTTATTATAATTCCGGCAACAAAAACCGTTCGCACAATATCGCCCTTGCCGCTAAAGCCATCAACAATGCCGTGGTGTTTCCAGGCGAGACCTTTTCGTTCAATAAAGTTGTTGGCCAACGGACACGGGAAAAGGGATACCTGAGAGCATCGGTTATCGTCAGAGGAGAATTATCGGAAGGGATCGGCGGGGGAATTTGCCAGGTGTCCTCGACATTGTACAATGCGACCGACCGTGCAGGGCTGCAAATCATTCAACGTTATTCCCACAGCCGCAACGTTCCGTATGTGCTGCCGGGACGCGACGCTACGGTAAGCTGGGACGGACCGGATTTTTCGTTTCAAAACCAATACAATCAGCCGATCCTGATCCGCGTCTATGCGGGGGGAGGAAGAATGTTCGTTTCGATTTACTCTTCCGATATGATCGAGCACAAGCCCCGCGTGGTACATAATGTTTCAAATCACCTGCCTGAAGAGATCTCCATTGAAACTATTCGATAACCAAGTCCTGGATATGCCACGGCGATTGTGGAGACTGTTGATTGAAAATGAACCGGAACGTAGAGTTTCTATTGGCGCGTCTTTTATGATGAATCGCTACTTCCAGTTCCACAGCGGCAACGAACAAGTTATCGTCTTGGTCCAATTTTCGTTGTTTGACCGTCCGTAAGGACAGTAGGGAATCCACTTCCTTAATTAGGAACTCGGATTTCTCCTGATCCATTCCTTCGGTAATAAGCCGAACCATTTCCCGATCTCGATGATCCATTGCTTCGGCCAAGCTTCGCGCAAGCAGTAGCGGGGGAGCGGAACCGAAAAAGGAAGCCAATTTTCCCGCAGCCTTATGAACCATTAACTGATGAGCCAAATCCGGTTCCTCGGACCGATGCGTGGAACTGTTCAGAAAGTGAATACAGAAATGCCCCGAGAAGCTGTTGTCAGGAATCCCGTCGCCTCCATGAGGCATACCGTTCATGGAGGCGGCGAACCGGCGACCGTCCGAATCCACGATAATCGCTCTTCGTTTCCAACTCCAACGGTCATCATATATTTGTTTCATGATTTTGGTATCCTCTTTCGTAACCGGCTGCACGTCCGCATGATCGCTGCCCGCTCTCCGTTGAACAGTTAAAGTAAGGCCCGTTTCCAAATCCTTGATAGTGAAAACGCTCTTGCGGGGAACGATCCGATCCACTGTATCCCAAGCAATTAATTCCCCATAATGGCGGCTTCTCAATGTATTCGCTTCATTCAACAGCTTATCCGAAATTTCCTTGGGCAAGACGAGCCGCATCGCTTCCGACTCATTCCATAGATTTCCTGAATGCTCCAAACGGAAATGCATTTGTTGTACCTGGGGTACGGATACATAAATATCGGTTAGAAACGGGGAAACCGCCAATTTCATCTTCTTGGCGATCCTTAACGCCTTGATAATTTTAGGATCATCGAAATCGAGTCGACTCTCGAAGCCCGCATTCGGACTCGAACGAGTAATAAGAGTAATCGTGTGATTCCGTTGATCCTTCGATGCCAATGCGGATAATCCTTGATCCGTTGCCATACTGAATACCCATATCATCAGCAATATCGCTGTTCCAAATTGAAATGATTTACGCATTTCTTCCTCCCGCAGCTAGTTGAATTATAGGAATTGCCGTTCCTTCTTAGCATCACCTTTTTGCGGGATAAGAAAACGGGTTGCTTGTATCATTTCGCATGAACCTGACCAGTTCGGGAGATACCAAATGGAGACGGGGTTAGCGAACCGATGAGTGGGGGATGTTCATGCATTTTTTATTTACGCATAACGATTTGGACGGAGTCGGTTGCGGCATCGTGGCGCGGCTCGCCTTCGGCGAAAACGTGGAAGTCCGCTACAATTCGGTCGACGGGTTGAATCGGGAAGTTGAAAGGTTCTTGGAACGAAGGAAAAACAAGAGGAAAAAGAATGATTTCTTGTTTATTACCGATTTATCGGTTCATGAGGAGAACAGTAAACGGCTTACTGAACTCGATAAATCCGAGGCCAAAGTCAAATTGATCGACCATCATAAGTCCGCCCTGCATTTGAATCAGTATCCTTGGGCAATCGTAACCGTAGCTTACGAGGACGGTCGCTTGGCCTCGGCAACGTCTCTTTTCTACGATTTCTTACTCCAACAGGGGTGGATTCGACCGACCGACTCGTTAAGCCAATTCGTCGAACTGGTTCGCCAGTACGACACATGGGAATGGGAGGCCAACAACAATCCCCAGGCTAAACGGTTGAACGACCTTTTCTTCATGTTGTCGATCGATGAATTCGAAGAAAAGATGTTGCAGCGACTTGAGGATAGCGGCGGTTTTTCGTTTAACGATTTTGAAGAAAAGCTGTTGGATTTGGAAGATGATAAAATCGAACGTTATGTCCGCCGGAAAAAACGGGAACTTGTGCAGACGTTCATAGAAGACCGCTGCGTCGGCATCGTTCATGCGGAACTGTATCATTCGGAGCTTTCAAGCGAACTCGGCAAGGAGAATCCTCATCTGGACTACATCGCCATTCTGAATATGGGCGGGAAGAAGGTCAGTCTGCGCACGATCCATCACGAAGTGGACGTCTCGGAAATCGCCGGACAGTACGGAGGAGGAGGCCATGCGAAGGCGTCTGGGTGTCCTTTAACGGTTGAAGCTTACAAGCAATTCGTCGCCGATCCGTTCGGGATCGATCCGATACGCCCGGATGAATCGCGAAACCGATTCAATGCTAAAGGCTCGGAATACGGAACGCTCTATGAGAACAGGGATGCCGAGCAGTTCTATCTGTTTACGATCGGCCTGAACTGGCGGATTGACCGAAACGGAGAAATGCTGAAAGAGACTTTTGCGTCCTACGAAGAAGCCGAACGTTTCGTCAAACGCCATCATCAAGTCTGGCTGGTTCGAGATGATCTGTTCGTGAAATATCTAATGGAGCACATGCTCTTCACGAAGAAAGAGTTGGAAAGCGCGCTCCACAGCATGGAAAAGGACTGAATATCCATGATTAATATCTAGGAGTGAAACAAGGATGAAACGAACATTCAAACCCATTATTTTGTGGGCAGCCTTAATTTGTTTCTTGTTTGCCTCTATTCCCGTATCCGCACAAGGGATCGATCTGGAGTTATATCACTTCGGTTTTAAGAAAAGCAGAGACGGCAAACTTCCCTCAATCGCAGATGAAGGCTTTATGAACATCTTGCAAAAGCATGAAGCCATCTTTTTAGGGAATACGGAAAAAAAAGAGCTTTTCCTTACGTTTGATAATGGGTATGAAAATGGCTATTCGTCCAAAATTCTCGATGTGTTAAAGGAAAAGAAAGTGCCTGCGGCCTTTTTTGTAACGGGTCATTTTGTTAAAGATCAACCGGCTTTGGTAATGAGAATGGTTAATGAAGGCCATTTGATCGGTAATCATTCGTGGAGCCATCCTGACATGACCCAAATATCGTCCAATCGAATAAAGGATGAGTTGGATAAGGTAAAGGAGGAAGTGGCAAATCTTACGGACCGACAAGAAATGCGGTTTATGCGGCCGCCCAGGGGGATCTTCAACGAACGAATGTTGAGGGTTTCCCGCGAGCTTGGCTATACCAACGTATTCTGGTCGGTTGCCTATAAAGATTGGGATATTAATCAGCAGAAAGGATGGAGTTATGCCTACAAGAACATAATGGCACAGCTTCATCCCGGCGCGGTAGTATTGCTCCATTCTGTTTCCAGCGATAATGCGGGGGCTTTAGCGAAGATCATAGACGATGCAAGACAACAGGGGTATGAATTCAAAAGCCTGGGTCAGATGGAAATGAAACAATACCAATAGCAAATGCTTATTGAATGTGGACTTCTAGCCGCAACCAATCCTAATGGGTTGGTTTTTTTATGTTAGCAAGTACATACCCGTGATTCCGCTCAAAACTCCGCAAATGACAACCGATATAGCCACGAATAGGATGACTTTCTTTGAGAAGGATTTCCTTATCATCATCAAGGAGGGTAAACTTACCGCCGGTAAAGTTAACAGCAAAGCCGCCGCCGGTCCCGCTCCGACGCCTAGAGCTAAGAAGGATACAATAATCGGTATCTCGGCAGCGGTCGGAATAACAAACAACATTCCGGCTATCGCAAATATAAGAATGGCAAGGAGACCGGTATCCATAGTAACGGGAAACATCCATCCTTGGAATGCGCCCAATAGGAGAACGGTAATCAAATACGCCGGAACGACTTGCAGAGTCAACAGTCCCAAGCTTTTTAACCAACGGATCATAAATGGACTGCGATCTTCCGCCTTATGGACAGAATGATCCGAAAGGGATTGATCTCTGAATTTACTGTTATCCGCTAAACGGTTCGCCATATAACTTACTCCAAAAGTAAGGAGAATCCCGTACGCAAGACGAATCACCGTAAATTTCCATGATAGAACGAATGTCATAAAGATTAGCGTAGCAGGATTTAGAACAGGATTTCCAATCCAAAATGCAAGGCTTGCCCCAACGGAAACGTTTCGCTTGCGAAGGCCAGCGGCAATCGGAGCCGCGCAGCAAGAACACATCATGCTCGGAAGCGATGCGATTCCGCCGATGAACGCGTTCTTGAAAGTCGATTTTCCAAGAACTCGTTCCAGCCAATTGACGGGCAGAAGCACTTGGACCAATGAGCCGAGCAGGATGCCGAACAAAGCCGCTTTCCATATGGACCTGAAGTACTTGTCGGCATATTCGATCGCCCCGCTCCAGGTTAAGGTTCCCTCAGCAACGCCTGATAGAATGGAAGACCCGATCGTATGTTCGGAGATAGCTTTCATGGCTTTATGATAATAAGGCCACCACTTAACGTATGATAATCCGGCAATGACGACAAGAATAAAAACGATGATCATTAAAGCCGTTCTGTATATATCCCGTTGATCCGGATTAGCCAATCGGTCTGACTGGGTCATGCTTTAAGCCTCCAGTAAAGAAAATAAATCACAATTTGGATTATATCATAAAAAACCAGATTAATTTGTTGATTCAAGAGTTTGCATTAATGCCCTCGGGCGTGTACGCTTTAGGAAATATAAAGCGGGAAGGGACGTGCTTCGAATTTGGTAAACAATATTGAAAACATAAAATTAACCTCACTATCAAGTAAAGGTGGCTGCGGTTGTAAAATCGGCCCTGCAGACCTTGCTCAAGTGATTAGGAACCTTCCTCAGGCACCGCATAATCCCGATCTTCTGGTTGGATTGGAAACAAGCGACGATGCCGGGGTCTATCGGTTAAGCGATGATCTTGCGCTCGTTCAGACGGTTGATTTCTTTACGCCGATCGTAGACGATCCTTACGATTTCGGTCAAATTGCAGCTGCCAATGCGCTAAGCGATATCTATGCCATGGGCGGCAAACCATTAACGGTATTAAATATTGTTGCTTTTCCGATTGCCACATTGGATAAGCATATCTTGTCCGATATTTTACGCGGTGCCGCGGATAAAGTCCATGAGGCAGGAGCGACGCTTGTCGGAGGCCACTCCATCGATGATAAAGAACCGAAATTCGGCCTTGCCGTTACAGGCCTTGTCCATCCCGAGAAGGTCAGGACGAACGCAGGAGCCAAGGCCGGGAACCGGCTTATCTTAACCAAACCCATTGGGGTAGGAATCCTAACGACTTCCATTAAGAAAGACCAGCTGTCACCGGAAGAAACGAGAAGGCTAACCGGAGTGATGACGACACTCAATAAAATTTCGGCAGAGATAATGGAACCCTACGACATTCATGCTTGCACCGATGTAACAGGATTCGGTTTGATAGGACACGCTTTGGAGATTGCCAAAGGAAGCGGAGTCGGATTGAAAATATTCCAACGGGAAGTACCGCTGCTTCCTAGGGTACGAGAATTGGCGGATAACGGTTTTGTCCCTGGAGGTACCAAGAATAACTTCGCTCATGTCCAGAACGACGTCAGCTTTCCGGAAAGCATGGATCAGGTAGGCAGATGGATACTGTGCGACGCCGTAACATCGGGAGGGCTATTGATCTCTGTAAGCGGAGGACAAGCGGAAGATTTGCTGCAAGAACTAAGGCAAGCAGGAGTCGAAGCTAGTTTGATTGGCGAAGTCACCGAAGAAAATCCGGGTCGAATTGTTGTTGAATAAGACCAAAGGGGCAAACTGACATGTTTCAAGATCTCACCTTGGAGGAACTTACCGAGTTTCGAAATAATAAAGAAATCGTTCTTATAGACGTAAGATCGCCATCCGAATACGATGATTCAACGATCCCGGGAAGTCTGAATATCCCATTGTTCAATGACGAGGAACGAGCCGAGATCGGCACATTGTACAAGCAGGTAAATGTCCAAGCCGCCAAAGAGAGAGGCCTTGAGATCGTATCGGCTAAACTTCCTGCATTTGTCAAGCAATTCGCGGAGTTACCTGGAAAAAAAGCGGTCTTCTGTTGGCGTGGAGGCATGCGCAGCAAAACGACCGCCACGGTTCTCTCCTTGATGGGCATACATTCTTATCGGTTAACCGGCGGCTTTCGCACTTACCGTCAATGGGTAGCCGCTCATTTAGATACGATAGCCGCTTCGTTTGCCCCGGTACCGTTCGTGCTGAATGGATATACCGGCAGCGGAAAGACCGAGCTGTTAAGACGTCTTCATGATAGAGGACATCCCGTGCTGGATTTAGAAACGATGGCCGGTCATCGCGGTTCGATTTTCGGGCATATCGGCCGAAAATCGAACAATCAGAAAACATTTGAATCCGAGCTGATCGAACAATTAATTAAGTTTGATGAGGCCCCGTATATTTTTTTCGAAGCGGAGAGCAGAAGAATCGGGAAAGTCGTACTTCCAACACCGTTGCTAGAGAAAAAAGAGAAAGCGCATCAATTATGGTTGGAGATGCCGCTTGCCGCTCGCGTCCAACATATTTACGAGGACTATCGCCCGTGGGAGCATCATGAAGAATGCTTGAGATCGTATCATATGATCAAGTCCCGCATTCACACGCCGATTGCCGCAGAAATTGAATTAAATCTTCGGAACGCGAATTATCATAGAGCAATCGAACAGTTGTTGGTTCATTATTACGATCCTCGATATACCCATACGATTGCAGAATACGGGAACGGTCAAAGAACCATTATACAAGCAACAACGTTAGACGAAGCTTTAGAGCAGATCGAACGGTTTATCCTTACAAAGTAGGTGGTCACATGGAGGAGTCAAAAAGATTGGCAGCCGAAAGAGCAGTGGATTATATAGATGACGGTATGATCATCGGATTAGGTACTGGTTCAACTGCGTATTGGGCCATTCAGAAGATAGGAAAAAGAATAAGAGACGGTCTTAATATTAGGGCAATAGCTACATCAAGCCATTCTGAAACCATGGCTAAGGATTTAGGAATAAGTTTAGTTCCCTTTGCAGAAATAGAAGCAATCGATATTACAATTGACGGTGCCGATGAAGTAGATAAAGAATGGAATTTAATTAAGGGAGGCGGAGGGGCATTATTACGTGAGAAGATTGTCGCTTCTGCGAGTAAGCGGCTTATCATAATTGTTGATGAAAGCAAATTAGTAGATCGCTTAGGTAAATTTCATTTACCCGTAGAAATCGTTAAGTTTGGATATGAAATGACAATGAAAAAGCTAACCAGTCTAGGTTGTAATCCTTTACTGCGTCTTCACGGTAATAACCCTTATGTAACAGACAACGGAAATTATATTATTGATTGTGATTTTGGAAGTATAGATTGCCCAGAAAAGCTTCATAACGCGATCAATGGCATAACCGGCGTGGTAGATAATGGCCTCTTTATTAATATGGCAAAGCAAGTAATCGTCGGCTATCGGGATGGAACGGTTAAAGAGCTCGTTAAGACGATATGAAAATTAACTATGTAATTCACTTTCGAGGAAG
>FWWL01000171.1_pt1 | contig 188169 bp, 172 predicted proteins | sample 2228331 | NCBI WGS metagenome assembly FWWL01 (sample SAMEA103939775, study PRJEB20133) | metagenome | reverse complement strand
AGGTAGGCAGGCTGCAGGGCTGCGATGGGCAGGGCGGTCAGCACAAGGGGCCAGTAAGAGGCAAGGAGGGCAGGGATGGCCTCAGGCTGGTGCACAACGCGTATCATCAGCACAATGGCGAAAGGCAAACACACCGCCAGCGCTGTCAGCGGGCGGGTGAGGACGAGCATCCCTACCGCCACTCCAGCGAGGGCTGCCCAACCCCGTCCGGAGTGTCCGGCTTCGTGCGCTGTCTCTATGCGCAGCCAAGCCCAAAGCAACAGAGTGGTCCAGAAAGCGCTGGCGGCGTGGCTCATGTAGGTGCTGGATTGGATGAGGAAGAAAGGTGAAGAGAGCGCCAATAAGCTGGCCAACACGCCCACCCGCCGCCCGAAAAGTTCGCGGCCCAGCGCGAAGGTCAGCATAACGGTTAGGGCGCCTAGCAAAGGGTTGACCAGCCAGCCCGCTCCCCAGCGCTCCCCCAGTGCCAACACCAGCGGCCAACCAACCGCGTATTTGCTGATCCAGTGCCCATTGACGATAAGCATAAAGGGGGTGAAGAACGCCGCACGGTTGGGCGGCGGCGGTGCCCATAGCGCACCGCGGGCGTAGGTGCGGGCCTGATACAGATAAGCGATCTCATCCTCAAGGTGCGGCAGGCGCTCGGTGACGAAGCACGCCATCAGCATCGCAGCGGCCAAAGCCAAGAGGCCCACTGCGATCAGGATGATGCCGTCCGCTCGGTTAAAGCGCTCATCTGCCATACTGTGGAGGCCTTTCCGGCGCAGTGTGTGATTGCCCCAAAGATACCACTACCACGTAAGCCGAGGGTAAAGCCTTAAAGCCTCTAAAGAAAAAGCCCCATGCGTCCTGCATGGGGCAGTTTGTGCTTGGCTTTTCAGGCAGTTCATTTAGGCGCTGGTGGCGCCTTCGGCCTGCTCCTCTTCGGTCTCAACCGGCTCGTACTTGGCGGCATAGGCACCGTTCGCCTTACGCACGTAGTACAGCCGCATCAGGCCTCTCGGCCGATCGCCCTTGCGCGCCTTACCTACCGTCTTCTTAGCACCTTTCTTGCCGGCCATCTGTTTCGCTCTCCTTGCTTCACGGGTTCGCTTTATAGTTTACCCCGTGTGGACCTCAATCACCAAAAATCTGTGCACCCACAAAAGCCATCCCCTTAAGGCGTCGTTTCAACACCAAAGGCGTTCAGGTTATCAATACGGGGGTCAAGCGCAACGGGTAGTTTGGCCGGCGGCGTGAAGTTGCGGAAGTTGATGATATACTCCAGCGTCACGGGATCGGTAACCCGATCGTTGATCTCATCATCCAGCGCGCTGCGCAGCACGATGGTAATCAGTCCGCCTACCTCGCTCACGTACTTGAGCACCAGGGCATCCTGCGGCGTCATCTCCAGAGTAATGATATCCGGCACGGGAACGCCGGGCGTGGGGGTGACCTCAGCAGGTGCAGGCTGTGGTGTGCCCTGCGGCGTGGGCAGAGGGGTAGGTACCGCCGTCACCACGATGGGCATGTAGATATCGGTGATAGGCCAGTCGCCTACGCGCAGGACGCGGATGTTGTCCAAGATGATCTGTGTGGTCTGACGTGAGAGGGGTCGCGAGTTAGCAACGTCCGGCACAACCAGCAGCGTTGTTCCGAATACACCGCCCTCCTCACGGCCCAACGGATAGGTAAAGCCCTGCAGGCCCAGCGCAGTCAGCTCGGCGCTGTCGGTGACCAGAATGGCCTGATTAGGCAGGGGCGTCTGGAACTCATCGTCCACATCAATAAAGCGTAGGGAGGCCAGAATGTCCACATGGTCTCCCGGGCGGATGGCATAGGCCACCGATGAGAGACGGTCAAGTGGGAAGGCCACTGCCACCATGCCAGAGGAGATTTGCAGCGCTGCGTCCGATCCCCTATCCAGCAGGCCGGTCGGCTCTGGGCCTGGGGTGAGCATAAAGTCGCGCACGAGATCGCCGCTGAGGATATCCTGCCGGGCGATGCGCCCCTCCACTTGCTCTAACCCCGGCCCACCGGGTTGGTCGCTGACGATGAGGGCGCCAAAGGGCACTGGCGCTTCGGCCATCACTGGCCAGGGCATGACGGTCACGTCCCGCACGGTCAGACGCGCCCCGCGGGGGATATCGCGGGCGGCCACGATGAGGTTGACCGTTGACGAAGGAGTAGGCGAAGGAAGGACAGCGGGCTGCTCGCCAGCCGGCGGGCCGCCCACTGCGCCACCCCCCAGACCCTGCAAGATCAGAAGGGCCCCCACTGCCACCAGGACGACCAGCAGGATCAGGATGATCAGGATGATGCCGGTTCTCCGGCCACGGCCAGCGCCCATGATGTTTCCTCTCCTTGTGAGCTTGAGATATGCCCCAGCCGTACACTGGTGCGGAGTTCACCGCGTTGTGGCTGGATGAAATCCCATAAGGGTCTGGTTTTCAATGCCACCCCATTATACGATAAGCCCAGTGGCTGGCAAATGTGATGATAGTCCTACTCACCGCAGCGCACCAGTCACTGCGTCCACGCGCGCCTCACAGGCCTCTTGCGGAGCGCCGAGAGGCACAACACGCGCTTGCCACAGCAAGGTGCGGTGCTCATCAGCGGTAGAAAGCCACACTTCCACACGGGCGTCCTGCCCGGCCTCGTTGAGTGTCTCGCGGCAGACCTCCAGCAGGCGGCTGATGGCCTGTGGGCTGTCCACCAGCCAGCCCTGATCGCTGAGCAGGGAGGGTGGTGTCTGCCATGAGACTCGGTTGACCACATGCGCTACCTTGCCGCGATCCACCACCACCTGCGCCATTTCACCATAGTTCGGCAGGTAGAAAAAGAACGTCCAGCCGGTACGCCCTGCCTCCAGCTGAACGCGGTTTATGAATGGCGTCCATACCCCTGCCCCGGCAGCTAACTCGGCCAACGGGTCTACGGCGCGGATGGCCTCCACAGCAGGCACATAGGCTTCCCGTGCTGTGGGGACTTCAAAGTCGGGTGGAGGGGGCGGGGGCGTGGCTGCTGCGCCGCCGATCAGCCCTAGCGAGTTCAGAGAGGCCGCCGCGCAGACAAAGCCTACCACCAGCGTCAGCACGAAGACGGCCAGCACCTGCATGTCCGGACTGAAGCCGAGTCGTCGCTCGCTAAGATCTGACTGGGCATAGGGCAGGGACTTGTCTGAGTGCATCATGTCATGCCGCTCGCTTTCTGCACACTGAGAGGTGCTCGGTCGCCCCATTAAGATAATCCAGAGCACTATTTGAGACAAGTGAACGCCTTTTTCCGCAACCGTGCAGGGCAAGGCAAACGCAGTACAATGAGGGATATCGCCACAGTTCCCAAACGGGAGGGATAGCCATGCGCTTCCGTCGCCTGATTGAACGCCAACATGCCTCGGCCTACATCTTTACCCTTATCATCAGCTTCGCTGCCGCGGTTCTTGTGACACGCCTTTTTCTGGAGCTGACCGGCTACCCCCAGATCGGCAATTCGCAGCTGCACATTGCCCATGTGCTGTGGGGTGGGCTGATCGTGGCAGTGGGGGCAGCTCTGCCGCTGGTCTTCAGCAACAATTCCATCCTCGGCGTCAGCGCCACGCTGAGCGGCATTGGCCTGGGGCTGTTCTTTGATGAGGTGGGCAAGTTCCTCACGCAGGACAACGACTACTTTTTCCGCCCAGCAGCCTCTATCATCTACGTCCTCTTCTTGATGGGCGTCTATGTTTACATCGCAGTGCGGCGCGGTGAGCCCGACGCCCAGACACGCTTGCACCATGCGCTGGCCGTGATGCAGGAGGTTGTGGATGGCGATCTGGACGTGCGCGAAAAGGCCGAGCTGGAAAGCCTGCTTAGCAGCATTGTCGGCGATGCTGAAGTCCCCGATGTGCGTGCACTGGCGGCCGAACTGCTGGACTTTGTGCGCCATCAGGCCGATGTCGTCCCGCTACGACGTCAACCCTTGCTGGATGCGCTGCACTCGGCGGGGGTGTGGGTTGAGCGGCATGTGCTCACCCGCCCCAACACTCGCGCCTTGCTGATCGTGAGCACGGCGCTGCTGGGGTTGCTCTCACTGCTTGACCTCTGGGCGTTGGTGCGCGCCGTCGGCCAACCGGAGCAAGTTGCCGTGCTGCTCCAGATGTGGGCGGCACGCATCAACCTCACCAGTGCACAGGAAAGCCTCTGGTTTGCTGTGATGATCGGGCTAAAAGGTGTAGTGGGGTTCTCGTTGATGGCGGCGCTGGTAATGTTCACCTTGGGGCGCGACCGGCGAGGGATCGGTTTTGCGCTGGCTGGCTTATTGCTCTCTGTGACGGCGCTGGACGTGCTGCTCTTTTACTTCCGCCAGTTTGCGGCGGCCCTTTATGCCGCCGTTGATTTTGCCCTTATCGCCGCGCTGAACTTTTACGCTTCGCGATACCTCGGCCAATCTGCGCCACGACCTCCCTCTGCCGATCCCCACGCATGATGTCTTGCCAGGGACATCATTTTGGCTCAATTTGCGCAGAGATGTGATTGAAATTATTGACAAATGAGCAAAAGTGGTTTATTGTGGGGATGCCACAAGCGAAGGCATCCCCACTTGGCATCTTGGGCAAGGAGCCGCTGGCAGTGGCCCTTTGGGAGCATCCCAATATCCTCAGCGCCGATCAGCTGGACGCCATCCACCAAGCAGCGCTGGGGCTTGCTGAAGAGGTCGGCCTGCTTGTCGCCCACGATGGCCTCCTGCGACGGCTGGCCGGACAGGAGGGCGTGCGCATTGTTGGGCAGCGTGTGCACTTCCGCAGTGACCGCATTGAGGCCGCCCTGCGAGCCATGCGTTGGCCGCCCATTCCGTACCCTGATCGCTATTCCATTATCTGCGGGGCCTACGTCATTGCCACGCAGGATTTGGAAACAGGAGCCGTGCGCCCTACCACCCAGCGTGACCTCGTGGAGCTGACCATCTTGGCTGAACAATTGGGGATGGTTGGCTCGCCCGCCGTGCGCCCTTTGGACCTGCCGGAGCCGCTACAAGAGATTGCCATGTATAAAACGACGTGGGAGTACAGTGCCCAGCGCCCCGAACCGCTGTTTGACACCACGCCCATGTCTACTGTGGAGGCTGCCGAGACGATCTACGAGATGGCACAGGCCATCGGTAAACCGTTCTCAGTGGGGATGTACCTCATCAGCCCCTTTACCTGCCCGCCGGAAGGCATGAACGTCATCCATGCTTTTCTGGAGCGCAACGTGCCCATGTGGATCGGCACGATGCCCGTCGCTGGGCTGACGGCGCCCGTGTTCCTCTTCGGCGCCCACGTGCAGGCATTGGCTGAACTGATGGCGGGCACGGCCCTGCTCTACACACTCACCGATAATCGTGTGCCCATCTTCTGGACGCCCATTGACAGCGTGCGCGCCCATCCTTTTGACATGCGCCATGCCATCTTCGTCTACGGCTCACCGGAGGATCAGATCGGGACGCTCTTGCAGGCGCAGATCAATCGGCGCTATGGCTGTCCATTGGTGGCCAAGTCGCTGCTCACGACAGCCCGTGAGCCGGATGAGCAGGCCGCTGCTGAGAAGTGTTCACATACCTTGCTGGCGGCCTTATTGGGCTTCCGCATCTTCACCAACGCTGGTTTTCTCTCCGACGACGACTACCTCAGTCCCGTGCAGGTGATCATAGACCACGAGATCGTGCAGTATGTGCGTCACGTGGTAGAGGGCATCGCCTGCGACGAGCAAACAATGGCACTGGAGGCCATCCGCGAGGTGGTAGCCAGCGGTGGGAACTTTATTGAGCATGTGTCCACCCTGCGCGGCTTTCGCCAAGCGGCCTGGGACCCGCCGCTCTTTGCTCACATTGGGCGCAAGGCGCAGGGAGCGCAGGCAGCTCCCCCTCTGCTGGAGCGGGCACGGAACAAGGCCAGGCAGCTGATCCGGGCGGGAGATTACGTGTTGCCAGAGGCCGAACGGCGCATCCTTGAGCGCATCTATCAGCGGGTGGCGCAGCGCGTGATGGTGTAGCGCGGCAGCGCCCCCGAAACTCGCCGTGAGGGAACGATCCTGCTATGGAAAAGCCAATTGTCCGCTTAGAAAACCTCTGCAAGCGCTTCGGTGAGGTCGTGGCGGTTGACCACATTAATCTGGACGTGGGAGCCGGTGAGTTCATCACCCTGTTGGGGCCCAGCGGGTGCGGCAAGACGACTACCCTGCGCATGATCGCGGGCCTGGAAATGCCTACCTCCGGCTCCATTTATCTGGAGGGTCAAGACGTCACCTACACCCCGCCAGAAAAGCGCCCCGTCAACATGGTCTTTCAAGCCTATGCTCTTTTCCCCCATCTAACCATTGCTGAGAACATCGCCTTTGGCCCGCGCATCAAGCGCTGGCCTGAGAAGGAAATCCGCGAGGGTGTGGAGGAGATGCTGCGGTTGGTGCAGCTGGAAGGGTTCGGGCCGCGCAAACCGCATCAGCTGAGTGGCGGCCAGGCGCAGCGCGTGGCTTTGGCGCGCGCCCTGATCAACCGCCCTAAGGTGCTGCTGCTTGACGAACCACTGGGTGCGCTTGACCTTAAACTGCGCAAAGCCATGCAGCTGGAGCTGCGCAGCATCCAGCGGCGGCTGGGCATGACCTTTATCTACGTCACGCACGATCAGGAAGAGGCAATGGTCATGTCCGACCGCATTGTGCTCATGAATGCGGGCAAAATTGTCCAGATAGGGACGCCGGTGGAAATCTATAACCGGCCTGCCAGCGAATTCGTCTCGCGCTTCATTGGTGAGGCCAACCTGTTTGATGGCAAGGTGGCAGCCATCAGTGCGGGGCGACTGAAGGTTGAGCGCAACGGCCTGATGCTGACCGCGCCCGCTGCCGAGGGCATGACAGTGGGTCAGCGGGCGGTGATCTCGGTGCGTCCAGAGCGTGTGACGCTATTCGCGCGGGCCGAGGATGCGCCCAGTGACTGGGAGAACGTCTTCAGTGGTGTGGTGGAAAGCGCCATCTTCCTCGGTCCGATCTCGCGCTATCAGGTCAGGCTATCCAATGGGGATATGGTGATGGTGGATCGTCCCACCGTCAATGGTCAGCTCTCCTATCAAGTCGAGGCACAGGTCTATGTAGGCTGGGAGAGCGCCAACAGCGTTGTGCTCCCCGGCTGAGGGGGCTGCACAGCAAACAAAAAGGAGGTGCTTTGGCAGGTTAGTACAGAGACGATCACACGCACTCTGAAGTGAGGAAAAAGGCAACCGTTGTCCCACATAAAGCAGAGAGGAGACAAACATGCCAAGGGTTAGACCCATCAGCCGCCGTGATTTTCTCAAGACAACCGCTATTGCCGGCGCGGGGCTGGTAGCCGCTTCCTGCGGAGCCAAGCCACCCACGGGCGGCGGGAACCTGCGGGGTATCACCATCAACTATCTGGGCTGGGAAGGCTACGATTACGCAGGCGCACTGGCTCCGCTGGTTGAGGAGTATGGCATTACCATCAACTCAACCTATGGCGGCAACAATGAGGAGATTTTCTCCAAGCTGAAAGCTGGCAGCCCGGGCCAGTATGACGTGATCAGCATCTATCACGGCAATGTGCCTGCCCTCGTGGCCAATGACCTTGTGCAACCGCTGGACATCAGCCGGTTGGAGCACTGGGACGACATCATGCCCGCTTTCAAGAATCAGCCCTGGCAGGTCTACGACGGCAAAATCTATCCGGTGACTTTCACCTGGGGTACCTCCCAACCGGTCTACAACCCCAAGTACGTGCCGGAGGGCATCCCTTCGTGGAACATCATGCTGGACCCCAAGTACAAGGGGCGCATCGTGCAGGTGGACAACGTCACCAGTGACCCCTACGCTGCACTGCTCGCCATCGGCGTAGACATCCGCAACCTCATTACCAAGGATCAGCTGGCCGCCGCCATGGAGTGGCTCAAGCAGGTTAAGCCCAACATCCGCGTCATGGTGCCCAGCTACGGCGAGATGGCAGATGTGATGGCGCGCGAGGAGTGCTGGTTGACCATGGTGGCCTGGACGGCCATTATTGGCTGGGTGGCCGAGAAGGGCGTCACGCTCGCCACGCAGATCCCGCAGGAAGGGGCAGCAGGCTGGGCCGACAACTACCTGATCCCCAAGGGCGCCAACCTGGATGCAGCCTACGCCTTCATCAACCAGATGACCTCGCCCTTTGGTCAGGCCGAGCTGGCCAAGTACCTTAACCAGATGATGACCAACCGCAAGGTCGTGGACCTGCTGCCGGAGGACATGGCAGCCCAGTACGCCACGGTGGAGGAGGACCTGCAACGCATCCCCTTCCCGCCTGATCCGCCGCTTGAGACGGACGATCCCAACATCGCCACCTTCGCCGATTGGACGGCTGCCTGGGAGGAATACAAGGCCTACACGCCGCCGGCATAGTTTAACAGTGAGGATTGCCCCCTCACCTCGGCAGAGGAGGGGGCAATCCTCCTCCGTCTTCGTGGGTTCTACCAGCTTGTTACTGAGGATCGGAACGTGACCATCAATCTGAGGCGCATACGGCCCGGCGCACTTGCGACTGTGGGCCTCCCCACCCTCTACATGATAGCGTTATTTGTAGTCCCTATCTTTGTCTTCTTCATCTACAGCTTCTGGCAGGTGCGGGGCTACGCGTTGGTGCGGGAGTGGACGTTCAATAACTACGTGGAAGTAGCCACCAACCCTAGCTACACGGTGTTCATCATCCGCTCCATCCTGATCGGCCTGCTCACTGCCGCGGTGACGGTGCTGCTCAGTTATCCGGTGGCTTACGATATGGCTTTCCGCATGAAAGAAGGGCGTGAGGTGGTGCTCTTCCTCATCATCCTCTCGCTCTTCTCCAGCTACCTTGTGCGCGTTTATGCGTGGAAGACCATCCTGGGCAGCAACGGGATTATCAACCAGCTGCTGATAGGCCTTGGGATCGTGCAGCAGCCGGTGAGCTGGCTGATCTACACGCCCTTCTCGGTGGTCGTCACGCTCACCAGCGTCTTCATGCCGATCACCATCCTGCCCATCTACTCAGCGCTGATGAACATCCACCCCAACCTGCTGGAAGCTTCTCGCGATTTGGGTGCCGGCCCGGCCACCACCTTCCTGCGTGTAACGCTGCCGCTGAGCATGCCGGGCGTCGTGGCAGGGTTCGTGTTTACCTTTGTGCTCACGGCAGGCGATTACATCACTCCACAATTGCTGGGTGGGCCAAATGGCCAGCTCATCGGCAACTCCATTGTCAGCCAGTTCGGCGTACTTTCCAACTGGCCGCTGGGCGCAGCCATCACCTTTTATGTGATCGCCATCTTCTTCGTGCTCTTCCTGCTGGGCAGCCTGCTGACCAAATGGTTGGGCATCCGGAGGTAGCGAGCCATGCGCATCTCCTGGTTGAGGCTCTACGTTATCCTGATCTTGTTCCTTCTTTTCGTGCCAGTGCTGCTGATCGTCATTGCCTCGTTCAACAACAATCAGCTCACCTTGCTGCCCATGATCCCCACCCTGCGCTGGTACAAAGAGGTGATGTCCAATCGCTTGTACATCAGCGGCTTCAGGAACAGCACCATTGTGGCCATCTTTGCTTCCATCTTTGCGGGCCTCTTGGGGACTCTGGCTGCTTACGGCATCAATCGCTACAACCCGCCGGGTAAGCAGCTGGTGCTCGGCCTGCTGACGGTGCCCATCCTCATCCCCGGCTTGGTATTAGGCATCGCCCTGCTCTCCTACTTCACCTTTCTGGGTATCCGTCTCTCCCTGTTGACAGTGATTTTGGCGCACATTGTCTTCTCCACGCCCTACGTGCTGCTGATCATGAATGCCCGCTTCCACAACTTTGATTGGGCACTGGAAGAGGCTGCCCGCGATCTGGGTGCTAATGCCTATCAGCGTTTCAGCAAGGTGCTGTTCCCACTCATCCGCCCCTCCATCATTGGCTCTATGCTGCTCGTTTTCGCCATCTCGTTTGACGAGTTTGTGGTCACCTACTTTGTGATCGGCCCCGGCAGCACCATGCCCATGATCATCTGGAGTATGCTCAAGCGTATGGTCAGCCCGGCGTTGAATGCCATCTCTACCATCCTGCTTTTGATCTCGTTGGCCATGCTGCTGCTCGCTGTCAGGGTGTTCCGCATCAAGTTTGAGCTTTAGCCCGTCTCGCCAAGGAGCGGCGCATGAAGGAGACAATGACCCCCTTGGAACGCACCCGCGCCGTGATAGAAGGCCGTATCCCCGACCGCGTGCCGGTGTGCCTGCTTAGTTTTCAGAATGCGGCACACTTTGCCGGCTATCGCGTTAGCGAGTACTGCTTGGACGGGGAGAAAATGGCCAAAGCCCAGATCATCTACTGGGAGGCATTCCGTCACGACATGATTGAGATTGAAAACGGCGTGGCAGCGCTGGCCGAGGCTGTCGGCTGCGAGGTGGCCTATCCGGAAGAAGAACCTCCTTGGGTTGTGCGGCCTGCGCTGGACAGCCTGGATCATATTGACCGCCTGCCGGACGATCTAACCGATGCGCCGGGTGTGCGTGAGCTGCTTAAGGCCACGCGGCTGGTGGCTGAAAAACTGGGCGATTTTGTGTGCATCCGCGGGGACTCGGACCAAGGGGCGTTCAGTCTTGCAGCGCAGATCGTGGGTGCGGAGAACTTCCTCATCGCCACTGCCGAGCCGCAGCAGGAGGAGAAGGTTCATCGCCTGTTGACCTATGCCAACGAGCAGGTGAAGCGTTTGGCACGCGCCCAGATGGCTGCTGGTTCCCATTACACGGTGATCGGCGATTCCATCGCAGGGCCAGATGTGTGCTCACCGCACACCTACCGTAAGTTCGCCCTGCCTTATGAGAAGGCCCTTGTTGAAGAGCTGCGCCGCGAGGGGATGGAGGTGGGTATCCATATCTGCGGGGACACGACCAAGATCATCGGCGATATGCTGCAGACCACCGCGCTCTACTTTGAGCTGGATTACAAGTCCGACCGCGAGGTCATCCGCCGCGCCACACAAGGGCGGGCGACCATTATCGGTACAGTGGACCCCAGCAACCTCATCCCACGCGGTACGCCTGAAGAGGTGGCCGCCAAGGCACGGGAGGACATTCGCATCATGGGACAGGGCGGGCGCTTCATCCTTGGGGCAGGCTGTACGCTCCCGCGTGAGACGCCCGCTGAGAACGTGTGGGCGCTAGTGGAAGCCGCTCGTGAGGTCGGTTGGTACGGCCCAGATGGGCAACTCCTCGTGCAGGATTAGGAGCGATGGCAGAACGCGACCTGGAATCACTGGCCGATTTTGAGCGCATAGAGGCGGCCAAACAGCGCCTGCGCGATGTATGGGCTTACCGCCGCGTGGATCACATCCCCGTCTTTATCCGCATCAGCGGCAGGTTGGGGCATACACGCCGCGAGGTCATTGAAGACGAGGAGCTGCTCTACCGCGTCAACCGTGATAATCTGGAGCGCAGCCTGCGCCTCCTGCCTGATGACTACGTCCCCTACGTCCGCGTGTGGTTTGGCTACATGACCCTCGCCACCATGTTCGGTGCGCCAGTGCACTGGGCGGACGATCCGGAGCAGTCACCGGGGGTGGAGCGCCCTATTATTACCGACATGGAGCAGGTTTACAGCCTGCCCAAACCCGATCCCTATCGTGATGGACTGATGCCGCGCAACTTGCGTGCTCAGCGCATGTTCGCCGAGCGCTTCCCTAAATGGGTGTACCTGAGCGGCTTTGACCTCGGCGGGCCACTTAACACCTGCCGTGATTTGGTGGAGACGCAGCTGCTCTATACGGCGATGGTTGACCAACCCGAAGCCCTGCATCACCTGCTGAGCCTTGTCACCGAGGTTCAGATCGCTTGCTACGAGGCCGAGATAGAGGCCTCCGGAAGGCTGGAGCGGCTGACCTGCATTGACATGGCGCAGGTGTGGGCGCCAGAAGGGCACAAGGGCTTCGTCAGCGATGATGTGTGTGCCACCATCAGCCCGGCCATGTTTGAGACCTTCAGCAAGCCCTACAATAACCGCATCTTTGCACGCTGGCCGGGCGGCCTGATACATAACTGCGGGCCGCATCCGGCAGCCAAGCACTATCTGGACCACACGCCGCCTATCAACGGCATCAACTGCTCCTACAAATACACGCAGGGCGACCTGCCCCGCCTGCGTGAGGCGTTCGCCGGGCGGGGGTTGGTGCAGGCCATGTTTGATAACAACGAGACAGCCGAGGAAATGGTGGCCGGCTTCCGCCATATGATGGAGGTACTGGCACCAGACGTGGTGGCACTGCCCATCCCCATCGTCAACGATGGGTGGAGCGATGCGGAGATCGTTGACCTGTATTGGGCCATGCGCGAGGTGGCCGAAGAGTACGCTGCCAACATGCGCTGGCATGAGGATGGATCGCTCCCATGAGCGTGCTGGCACGTGACCGCAACTACGGCTGCCGCATCAATGACGAGTTCACCTTCCGCGGGATGCGCGTGATGGTGATGGAGAACGATCTGCTGCGCATCAGTATCCTGCTGGATAAGGGCACGACGATCTTTGAGTATCTCTACAAGCCATTGGACGTGGACTTCATGTTCCTTAACAATCAGGGGGTGCGCCCCTCTGACCGCTTGCCCACCAGTGCCCACTCGTGGGGTTTCCTCACCGACTTTTATGACGGCGGCTGGCATGAGCAGCTTCCCAATGCTGGCCAGCCCTCGGATTACGAGGGCACGGAGCAGGGGCTACATGGCGAGGTGTGCCTCCTCCCCTGGCGCTGGGTGGTCATGGAAGACACGCCGGAGCGCATCCGCGCCCACTTTTGGGTGCGCACCTACCGCACGCCCTTTCTGTTGGAGAAAACGCTGACGTTGGAGCGTGGCAGCCCCATCCTCACTATGGAAGAACGCCTGACCAACGAGAGTAGCGTGCCTCAGTATCTGATGTGGGGCCATCACCCCACACTGGGTGAGGCCTTCCTTGACGAGAGCTGTGTGATAGACATCCCCGCACGGCGGGGGCGGACGCTGCCCGGCTGGACGCCGGATAACAGGCTGGCGCCCGATGCAGATTTTACCTGGCCTCATGCGCCCACACGGGATGGCGGCACGTTGGACCTGAGCCACGTTCAGCCGCGCAGTGCCCATCAAGAGGATGCGGTGTACCTTACGGAGCTGGAGGCCGGTTGGTACGCCGTCACCAATCGGCGCTTGGGGCTGGGCTTCGCACAGGTGTGGCCGTTGGAGGTGTTTCCTTACCTCTGTTTGTGGATGGTATACGGCGGCTCACCCGGCTATCCGTGGTATCGTCAGAACTATAACCTGGCCGTTGAGCCGCAGAGCAGCATTCCGGAGGGGCTGACGCAGGCGGTGGCGGCGGGTACGGCGTTGCGCCTGGAGGGCGGCGCCTCGCTCAGCCTCACGCTGAAGACCCTTGTCTATACGGGCATCAGCGGGGTGCGGCACATCGCGCCGGATGGCACAGTCCTGCCCAAGGAAGGGGCGGCAGCGTCCTGACCTTCCAATCAAAAAAAGAGGTTTATCAGCAGAGCTCCTGATAACTTACCCTTATAATCCGTCATCTCACTGAGGAGAGAAACAGACATGTTGGAGACAATTTACGAGAATGTGCTGAACGGGGACGCCGATGCGGTCACTGAGGCGGTACAAAAAGCACTGGAGGCAGGCATCGCCCCGGGTACCATCCTCACTGATGGCATGATCGCTGCTATGAGTGAGATTGGCAGGCGCTTTGAGGCTGGGGAGGCCTTCGTGCCGGAGATGCTCATCGCGGCCCGCGCCATGAAGGCTGGGCTGGCCGTGCTGAGGCCTCATCTGGTGGAGGCCGACATTAAGCCGTTGGGCAAGGTGGTGCTGGGCACGGTGCAAGGAGACCTGCACGACATCGGCAAGAATCTGGTGGGGATGATGATGGAGGGCGCAGGCTTTGAGGTTGTTGACTTGGGGACGGATGTCTCGCCCCAGCGCTTTGTGCAGGCCGTGCGCGAGCATCAGCCACGCTTTGTGGGGATGAGCGCCCTGCTCACGACCACCATGGTCAACATGCAGAACGTCATCAATGAGCTGAAAGAGGCCGGCCTGCGCGACAAGGTGATCGTCATGGTGGGCGGCGCACCCTTAACCCAGCAGTTTGCCGACAGCATCGGGGCTGACCTCTATGCGCCGGATGCCTCATCAGCGGTCTCACGGGCCAAGGCAAAGCTGGCCGAGAAAGGATAACCGCCTGTGGCTACCCTGACCTCACGCGAGCGCATGTTGCGGGCGCTCAGCCACCAAGAGGTGGATTACATCCCCTGTGCCTTCATGAGCTTCACAGCGCTGCGCAAGCGCCTCAACGAGAACCTCTACGAACTGGCCAAAGCCGAACTGGGGATGGGACTGGATTCATTCCTCTTCATCCCTTCGGCGGGGCGCCCTCAGCGACCCGATCACCCCGACCTGCGCGGCCTGCCTGTGCGCTTCCACCCGCAGGTGGTTGTGCGCGAATGGCGCGAGGAGGTGGCGGATGACTATCCCATCCTGCACAAGGAGTACATCACCCCCGCCGGTACATTGAGCACCGCCGTTCGCCTCTCCGAGGACTGGCCACACGGCGACCACATCCCCTTTGTGGACGACTATCAGGTGCCGCGTGCGCTCAAGCGCCTCGTCACCGGCCCACAGGATCTAGATGCGCTCCAATACTTGCTCATGCCACCCACTGAGGAGGACATCGCTGCTTATCGGCGCGAGGTAGAGGTAGCACAGGCTTTCACCCGTGAGCACGGCATCCTGCTCGTCGGTGGCTGGGGTGTTGGCATGGACATGGTCAACTGGCTGTGTGGGATGCAGGAACTGATGCTCCTCACGATGGACAACCCCTCCTTTGTCGCTGACCTGCTGGAGATGATCCATGTGTGGAACAAGCAGCGCATGGAGGTTGTGCTCTCCGCGCCGGTTGATCTCTACATCCGCCGCGCGTGGTACGAGGGTTGTGACTTCGTCATGCCCAAGTTCTACCGCGAGGTGATCCTGCCGCGCCTGAAGGCCGAGGTGGACCTTGCCCATGATCGCGGTGCCAGGTTCGGCTATATCTGCTCCAGCGGGACAAAACCCATGCTGGACAATTATCTAGAGGCGGGCTTTGATGTGCTGATCGGCGTGGACCCCGTTCAGGGAACGCACACGGATATGCCGCTCATGAAGCAGAAGCTCGGTGGAAAAATCGCCCTCTGGGGCGGCGTCTCCGGCGCGGTGACGGTGGAGCGCGGCACCGAGGAGGAAGTACGTGCGGCAGTGCGGCAGGCCATTGAGACGTTGGGGCCGCGGGGTTTCATCCTCTCGCCGGTGGACAACATCACGGTAGATGAGCCGCTGACATGGCGTAATATAGATATCTTCATAGATGAGTGGCGCAAACGTCGCACCGTTGCTTAGCGCGCATCTTGCCGGTGGCGGAGGCAGGGACATGCTAACCGATCTCGTGTTGGGTGTGGATGGCGGCAAGTCCAAGACAGTTTGCCTCATCGCACGCGGCGAGGAGGGTGTGATCGGCGCAGGGCGCGCCGGCTCCAGCGACAAATACGATGTGCCTCTGGAGCAGGCGCTGGACGCTGTAGAGAAAGCCGTGCGGGCGGCAGCGGATCAGGCAGGCGTTTCGTTGCCTGTGCGGGCGGGCTGCTTTGGCCTCGCAGGTGCGGACTGGCCAGAGGACTTTGAACAGCTGGAGCGGGGTTTGATCGCCCGTCGCCTAGCCGAGCGTGTGCTGGTGAAGAACGACATGCACATCGCGCTGCACGCCAACGCCGAGTATGGTGTGGTGATCTCGGCGGGCACGCACGCCGCTGCTGCCATCCGTACACCTGATGGGCGTGAGTGGCACGCTGGATGGTTTGCTGTGGAAGGGCCGGGTGGCGTCACAGCAGGGCACAGGGCACTGTGGGCAGTGTTCCGTGCCTGTGATGGGCGCGGTCCCCAAACGGTGCTGACCGATCTGGTGCTGGCTGCCACGGGTGCCTCCGACGTGCTGGAACTGCTGCGTGCTCACTCGGAGGGCCGTATAGATGATCCCTATCTGGCACGGTTGGCTCCCTTGCTCTTTCAAGCCCATTACCGCTATGGGGATCAGGTGGCAGCGGAGATCATCATGGAGCTGGGGAAGGATATGGCGCGTTGGGCCACTGGCCTGCTGGCCCGTTTCAACCTGCTTGGTGCGGAGGTGCCCGTCGTGCTGACGGGAGGGCTGTTTAAAGGTGAGGGCACCCTCCTGCGCGAAGCGGTGAGCTTATGGATACATGCCCGTGCGCCTAAGGCCATCATCCAGTCCGCCCAGCGCGAGTCGGTCATTGGGGCTGTGCTGTATGCCTATGAGATGTTGGGGTACGCTGTTGGGCCATCGCTTGTGGAGGCGCTGGAGAGGACCCTGCCCGGCGCGGATTTCTTCCGCACGGCTTAACGCCCTACAGGGTGGGCCTCCAATTGGCGCCTGAAAGGCGGGAGGGAGATGACAACCAGTCGCCAGCTGAAGATATTGCACTACCTTGCCATCCATGATGAGCTAGAGGTCAATCAGCTGAGCGCCCTGTTACAGGTTTCGCCCTCTACCATCCGCCGCGAGCTGGCCGCGATGGAGGAGAGCGGCCTGCTGGTACGCACACATGGTGCGGCTCGGTTGCCCAATCCCATCAGCTACGAGGCACCCTACGAGAAGCGAGCCGCCGAACACATTGAGGAGAAACGCAAGATTGCTACAGCGGCAATGAAGCTCATCGCCCCCGGTTTGGTGATTGGTATCATGGGGGGCACAACCTGCACCGAACTGGCGCGGTTGCTGCGCCCTATGGAGCATATCACCGTGGTCACCAACGCCATCAACATCCCTTTGGAACTGCGCGGCAATCCCAACAAGCGCATTATGGTCACCGGCGGCATCCTCAATCAGAACTCCTATGAGCTCGTGGGAGGGCAGACCTCCCAGAGCTTGCAAAGCGTCCATTTGGCGCTGGCTTTTATTGGCGTCTCAGGGATCAGTCCAGAGTTCGGTTTCTCTATGTCCGATGAACCAGAAGCGGCTGCCGGGCGGGCCTTCATGGCCGCTGCCGATCGCACCATCGTGTTGGCGGATTCCAGTAAGATTGGCAAGATGACCTTTGCGCGGCTCTGCCCTCTGCATGAGGTAGACCTTCTGATCACCGATAACCACATTACTCCTGCTCAACTGGAGGCCCTGCGGGCCGCTGGTTTGGAGGTCATGGTCGCCAGCGGCCTGACAGAGTAGCTACTGGAGGTCGCTCTGTGAAGCCCTTGCGCGCCCTTATCCGCGCCCTTATCACCCTGCGTGAACAGCGCGGTTTGCACCTGACCTTGCTGGCCGTCTGTCCCAACTCCTCCGCCGTGTTGGAGGCAGCCGTGTTGGCTGCTGCCCGCAACAATGCCCCCATGCTCTTTGCCGCCACGCTCAATCAGGTGGATCGCGATGGCGGTTACACTGGCTGGACACAGCAGCAGTTTGTCGCTGCGCTGCGGAGCTTCGCAGCCAAGTACGGTTGGGAGGGGCCGCTGTATCCTTGTCTGGATCATGGCGGCCCCTGGCTTAAGGATATCCATACCCTCAAGGGCTTGAGCCTTGAGGAGACTATGCGCGAGGTCAAGGCCTCGCTGACAGCTTCGCTGGAGGCAGGCTACTCCCTGCTGCACATTGATCCCACTGTAGATCGCACACTACCGCCCGGTGCACCGGTACCGATAGAAACGGTGATCATCCGCACCGTTGAGCTCATTGAGTATGCAGAGACCGAGCGCAAACGGTTGGGCCTCCCTCCGGTGGATTACGAAGTGGGTACCGAGGAAGTGCATGGCGGTCTCGTGGACTTCACGGCGTTTGAGCGCTTCATCAGCGGCCTGCGCGAAGGGCTTGCTGCACGTGGCCTGGCGGAAGTATGGCCTTGCTTCATCGTGGCCAAAGTGGGCACTGACCTGCACACCACCTACTTTGATCCACAGACCGCTCGCCGCCTTTACGATCTGGTTGCCCCGCTTGGCTCGCTGATCAAAGGGCACTACACGGACTGGGTGGAGAACCCCGAAGCCTACCCCCCATCGGGGATGGGTGGCGCCAACGTAGGGCCAGAGTTCACCAGCGAGGAGGTATTGGCGCTGGCGGATTTGGACGCCAAAGAGCGGACACTGTGCCGCTACCGCCCCGATGTGCAGTCCTCAAACTTTATGCAGGTGCTGGAGGAGGCTGTGGTGGCCTCGGGCCGTTGGGAGAAGTGGCGCTTGCCGGAAGAGCAAGGCCTCCCTTTCGCCGAATTGGCACCGGAGCGACGGGCGTGGCTGGTGCAGACCGGCGCGCGCTACATCTGGGCCGTGCCGCAGGTGGTTGCTGCGCGCCAGCGTCTCTACGATAACCTGAAGCTCGCCATGCCTGATCCACACGCTTATGTTGTGGAGCGCATCGCACGAGCAATTGACCGTTACATCACGGCCTTCAACCTGTTTGACGCGCTGAGCGTGTTGGAGGAGACAGAGGCGCATCCCTGATCGTCGCCGGTGTGCCCTCTGAGTGGCTGCTGGGCCGGATTTTCCCCTTGCCCGGCGGTTTTTTCTAACGTCGTTCTTATACACATTCGCTATTTTATGGCGTTGAAAGACACCGATAGACCCCTTTAAAACCCACATCATGCATACAAACTGTTGGCTAGAGGAGGCACCCTATGGGAGAACTGAAGCTACGTCCACTGGCCGATCGTCTGGTGATTGAGCCGTTGGAGCAGGAGGAGCGCACTGCCAGCGGTCTCTACATCCCCGAGACGGCCAAGGAGAAGCCCCAGCAGGGCCGTGTGATCGCGGTGGGGCCGGGGGCCTACCGTGAAGGGACGGGAGAGCGTATCCCCATGGATGTGAAGGAGGGGGACCGCGTCCTGTTTGCCAAGTACGCGGGCACTGAGGTAAAGGTGAACGGTAAGGAACTGAAGATCCTCAAAGAGAGCGACGTACTGGCCATCATTGAAGAGTAGGCCCTGAAACCCCATTCCACACTTGCAACGGTAGCAGATGAAGATCGGAGAAGGAGGTTAACAGCCTATGGCAAAGCAGCTTGTCTTCAGCGAGGAAGCACGTACCAGGCTCAAACGCGGTATTGACAAGGTTGCCTTCGCGGTGGCCACCACGCTTGGCCCCAAGGGGCGCAACGTAGCTCTGGGCAAGAAGTGGGGTGCGCCGACCATCACGCACGATGGTGTGTCGGTCGCCAAGGAGATTGAGCTGGAAGACCCCTATGAGAACATGGGCGCCCAGCTCCTCAAGGAGGCTGCCACCAAGACCAACGATATCGCTGGTGACGGCACCACCACGGCGACTGTGCTGGCGCATGCCATGATCACCGAGGGCCTCAAGAATGTGGCTGCCGGTGCCAACCCCATGCTGCTCAAGCGTGGCATTGAGGCGGCTACTGAGAAGGTCATTGAGGCCATCCGTGCCCAGGCAGTGGAGATTGACACCAAGGAAGAGATCGCCAATGTGGCGAGCATCTCGGCGCAGGACCGCGAGATCGGCGAGCTCATCGCCGAGGTGATGGACAAGGTCGGCAAGGACGGCGTCATCACTGTTGAGGAGGGCAAGGGCCTCGGCTTTGAGACCGAGTACGTAGAGGGCATGCAGTTTGACCGTGGCTACATCAGCCCCTACTTCGTTACCAATCCCGAGACGCTGGAGGCGGTGATTGAGGAGCCGTACATCCTGATCCACGAGAAGAAGATCTCAGCGGCGGCGGACCTCGTCCCGCTACTGGAGAAGCTGCTCAACCGCGGCAAGCGCGAACTGGTCATCATTGCCGAGGATGTGGACGGTGAGGCGCTGGCCACTCTAGTGCTGAACAAGCTGCGCGGGATGCTCAACGTGCTGGCCGTCAAGGCGCCCGGCTTCGGCGATCGCCGCAAGGCCATGCTGCAGGACATCGCCATCCTGACCGGCGGCACGGTCATCTCCGAGGAAGTGGGGCGCAAGCTGGAGAACGCCACGCTGGAAGACCTCGGGCGCGCTGAGAAGGTCATCGCCACCAAGGATGAGACCACCATCGTGGGCGGCAAGGGCGATGAGGCGGCTATCAAGGCGCGCATTGAGGAGATCAAGGTCGCTATTGAGAAGAGCACTTCAGACTACGATAGGGAGAAGCTGCAGGAGCGGCTGGCGAAGCTCGCTGGTGGCGTGGCCATCATCCGCGTGGGGGCGGCCACCGAGGTGGAGCTGAAGGAGAAGAAGCACCGCGTGGAGGATGCCCTCAGCGCCACCCGTGCGGCGGTTGAGGAGGGCATCGTCCCCGGCGGCGGCGTGGCGCTGATCAACAGCGTCCACGTGCTGGATGATGTACGCATGGAATATCCGGATGAGCAAACCGGTGTCTCCATTGTCCGCACGGCACTGGAAGCCCCCATGCGCCGCATCGCTGCCAACGCTGGTGTGGATGGCGCCGTTGTGATTGACACGGTGCGCCGTCTGCAGCAGGAGAACGGCAACAGCCGCATCGGTTACGATGTGATCCGCGGTGAGTATGTGGATATGCTGGAAGCGGGCATCATTGACCCCGCCAAGGTGACGCGCGGCGCGCTGGAGAACGCGGCCAGCATCGCCGCCATGATCCTGACCACCGAGGCGCTCATCACGGACATCCCGCAGGAGGAGCCTTCCACACCCTCCATGCCGGAGTACTAAAAACCGCCTGCCGACAGCGCAAAAGAGGCCCCTCTTGCCAACGAGAGGGGCTTTTTTATTCAATGTAGAGCGTGCCGAGCGTGTAAAGGTTTCCTCGGAGCGCTCCGTGTGCTCTGCGGCGAGAGGGTTCTCGTTATAATCAAGGTAGGTGGGTAGGATTTGATGGTATCTTTCTGGCGGGGCAGCAATGGACGAAGGAAGAAGGACGCACCATGTCCGGTGGCGATACATGCACCGTCTGCCACACTATGATACCGAGCAGTGGCTGGAGGAGCGAGCCAAAGCCGCTTGGGAGCAGTGGCGCCAAAGGCATCGCCAACTCCGCCAATGGAGATCGCTCCCCGCCGCAGTGAAGGCGCTCCTTGTGTTGGCTGTCCTCGTCTTCCTGTTCGTCTGCAGCATCGCCTGTTGGGTTCTGTTTGTGGGTACCTTCTTGCGCAGCTACTGATCGGCGCTGTGGGCTGACGGTCCACGCCGTAACACACGCTCATCCCCCACGCGGCGCGTGACGCCGATGCTATCCAGATGCTCCAGCAGGGCCAGCGCATACTTACGGCTCGTGCCGAAGGCATCACGTGCCTGCGCCACAGAAATAGAGCCGTGCTGCTCAATGTAGCGCTGCACCTCGGCCACCAGACGGCGGTAGGTAGCGCCGTCAAAGAGCACCTCGCCGCTGACCAGCACCACATCGCCGCGCTCAACCAGCACCTGCAGCACCTCCTCACCGACGAGCGCGGTAGCTTCCTTCACGCTAGGGGTATTGACCGGGTTGGCCGCTATCTGGGCAAAGAGGGCTTCCACCGCCGCTTGTTGTTGGGGCGAGAACCTGACAACATGTTCGGGCAGGCGCACCGCTGCCCCTTCATCAATGAGCAGTCCTTCCGCCGCAGCCTGCACCAGGATGGCCTGAAAGAGGCGACCTTCCAGCGCCAGACGGCTACGCAGGGCCTCGCGTGGCATCCCCGCCCTGAGAGGATAGGCGCGGTGATAGTCACCCACCTCGCGCACGATACGTTCGGCCAGCCGCACCCATGAGGCCTGTGCCATCAGCAGACCCTCCGGCAAGCGTCGGACGTGCCCTTGCTCCGCCAGGCGGGCGGCCACTTGTTCCGCCTCCCCCAGGGGCAGATCAGCCAACCGAGCCGCTTGGGCAGGCGTGAGGGCCGTGTGCCCCTCCAGCACCTGAAGCAGCAGTTCTTCCGGCGTGCCCGCTGCCAGCGTCTCAAGACGTGCCAGCACCTCTGGCTTGAAGCGCCGCCAGCGGTGCGGCGGATGGGCATCCAAGACCACCCCTCCGCCAATGGTCTGGGGCGGGGAAGGATAGCGTAGGATGAAGCGGTCACCTTTGTCCAATGCCAGCGCATCAGCCAGGCGCAGCTGCAACCAACCTGTGCGGCCGGGAGGCAGTTCACGGTCGCCTAACAAGCGCACGTGGGCTACCGTCTCGGCAGCGCCACTGAAGAACTTCACTTCGGCATGGTGACGCAAGGGGCGCCCTGCATCGGCCAAGTGGCGGAATTGCACATCAATTAGCGTGGTGGGCTTCAGCAGGCCGGGGGCGGCCAGCACGTCTCCACGCTCCAGAGCGGCCTTATCCACACCGCTCAGGTTGACGGCCACACGGCTGCCCGGCCGGGCAACGGTGAGGGTTTCCTTGTAGCTCTGCAGCCCTCGGATGCGCGCCCGCAGCCCCTTGGGGACGATCTCCACCTCATCGCCCACGTGCAGCGAGCCGCCGGTGAGGGTGCCCGTCACTACCGTGCCAAACCCGCTGATAGTAAAGACACGGTCAATGGGCAGGCGCGGCTTGCCCCGATCGGCGCGCGGCGGACGTTCGCTCAACGCCGCTTCCAGCGCGGCTATCAGCTGCCCCAACCCCTCCCCTGTGCGGGCCGAGACCGGCACGATGGGAGCCGCCTCCAACACGGTGCCTCTCAACGTCTCGGCCACGTCCAGCGTGACGAGGTCCAACCAATCCGGATCGCCGATCAGGTCAACTTTGGTGAGCGCCACCACGCCCCCCGGGATACCTAGCAGGTCCAGGATGGCCAGATGTTCGCGCGTTTGCGGCATAACGCCTTCATCGGCAGCAACGACAAACAGCGCCAGGTCAATGCCCCCCACGCCCGCCAGCATGTTCTCAATAAAATCGCGATGGCCGGGCACGTCCACGATCCCCACGCTCTGGCCACTGGGCAAGGTCAGCCATGCAAAGCCCAGGTCAATGGTCATCTCCCGTGCTTTTTCCTCGGCCAGACGGTCGGGGTCAATGCCTGTTAGCGCTTTGACCAGCGTGGATTTGCCGTGATCTACATGGCCAGCTGTGCCGATGACGTAGGTCATGCGTCTCCTCACAATGGGGGAAGCGCACCACGCCCTGCTTCGGCTTTCTCACGCAGCTCCTGAGCGCCCTCGGCGAGGATCTTCAGGATGCCTTGCTGAATCTCCGCCATCAGGTTGATATATTCACGCTGGCGCTCCGTTTGCTCAGTCAGGCGGGCCAGCTGCGCACGCACCTCACCGAGCGCCTTCTCGTTCTCGCGCCATGCCTCTTCGTTGGTGAGGGTGAACTGCCGCCAGCGCTTCTGGTCATCGGCCTGAAACTCATCCCATTCATGGCGGAAGCGCTCTTCGGAGAGGCGCTGGGCTTCAGATACCTCGTTCAGGCGGCGATCCACACGTCCGGCGAGGCGCTCGTAATCCTGCAGCAGCTTCTTCATCTCGCGATGTGTCTCGGCCCAGTTCTCCACTTGCTTGGCAAAGCCACCCATGTCCTCAGCGAAGGACTCAAGACGCCGCAGCATATCACCGACAAGTTGCTCGCGCTTCTGATCGGCCAGCGCCTGCTGTTCCATCCACGCCAGCCGCTGCTGCTTGAACTCGTTCAGGGCGCCGCTTAGCTCATCAACAGCGCGCTCGTTGCGGCGGCTGAGGTCCTCCAGCAAGTCCAATTTGGCCTGCTGCCCTTCCACCCGCTTGGCAACATCGCCGATCTCGCCACTGAGGTCGGCGATGCGGCGAGCATCCAGGCGGCGCTGCTCCTCCAGAAAGGCCAGCGAGCGTTCAAACTCCTCCAGACCCTTGCCGAGATTATCGGCATAGGTTTGTAGCTCGCTTGCCACGCGAGAAAGGCGCTCCTCCTCAGCGCGGCGGGGCTGCATAGCGCGGTCCAGACGCGTGATCATCTCCTGCCGCAGCTCTTCCATCGCTTTTACCAGAGCATCGCGGTCGGTGTCGCGCAGCCGCTTGGCATCCTGCTCAGCGGCAAGCCGCCGTGCCTCGGCTTGTTCCAGCAGGGCGTTCAGCTCATTGCGCAGGCGAGCGATGGCCTCCTCAAATGCCGCAACGGAGAGGGTCTTGCTGCGCAGCGCAGCCAACTCATTCTCCAAGTTTTGGAGGCGCCTAGCCTGCTCCTCAATCAATGCTTCCTGCCGAGAGACCCTATCCCTCAATTCGTTGATGGTGGCCTTGTCCTTGCGGCGCTCTTCGTCAAGCCAGGCAACCATTTGCGCAGTCCGATCAGCTTCCATAGAGAGGTGCTCCTATGCAACAAGTTTGCGACACAGTGTTATCATTCTATCCAAAGAGGGGTATGAAAGCACAACGCTCCGCCTACGAGCGAGAGGTACCAACTTACCCCCAAACTTGACAGGTGGGCCAAATCCCCTATACTTTTGTTGTATTGTGCAACAATTCCACCCCAGGGGATCGCTGTGACCGAAAACTTTGATGACTACGTGACCGTGGCTGAGGTGGCCAAGCGCCTCAACATTCACCCGGAGTCGGTGCGGCGCCTGATCCGCAAGGGTAAGCTGCCCGCCCGTAAGTTCTCTAACGCATGGTTGGTGGAGAAAACGACGCTGGAGCAGTTTGCCAGCAACTACGATCCGCGCCCCGGCCGGAAGGCCACCCTGCTGTAAAGAGCGCGCGGTGGGGCATAGGGACGCTCTTGGGGATGCGGCATGGTTGCATCTGCTGTTGGCTTATACTACAATCGCCATCAATAGGTGGGAGGGTTCGCCAGCGTGTCGGTCGTTTCAATCAAAGGCATCCGGGATGGATTGCTGGTAACGGTGGACGACAGCGCCTCCTGGGCTGAGGTTGAACGGGCGCTGCTGGGCACGATTGAGGCACGCGGGGATTTCTTCCGTGGCGTGCAGATCGCGCTACAAGTGGGGGATCGTATCTTGGACCGCGAGGACATCCGCAAACTGAGCGCCAAACTAGCTGAGCATGACATCCGATTGGCAGCCATCTTGGGCCGCTCTGCCGAGACAATGCGCTCGGCGCGGCGGCTGGAGATTGACACGGAGCTCCCGGAGGGCGCTGAGGCGTCCGATGCCAGCTACGAAGTGGATTTGCCGCCGATTGACACTCAGGAACACGGCGACTCCGCTGTGCTGGTGAGGGCAACCTTGCGCTCGGGGCGTATGGTGCGCCACGCTGGCCATGTGGTGGTGATCGGTGACGTGAACCCGGGTGCGGAGATCGTCGCTGGGGGCGATGTGGTGGTGTGGGGACGCCTGCGCGGCACCGTTCATGCCGGAGCCAATGGCGATGTCAATGCCATTGTCTGCGCGTTGGATATGCGCCCCATGCAACTGCGCATCGCCCACTACGTCGCCATCGCTTCGGATGACGGCAAACCGCGCCCGCGTCCGGAGGTTGCCCGCGTGCAAAATGGGCAGATCGTAGCTGAAGAATGGGGAGCTTAAGGATACCGCAAGGCACATTCTACGCCGAGCGCCTGATGGCGGTCTCGGCCTGAGGAAGGTCAATCATGACGGCTCGGGTCATTACCATTACATCCGGCAAAGGCGGGGTAGGCAAGACAACCGCCACGGCTAACATCGGCGTAGCGCTGGCTGCGCTGGGCAACAAGGTCGCCTGTGTGGACGCTGACATTGGCCTGCGCAACCTTGATGTGGTGATGGGGCTGGAAAACCGCATCGTTTACGACATCGTGGATGTGGTGGAAGGGCGAGCCAGACTGCGGCAGGCCATGATTAAAGACAAGCGCCTGAAGGAAGAACTGTACCTCATTCCGGCAGCCCAAACGCGGGATAAAACGGCCGTCAGCCCCAGCGACATGATCCGCCTGTGCGATGAACTGCGCCAGCTGGTGGACTTCATCCTCATCGACTCACCAGCGGGCATTGAGCGCGGCTTTCGCAACGCTATCGCCCCAGCGGATGAGGTGCTCATCGTCACCAACCCTGAGGTCTCCTCGGTGCGTGACGCTGACCGCATCATCGGGCTGATTGAGGCAGAGGGCAAGGGACCGGGCCGCCTCATCATCAACCGCGTCAAGCCCGACATGGTGCGGCGCGGCGACATGCTCAGTCCTGAGGACGTAGTGGACATTCTGGCCATCCAATTGATCGGCCTTGTGCCAGAGGACGAGACCATCCTCATCTCCACCAACCGCGGCCTGCCTGCCGTGCTGCAACTGGAGCAATCGCGGGCAGGGCGTGCTTTCCGCGACATCGCCCGCCGTCTGATGGGTGAGGATGTACCCTTCGCGCCGCTGGATGAGGAGAAAGGCTGGATGCAGCGCCTGCTGCGCCGGTTGGGCATGGGTGGCCAGCCGCAGGAGGCGCCTATCTCACGCAATGACCGCCGCGTGAGCGCCGTTCCAAAGGCCAGCCTTGCGCCGGAGAAGGCTGAAGAGGAAGAGGAGAAGAAGGAGAAACCAGCCGTAGCGGCCAAGGTAGAGGAAAAAGAGGAAGCGAAGCCTCCCGTTGTAGCTGCTGAAGTGGCTAAACCGGAACCCCCCACAACCACGGTAAAAGTCGCAGCAAAGCCCTCTGCTGTGGCCACTGAAGTGGCTAAACCTGAATCCCCCACAACCGAGGCCAAAGCCGCAGCAAAGCCCCCTGCTATAGCCGCCGAGGCAGCCAAACTGGAACCTCCCAAAACTGAGGGCGAGGCTAAGCCCAACGAAGAGCGGAAACCCTCCACTACCGTCGCAGTGACCAAACCAGCTGCCCCTCCCGCAACGGCAGCACCTGCGCCGTCCGCGCAACCCGCCGCCGATAAAAAGACGGAAGGGGAGAAGGCAGCCAGCGATGCATCAGATAAGGGCAGCGCCTCGTAGCCGCCAGAGGGAAGAGAAGAGGAGAGTGAGGACATGAGCAACTTCCTACGCCGCTTATTCGGCGGGGGGCAACCAAGTAGCAGCCAAGTCGCTAAAGAGCGGCTACAACTGGTGCTGATCCACGACCGCAGCAACCTGACGCCAGAGCAGGTTGAGGCGATGAAGAACGAGATTCTGGAAGTGATCGCGCGTTATGTGGATTTTGACCGCGAGAACGTCCAGATCAACCTCACCAGTGAGAACCGCAGCAGCATCCTGCACGCTGAGATTCCCATTATGCCGGCCTCATCGCGGCGGCGGCAATCCGTGCCGACGGCGACCTGAGCGGCAGGGTCAGGTGATGTGCACCTCTCCGGCAGCGCAATCAATCTGCAGGTCTATCTGGCTGGCCGCCGTTTCATAGTCCTCCGTACGGTAACAGTGAGGAGCAACCTCGCGCAGCCGCCCATTGTGAAGGGTCGTGGCGGCGAGCGCGCCCGTGTGCAGGGTCACCTGAGCGCCCACCTGCGGCGGAATGTCCACCTCAACCACCCCCAGCGCAGAGCGAAGGTGCATCTGAACATAGCCGCGTAAGGGGGCACGCACGCACAACCGTCCCAGCGCCGTGCACGCCGTGACGCGCTCTAAACGCAGCTCGCTCAAATCCAGCGTGAGATCACCGAGCGTGCTGTGCAGGTGCACATCCCACAGCACGTTCCTCGCCAGCACCACCTCCCAAGAGGCGACGTTGGGCCGCAGCCCACTGCTGAGGCGCAGCGTCGCCATGCCGCTCTCAGCGCGGAAGAAGGGCTTACCAAAGGGGCCAAAGCGCACGCTGGCAAGGCGCCCTTCCAACCCTCCACTGAGCGTCACATCGCACAAACCCGCCCGCGCCACAACCTCGCCGCGCACGGCCTCACCGCGGGCTGAAAAGAGGCGCAGCGGCGGCCCGAGGATGAGATCCCCACCCAGCAGCACACCCAAACCCAAGGCAAACACACCCGCGCCTATGAGTGCCATAGCGGGCACACTCGCAGCGGCGGTAAGCGCCGGTATCCCTAGGCCGGCGGCGGCCAGCAACAGACCAAGCCAGCCCAACAGACGAGCCAAGCGGCGGGTAAGGGATTCACTGCTCATCCTGTGTTACGCCTTTTGCTCCCCCCTACGGCGTGGTGATCGCCTCGGGCGTCTCCGCCGGCGTGGGCATCACCCCAACAGGCGTCTCGGTCGGCGCCGCGGTGGAAGTCGGCAGCGCGGTGGGGGTGGCCGTCGGCGTGGGCACAGGGGTAGGGGTGGGCTTGATGAGCGTGAAGTGCACGCGCTTCTCGGCGCTGTGTCCCTGTGTATCATAGACGATGACGCGGATGGTCATCGGCCCATCCTCGTAGGCGGAGAGGTCCACCTGCCCCAGCACGCCGCCATGGATGATCTGCGAGGTATCACCCTGCACCACGCCCCAGCCGATGGGATCATGGCTGACGCCGAACTCCACACGGTAGTGCGAGAAGTTGGGGGCGTCCACCGTACCCCACACCGTGACGATATTGCCCTGCACCGAACCTTCCTGCGGTTGGTCAATGACGATGGTGGGGCGCGGCGTAGTCGGCCCGCACTCCTGCGTAGGCGGGGCTTGCGCGATGAACTCCGGTGTGATGCCGCGTTCGGCAGCCCACGCACGCCCGGCATCGGTATTGAGCAACCAGTTGACGATGAAGGGGCGCACGTCAATGAGTTGGCTGGGGTTGGGCAGCGCGAGATACAGGCGCTCCTCCACGTAGTCCTCGCAGTACTGGTTGGCGATCAGGCCACTGAAGGTATCCACGCGCAGCACGCGGTAGAGTCCCTCGTTGGGGCCGGGCGGGTCGCTGACGAACAGCTCCGTGCGTGTGCGGGAGTGTTGCAGGCAGTACTCGGAAGGCAGAGCGCCATCATCGGCACACACCGTTTGAGGGAAGACGCCGGGCGGCACCGGGAACTCACGCGGGGGATACCATTGCACGGCGCCGTCCATCACGCCGCGCCAGATCGGCCCGGCGCCTGTGACGCCGGTAACGTTGATCATCGGCGAGTTATCGGTATTGCCCACCCACACCCCGACCGCGATCTCAGTGGTGAAGCCCATCGTCCAGTTGTCGCGGAAGTCGGTGGTGGTGCCCGTCTTGGCCCCTGCTGGATAAGGTGGGCTGATAGGGCTGTTCTCCCCGAACTCAGGGATGCGCGCCACCTTGTCCGAGAGGATATGCTGCATGAGGTAGGCGTGGCCGGGATCTATCACCTGCTGGCCGGGAGGCACCTGATAAGGCCCTTGTACGACCTGGCCATCGCGCTCAATGCGCTCAATAGCATAGGTAGGGCGATAGACGCCGCCATTGGCGATGGTGGCAAAGGCGTTGGTCCATTCCAGCAGATAGACGTCGCCTGCGCCCAGCGTGAGCGAGAGGCCGAACTGGTAGGGATTGGAAGGGTCGCCCAGTGAGGTGATACCCACATCGTTGAGCACCTGTAGCAGCGCGGGCACGCCGACGTAATCCAACGCTTGCACAGCAGGCACGTTGAGCGAATTAGCGATGGCCTCGCGCACCGTTACCGGCCCGCGAAACTGGCCGTCGTAGTTCACCGGCGCATAAACACCAAACCCCGGGATCTCATACTGGATGGGCACATCCCAGATCACAGTGGCGGGCGTCCATCCTTTGCGGAAGGCGGCAAGATAAGTGAAGGGCTTGATGGATGATCCGGGCTGCTGCGGCGTAAGGGCAATGTTGACCTGCCCATCAATAGACTCATCGTTGAAGTCACGGCTGCCCACCATGGCCAGAATAGCGCCCGTATGGACGTCAATCACCACCACCGAGGCGTTGTGCACGTTGCGGTCAGCGAGACCTGCCAACACTGTCTCCACTTGCTGCTGAGCGAGGTCCTGCAGGCGCGGATCCAGTGTGGTGTAGACGTCAAAGCCGGAGGTGTAAATGGCCGGGCCGATGTTTGGATCGGCCTCCAGCAGCTGCTGGACATAGACCACCCAGTGCGGATACTTCGCTTGAATAGCAGGAGCATGGTACTCACGGGTGGCCACAGCGACCAAATCCGCCTGTGCCGCAGCGATCTCGGCCTCGGTGGTGCAGGGCAACACAAGGCCCGTGTTGCCGGTATTCAGGCAGCCTGCTTCCAGCATCAGCATCAGCACCTGCTGCTGACGCTGCAGTGCCCCCTCCTTGTTGTTGACAGGGTCATAGATGGCAGGAGCCTGCGGCAGCCCCGCCAAGAACGAGGCCTCAGCCAAGTTGAGGTCGCGGGCGCTCTTGCCAAAGTAAGTCTGCGCGGCGGCTTCAATGCCGTAGGCCAGATTGCCGTAGTAAATCTGATTGAGGTAGAGCTCCAGAATATCGCGCTTGTTGAAGCGACGCCCCAGCTCGGCGGCAAGGAAGATTTCCTTGATCTTGCGTTCATAGGTGCGCTCGGTGCGCTCTTCTTCTGGCAACAATAGGGCGCGGGTGAGCTGTTGGGTGATGGTGCTGGCGCCGGAAACGATCTCGCCCTGACGCAGGTTCTGGTAGAGGGCGCGGGCAATATCAAAAATGCTGAAGCCAGGGTTGGTGAAATAGCCGCGCTCCTCGGTGGCCACCGTGGCGACGATCACCCAGGGCGAGACTTCGTCCAGCGTGACATAGTCGCGGAAGCCACCTTGTGGATCGTTGATCTCATAGAGGATGTTACCTTCGCGGTCGCGGATACGCGTGGTCTCAAACTGCAGGGCACGTGCCCGCAGGTCGTCCACGCTGCGGATGCCGCGAAAAGAGGGCGCCGTGACCTGCGCATAGTACATGGCGATGAGGCCGCTGCCCACCATGAGGGTTACCAGTCCACCGATGAGGAAGAGGAGCAGGACGCGCCCAATACACCCTATAGAGATGCGTGGCAGAAGACGGGGTCGCCGCGCCGGGCGCACCGGACGGCGGCGCGCTGACGGCGCCGGACGGGCACGGGACGGAGGCGCAGGCGGCGGAGGGGGATAATAAGACGGTGGGGGTGCGGGCTGCGTCACCTCCAGATCGGGGCGCCGGTAGGCATCATGCGGCTGAGTGAGGTCGCCGGGCAGGTCATCGCGGTAGGCACTCTCCCCAACGATGGTGGCATCCATATCCTCATAGGGCACACGTTGCGGGAGGGGCATGCCGTCCGCATCCACACGCACCGGCCTCGGCTGTGGGCGCGTGCCCTCACCAAGGGGCGTCCCGTCTTCTTCCTCCCGCGCAGATGGCGCAGCGGGTGGGACAGGCGGTCCCAATGGTGCTGGGGGCGGCGCTTGGGGGCGGTCGGTGGGGTGCGGAAAGGGCGGTGGAGGCAAACCACGCCGCGCCGCCGCAGAACGCCGCACTGAGATGGGCCTGGCTTCTCCTTCAGAGGGAGCAGGCTCGCCTTCGGCCTGCACCGGCGGCAGCCCTTTAGGTGGTGTGCCCTGCCCAGCAGGCGTGTCCCCCGGCTGGCGGGGCGGCTCTTCTATCACCGGCTGAGTAGCGCCCGGCAGCGGCTGATCGGCGCTGGGGACGGGTTGGCCCTTCTCCTCTATCTCCTCCCAGCGAGCCGCCTCTTTCTCCGCCCGCTCTTTGGCCCCCATGAGACGGTCCAGACGGCCTATCGGCCTGTGGCGCGGCTCTTCCTGCGGCTCCTCCTCATGGAGTGGCTGCGTGGTCGGTGAGTCTTCCGGCGGACGCTGATCGTCATCCATACCTGCACCTTCTTGTCCCATTCGGCTACCACTCGCGCCCTAACTATAACATGCCCCACCCAAAAGGCGAAAATGGGCGGCACTGCGGGTGCCTGTCATATACACGGTGTGGGTCAATAGGCATCCACCGGATCATAGGTAACGCCGGCACGGCGCAGGTCATCGCCGCGGAAGACCCACGCATAAGCATAGCCACGTGGGGCGATCACCATGACCGGTTCCACGCCCTCCGGGAAAGGCTGGAACGTGGTGGCGACGCGCGGGATGACGTAGTAATCCGAGGCAGTGTAGGTGCGCTCTTGCGGCGTGGTGAACTCCACCATGCGCACGTCAATAGACGGCGCTGGGTTCAGCCATTGGCCGGGGAACACGCCGTACAATTGGATCGCTGCACAGGGTTGACCAAGGGGGTTGTCCTCCGCCGAACACCAGCGTTCCAGCTGCTGCGCCGCGAGCATCACCTCTTCCCCCCAGCCTGTCCAGAGAGGATCAAGATGGCCCGGCGTGACGTGGGAGCGGCGCGTCTCATCGTAGCGCACCCAGAGGGGGTAGAAGGAGCCGTAGAGGGGCGCAAAGGGCAGCACTTCGGCGATGAGCAGCAGGCCCAGTAGCGCGGAGAGGATGACCCGCCGCCACGCTGGCCAGTTAGCCAGCACGGCGTTGAAGTGCAAGGCGAGGATCAGCGCAAAGAGGAAGAGCGCCACGTTGAGATAGCGCGGCAGGATGGGCAGGGAGAGCACGCCGAATCCCAGCGGCAGGAGCCACACCAGCGCCAACAGAGCCTGTACACCTGCCTCGGCCCGCGGGTGGCGCCACACCGCCAGCCCCACGCCGATCCCCATCAGCCAGTAGGCGGTAGGCAGCGAGACGACAAAATAGGCACACGTGAAGGCCACATGGCGTAGTATGTGCTCCCAGCGAGAGGTAGCCCCGTAGTGCAGGATGGTGGCGTTGAACATCGTGGTGGGGGCATAGTGGCCGGGTTGGATGGGCACCGCGGGCGCAAGGTAGGCGTGCACTCCATAGACGCCCACCACACCGGTCAACGCCAGCAGCGCGATCAGTACGTTGTTGACCAGCACAGCCGCGCGAGCAAGGGGAGGCATCTCCGCAACGGTACGTTTGGCCCACAGGATCAGCGCGGCCAGCGCACAGGCACCCATGAACGTCACGCCTAGCAGGATGAGCACCCACTCACGCGGCAACAACACCGATCCATCCGTCCCACCACCCAGAAGGTAGATAAAGGGCCACACCCACGAGAGGAAGGGATCGGGAGCACCTGCCAGCAGCCAGATGAGCAGGCCGCCGCGCCGCACCCCAACGATGAGGAGCGCTCCGATTATCCCCACCAGCAGGGCAATACTGAGACCCTGCGCGGTGTTCCACACCACACGCCACAGAGGGCGGCGGGGATGCTGAGCGTGCGTGCGCACAGCGGCATAGGTTGCCAACGCCACGATAAGGATAGGTGTACCGATAGCCTTCTCCTGTGCGGCGAGGTAGGCAACGATCAGCCCGCCTAGCGCGTAGCGCACATCATCCTCGCGCAAAGCAACCACCACACACAGCAGCGCCAGCACCCCCAGCGTCAGCGAGAGGGCATCTAGGGTATAGATTTTGAGGGCCAGGTTATTGGTGGGCAGCAGCAGCGCTGTGTAGATAAAAAGGACGAAAAACAGCCTGCGCTCACCTTTGCGCAGGAAGTGCGCACTTAGCACATGATGGATGGCCAGCAAGACAACGAACGCTGCCAACCAATGGGCACACTTGAGCAACATCTTAAGGCGCACCGCTGAGAGCGATGGCACCATACCGCTGAGCAGGGCAAAGGGCGGGCTGAACAGCACATCCGAAGTGCGCTGGCGCACGCGGAACCACATCGGCAAATTGCCCCAGCTGATGAAAAGCGTCTCGTTGGTGGCGTAGATTTCATCAATGGTGAGGAACTGGCTGAGGCGCTCAACAGAGAGATAGAGCGGGGGTAGCGCCAGCACGGTGAGGAATAAAGCAGGCTTCCACGCACCAAATTGGCGGCGCAGGTGGAAGGCCAGCATCACAGCAGCGATAAACAGCAGCGCAGCCTCGTAAGAGTTCATACGGCTTGCAGAGCCTGCTCCAGATCCGCAATTAGATCGGCGGCGTCCTCAATGCCCACCGAGAGGCGTAGTGTACCCTCGCGAATGCCCAGTGCCTCGCGTTGCTGCGGCGTGAGGGCGCGGTGTGAGGAGCTGGCCGGGTGCAGGATCAGGCTGAACACATCCCCCAGGCTGGTCACGGGGCGGATCAGCCGTAGGCGCTCCACAAAGGCGAAGGCCCCAGCGCGGTCCAAATCGGCCACCTCAAAGGCGATCATGCTGCCGAAGTAGGAGGGACGGAAAAGCGCCCGCGCCTGTGCATGGCTTTCATCGCTGGGCAGGCCCGGATAACACACGCGGGCGATGCGCTGCTGCTTGCTGAGCCACTCGGCAATGCGCTGGGCGTTGGCGCAGGCCTGACGCATGCGTAGGGCCAGCGTGCGCATCCCGCGCAGCGTCAGCCAGGCATCAAAGGCGGAGGGCATGGCACCGAGCAGGCGGCGGTGCTGATAGACCACCTGCATGAGATCGGCAGGGCCGGCCACCACACCGCCCAGCACATCGCCGTGCCCGTTGAGGAACTTGGTGCTGCTGTGGACGACAACATCTGCCCCTAATGCCAACGGACGCAGCAAGAAAGGCGTGGCGAAGGTGTTATCCACCAGCAGGCGCGCCCCTACGGCACGGGCCGCCTCAGCGATGGCATCCACCGCCACCACCCGCGCCAGCGGATTGGTAAGCACCTCGCAGACCACGCAGGAAGGCCGTGCTTCATGGATGGCATGACGGGCGGCCTCCACGTCCAGAAAATCGGCATAGCGCACGCTCAAGCCCATCGCGGAGGCCATCCAGTCCAGCAGGCTGCGCGTCACGCCGTAGGTTTGCTCAGCGGCGACTACCACGCCACCGGGCGGCACGAGCGCCAACAAGGCAGCGTGTAGGGCGGCCATGCCGCTGCTGAAGGACACCGCCCCTTCGGCTCCTTCCAACGTAGCGACGGCTTCCTCCAGTGCGGCCTGATTGGGGCCGCCGTGCCGCAGGTAGACATAGCGGTTGGGGTCGGCAGGCGTACCGCCACCGTAGCCAAGGGCGGCGTCGGTCTCGGCCATGGTGGGATGCACATATCCCACCGAAGGGACGATAGGCGGGGCGGCGGGCTGTGCGCGCCCGGCTGGGAAGTCCAGCCCGCTGTGCACCAATAGGGTGTCTATACCCAGCTGAGAGGTATCTCTGGTCATGGCAGAATCGTCCTTTTCTCTGGCAGAAGGTAGGCGCAGGCGCACCCTGCGTCCGTGATATAATACCCCCTGTTGCCCGAATCCTTTAGCCGTTGTGATGAGAAGAGCATCGCACAGCCCCCGTAACGTAGTCAACTCCCCACAGTCCCCTGCCCGCTGGCTGCTGCTGGGTGGGTTGGTGTTGCTGATGGCCATCGGCGCTGTGCTGCGCTGGACCTTCCAGAGCGAGCAGATGCGCGGCATGCTGGCCCTGGATTGGGGCAACATTCCCCCGTGGACATTTGACTGGGACGTCTTCCGCGCTGCGGCGCTGGCCCTGCTACACGGCCAGAATCCCTATGAGGTTGGCGCAGGAGGGATGCGTTTTTTCAACCCCCCGTGGGCAGCAGCCTTGCTCATTCCCCTTGCCTTGCTGCCGCGCCTCCCTGGCCTGATTGTGCTGGCGCTGGTCTCCACCATCAGCCTGCTGCTGGTGGCACGGCGTATGGGCATGGGCCTATGGGGGAGCGTGCTGCTGGTGACCAGCCTGATGCACATAGAATCCATGCTGAACGGCAACATTGAGTTCCTGCCATGGCTGGGGGTGCTCTTCCCCGCACCGGTGGCGTTGATCTTCTTCACCATCAAGCCGCAGGCTACCCTCGGCGTCATTGTGCTGGTGCTGTGGGCCGAATGGCAAGACAACGGCTGGGTCGGCCTGCTGAAAACTCTCGCCCCGACGGCTATCCTCACGGCGCTGTGGCTGCTCATTTGGGGGCTACCGCCCGTCAGGCCAGCAGAGAACGCTTCCAACTTTTCGCTCTTCCCCTACTCACTCTTTATTGGTGTTCCGGCGCTTGCTTATGCCCTCTGGCGCCGCGATCTGCGCTGGGCGGCCTTTGCCGGGCCGCTCTTCTCGCCCTATGTGATCTACCATACCTACTTGGCTCTGTTGTTTCCCCTGCGCGGAGTATGGCTGCTGCTGGCCTGGCTGGCAGCGTTCATCCCCATCCTGTGGCTGAAGCCAACGGCGTAGAGGGACCTCACACAATCTCAAACGCTGCTTGCCATGCGGCCCCGATCTGGATACTATCTGCGGCAATGCGGCCGACCGCATTGGCGTGTTGGGAGAGTCTTAAGCGAGGAATGTCATGAACTATTCTGCTCCAGATGAAGGGTCTATGGCCCTTGACAGCGAACATATCCTCATCCCACGCTGGCTGTTGATCACCGTGGGGGTGGGGGTAGTCGCCTTCCTGATCGGCATGGGGACAGGCTTTGGGCTGGCGCTGACCGCCTACAATCGCGGCGCAGACGACGCCACTGCCGCGCTGGAGGCAGCTCTCCGCGGCGCGGTGCAGGCGCAAGGGGCCGCCGTTCAGCCCACCCAACCACCCGCACGATTGGATAACGTCAACGTGGATGACGATCCTGCCTTAGGCCCCAGCAGCGCGCCGGTGGTGATTGTGGAGTTCAGCGACTTTCGCTGCCCGTACTGCAAGCGTTTCCACGATGAAACGTTCCCTGTTTTGCTTGAGCAATACGGCGACCAAATCCGCTTTGTCTACCGTGATTTTCCGGTAGTGGGCGGTGAAACCGATGCCGAAGCCGCCGAGTGCGCCGATGAGCAGGGACAGTTCTGGCCCTATCATGAAGCGCTGTTTGCAAACTTCCGTGCGCAGAACGCAACGGAGGACTATGTAGCGCTGGCCGAGAGCCTCGGCCTGGACACAGAGGCTTTCCGCCAATGCCTGGAATCAGGCACCATGCGCCAGGAGATCATCGGCGATGTCAGCGATGCCCAGAACTACGGCGTCACCGGCACCCCGACCTTCTTCATCAACGGCGTGCGTGTCGTTGGCGCTCAACCGCTGAGCGTCTTCCAATCGGTGATCGATCAGGAGCTGCAAGGGCGCTGATCGCCACACCAAGCGACGGCCTGCCCATCTATGCCCACCAAACGCTACGCTGAGATATTTATCCTCCCAGCTCTGCTATCAGCCACCGCAGGGCTGGGGGTGTTGTGGCTTGATTGGCAGGCCGATCACAACTTTATCGCCTACCGCTATGCCCAGCACCTAGCCGCCGGGGGCGGCTTTGCCTACAACATCGGCCAGCCGATGCTCAGTGAGGCAACGGCGCCGCTCTACGTGTTGCTGCTCGCCGTTGCCGCAGGCCTCACTCCCGAGCTGCCGCTGGTGAGCAACGTCATAGGCATCACAGCCATCGCGCTGGGCGCGCTGGCGCTATATCTCATCGCCCGACCGGCAGGCTGGCCGGCGGCGATGGCTGCCGCTGCCTTTTACCTGCTCTCTCCGCTGTTGTGGGCCACGCTGGGCGCGGAGACTGCGCTGTGGATGGCGCTCAGCTTGTGGGCTATTTGGGCACACGGGCGGGAGTGGGGCAGCACGGCGGCCATCCTGCTCGCCTGCGCCACGCTGATGCGCCCCGAGGCTGCCATCTTGGCCTTTGTGCTGGCCGCCGATGGGGTACTCAAGGGGCGCCCCCTGCGCCTGCTGCCGGGCGGCCTCTATACGGGCATCGTGGCGCTAGGCTTGCTGGGGATGGCAGGCAGCGTGGCAGGAGGGGCGTTGCTGCCCGCTCCTCCGCAGGCGATGAGCGGTGTGCTTCCGCCTGATGCCATTGGCGCGGATATGCTGGTGGGCGCGGCACGGCTGGGGATGGCGCTCTTTGCGCTCTCCCCGCTATGGGCGATCGCCTTGCCGGTTGTTGTCTGCGGCGCGGTAGGCCTGCGCGGAGCGCGCTGGGCGCTCCCGCTGCTCGGCTGGGTGGGGATGCACCTTGCCACGCTGATCATCCTGCGAGCAGCGGCCTTTGCCTGGTATTTCACGCCACTCCTGCCCGCGCTGGGTGCGCTGATAGGGCTGGGCCTGTGCTGGATCGCCGCGCGGGTGAAGCCGAGACAGATGCAGCAGGCTCTGATCGCGCTGCTGGTGCTGCTCATTGGCGGAGCTACTGCCCATACTTTCTATATCATAGAGGCAAGCCCTGCATACGCCTTAAATCGTGGGGGGGCTTTGCTCCCCACTCCCGTTGAAGTAGGATACACGCAGGCAGCCCTCTGGCTACGTGACAACACGCCGCCTGATGCACTCATCGGGGCGACACAGATCGGCGTGCTGGGGTACCTTTCGCAGCGCCCGTTGCTGGATTACTACGGCAGGTTACAGCCGGAGGTACGGCAGGCGCTGGCACGCGGCGATCATCTGTGGTGGCTGGGCGAGTATCAGCCGCTCTACCTTGTGCTGCGCTCCTCGGAGCGCGATGAGTTGGCTGCCCTCTCCGCACAGAGCGATCTGTGGTTTAACCGCGCCTACGCTGAGGTGGCCCGTTTCCCCTCCGAAGCAGACACGGTGATGGTGCTGGCACGCACAATTGACCCGCCGCCGCTTGTGGAACAATTGGTGGGCATGGTGCGCTATGATAACGGCATCGTACTGAACAGCATCGCCACTGATTTCCCCCTCACTCCGCTGGAAGGTGGGCGCATGGGCCGCGTGCGCTTGGAGTGGCTGTTGGAGGAGTCACTGGATGCGCCGCACTACGTTTCGGTGGCTATCCGGGGCCGCGATGGCACAGTGGCAGCGTTGGGCGGGCAGATGCTGGACTTCCAGCGATGGCCCACGCGTCGCCTCATCACTACCTTCCACACGCTGGACCTTGCTCCGGCGCTCCCGCCGGGGGTATATGATGTGCAGGTGGGCATCGGCGCGAATGCCCTGAGCCTCACTTGGCAGACCGTTACCATCGCCAAGATACCCTTTGCCGAAGCGGCCTTTGTGGGAGCGGTGGCCGGCCTTCGCGCTGAGTTCGGCGACCTGACGCTGCTGGGTTACCGGTTGAACAGTGGTGCGGAAGGGCTGGAGGTGCTGCTGCTGTGGGAAGCAACCCGTGCGCTCCATGCCGATTACCGCGTGCTGGTGCAGGTGCGCGATGCGCAAGGCGTGGTGGTGGCGCAAACGGAAGCAGAACCGTATGATGGGGCCTATCCAACCTCAGTATGGTCGGCGGGGGAGCGGGTGACTGATGTGCGCCACCTGGAGACAAAAGGCCTTGTAGCGGGCGAGTACATGGTATATGTTGGGCTGATCGATCCGGATGGACGCCGTCTGCTCACGCCGCAGGGTCAGGATGCGGTGCTGTTGGGCCGGGTAACCATCGGCGGGTAACAAGGAGGATATGTGTCACCACAAACGTTGATCACCGACCTGCTCATCCTGCTGATCTTCGGAGCAGCGGTGTATACCCTACTTATCCTGCCACGCCAGCGCGAGTTCCGCAGGCGGCAGCGCTTTGTAGCGCAGCTACGGCCGGGCACGCGCGTCACCACCTACGGCGGGATCGTCGGCATCGTTAAGGAAGTGCACTCCGACGAGGGGCTGGTGACGCTGGAGGTAGCCGAAGGCGTGAACATCACCTTGCTGGCGGTGGCCATTATGGGCGAGTTCAACGCCGAGGGCGTGCGCGAGGGAGCACAGCGGGCGCTGAAGGATTGAGCGCTGGGGATGTTTATTCCAGAGCACACAAAGAAGGCAGAGCGGCTTAGCCGTCTTTTGCTAACGGCTGATCGCTATTGCCCCGCTCTTGCCGTTTGAGGGAGAGGCTGCGCTTGCAGATTCAGGTCGCTGTTGCCAAGCTTGGAAAGTACGCCTCCAGCGAAAGCGGCGACTCGCTGGAGATGGTGGAACGCCCACATGGCGGGCTGTCGTTCGTGCTGGCCGATGGGCAGCGCTCTGGCAAATCCGCCAAGGCAATCAGCCATTTGGTGACCAGCAAAGCCATTGCCCTGCTGGCCGAGGGGGTGCGCGATGGTGCCGCCGCCCGCGCCACCCATGATTACCTTTACCTGCATCGGCGCGGGCAGGTCTCTGCCACTCTCAACATTGTCTCGGTGGATATGGAGACCAAGACGCTTGTCCTTTCGCGTAACAGCCATTGCCCGGTCATCGTGCAGATGGCCACCGACCGACAGATTCGCTTTGAGGACCCCACGCCACCCATTGGTATATACCGCAGCACCAAACCGCAAATCCATGAGCTGCCGCTGGAGGTGGGGATGGTAGCCGTCATCTATACCGATGGCGTGCTGAACGCCGGCGAGGCGTGCGGCCAGCCGCTGGATGTGCCGTCACTGGTGGCCACGCTGTATGCCGAATACTGGGACAGGCCACAGGTGGCGCAATCCATCGCCAATGCGCTACTGGCGGAGGCGCTGCGCCGCGACGAAGGTCGCCCCCGCGACGATATGTCAGTGCTGGTTGTGGCCGTTACCGCCGCAGAGGGGGACGAAGCCCGCCGCCTGAGCGTCTCGTTCCCCGTACCGCCGTTGCTGAGGCCTTGAAGGAGGAGGGGCATGTCACAGGCTACACGGGCTGCCGCCGCCGAGGCTTACCGCCGCCGCTCGCGGACACAGCGGCTCCTGGCCTCCCTGCGTGATACGTGGCTGCTGGTGCGAGAGTTCCGCGATGCGCTGATCCTCTGGATCGCCATTCTGCTACTTGGCGCGGCGAGCTTCACCCCGTTGTGGAACCTCTCGCATGAGGAACCCATGCGCTTCGTAGAAGCGCTGTTCCACATGCTGACCATGATGTTCTTGCAGCCCGTGTTGGATTTTCCCCGCGAGTGGTATTTGGACATTTACTTCTTCCTCATGCCGCTGCTGGGCCTCATGGCCCTCGCGCGGGGGGTGACTAATTTCTTCGTACTGTTGTTCAACCGGCAGGCACGCCAAGCCCAGTGGGAGGTAGCGGTGGCCTCAATTATGAAAAACCACATTGTTGTCGTTGGTCTGGGGCACTTGGGGATCCGCGTGGTGCGTGAGTTGGTGCGGCTGGGGGAGGACGTCGCCGTCATTGAACGCAACCCTGACCCCACGCGGCTGACCGAAGCGCGCTCCTATAGCATACCCGTTATTATCGGCGATGGCCGCGATGCGGAAGTGCTCAAGCAGGCAGGGGTTGAGCGGGCCAGCGCACTCATCATCTGCACCAACGACGATCTGGCCAACCTCCAGATTGCCAGCCGCGTGCGCGAGCTGGACAAGGACATCCGGTTGGTGATGCGCCTCTTTGATGACGAATTCAGTGTACCTATGGCCGAGCGGTTTGACATCGCCGCCGTGATGAGTGCCTCGGCTATGGCGGCACCGGCTTTTGCCGGCGCAGCGACCGGCACGGAGATCCTACAGACCTTCAAGGTGGCCGATCAGGTGCTGGCGTTGGGGCGTATTGAGGTGCAGCCGCGCGCTCGGCTGGTGGGGCAGCGCGTGGGGGACGTGGAACAAGGCTTAAAGGTCTCTATCGTGCTGCTGCAGTCGCAGGGACAGGTGATCCTTCAGCCCCCGCCCAATACGGCCATCCAGGAGCGCGATGTGCTCTCCGTAGTGGGTGCTTTGGAGGGGATCAGGGCGCTTGCCTCGCAGTGGAATCGCCCCGAGCGCCGCCGACGGGGGTGAGGGGCGTGCGCGGCGGGTGGCCGTGGTAGGGCCGAGCGCGGCGGGCAAATCCACGCTGGTGGCGGCGCTGCGCGAACGGGGATACGACGCGCGCCACGTGGCGCAGGAGCATTCCTACGTGCCCGACATGTGGCAGCGCATCGCCAGGCCAGACGTGTTGATCTATTTGGATGTGGGCTACGAGGCGGCCTCTCAGCGTCGCCGCATGTTGGCGTGGGGAACGCCACAGTGGGAGGAAGAATGCCGGCGTCTCTCCCACGCTCGCACCCACTGTGACCTGTACATCCTAACTGATGACCTTACGCCGGACGAGGTACTTGAGCGGGCGCTGGACTTCCTGCACGCATGGGAGAAAGGGAGCTACTGAGCAAGGTGTTGTCTCCCCACTTGAGGGCTATCCTTCCAACGCCATAAGGCGCTGACGGGCATCTTCACTCTGGGGAACACCGGGATAGAGTGCCAGAAAACGGGTGTAGGCGTCAATAGCGCGGGCGCGCTCGCCGCGTGCCTCGTACACCAGCCCCAACCCGTAGTAAGCGAAGTCCTCGCCCATATCCAGTGCCTTGTTGAAGTCCATCAACGCGGCCTCGTAGTTGCCCATCTTGTAGTACACATAGCCCCGCGTGTCGTAGAAGTTACCGTTCTGGCTATCCAGCTCAAGCGCACGGTTGACATCGGCCAGCGCCTGTACAAGGTCGCCATTCATCTGTGCCGTTATATAGGCGCGATTGTTGTAGGCCAGCGCATAGTTGGGGTCTAGCTCCAGCGCCTTGTTCCAATCATCCAGCGCAGCCCGATTTTCGCCCATCTGGGAGTAGCTCCAGCCGCGATCCAGATAGAACATGGGTTGGGAGGGATCACGTTCAATGGCGGCGGAGAAGTCCTGCACAGCGAGGGCATACTCGCCAAAGCCGATGTGAGCATAGCCGCGTGCGTAATAAGAGAGGCTATGGGAGGGGTTCATCTCAATGGCGCGGTCAAGGTCGGCAAGCGCCTCCTCGTAGTGTTCCAGCGTAAGGTGAGAGGAGCCGCGGTAGTAGTAGGCAAGATAGACCTCCAGTGCCTGAGCCTGCGCACCCAGATCGATCGCCAGCGCCTCGTTCAGAGCGGTGATAGCGCGCTCGTACTCGCCGCGGAAGTAGGCGATCTGCCCCAACGTGAGGAGCATAAGGTACTCAAATTGGTTGGGCACGGCCTCCGCCACGTAGGCACGGAAAGTGGGCACGTCATCGGCGGCGATCATGCCCACGCTGCGCGGGGCATAGATGATCTCCTGATTGCGCACCACCTCATACTGCGGCTCAATGCCGAGGCTATCGGCAAAGCCCCAGATAACCAGCGTAGCATTGCAACGCTCGCCCAGCTCCACAGCCTCGGCACTGGTCCGCGGCCTGATGCCCTCCACGCGCTGCACACGCACGCCTGGCAAGGCACTGGAAGCAACGCGCTCGGCAAGGCTGCGGTAGATGCGCGCATCGGCTTTCACGCCCTCCTGCTCAAAATCCGCCACGAGGATGAGCACCTCATCAGCGCGGGCGGGTTGGCAGGGCGGCGGCTGGGGCAGATGGAGCAGGTTGTTGCGCAGGTTATCTAATGCTTGGGGACCTTCCACAAAAAGGAAGGCGATGAGGCCAGCGCAGGTGGCAATGGTACCTACGACAGCCCACGCCCGCGCCATGCAACCCTTGAGAAAGGGGCGCCGCTGTGCCTCTGCTTCTTCAGCAGCGGGCACGGGAGCAGTGGTCGCTGCGGTGTGACGGGAGGGGCGTTGCTGCTCAACAGGCACGGTCGGCTGCTCGGCTGCGGCGAGAGTCTGGGGGGTTTCAGCCATGACGGTATAAGCCAGCACCGCGCTGCTCCCTAAACGGAGGAGGTCGCCATCGGCAAGGGGGCGCAGCCCACTAACTCGCTCATCGTTGACGTAGGTTCCGTTGCTGCTCCCCAAGTCCTCCACAGCGTAGCCTGTGCCGGTGAAGGTGAGGCGCGCGTGGTGCCGCGAGACATCCTCGCAGGCAAGGACGATATCGTTGCTGCGGTGCCGCCCCAGATAGGCAGTTTCACCTTCCAGGCGGTACCGCTTGCCCGGCTCCGGCCCACTGCGCACAGTGAGCCAAAAGACAGGTGCTGAAGTCACGGCGCCTCCCGATCAAAGTAAGGCGTGGCGGCCAAGGTGGACTCAATAACGCGTCAGTTACAGGGGGAGAGGCAGAGGAGAGCGGTGCGCTTCGCCAAAGCCCTACTGCTGCGCGATGATCCCCTGTACCGACACCTTGAACGTATTGGCCGAGCCGCCGAGCTCGAAAAAGCTCACGCGGTAGTCAGAGACTTCACCGGGGGCAAGGCGTGGCGTATCTACCAGCGCTGTATCCACGCCGACCACGCGCCCCTGCTCATCAAAGATGACGGCAATCACCTTAACCAGATCAGCGGTGCGGTTTCCTTCGTTGCGCACCTGCCCCCGGATCACCAGCAGGCCATTTTCATCAAACTCTACCTCGGAGGTCAGCGTAAAGTTCTGCAGCCCATAGAAGGTCCGCGTTGCGTAGTCGGCGTAACGACCAGAAGCCTCCAGATCGTAGCGCACCACGCCCGGCGGCAGGCCATCGCTAAAGAGGATGGAAAAAGGCGCATATTCGCCGGGCAGGATGAGGTCCGAGGAGACGAAATTGTCACGCTCCAGCAGCAGGCGACCCTCCGCATCGTAGAGGCGTGCATTGACACGTACAAACTCCAATGGCTGCGCGGTGCGGTTGAGCACCTGCCCGACAATGACAAACCCTCCGCTGCGATCCACCCACGCGTTGAGGCCGGAAAAGTCAATCAGGTTGCGCAGGGCGCCGCCGCCTGCCGCGCTGGGATCGCTGGCCCAGTCAGCGACGGGGTTGATGCGTAGCGTGTTGATCACGCGGCTCAGCGTGCGCAAGTGCGCCGCATCATCAGGCAGGCGCACCTGCAGGGCCACAAAATACGGCCCGCTGACCTGCAAAAAATCGTTATGCTGGCTGGTGCCCTGCGCGGCATCCACCAGAAAGGCAAGGCGCAGGCTGCCATCGGGCTGCGGCTCACGGGCGATCTCCTTGTACGTGGCATCAGTGAGAGCATAAACGATGCTAAAGTAGAGATCGGCCAAATGGTTGAGTTCAGGCGGCATACCAGGCGGTAAGGAAGGGTCAAAGGCGCGCAGGCTGACCACGTACACGCCGACCAATGGGATGGGGCTGTCGGGTGGGGAGAAGTGCACGCTTAACGCATAGGCGTCGGACATGTCACTCACGGCCCAAGTGGGGGGCACGTCTAATGCAAAGACTCCACTAGGGTGCGTGTAAGTGACAAGGCCCGCAGGCTCAACGAGGACGGGAGTCGGTTCCTCAACGGCGCACGCCGAAAGGATTCCCAGCGCCACGAGCGCCGCTGATACAGGGCTTTTCCTCATGGCTGATATTGTCGGGCAGGGGCCACGTTTTTGCAACCTGCAGAGCTTGAGACACGCCCGCCACGCAGGGCCATCTTAGCCGGCGGCTACTGGAACTCGTAGGCTCCTATGTCAGGCTGGGCATCGCGGGGCCGCTTTTCGGCATCCTCAGCGGGCGCTCCCTCAGCAACGCCGGCGTTGATGGCCAAACTGCTTGCTTGCAAGTGATAGTCCCCTTCCTCTCCCCAAGTGGAGCGCACAAACAGTGGGTCGCCGTAGAGGCTGCCCTTACCCAGTTCCGTGATGTTCTGCGCCGTGTAAGTCCTATCGCCATGCTCCAACACTATCGCACTCTGTGGGAAGTAAAAAAGGTTGTGGTCGGCAGTGAGGCTGGTCCCTCTGCCGATGAAGATGTGCGCTTCGGGGCCTCGGCTGCTGAAGATCGTATTGCGCATGAGCAGCTGGAGCGGTAGATCGGGGTTGTCGTATTGGACATACAAGAGGTAGTTCTGACCCACATAGTCGTCCACGGTGACGTTCACGATCTCAAAGCGGGCATTGGGGGTTTCCACCTGATCAATGACGATGGCGGCCCAAGGCGTAGGTTCGGGATTGCCATCCCCACGCCCGTAGATAAGGGTGTTCTCAATACGGCTGTTCTCTCCCCAGAGTTTCACCCCATCGCAGGAGTTGTTGGCGACAATGGCGCGGCGGATGACAGTGTTGGCGGCCTTGGAGTCCAGCCCGTCACCGTAGTTATGCGCGGCGATGGTGTCCTCAATCAAAATCGGCCCCTGCGAGGGTTCAATACCGAAGCCATCGGGGCGATCGTAGGGTCGGTTAGAACCATCACCACCCTGATAGTAGTGGCCGCTCCATGAAAGCGAGCTCCCCTGAATGACCACGTTCCGCCAACCCCCGTGCTCGCCTGTGGGGCCACCCAGCGCGCCAAATCCGGCGTACTCAATGCGGCAGTTGATGATCTGCAGGTCCTCCACGTCCTGAATGTTCATCCCAAACTCGTCCACGTGGTGGATATAGAGGTCCTGCAGGACGATGTGAGCCGCTGGCGCACCCAAGATCTCCACCCCCTCGCGGAACCAGAGGGCTTCCCCAGAGGCCTGATCGTCGTGGGTGATCTCCAGATTCTCCACACGTACGTACTGGGCACCGCTTAAGTTGATGGCAGTGATGAGGTTGTCCCGCCCAGCTAACACAGGGCGGTCGCCCTCCTCACCACGGATAGTGATCCAGCCCTCGGCCGTGCCGGACGGCGGGGTGATGATGTCTGCGTCGTACTCGCTAAGGACGTAGCGCCCTCCCAAGATGATGAGGGTGTCGCCGGGGTGCAGTTGGCGTGAGCCGTAGCCGGGGGTTGCCCAAGGCCGCTCGGAGGTACCCGGGTTGGCGTTATCGCCCCATGGAGCAACGTAGTAGATATTGCCGGTCACGGCAGCGGGTGAGGCTGCCAGTGAAGTCGCTTCGCTTGTGTAGGCTGGTGTCTCTACAACGGAGGTTGCCTCAGGCGTGGCAACGCTGCAGGCACCTAGCACACCTGCAGCAGCAAGCGCCATACCTAAGACGAACGCCACCCTGGCATTGCGTGTCATCTCTTTCCCCTTTTCGTGCTCCAATGGCCTGCTGCGCGCATTATATACCCAGAACGCCGAACGTGCTGACTCTATCGCCATGGCTATCACACATATGCCCGCCTGGCTTGCCCGTCGTGTGTGACGATGTGCGATCTTTGCGGCAGGAGGGCGCTGCTGGTATAATGTCAAGCGCAGTGCCACCCTAGCTCAATCGGCAGAGCAGGCGCTTCGTAAGCGTCTGGTTATGGGTTCGAGTCCCATGGGTGGCTTCCGCCTCGGGAAGTTCACACCGGGGCGTTTTTCGTATCCCCCGCTTGAGGAGCAGCCATGCCCACTCACGGCGAGCATGCGCGTCCTATCACCATTGGCGTTGCTGGAGGGAGCGGTGCGGGCAAGAGCACCGTCGCCCGCGTGATCTTGGAGCGCATCGGTGAGGAGAATATCGCCTACGTTCCCCACGACTCCTACTACCGCGACCTGAGCGACCTGCCCCGCGAACAGCGCGCGCTGATCAACTTTGACCACCCCGACTCACTGGATACTGACCTCTTCATCCAGCATATCCGCATGTTGCAGAACGGCCAGCCCATTCCCATGCCGGTGTACGACTTCTCCACGCACAGCCGCACCAGCGAGGTGCGCATCGTGCAGCCGCAGCGCGTGATCCTGGTGGAGGGCATCCTCATTTTCGCCGAGGCCCGCCTGCGTGAGCTGTTTGACGTGCGCATCTTTGTAGATACCGATGACGATGTGCGCTTTATCCGCCGCCTGCAGCGCGATATCTCCGAGCGGGGTCGTACCATTGAGTCGGTGATCAATCAGTGGATGCAGACCGTACGTCCCATGCATCTGGAGTTTGTGGAGCCAAGCAAGCGCTACGCACACGTTATCATCCCCGAAGGAGGGTTGAACGAGGTGGCGATGGAAATGGTTGTAGCCCGCATCCAAGCCTTGCGAGGCCAGCAGTGAAGCGCCCCCCCAACGATCCCCACGATGCGCTCCCGGCACAAGCAGAGGCAGAGCCGTTCGGCCTGAAGCATGCCTTGATGATTGCCTTTGCTGTCGGCATTACGCTGGCGATCTACCTCTTCCGCGACCGCCTGCGCGAGCTTCAACATCTGGCCTATGCAGGTGCCTTTCTGGCCATGCTGCTTGGCAATGCGACCATCATACTGCCAGTACCCGGCTTGATCTTCGTCTTTGCCCTTGGGGGGGCACTCAACCCGTTGCTGGTGGGGCTGGTGGCCGGCCCGGGTGCCGCGCTGGGCGAGCTCTCGGGCTATCTGGCCGGCTATGGCAGCAGCGCTGTGATAGACAACTGGAACTGGTACAGGCGCATCAGGGGCTGGATGGAGCACTACGGCCTTCTTGTCATCACCCTGCTGGCGGCCATCCCCAACCCCGCTTTTGACCTGGCGGGCATTGTGGCCGGATCTATGCGCTTCAAGTGGTGGCAGTTCCTGCTGGCCGCATGGGTAGGCAAGACCATCCAAGGGATAGCAGTGGCCTATGCGGGGGCCTTGTCGCTGGGCTGGGTGGAGCAGCTGCTGCGTTAAACGCCCTTTCTTGACACTCCCTGCCCCCATGCTATAATACCAGTTGCAAATACTTGCAAATACAAAATTATGCACTAGCGCCCCTCAAGGAGTCTCTGCAATGGTGCAGCATACTCTTGCCCCGCATCCCATGCATGCACCGGATGGGTTCTTCTCCGCTTGGTTGGCGATCGTGGGTTGGGTGATGGTGGCAGCGATGGTGGCATTGGCCCTGCGCAACACGCGCCATCAGCTCGGCGAGCGGCAGGTGCCGCTGATGGGCCTGCTCGCTGCAGCGATCTTTGCCGGGCAGATGCTCAACTTCACCATCCCCGGCGGCACCTCCGGACACCTCATTGGTGGCACGCTGGCGGCTATTTTGGTCGGCCCTTGGGCGGGGATGCTGGTCATGACGGCGGTGGTCGCCGTGCAGGCCCTGCTCTTCCAAGACGGTGGCCTGCTGGTGATGGGTCTCAACATCATCAACATGGGCATCATCACCGCTTTTGTAGGTTACTTCGTCTACCGGTTGATCAAGCGCCTCCTGCCCGGCCGCGTGGGGATCGTCGGCGGGGCATTTGCGGGAGCATGGCTGTCGCTGGTGATCACAGCAGCGGCAGCAGCGGTGGAGTTGGGCCTGTCGGGCACGTCGCCGCTGACGGTGGCGCTTCCGGCGATGGTAGGGGTACATGCCATCATCGGCATCGGTGAAGGGTTGTTGACCGTCTTCGCTCTGACCTTTATCCTTGCCACACGCCCCGATCTTGTCACTGGTGAGACGGCACCCGGCCAGCGCAGCGCCCGCTGGGTGATGGTGGGACTGCTGCTTTCTCTAGCGCTGACCCTGCTTGCCCCGCTGGCCTCTCCCTATGCCGACGGCCTTGAGCGCGTGGTACAGGCCTTCGCCGCCCCTGAGGAAGCGGGCAGTCCGGTGGGTTTCGCCGTGCCGGAGAAGCCGCAGTTCTTTGGTGAGTTCCGCGAAGCGCCCTACCACATCCTGCCGGACTACACCATCCCCTTGCTAGGGGAAGGGCCACTGAGCACCATCCTGGCAGGCATGATCGGCGTGCTGATCGTCTTCGCCGTTGCCTATGGCGTGGCGCGGTTGACACACCGCACCCGGGCGGATAAATCCACCGGATAGCCTGAGCGAGGATGCACTTTCACATCGCTGATGCGTATGAGGATACTGGCAGCCCTCTGCACCATTGGGATGCGCGTGTCAAGGTGGTGCTGGCCCTGCTGATGATCCTCCTTGTGGCCCTCACGCCGATGGGCGCCTTTGGCGCTTACATCGGCTTTTTTGCCCTTATGGTGGGCGGGGCGCTCATCGCCCGCTTGGACCCGCTGACTGTCCTGCGCAGGTCGTTGGTGGCGTTGCCGTTTGCTGCTGCGGCGGCTACGTTGATCTTCACCGCGCCCGGGCCTGTGCTGGGCTATGTGCCCCTATTCGGATGGCCCATCAGCGCGGCAGGGTTGGTGCGCTTCGTGAGCATCGCGCTCAAGAGCCTGATCTCGGTGCAGGTGGCGGTGTTGCTCGTCGCCACCACGCCCTTCACGAATATCCTGTGGGCGCTCAACGCATTGCGCCTGCCCAAGGTGCTGGTGGCGATCATCTCCTTCATGTACCGCTACTTGTTCCTCATGGCTGAGGAAGCGGTGCGCCTCTCCCGCGCCCGCGATGCGCGCAGCGCTGTGATGGGCGGCCATCCAGCCTATGGCGGCTCGCTCACCTTCCGTGCCCGCACCACCGGGCGCCTAATCGGCAACCTGTTTGCCCGCAGCTTCGCCCGCAGCGAGCGCGTCTATCAGGCTATGGCCGCACGCGGCTATCGGGGGGAGATCAGGTTGCTGGACCCGCCGCCCCTACGCACGCGGGACGTACTGGCGGCGCTTGTCCCTCTGCTGCTGGGAGTTGGGTTGCTCATCGCCAGCCTGCTGTAGCGGCGAGGAGGAGTGTATTGCACCATACGATTGAAGTAGAGGATGTTTTTTTCACCTACCCTGACGGCCATCAGGCGCTGCGAGGGGTCACACTGCACATTGGCCCCGATGAGAAGGTGGCACTGGTAGGGCCAAACGGCGCGGGAAAATCCACTCTGATGTTGCATCTGAACGGCCTCCTGCGTCCCCAGGCAGGCAGAGTACGGGTGGGCGGGCTACCCGTGTGTGATGAATACCTGGGGCAGATCCGCGCCTGGGTAGGGTTGGTCTTTCAGAACCCCGACGATCAGCTCTTCAACCCTAAGGTGCTGGATGACGTGGCTTTCGGGCCGCTGCACATGGGACTCCCGCAGCCCGAAGTCCGCCGCCGTTCGCTGGAGGCGCTGACGGCGGTCGGTATGGAGGAGTACGCTGACCACCTTTCACATCACCTCAGCCTCGGGCAGAAAAAGCGCGTGGCCATCGCCACCGTGCTGAGCATGGATCCCCAGATTCTGGTGTTGGACGAACCGACCTCCGGCCTTGACCCACGTGCGCGGCGCAGCCTGCTGCGCCTGCTAGGCGAGATGCAGCGCACCATGCTCATCGCCACGCACGACATGCGCCTCGTGGCGGAGCTGTTGCCGCGCACCATCGTGCTGGACGAAGGGCGTGTGGTCGCTGATGGCCCCACAGAAGTGATCCTCAACGATGGGAACCTGCTAGAGGCGCACGGGCTGGAGCGCCCCTGAAGCGGACGGCAAAGCACACCGCTGAGATGTTCTAAAGTGTGCGATACACTTGACAAAAAGCACAGTTATCACCTATCATAGAACATAAACACACACCGACCGCGCTTTGGAGGACGGTGTGCTCAAAGAGGAACGCCAACGGCACATCCAGCACCTCATTGAAGAGGAGGGCCAGGTCAGCGTTGCTGATTTGGCGCGCCGCCTTGGTGTGGCTGAGATGACCATCCGCCGCGACCTTAAGGAACTGGGGAAGCGGGGAGTGCTTCAGCGGGTACGCGGCGGGGCGCTGCTGCCTGAACGTCCGCGCCTGCGACCGGAGCCGCCAGTGCTGGAGCGCATGGGCGAGGAGGCTGAGGCCAAGCAGCGCATCGCTCGGGCAGCAGCGGGGCTGATCGCAGAGGGCGAAACGGTGTTCCTCGGCTCAGGGACGACCGCGTTGGCGGTGGCGCAGGCGCTGCGGGAACGGCATAACATCACAGTGGTAACCAACGCCTTGACAGTCATCAACGCGCTGGCGGACTCCAACCTGACAGTGGTGGTAGCAGGCGGCTTCTTCCGCCGCAGTGAACTCTCGTTCATCGGCCACATCACCGAGGCCTCCATCCGCGACCTGCGTGTTGACAAGGTGATCATGGGTATGCGGGGCATTGACCCCTTCTACGGCCTGACCAGTGACCACCTGCAGGAGCTGCAAACCGATCAGGCCATCATGCGCATCAGCGAGACCGTGATCATCGTTGCCGACCACAGCAAGTTTGGGCGTGTGGCGACCAGCCGTGTGGCGCCCATCACAGCGGCCACGCTGATCATCACTGACCGCGAGGCCCCGCCGGAGATCGTAGCGGCCATCCGCGAGATGGGCGTTGACGTGATGCTCGTTTGACCATAGCACATCATACAGAAAGGCCCTTATGAGCAACACTTCCTCAGGTTCGCTCACGGCATCGGAAATACGCAGCCAACCTCAGGTGTGGCAGACCACGCTAGAGGGGCTGGCCCGCTACGGCGGGGCGCTTCCACACTTCCCTTCTTACGAGCGGGTGCTGTTTACCGGATGCGGCTCAACCTACTACCTCTCGCTATGGGCAGCCCGCCACTGCCAGCAGATGCTGGGCCTGCCCGCCTGCGCTGCTCCGGCCTCTGAGCTCCTGCTTTATCCCTCAGCATGGTTGAGAAAAGGCGAGCGCACCCTGCTGATCGCCACCTCACGCTCCGGCAAAACCACCGAGACGGTGCGGGCAGCGGAGGCCTTCCGCGCCGGCGGGTATGGCGAGGTGCTGGTCATCACCTGCTATCCAGAGCGTGCCCTTGCCCAGCTGGCCGACTGGACGCTCAGCACGCCGGAAGCCCCCGAAGAGAGCATCGCCCAAACTCGCTCGTTTACCAGCATGATGCTGGCTGTGGCATGGCTGTTGGATAACCAGAAATCCGCCCACGTGGGGGCGGTACTGGCTGCTAAGGGCACCGCCCTGATGGAGACATGGGAGGGCACAGCGGCAAGGTTAGGAGCCGATAAGGCGCTTCAACAGTTCTTCTTTCTGGGTAGCGGCCCGCAGTATGGCCTCGCCTGTGAGGCCATGCTGAAGATGAAGGAGATCTCACTCAGCATCTCGGAGGCCTATCACTTCCTGGAGTTCCGCCATGGCCCCATGTCCATGATTGATGAACACAGTTTGGTGGTCGGTCTGCTGGGTGAAGAGGCCACTGACTATGAGCTAAATGTGTTGCGCGATATGCGGCGGCTGGGTGCCCATGTTCTGGCGCTGGCCGAAGCGCCCACACCGCACATCGCCGATGTGGCCGAGGTGGCCATCGCGCTAGAGAGCGGCCTGCTGCCACACTGGCGCGCGCCGCTTTACCTGCCGGTGTTGCACTGGATGGCCTACCATCGGGCGTTGGCGAAGGGGCTAGATCCCGATCATCCCAGACACCTCAGTCCGGTGATAGAGATCAATGAGTGAGCCGAGCGCGGGCAGGTCGCAGCTTCCTGACCTGCACACTCTACTCACAGCGCAGACAGTGCGGGCCAAAATCGCCGCGGCTACGCCGGATGAGGCAACCGAGCAGGTGGGATGGCTGCTGGTAGCGACGGGAAGCATTGAGGAGCGCTACATAGAAGCCATGAAACGTGTCCTGCGTGAGATGGGGCCCTATGCTGTGATTGCCCCCGGCATCGTGCTCCTGCATGCCCGCCCAGAGGACGGGGTACGTGAGCCTTGCCTTGCCCTGGCGACTCTGGCTCAGCCCGTTTCCTTCGGCCACAGTGAGAACGATCCGGTGGATGTGGTCTTTGCCTTTGGTGCGGTGAATAAGCACGCTCACATCGCTGCCCTTCAGCAGTTGGCCAGATTGCTGATGGACGAGCAGGTGATGCAACGCATTCGGGCAGCGGAGGACGATCACACCCTGCTGGCCGTTATCCAATCGTGGAAAGAGGATGCTGCAAAGGAGACCTGACAATGCGCATCGCGACACTATGTGGCATGGGGTTTGGCACCAGCATGATGCTTAAGCTGACCATAGAAGACATCCTGAAGGCGGAGGGGATCAAGGCGGAGATTATCCCTTGGGATTTGGGTTCCTATAAAGGCGGCAACGCGGACATCATCGTCGCTCCGACCGATATGGAGAGGCATCTCAAGGACGCCAAGGGCATCGTCGTGCTCATCCGCAACCTGGTGGACAAGGAGGAGATCAAGGAGAAGGTCCTCGCCGCAGTCCATCAGTTCCTAGGGGATGCTACCGAGACGCAATAAGCGATAAAGAGGAGCAGCCTCCCCAATTCACGTCCATGAAGAAAGGAGGAAAATGGGGTAAGAGGCTTAGAAAACATATCACAGCAGCTCGCTTTTTATCCTTTTCCCATCACTCTCAGCAGATAGCCGGGAGGATACCGCAATGGCTGTGTTCCAGTTCTTGCTGCAGCTCATTACCCTTCCCGCTGTAGTGCTTGGCCTGATCGCCTTGATCGGACTTGTCCTCCAGCGCAAGTCCGCCAGCGATGTGCTGGTGGGCACGATCAAGACGATGCTGGGCATGCTCATCATGAGCGTGGGTATTGGGGCGCTCATCAACGCCCTTGTTCCTATTCAAGCCATGTTTGAGAAGGGCATCCCAGCGGGTGGGTTTGAGACGTTCGTGACCTTTGACGAAGCAGTTGTCAGCGCCGTGCAGTCAGCCAATGTGGGCAACATCGGCGCTGAGATTGCCTGGACGATGGCCTTTGGCTATCTGTTCCACATCTTTCTCTCCCGCGTCACGCCCTACCGCTACCTCTACCTGACCGGTCACATGATCTGGATCCATGCAGGTGCCTTTGCCATCCTCTTCCACTCCTTCGGCCTGCCGATGGTGTGGGTGATCGTGCTGGCTTCCATCGTGGACGGCGCCTACATGACCTTCCTGCCTGCGCTGGCCCAGCCCTTCATGCGCAAGATCACGGGCAGCGATGACATTGCCTTCGGGCATGGGCAGAGCTCGCTCAACATCATCTGCGCGCTGGTCGGCAAGGTGATCGGCAACCCAGAGCAGTCCGCCGAGAAGCTGGAGGTACCGGAGGGACTCAACTTCTTCCGTGACATGGCCATCTCCATCTCGCTCATCATGCTGGTCGTCTCGCTGGTGGCAGCCATTCTGGCGGCCATCCAGATCGGGCCGGCAGGCATTGAGGAGCAGATCAGCAACGGCCAGAACTGGCTGGTCTTCGCCATCCTACAAGGGCTGGGCTTCACCGCCGGTGTGCTTGTCCTGCTGCAAGGCGTGCGCATGTTGATCGGCGAGATCGTGCCCGCCTTCAAGGGCATCGGCGAGAAGCTCATCCCCGGCGCCAAGCCCGCGCTGGACTGCCCGGTGATCTACCCCTTCGCTCCCAACTCGCTCATCTTGGGCATGATCGTAGGTGTCATTGGGCAGGTATTGGGCATGGTGGTACTGGCGTTGATCGGTTGGCCGGTGCCGCTGCCCAGCATGATCGCGGCCTTCTTCGCCAGCGGCGCAGGGGCCATCTTCGGCAATGCCACCGGCGGCCGCCGCGGCGCTATAGCAGGCGGCTTCATCTGGGGCTTTGTGGAGTGGTTCCTCATCAGCTTCACCTACAAGTTCCAGGTGTTTGGCGATCTGGCCGCTATGGGTGCTGTTGACCTTGGCTTCACCTCGCCGGACGCGTTCTTCCCCGCGATCATCATCTGGGCTATCGCCAAACTCTTCGGCGTGTAGCACCCCTCACTGCAGGGATGGGGAGGAAGGCGCTTCCTCCCCATCCCCCTGCCCACGCCGCCGCAACGGGAGGAAAAAAAGATGCGCACCTTGATCACAGGGGGGACGCTCCTGACCCCCCATCAAACCCTGCCTCAACACACCCTCATTGTGGAGGGAACAAAGATCAGCGGCATTGAGCCGCCCGGCATCCGCCCTGATCCTGACGACACTGTGATTGATGCGCAGGGCATGTGGGTGACCCCCGGCTTGATTGACGTCCACGTGCACGGCAGCGTAGGCTATGACACCATGGACGCCACTGCCGAGGCCCTCCACACAATGGCGCGCTTTTTTGCCCGGCATGGGGTAACCGGCTACCTCCCCACCACCGGCGCCGCCCCTGCAGCGGATACATGGGCGGCCATTGAGAACGTGATGCAGTGCCCCCAGCCACAGGACGGCGCCCACCATCTGGGTATCCATCTTGAGGGGCCGTATCTCAGCGCCGAGCACAAGGGTGCCCAGCCTGTGGAGCAACTGCGCGACGCCGATGCAGCGGAATACAGCGCATGGTTCACCAGTGGGGTGGTGCGCTTGATGACCATCGCACCGGAGCGCAGGGGTGCGCTGACATGCATTGAGCAAGGCGTGGCACAGGGTATAGAGTTCGCCATCGGGCACAGCGGCGCAACCTACGAGCAGGTGCTGGAGGCAGTAGAGCGGGGGTTGCGCCAGTCCACGCACACCTTCAACGGGATGTTGGGCCTTCACCACCGCGAGCCGGGCACAGTGGGTGCAGTGCTCACCGATGACCGCATCTATGCACAGGTGATCGCTGACGGCGTGCACCTGCATCCGGCGGTTGTCAAGCTGCTGGTGCGGGCCAAAGGGGTGGGCCGCACGATCCTCATCACCGATGCCATCCGTGCCACCGGCCTGCCTGATGGGGAGTACAACCTGCTGGGCTTCAAAGTAACCGTGCGCAATGGCATCCCGCGCAACGAGGCAGGTAGTCTGGCTGGCAGCACACTGACCATGGACGTCGGCGTGCGCAACCTGATGGCCTTTGCCGGGCTATCGCTCAACGAGGCCCTCGCGACGGCTACCTCCACCCCCGCCGAGGCGCTAGGCTGGGCAGGGCGCAAGGGTGTGCTGGCCATCGGTGCCGATGCCGATGTGATCCTGCTGGACGCTGACCTGAACGTGCGCCTGACGATGGTCGCAGGGCGGGTGGTTTACCAGAGTTGAGAGAGCAAAGACAAAAGGCTCACGCAACAAGAGAGGTTTGCTATGGCTTCCTTTGCGCGGAAATATCTGGATGGGGTGATCCATCTGCTGGAGCGGATCGCCGAGGAAGAATTGCCGGCCATTGACAAGGCCGCTGAGATCATCGCCGAGGCCATTGCCAACGGCAAGCGCATCTTTGGCTTCGGCTGTACGCACTCCGCCCTGCCTGTGCAGGACATCGCCTATCGGGCGGGCGGGCTGGTGTTGGTCAACCCCATCTTGGCCCCGGGCATCGCCTCGCTGGATGTGCGCCCTGTGCGCATAACTTCCGCTATAGAGCGGCTTTCAGGCTACGCTAAGGTGATCCTTGACCACACCCCCATTGAAGCGGGGGATGTGCTCATCCTCGTCTCTGTCTCGGGGCGCAACGCCGTGCCGATTGAGATGGCGCAGCTGGCCAGAGAGCGGGGTATCAAGGTCATTGGCGTCACCTCACGCACCTACACCGAAGGGGTGACGTCGCGCCACCCATCAGGCAAAAAGATGTATGAATTCGCCGATGTGGTGCTAGACAACAAGGTGGACGTTGGCGATGCCATGTTGGAGGCCGAGGGTGTGCCTCAGAAGTTCTCTCCCGCCTCGGGCGTCACCAGCACGGCCATCCTGCACGCGCTGATGTCGGCCACCATTGAGAAGCTGCTGGCGCGGGGGATCACGCCGCCGGTCTTTTTGGCGGGCAACGTGGACGGCAGTGCGGAGTACAACGCCCGTCTGTTTGAGCAGTACAAAGACCGCATCTTTGGCCTGTGACGGCTTCCCCTATCTGCATCACGAAGCACGCGGAGAGCACAGAGATGGCTTCTGTGCTCTCTTGTGCTCTCTACAGTGAGATACAATATCCCCATATCTTGTTCGGCAGATCAGGCGGGCAGTATGGCAAGCACCCCTTTCCCCAGCCTTGATGACGTGCGTCGCGCCCTCGCGCTGGCGGACTTTGACCACGAAGCGGCGTGGCGGCGCATGGCCCCCCGCCCGCGCATCATGCGCCGGCCGGCCAACTTGGCCGGCTCCGCTCGCCGCGCCGAGGTGCTGCTCCTGCTCTACCCGCTGAACAGCGTGCTGCACTTCGTCCTCACGCTGCGCACCGAGACGGTCGCCGTGCACAAGGGGCAGGTCTCACTGCCGGGCGGCGCTTGCGAGGCGGGAGACCTTCAGCCGGGGGATGCTGCCCTGCGCGAGATCTGCGAAGAACTCTCCGTCTGCCGCGAGGATATTACGCTGCTGGGCAGGCTCTCCCCGCTCTATGTGGCCGTGAGTGACTTTGAGATCCACCCCTTCGTTGGGTACATCCCTGCGCGCCCGACCTTCAACCACGACCCGCAGGAAGTCGCTGCTGTGATAGAGGTGCCGCTCTCCGACCTTTTCAACGACTCTCTCAAGGCCGAGGAGCGCTGGACGATACGCGGCCTAGAGATGGATGTGCCCTTCTATCGGCTGGGGAGGCAGGTGGTGTGGGGAGCAACGGCCATCATCCTCAGCGAGTTTGAGCAGCGCCTCAGGGCCGTGCTCTGATGTGGCTTTGACGGCATTCTATTGCATTTCATACGCCCCTCTATACGGATTCTTATGCGCCGTCCTTATACTTCGCAGTGGTTCAAACAAGCGGACAAATCTCATCAAGAATCTTTGAGGGAGGGAAAAATGGGAATGGTGAGGACGAATCCGGCGCGCGAGGTGATGGCAATGGCCGACGCAATGCAGCGTCTGTTTGAGGAGATCGCCGCCCCGCTGGACTACATGGGCGGCCAGCGGGCTGCACGCCTGCCCATTGATGCCTATGTAACCGATGACGAGATCGTGGTGGTGGCCTCCATGCCCGGCGCAAACCCCGATGACGTGGAGATCACCATTGAGGGCGATTCGTTGACCATCCGCGGGGAGATCCCGCCGCGCTTGGAGAACGTGCGCTACATCTTCACCGAGCGCTTCCATGGGCCCTTCATCCGCACGCTCCAGCTCAATGTGCCGGTGGATGTAGATCACGTGGAGGCCACGTTTGAGAACGGCCTGCTGACCCTGCGGCTGCCTAAGGCCGAGGAGGCCAAGCCCAAGGTCATCAAGGTCAGCAAGGCTGGCGAATAAAGCACCATTTCAGGCTGGCGATGGGAGGCCTGCGCCGTAGCGGCGTGGGCCTTCTACTTATTTTATCTCGCCCCCTGCATACGTGATGGACACCTGCTTTGCCGCGCATTGGCGTCCTGTGGTATGATGTGCAAGTAGGCGCCCAGTCGCCCGCGCCAACCTAACCAAACCGAACATAGGTGAGCCTGCCATGCGCTACCTGATTATTTCGGACATCCACGCCAACCTGACCGCCTTTCAGGCCGTGCTGGAAGATGCCGGGACGTTGGGTAAGGATTACGATTTCGTATGGTGTCTGGGAGATGTTGTCGGCTATGGTCCCGACCCCAACGAGTGCATAGAGCTGCTGCGCACCCTGCCGCACCTCTGCCTGGCCGGCAACCACGACTGGGCCGCACTGGGCCGCCTGGACGTGCGCACCTTTAACAGCGACGCCCGCCGCGCCGTCACGTGGACACGCAACACGTTGACCGATGATAACCTGGCCTTTCTAGAAGCCCTGCCCACGAACTTTGTGCTGGGCGACTTTACGCTGGTACACGGCTCCCCACGCGAGCCAGTGTGGGAGTACGTTCTGGATCCGCTCATCGCGGCCCTGAACTTCCCTCACTATCAGACGCCCTATTGTCTGGTTGGCCACACCCATACCCCCATTATTTTCCGGCAGGTAGGGCAGGGCGGCGAGTGTGAGCCGATCGCCCCGCGCTACGACGTGCGGATACCCCTCAACGGGACGCGCCAGATCATCAATCCGGGCAGCGTTGGCCAGCCACGCGATGCCGATCCCCGCGCGGCCTATGCCATTCTGGACACCGAACGCATGACGTGGGAGTTCCGCCGCATCCCCTATGATGTGGAAGCCGTGCAGAAGCGCATGCGTCAGGTGGACATGCCCGAAAGGCTGATCATGCGTCTGGAGCACGGTTGGTAGGTAGCGCACAGCGCAATGAGAAGGAGGGGCCAGGGGGTTGGCCCCTTTTTGCTTTCGCTGCAAAACAGAACACGCGGAGCATCAGAGAAGCTCCGGTTCTTGGTGCGCTTTGTGGCTCAATTGTGTGCGGTGACGTTGACACTGTAAGGCGGCCCCAGTACAATGGGCGATGATCAGATTATCCGATCAGTTGATCAGACTTTTGACTGCCTGCAAGGGGGGAACGTGCGCTTCTCAGCACTACAAAACGAGGTATTGCGCTACATACTGGAAAACGGCTACCACCCTGGCGATCCCATGCCCACCATCCAGGAGATGGCGCAGACGTTGGGCGTCAGCGTGGCTAAGACCCGTGAGTCGCTGGAGATCGCACGGGCGTTAGGTGTGGTGGAGATCAAACCCGGGCGAGGGACGCGCGTGGCAGCGTACCGCTTTGCACCGGCGGCCACCCTCAGCGCCTTGTACGCCATCGGGCAGAATGGCCTGCACTTCACCCATCTGCGCGAGGTGCGCAACGCGCTGGAGATCCACTTTTGGGAGGAGGCAGTAAGGTCGCTGGAGCCGGAGGACCTCATACGCTTGCGGGGGCTTATCGCCACCGCCTCGCGGCTGCTACAACGCCAACCTATTCAGGTCCCTGCCGCCGAACACCGCCAGTTCCACATGACCATCTTCGCCCACCTTGAGAATCCCTTTGTGCTCGGCATTTTGGAGGCCTTTTGGGAAGCCTACGAAGCCTTTGGGCTGAACCTATACCGCGATCTTCACTATCATCGCACGGTGTGGGATTATCACGAGCGCATCGTGGATGCCATTGAGGCGGGCGAGGTGGAAACCAGCCGCCGCCTGCTGGTTGAACACATGAGCCTGCTCAGCACACGCCCCTTGCCCTCTCCGGTCACAACATCTGCCACCAATCAGCATACCGCATCGTTTGAATAAGCCGTCATATCTTAGGGGGCAAGGGATGGCCCTGCGTCTCCTTATTTTGGTGTTTTATGCATCTGGTTTGAGGATGGTTTATACTTCACGGGGCTACGATCCCGCCGAGCGGTGAGACCTTGGCGATGAACGTCCCCATGCGAACAACAGCAAGAGGCAATGGGCAGGAGCCACCACATGGCACAGCGAAGAGAGCAGCCGAAGGCCTACATCCCCCATACGCCCGGCGCCATTGAGAGGTCAGCCCTCCTCGCCCAGCTCAGCGGCGCTCTAGAGCATAAGCTGACCGTTATCAGCGCTCCCACTGGCTACGGCAAGACGACGGTCGTCTCGCAGTTTGCCCAGCAGGTGCCCTACCCCGTCGTGTGGCACACCGTTGAACCACGCGAGCGCGACGTGCCCAACCTCTACGCTCATGCGCTCGCCGCTATTGAGCAAGTTGCGCCGGACCTCCAGCCCATACCCGAGACGCAGAACTATGCCCCTGGCGAGCTGGCCGCCTTCGTGGCGGACTACCTGCGCGACGCCACCGAGAGTGAAATCCTCTACGTGCTGGATGATGTCCACCATCTGGCCGGATCGCCTGCCGCCGAGGCGTGGCTGCATCAGCTCATCGCCCTGCTGCCCTACAACTGCCACATGATCCTCATCAGCCGCACCGTGCCGCGCCTGCCCTACGCAGAAATGCTGGCGCGTGGCGAGGTGTTGGCCATCGGCCAGTATGAGCTACGTTTCAGCGTGGAGGAAGCCGCTCATCTGGCCCAACGCATGTCCGGCCGTGAGCTCCCTCAGGCCGACATCCATACGCTGGTTGAGTGGTTAGAGGGCTGGCCGGCGGGGATCGTGCTGGCGCTGCAGCCCTTGCCGCCCGATCTGGAGCAGGCCATGCTTGGTGGGGGCGGACCAGAGGCGCTTTTTGAGACGCTGGCCGTCTCCATGCTTAATGCACAGCCTCCCGCCCTACGCGACTTCTTGCTGGCCTCATCCACCCTGCGCCGCCTCACGCCCGAACTGTGCGCCTCAGCATTGGGGTTGCGCAACAGCGCCCACTGGCTGGCCGAGGCGCAGATGCGCAACCTCTTCCTCTCGCGCATCGCCGGGGGGTTGGTGTATCACTCGCTCTTCCGCACTTTTCTACAGGACCAGCTGCGTCAGCAAGAACCTCAACGCTTTGCGGACCTGCACGCACGGGCAGCGCGCTGGCTGGAGGAGCAGGGCGACCTGGAGGAAGCCTTTGAGCACTACATCGCCGCGGCCATGCCGGAACGCGCTGCAGCACTGGCGGAGCGCGTAGCAGGCGCCTACTTTTCGCAGGGTCGGTTGGAGACTCTGTTGGAGTGGAACGCCCGTCTTGCGGAGACGGATGTCCCGCACCCGCGCCTGCGCTACACCTGCGCCCGTATTCTCATTGACCGCTACGAGTACGAGCGCGCCGCCGCTGAGCTGGATGCGGCGGAAGAGGTCTTCCGAGCGCAAGGGGATGAAATAGGCCTCGGCAACGTACAGGTTCAGCGCGTGGCTATCAGCTTACAGGAGGGGCGTTATCAGCAGGCAGCAGCGCAGGCCTCCCGATTGGTGGAAACCTTGCCTGACACGGCCAATCTGCGCGCCCGCGCCCTGCACATTCTGGGGATGGCGCATGTCTTTCTGGGCGACGTGGAAAGCGGCACACGCTGCCTGGAGGAGGCTTTACCCTACTACCGCACTGACGGCGATCTTTTGGCTCTCTCCCACCTGTTGCAGAATCTCCACATCGCCTATACCCGCCTGGGGCGCCTGGATGATGTGGGAGCCTGTCTCCACGAGTACGTGGCATTATGTCGCTCACTGGGAGGTGCGGGGGCGCTGGCATTAGCCCTCAACAACCTTGGCTACTACTACCACCAGCGCGGCGACTATCTGCAAGCGCGGCTCACTTTTCAAGAGGGTTTGCGCATCGTTGCCCGCTTTTCCGACCGCCGCGCTGAGAGCTATCTGCTATGGAGCTTAGGCGACCTGCTGCGCGACCTGTTCAGCTACGAGGAGGCCGCCCGCCTCTACATGCGGGCGTTGGAGCTGCAAGGCGCAGGTGCGCCGCTGCTGCGCCTCTCCATCCTGCTCAGCTTCTCGGTGATGCGGCGCTGGCAGGGAGACCCACAAGAAGCTCTTTTACTGGCCAAGGAGGCTGCCGAGATCGCCCAAGCGCACAACATGGCACTGGAAGCTCTCATCGCTGAAGCGGCTATCTGGGCGGCGCAGGCCGAGATTCGGCAGGCTGCCGAAGCCGCTGATGCCCTCCACCGCATGGTGGAAAGTTTCACCCGTCAGGGGGCGCGCTATGAGCTGATCGGCCTGCACAGCGTGCGGGCACGGGTGGCCCTGCTCATGGGCGATGAAACAGGCGCGGCCTCCGCGCTAGACGCAGCCTTCACGCTGGCCAACGAGGTAGGCAGCAGCCAACCGCTGGCCGCCGAGGTCGCTCACACGCCCGCGCTGGAGTCCTTCATACTGGCGCAGCGCAGATACAAGACGCTCCTGCAGGACGTCAACCGGCTGCGCGAAGCCGGCCAGCGCTTGCTTGAGGCCGTGCAGGTTGGCGATCAGGCTCTGGCCGAAAGGACCTACGGTCTGCGCGTTTGGACGCTGGGACGCGAGCAGGTGGAGCGCGATGGCCGCCCAGTTCTGGCCTCGGACTGGCGGGCAGTGGCAGCTAAGGAACTGTTCTTTTACCTGCTCTTCAACGGACCGGCCACGTTGCCGCAGATCTGCCTTGTTTTCTGGCCAGACAGCTCATCCCAGCGCGTGCGATCCAACTTCCATACCACCCTTCACCGCGCCCGCCACGCAGTAGGTGCGGACGCCATCCCCTTTGATGAAGCGAGCGAGCAGTACCTCATCAACCCCGAGCTTGACCTGTGGTGCGATGCCTTCCAGTTTGAGGCGCTGGTGCGCGAGGCCCGCCTCCTGCCGCCCCGCGATGCCCGCGCCGAAGACTTGTGGCGTAAGGCGGTTGATCTCTACAAAGGCGATTTCTTGCCCACGCTGGACATGGATTGGGTCTATCCGCGCCGCGAGGCTCTGCGCGAGATTTATCTGGAGGCTCTGGTAGGCTTGAGCGAGTGCGCCCGCGCTCGCAACGACTTCCAAGAGGCACTGGAGGCCTTGCAGCGTGCGGAGGAGGTAGACCCCTATCGCGAGAACGTGCACCGCGCCATCATGATCTGCTACGCCCAGATGGGAGAAAAGCCGCGCATCCGCACCCACCTTGACCGCTTAAGAAACCTCTTCCGCACCGAATTTGGCACTGATCCCTCACCGGAGACCATCCGGCTGGCCAACATGCTATTGAGCTAACCCCTTTCGGGAACCCTCTCGCCCGTCGTAGCACGCCCTCTGAGCACAGGGGATTTTTGCCGAAAGGCGGTTGTGTGATCCCTTTCTATTGCCACCGAACGGTGTGATCGACCCACTTTGGGCCGAATTTTCCGAAAAAACTCACCAATTCCCAGATTTGGTAAGCACTTTGTTGCACGCCCCCCGTTAGTGTAGTGCATAGAATAGCCAATCTAAACCCATTTAGCACATAGAAAGGATGCGCAGAGATGAAGACCCTGAAGGTTCAGCTTACGAATCTGGTTGTGTTCAACCCCTGGTTGGTGAGCGTCGCAGCGTTCCTCTTCTTCCTCGGAATGGCTCTCATGTTGGGCCTCGTGCTGGGGGATGCCTCGCTGGTCGGCGTGGCCATTGCTGACGGCGGCGGGACGACGCCCAACGGTCCGGCGCCGGGTGGCGGTGGTGGCTATTGATCCGCAGCAGGTGCGCGGTGGGGTCGGCGATGAAGCAACTTCCCAGCATCACGTGGAGAGGATGACATGTCTTACTTCTATCAGGGGCCGGCATCCGTTCTACTGCCCTGGTCCGGCGGACACGGTGGCATGAGGGGCAGGAAAGGCGAGCAGGGCCGCGTGCTGAGCGCGGAGGAACGCGAGCGGCTGGATGCCCTGCTAGGGACAGCCCTTGTGGATGCCGATGTGCGCCGGCGTTTGCTGGACGACCGCGATGACAGCCTGCTCGTTGACTTTGCCATCCCGGAGGAGACACAGGCGTGGTTGCGCAGCCTTAAGGTCACTTCGCTGACCGAGCTGGCTCAGGCAGTAGCCTATCATTCGTAGGGGTTAGAGACTTATCATGGAGAGATCAAACGGACGGGGTTCCACCACCATCAACAAGAGCATCTTGATCGTGGATGACGATGCAGGAATGTTGGCCCTGACCAGCCTGATGTTGGAGCGTGCCGGGTTCTCCGTGCAGAAGGCCAGCAGCGGGCTGGAGGCACTGGAACTCGCTGAGCGCTCCGCTCCCGACCTCTTCCTGCTGGATATCATGATGCCCGATATGAACGGCATTGAGCTCTGCAAGCGCATCCGCTCCAGCCCTCGCATGCGTCATACGCCGGTGGTGTTGCTCTCGGCTCACACCGATCGCGACATCGTCGCCAGCGGATTTGAGGCAGGTGCCACTGAGTATCTGGCGAAACCCGTCAGCCATAAGGTGCTGGTGACCAAGATTAAGGGCATTCTGGGGCTGGATTAGGAGCGTGCAAAACATCCCCAAGGTGGCAACTCCTCCGTACCCCTTGGCAAAAATGGGAACAGGCCAGTTGTTGGTAACTGGCCTGTTCCCGTTGTGTGCTTATGCCCTTTATGGCTCACCCCCATCAAAAGGCGGAGGCGGTTATAGGTAAGCCGCCCCCACCGCAACGGGACGACGTGCGCTCGTGAGGTCACGAGCTCATGAAGTCGCGCAGGATGGCCGCATACTGAGGCTGGCGCAGGCGGCGCAGAGCCTGCCGTTCAATCTGGCGGATACGTTCCCGCGAGAGGCCCATGATCTGCCCCACCTGCTCCAGCGTCTGCGGGATGCCATCCTCCAACCCAAAGCGCAGCTTGAGGATCTGCGCCTCGCGGGGCAGCAGCTCGCTAAGGATGCGCTCAATACTCTCTGAGAGCGCGATGCTGTGCATGGCCTCATCCGGCCCGGGCGATTCCTCGTCCTCAATAAAGTCACCGAACTCACTGTCGTCACCCACCGGAGTCTCCAGGGCGATGGTCTGTGGGTTGGCCTCCAGCATCTCGCGCACCTCAGCAGGGGAGAGGCCCAGCGCCTCGCTCAGCTCCTTGACGGTCGGCTCACGGCCCAACTCCTGCCCCAGCCGCTCGCTGACCGTGTTCAGACGGCGCAGCTGATCCGAGAGGTGCAGGGGCAGGCGGATGGTGCGCGACTTCTGTGAGAGAGCGCGCGTGATGGTCTGGCGGATCCACCAGCTGGCGTAGGTGCTGAAGCGGTTGCCCAGGCGGTAGTCAAACTTGTCAATGGCGATCATCAAGCCCACGTTGCCTTCCTGAATGAGGTCGGACATGGGCAACCCCTGGTTACGGTAACGCTTGGCGATGCTGACCACCAGACGGGTGTTGGCCTTGGCCATCAGCTCGCGCGCTTCCTGACCATCGGCAACGATCTGCCGCAATTTCTCCGCTTGCTCTTCGGGCAGATCGGGGTGCTCTTCCAGATAGGCCGCTGCCTCGCGCCCACGGGCGATGCGCTTGGCCAGCGCGATCTCCTGCTCAGGCGTCAGCAGTGGCTCGGAGGCCATCTGTCGGAAGTACAGGCTGACGGTGTCATCCGCCGGAATATGGTCAATATTCTCTGGTATGACCTCACGGTCGGCGAACACGTCTTCCTCTTCCTCAAGGCCCTCTAACAATGCTTCCAGCTCTGTCGTCTTCATGGACTTCCTCACCTCACTACTTCAACGGTGGGTTATCTTTTCAAAGCACCCGCCGCTTTTGTCCTATTATTTAGATAGGTATTTGCTAAAATATCTTACCACACAATTATTAGAATCGCATGAGAGCGGTTTGGATTCATCAAAAAACGCACGTTTGTGAGAAAATTGATAGTAGAAGGGAAAATTGCGCCGGCAGCCTCGGCGCAGGGAAGAGGGCTGCCGGCTGTATCCTTCTCTCGGTTGGCATTTGCCTGAAAAGGCCGATTAATGGCAGGAGCAGCTGCTTTCAGCGTGGTGCGAAGCCCCTGCTGTCCGGCTCTGCGTTGTGCGGAAGGAGTTCCCACACCCACAGGTAGCCACAGCGTTGGGGTTATCAATACGGAAGCCGCTGCTCATCAGGCCGTCCACAAAGTCCACGCTGGCGCCGCGGATGTACTGCAGGCTGATGGGGTCCACCAGAACCGTCAACCCTTCAACATGGGTGACGTTATCCTCTTCCTGTGGGTTGTTGTCAAAGGCCATACCGTATTGGAGGCCCGAACAGCCACCGCCCGCAACAAAGATGCGCAGCGCGTAGCCTTCCAGCTGCTTCTCCGCCATCAACGCTTTGATGCGCGCCACGGCGGCAGGGGTCATGGAGATCGGCGGTATCTCATGCAGGGTCTGTTCGCTCATCGCTCCTGTTGCTCCTCATGGATTTCCAGCGGCTATGCGCTGGCTCTGCCGAACGATCGGCGGCGGACGTTCTCCATCATCAAAAGTGCAACGGAATACCGCACACTTTGTTCAAAAGGAGGCTATAGGCGGGGTACAAGGTACGAGCAAGCACTCCCGCCCTCCCGCATATTCTCCAGGCGCTGAGGGGCTACCCCCAGCAGGCGGCTGATGTACTGCAGATCCAGCAGGCACAGGTCCTCGTGCTCCTCCACCACCCCCCGGTAGGGGCAGTTGCCAGTATGAAGCACATAGCCCTCAGGATGAGCCTCCCAGCGGGCTTCATAGCCTTGTTGGGAGAGGTGTTCCACCACGCGGTTGAGGCGCTGCTCCAGAGATTCCCCTTGCGGGGCAGGACCAAGCACCGAGGCCATGCGGTCAGCGACCCCGAGGAAGATAACGTTGACCTGCTCCGGCGGCAAGGTCTCTTTCAGCTCGGCGAGCATGTGGGTGGTCAGCATGCGGATATTCTTGGGGAAGAGCGCCTCGGCCTTCTCGGTGAGCCGATAGACATAGCGGGGGCGCCCCGGGGCGTTGCGATGGCGGATCTGCGGCAACCCCACCAGTCCCTCGCTGCGCAGCACATCCAGATGGTGGCGCACTGTCACTGCCGTCAGGTCGCCGAGGGCTTCGCTCAGCTCCTCAACGGTGGCCTCGCCGTGCTCACGCAGATACTCTATGATTTTCTGCCGTGTCTTTTGCATGGGCCAATCCCTGCGCTTCTCCGCAAATTCGCGAATCACTAATCACACAACGGGGGCTACTCCCCATTGTGAGCAGGCACCGAATTATTGTCAAATTCGGCTTGTTTAATACGGATTATAGCAGATATTGCTCTAAAAATCTCCCCTTCCCGAGATGGCCTCTTGATTGCGGCAACCAAGCCGCCGAATAAAATAAGGGGCCAAACCCCAAATATCTTTATTAACCCTATGCCAGAGGGAGTGGGGGAAGTGGAGGAGTTGCGAGAGCTTATCCGTCGCGAAGGCAGGAACCTCGGTAACGGCATTTTGAAGATTGACAGCATCCTCAACCATCAAATGCGCCCTGACGTGATGTTTGCTATCGGCAAGGAGATTGCCAACCGCTTTGCTGATGCACGCATCACGCGCATCCTCACCGCTGAAGTCTCCGGCATCGGCCCCGCGCTAATGGCAGGCCTGCACCTCGGCGTGCCCATCGTCTACGCCCGCAAACGCAAGCCGGTGACGATGAAGGAACCGGTCTATGTGGAAAGTGCCCCTTCCCACACCAAAGGCGGCGAGACGCTGCTTATGGTCTCCCCCGAGTTTCTGCAAGCCGGTGACCGTATCCTCATCGTGGATGACTTCCTCGCCTCCGGCAAGACCATCCACGCGCTGGCGCGGCTGGTCTGGCAGGCTGGTGCGGAAGTGGTCGGCGTGGCCTGCGTGGTGGAGAAGACCTTTGAAGGCGGGCGGGCCTTTCTGGCTGATTGCTGCACGCGCATTGAGTCGCTGGTGGTGATCGCCGCCATGCCGGACGACCGCATCATCTTCGCTGAGGACTGATCCCGCATGGCGCTGGGGCAGAAAACGCCGATGGCCCACGATACTGTTGTGGTGCTGGATTACGGCTCACAGACGGCGCAGCTGATTGCCCGCCGCGTGCGAGAGATCGGCGTGTACAGCGAGCTGTTCCCCTGGGATGCCCCCGCCGAGCGCGTCCTTGCGCTCCATCCCAAAGGGCTGATCCTCTCCGGCGGTCCGGCCAGCGTGTACGATCCTGACGCTCCCACGCTGCCATCCTACGTGCTTGCTACGGGCTTGCCCGTGCTGGGCATCTGCTACGGGATGCAGGTACTGGCGCACGCGCTGGGTGGGCGGGTTGCCGCTGCGCAAGAGCGCGAATATGGCCCTGCCAGGCTGTATATTCACGGCGCTGCGCCGCTGTGGAATAACCTGCCCGCCACGCTAGATGTGTGGATGAGCCACGGCGATCGTATTGAGGTTGAGCCGCCGGGCTTCACGCCGCTGGCGCACACAGCCAATTCACCCATCGCTGCAATGGGCGATCTAGAGCGCCACATCTACGGCTTACAGTTCCATCCTGAAGTGTCACACACACCGCAGGGGAAAGAGCTGCTGGCCAACTTCGTGCTGCGCGTGTGTGGCTGCCGCCCGGATTGGACGCCCGCCGCCTTCATAGATGAGGCCACGGTTCGCCTCCGCGAGCAGGTAGGCGATGGCCGCGTCCTCCTGGCGCTCTCCGGCGGCGTGGACTCGTCAGTGGTGGCAGCGTTGCTGCACCGCGCCATCAGCGAGCAGCTGGTATGCGTGTTCATCGATCACGGCTTGCTGCGTCAAGGGGAGGCCGAACAGGTGCTGGAGACCTTCCAGCGCACGATGGGCCTCAACATGATAGTGGTTGAGGCTGCGGAGGATTTCCTCGCGGCACTGGCTGGTGTGACCAACCCAGAGGCTAAGCGGCGCCTCATTGGAGAGCTATTCGTGCGCCTCTTTGAGCGCGAAGCTGAACGCATCGCCAAGCAGGTGGGGCCGATAGAGTATCTCGCTCAGGGCACCATCTACCCTGATGTGATCGAATCGGCCGCACCAGATCGTCCTGCCGCTCAGCGTATCAAAACGCATCACAACGTGGCTGGCCTACCTGCCGATATGCGCCTTAAGCTGGTGGAGCCACTGCGCTACCTCTTCAAGGACGAGGTGCGTCGGGTGGGTGAGGCGCTGGGCCTGCCACCCGAGATCGTGTGGCGGCAACCCTTCCCCGGCCCGGGCCTGGCTGTGCGTTGCCTCGGCGAGGTGACCCGCGAACGGTTGGAACGGCTGCGCGCCGCCGATGCCATCTTCCTTGAGGAGCTGCGCGCAGCTGGACTGCTGTTTACTGAGACAGCGCAGGCATTCGCTGTGTTGCTGCCAGTGCACAGCGTGGGGGTAATGGGCGATCACCGCACCTATGGTGAAACGGTAGCCCTGCGCGCCGTCCGCACCGAGGACTTCATGACCGCCGATTGGGCGCGCCTGCCTGCCGATCTGCTGGCACGGGTGAGCGCGCGTATCGTCAACGAGGTACCCGGGGTGACGCGGGTGGTTTACGACATCACCAGCAAACCGCCCGCCACCATTGAATGGGAATAGACTTTCAGGAATGGGCAAAAAAGACACAGGTCTTATGGCGATGGCCTGCTCTCCCACCGGGCTGCCCCGGCAGTACCCTCGGCGCTGGCGGGCTTAACGACCGGGTTCGGGATGGGACCGGGTGTGTCCCCGCCGCTCCAATCACCACAAGACCTGTGGATTAAGCTCAGTGCACAGTGTAGCGCAGAAGCCCATCTTGCGGAAAGGGCGTCGGGTCTCCGCAGGGGAGCAAGCGGTCGACCTTTAGTACGGGTTGGCTGGACACGTTACCGTGCCTGCACCTCCCGCCTATCCAACTGGTCGTCTCCCAGCGGTCTGCCGACGCCTTGCGCGTCATGGAGATGTCGTTTTGGGGTGGGTTTCCCACTTAGATGCTTTCAGCGGTTCTCCCTTCCGGACGTGGCTACCCAGCCGTGCACCGGGCGGCACAACTGGCACACCAGCGGTCCGTCCACTCCGGTCCTCTCGTACTGGGAGCAGCTCCCCTCACATCTCCCACACCCACAGCGGATAGAGACCGACCTGTCTCACGACGGTCTGAACCCAGCTCACGTACCGCTTTAATGGGCGAACAGCCCAACCCTTGGGACCCTATCCAGCCCCAGGATGCGATGAGCCGACATCGAGGTGCCGAGCCTGGTCGTCGATGTGAACTCTTGGACCAGACCAGCCTGTTATCCCCGGGGTAGCTTTTATCCGGTAAGCTGCGGCCTTTCCACTCAGCACCGCAGGATCACTAAGCCCGCCTTTCGGCCCTGCTCGGCCCGTCCGCCTCCCAGTCAAGCTCCCTTCTGCCTTTGCACTCAACGGCTGGTTGCCATTCAGCCTGAGGGAACCTTTGGGCGCCTCCGTTACCTTTTCGCAGGCGACCGCCCCAGTCAAACTGCCCACCTGCCACCGTCCCGCACCCCCGTGCGGTGAGGGTCAAACCTGCACCAGGCTGGTATTCCAAGGATGGCTCCACCCAGACTGGCGTCCAGGCTTCCCCGCCTCCCAGCTATCCTACACAGGCACAGCTTTCACCCTATGGCAAGCTGCAGTAAAGCTCCACGGGGTCTTTTTGTCCTGCTGCGGGTCCTGCGCATCTTGACGCAAACTTCAATTTCGCCGAGCCCCTCGTTGAGACAGTGCCCCACTCGTTACACCTTTCGTGCGGGTCGGAACTTACCCGACAAGGAATTTCGCTACCTTAGGACCGTTATAGTTACGGCCGCCGTTCACCGGGGCTTCAGTTCAGCGCTCGGGTCCCCCCTCACGCCTCCCCTTAACCTTCCGGCACCGGGCAGGTGTCAGCCCCTATACCTCACCTTACGGTTTGGCAGAGACCTGTGGTTTTGTTAAACAGTCGGTAGGGCCCTTTCGCTGCGGCCTGTCACCAGGCGCCGCTTCTCCCGAAGTTACGCGGCCAATTTGCCGAGTTCCTTAACGAGGGTTCTCTCGCTCGCCTTGGTGTCCTCCACCTGTCTACCTGTGTCGGTCTGCGGTACGGAAACCGCTGGTTCTTCGCTACGAGGCTTTTCTCGGCCCCCGCTCCGGCCACTTCTGGCTCGCGCCCGCCTTCCGGTGCTCCGCTCCAGGACCGGTTTTCCCTGGCCCTTTCCTCGCCTCGCACCCTTGGCACCTCCCTCCACCCGGAGGCTGGCCCTCACGGCGGCGTCCCCCCTTCGCTCCCCAGCGGCTACACAGGATTGTTCACCTGTCTCCCATCGCCTGCGCCTCGCGGCTACGGCTTAGGCCCGCTTAACCCGACGCGGAGCGACCTCCCGTCGGAAACCTCAGACTTCCGGCGCGTGCGGTTCTCACGCACGTTGCGCTACTCATGCCGGCATTCTCACTGGTCAGCGCTCCACGAGCGGTCCCCCGCTCGCTTCTCCGCCCTGACCACGCTCCCCTACCAGTGAGAAGGGGCCTCCCCCTTCTCCCCCCGCGGCTTCGGTGGCGAACTTCAGCCCCGTTCCATTGTCCGCGCAGCCGCATTCGACCAGTGAGCTGTTACGCACTCTTTAAAGGATGGCTGCTTCTAAGCCAACCTCCTGGCTGTCTCTACGCGACCACCACGTTGCCCACTTAGCTCGCCCTTCGGGACCTTAGCCGTCGGTCTGGGCTGTTCCCCTCTCGACGACGAAACTCATCTCCCGCCGTCCGACTGCCGCGCTACCCCCTCACGGCATTCGCAGTTTGGTTGGGTTGGGTAACCGATGAGGCCCCCAAGTCCATCCAGTGCTCTACCTCCGTGAGGCACCACGCGACGCTAGCCCTAAAGCTATTTCGGGGAGAACAAGCTATCTCCCGGTTCGTTTGGCATTTCACCCCTACCCACAGCTCATCCGATGCTTTTGCAACAGCAACCGGTGCGGGCCTCCAACCGCGATTAAGCGGCCTTCACCCTGGCCATGGGTAGCTCACCAGGTTTCGTGTCTCATCGGTGCCACTGCGCGCCCTCTTCAGACTCGCTTTCGCTACGGCTCCGGCTGTCCCTGCCTTAACCTCGCCACACCGATGAACTCGCCGGCTCATTTTCCAAGAGGCACGCGGTCACGGCAGGCCACCTCTCGGCAGCCCCCGCTCCCACCGTCCGTCGGCGAACGGTTTCAGGTTCTCTTTCACTCCCCTCACCGGGGTTCTTTTCACCTTTCCCTCACGGTACTGCTGCGCTATCGGTCGTCAAGAGTATTTAGCCTTGGAGGGTGGTCCCCCCTGCTTCCCACAGGATTAGCGTGCCCCGTGGTACTCAGGCCCTCCGGCCAGCCTGCGCGCCGCTTTCGCCTACGGGACTCTCACCCTCTCCGGTCGGCCTTCCCAGACCGTTCGGCTAGCCGCACCCAGACCTCCCGCCGGCGCCTCCAACCCCGCACCCCTTAGGGTGCGGTTTGGGCTCCTCCGCTTTCGCTCGCCACTACTCGCGGAATGCTCTCTTTTCCTCCGGGTACTGAGATGTTTCAGTTCCCCGGGTTCCCCCCGACCGGTACCCCCGGCCGGTGACGGGCTCCTCGCCCGCCGGGTTCCCCCATTCGGACATCGCCGGATCCCCGCCCGCACACGGCTCCCCGACGCTTTTCGCAGTGTGCCACGTCCTTCTTCGGCTCTTGACGCCCAGGCATCCCCCGTTCGCCTTCCTGCACTTGGCTCTCCCTGCGGAGACCCCACGCCCTTTCCGCGCCTCCTGCGCTTCCCACGCTACAGTATGCACTTGTTAATCTCCATGGGCCTGACTCGACTCGAACGAGTGACCTTCCCCTTATCAGAGGGATGCTCTAACCAGCTGAGCTACAGGCCCTTAACCCCCCCAGAGGAGACAGGTCCGCCCCGCGCTTCCCCCCCTTTCTCCCTAGAAAGGAGGTGATCCAGCCGCAGCTTCCGCTACGGCTACCTTGTTACGACTTCGTCCCAGTCACCAGCCCCACCTTCGGCGGCTCCCTCCTTCCGGTTGGGTCACCGACTTCAGGTGTTGCCAGCTCCCATGACGTGACGGGCGGTGTGTACAAGGCCCGGGAACGTATTCACCGCCGTGTGGCTGACCGGCGGTTACTAGCAACTCCGGCTTCATGCAGGCGGGTTGCAGCCTGCAATCCGAACTACGACCGGCTTTGCTGGGATTCGCTCCGCCTCGCGGCCTCGCCCCCCATTGTGCCGGCCATTGTAGCGTGTGTGTCGCCCTGGACATCCAGGCCATGCTGACTTGACGTCATCCCCACCTTCCTCCGACTTGTTGCCGGCAGTCCCGCCAGACACCTGTAACTGGCGGCAGGGGTTGCGCTCGTTACAGGACTTAACCTAACACCTCACGGCACGAGCTGACGACAGCCATGCAGCACCTGTGGCGGCTCCCCTAAGGGTCGGTCCGCTTTCGCTTCCCTACCACCGCCATGTCAAGCCCAGGTAAGGTTCTTCGCGTTGCCTCGAATTAAACCACACGCTCCGCTGCTTGTGCGGGCCCCCGTCAATTCCTTTGAGTTTTAGCCTTGCGGCCGTACTCCCCAGGCGGTCGACTTCCGCGTTTGCTGCGGCGCAGAGGCCCTCGCCCCCACACCCAGTCGACAACGTTTACGGCCAGGACTACCGGGGTTTCTAATCCCGTTCGCTCCCCTGGCTCTCGCGGCTCAGCGTCAGGGCCAGCCCAGGGCGCCGCCTTCGCCTCTGGTGTTCCTCCGGATCTCTACGCATTTCACCACTCCACCCGGAATTCCACGCCCCTCTACTGCCCTCTAGAGAAGCAGTCTCCAGCGTCCTCCCCCAGTTGAGCCAGGGGCTTTCACGCCAGACTTGCCCCTCCGCCTACCCGCGCTTTACGCCCAGTAACTCCGGATAACGCTCGAGTCCTACGTTTTACCGCGGCTGCTGGCACGTAGTTAGCCGACTCTTCTTCCGGGCTTACCGTCCTCCCTCTTCAGCCCGAAAAGCCCTTTACGACCCGAAGGCCTTCTTCAGGCACGCGGCGTTGCTGCATCAGGCTTGCGCCCATTGTGCAATATTCCCTACTGCTGCCTCCCGTAGGAGTCGGGACCGTGTCTCAGTTCCCGTGTGGGGGGTCACCCTCTCAGGCCCCCTACCCGTCTTCGCCTTGGTGGGCCTTTACCCCACCAACAAGCTGATGGGCCGCAGGCCCCTCCTGGGGCGCCTCAGCTTTTCCTCAGCAGGCCCCTAACCCCGCTGAGCTTATGGGGTATTAGCCGCCGTTTCCAGCGGTTGTCCCCCTCCCCAGGGCAGGTCACCTACGTGTTACTCACCCGTCCGCCGCTCTCCTCCCCACGCTTTCCAGCACGGGGATTCGCGCTCGACTTGCATGTATTAGGCACGCCGCCAGCGTTCATCCTGAGCCAGGATCAAACTCTCCGTCAGAACCCTCAGCCCTTCTCCAGGGCTGCCCTTTCCTCTCTCTCAGGGTTCCGCACAGGGCTCCCTTGACCTGTCTCCTCTGCGGTTGTTAAGCTGCCCCGCACAACACAAACCGCCAACCCCCTCAAGGCTGGCGGCCAGTGGACACCCTCCCCGCTTTCGCCTCCCTTACCTCTTGCACCACGCGGCTCCTGTGTCCACTGCCCTCCTCTACCCAAGGGCTATCCCCCCTTGAGCGCATTAACAGTATAGCATACCTCCCCCTACCACGCAAGACCTCGGATTGGTTCAACACATTGAGACATTTTGTTGGGGGAAAAGCATCCCAAAATGAGTACATGCGGTATCAAGAGCTTGCTCCCACTCCCTTTACTTTCCCTGCGGTTCCCTCGCATATATCTGACCATCCATTCAGCCCAACGCGCGGCACAGGCAGTGACTTTTGTCCGCCGGATTGGGGCCGATTGTTTCTCAACATGCAGGCAAAGGGCATGTAAACTTCCTTGTGTAGCGAGACGCCGCACGCAGGGAGAGAGGAATAAAATGATAGAGGCCGATCGCGTTGTCCGCACCACCTGCCCCTACTGCGGGGTGGGCTGCCAAATTGATCTGCACTTCAAAGGGCGCATAGCATACCGCGTCCGCGCCCCCTTTGATGCCCCCCCTAACTACGGAAAGCTGTGCGTCAAGGGTCGCTTTGGGCATGAATTCTTATGGCACCCCGACCGCCTGACCACGCCGCTCATCCGCCGCAACGGACGGCTTGATCCTGCCTCTTGGGACGAGGCATTGGGCCTCATTGCGGCGCGGTTGGGTGCAATCAAGGCCGAAAGCGGCCCAGATGCCATCGCTTTCCTGTGCAGTGCCAAGTGCACCAACGAAGAAAACTACCTGATGCAGAAGTTCGCCCGGCAGGTGATCGGCACGCACAATGTGGATCATTGCGCCCGGCTTTGACACAGCTCCACGGTGACAGGCCTCGGGCAGGCCTTTGGCAGCGGCGCGATGACCAACTCCATCGCCGATATTGTTGAGGCGAAGGCCATTCTGGCCATCGGTACCAATACCACCGAGCAACATCCTGTCATTGGCCTGCAGATCAAGCAGGCCGTGCGACGGCATGGAGCGCAGCTTGTCGTGGCTGACCCGCGCCGGATTGAGCTGGCTGATTTTGCCGTCTTGCACCTCAAGCACGAGGCTGGTACGGACATTGCCCTGCTCAACGGGCTGGCCCACGTCATCCTGCAGGAGAACCTGCACGATGCGAACTTCATCGCCCAGCGCACCGAGAACTTTGAGGCGTGGCGGGCTGTTGTGGAGCAGTATCCGCCCGAGCGTGTCAGCCAGATCACCGGTGTATCGGCGGAGGACATCATCCGCGCTGCCCGCATCTACGGCAGCAACCGTCCAGCGGCGATCTTCTATGCGATGGGCATCACCCAACACACCACCGGGCACCAGAATGTGCTGGCGATTGCCAACTTGGCCATGCTGACGGGCAATGTAGGCGTGCGCGGCGGGGGCGTCAACCCTCTGCGCGGCCAGAATAACGTCCAAGGGGCTTGCGATATGGGCGGCCTGCCCAACGTTTATCCGGGCTATCAGCGCGTTACCGATGAAGCCGTGCGCGAGAAGATGGCCACCTATTACGGTGTGGAACAACCTCCGCCTACGCCCGGCCTCACTGTGACGGAGATGTTCCAGGCCGCGCACGACGGCAAGGTGCGGGCGCTCTATATTATGGGCGAGAATCCGGCCATGAGTGACCCTGACACGCTGCACGTCATGGAGTGTTTGGAACGGGCCGAGTTTATTGTCTGCCAGGACATTTTCCTCAATGAGACCAGTGCTTACGCCGATGTGATCTTGCCCGCAGCAGCCTTCGCCGAGAAGGATGGCACCTTCACCAATACCGAACGCCGCGTGCAACGCGTGCGCAAAGCCTTTGATCCACCTGGCGAGGCGCGCGCCGATTGGGAGATCATCAGCGATCTGGCGCAGCGCATGGGCGGGCGCGGCTGGGATTATCCTGATCCGGCGGCTATCATGGACGAGGTCGCTGAGGTAGCGCCCATCTACGGTGGCATTCATTTTGACCGCCTGGAGGGGGAAGGTCTTCAATGGCCCTGCCCCACCCGTGACCATCCGGGCACGCCCATTCTGCATGTAGAGAAGTTCTCACGCGGGCGGGGGCTGTTCACGCCGGTACACCATCAACCTGCTGCTGAGCTGCCGGATGAAGAATATCCCTTTATGCTGACCACTGGGCGCATCCTGCAGCACTATCACACTGGCACCATGACGCGCCGCGTAGGCGGTTTGGAGTTCCTGGCACCAGAGGAACGTGTAGAGATGCACCCGGCGGACGCTGCCCGTTTGGGTATCCGCAACGGCGATTGGATCCGTGTCTCCTCGCGGCGCGGCGCGGTGACGGCGCGGGTAAAGGTCACGCCGCGCCCCCGTGAGGGCCTGGTCTTCATGACCTTCCACTTCGCAGAGGCGTTGGGCAACGTGCTGACTAACAATGTGTTGGATCCGGTGTCCAAAATACCAGAGTACAAAGTCTGCGCTGTGAAGGTTGAGCGTGTGGAGGTTCCTCAGGGGGCGTTGGGCGCTGCCGTTTGATAGGCCATTGGGAAATGCGTAAAGGGTGGGAGATGGCCTCACCCTTTCTTTTTTGCGCCCCCGCTGGTGTCAACTCATCCGCCGCTGGCCGGTGAGGCGAGCCAGCATCCGCACCTCTTCGCTGCCTGAGAGCCATGCCAACGCCGTGAAAACCACACCTCCAATGGCAATCCCCACCACTGGGCCGGTGTACTGGCCCCATTCCTGTATGAGGGGCAGCAATGCCCACAGCACCAACCCCATGCCGGCGCTGGCTACCGCCGCTCTCAGCAAGCTGCCGACGGCGCGGCGGCCCTCCAGGCCTCCTACCCGCTGGCGGATGAGCCAGAGCAGCGCCAGTCCTTCCAAAGTGGTGGCCAGTGTGTTGGCCAGTGCTAGCCCAGCGAACGGCCCGCGCGTAAGGTTGGCTGGGTCGCCGATCCAGCGGATCAGCGTGAGGCTAAGCAGCACGTTGAGAACCATAGCACCAGTGCCCACCAGTACTGGCGTGCGTGTGTCATGCAGGGCGTAAAAGGCGCGCGTCACGATCTCCACCAGTGCGTGCGCCACCAATCCCAGCCCATAGAACAACAGCGCCCATGCTGTCGCCGCGCTGTCTTCGGGTGTGAAGGCGCCCCGCTCAAAGAGCAGGCGCACAATAGGCAAGCGCAACACGATCAGGCCCACACTGGCCGGGATTGCCAGAAAGAGCACGCTGCGCAGCACCTCGCTCAGTGCCGAGCGCAAGCGATCCCGCTCCCCTCGCGCCGCATGGATGGAAAAGGTAGGAAAGACGGCATTTGCCACCGACTGAGCAATGATGCCCTGCGGCAGCAGCATTACCACCCAAGCACGGGTCAGGGCGGCCACGCTGCCTTCCACCATACCCGACGCCAGCGCAATGTTGACCCAGAAATTGACCTGCACCACCGCCAGCCCCAGCACACGTGGCCCCATTAGCCGTGCCACCTCGCGCACGCCAGCGTGGTAAACATCAAACACGGGGCGATAGGGCATGTGGAGCGCCATCAGCCCCGGCACCTGCACCAGCAGGTGCATTAGCGCGCCAATGACCACACCCCAAGCCAGCCCGTAGATGCCCATCAGTGGGCTGAGGAAGAGCGCGCCGCAGATGATGCCAAGGTTGTAGAGCGCTGGCGCAATGGCCGGCAGCAAGAAGCGCTGATGGGCGTTGAGGATGCCCATCAGCAGGCCGCTGATGCTGAAGATGATGGGAGAGAGCATCATGATGCGCATGAGGTCAGCGGCCAGCGCCTGTTTTTGCGGCTCAAACTGTGGGGCAAGCACCCCCGCCACGATGGGGCGGGCAAAAATTGCTGCCAGCCCGGCCAATGCAGCCATGATCAGCGTCATCAAGGTGATGACTGCATTGGCCAGATGCCAGGCTTCCCCGCGCTCCCCTCGCTCCAGATAGGAAGTGAAGGTGGGGATGAAAGCCGAGCCAAGTGCCCCCCCAGCCACCACGAAGAAGAGGGTCTCCGGAGGGCGAGCAGCAGCGACATAAGCCTCAAACGCAAAGCCACCGCCGAAAATGGCCGCCAGGATGGCATCCCTTAGCAGCCCCAGCAGGCGGCTCAACACGAAGCCCAGCACCAGCACGCTGGCAGCTCGTGCGATCTGCCTGCCGGTGAGCGCATGGCTGGGCGCGGGGGCAATGGTGGGAGAAACATCGGATGGATCGGTCATGCTGGGAAGTATAGCCGCCGCATGGTGGGCAGCAAGTTGCCGATAGGCGCAATGCGAATGGTGCCCTCTATATTCCCCAGTTTGTTAATAAGTTGTGTCACCGCACCTTGATCGGCGCAGCTTTGTGATATAATTAGGTAAGAAGGTCGTATGTATCGGATATACTCGGGGAGCGTTATGGGTACTCAACCGCTGCTGGATGAACTGGAGCATCGCTCTGAGGAGGCCAAGCAGCTCAGCTTTGACCAGCTCTTCACGCCGGAAGCTGCCGACGAGCAACCCACTGTGCCCCCCCAGCGCCCTGTGTATCGTCCATTAGGGCCTGTGACGGGACGCCATCAGGATGTGTGTCTGTACGTGACGGTGCTGCTCAAGAGCTTCGTGGAGCTGACCGACGCCGGGCTGGTGCGCGATGCACCCTTTGAGGTGCGACTCAACCGCTGGCAGATCTACCAACCCGACATCGTCTTTATCTCCAACGCCAACTTTGACCGCCTGCAGGAAACCTATATTGAAGGCCCGCCGAACATCATCGTTGAGGTGGTCTCGCCGGAGAGCACAGCCCTTGACCGAGGCGAGAAATTCGCAGCCTACGAAGAGGCAGGCGTGCAAGAGTACTGGCTGATTGACCCGACCCGCCAGCTGGTTAACTTCTACCATCTGGGGCCGGATGGCTTCTACGACGAAATACGGCCTGACATCGCCGGACGGCTGCGCTCACGGGTGTTGCGCCGCTTTGTGCTGGATGTAGATAGGCTGTGGCAGCGTGTCCTGCCCACCACTGCTGAAGCGGTGGCGATGGCTCAGGAGATGTTGGCACGCAGCGATGCCTCCCGCGTTTAAGGGGCTGAAGTCCCCTCCACGCGGATGATCCCCGCTTGCCCCTCTGCTCCTTCCACCTTGATGGGCCGCTTGATAAAGCGCTGCACGATGGCGATGTTGGTAAGTACATGCTGGGTGATGGCCACTGTGCTCAGCACGGACGGCCCTTCGGCCAACGCCAGCGCTGGGATGAGCTGATCGGGCAGGTGCTCATCCAGCGCGGCTTGCTGCTGGTGGAAGGCAATAAGGGGGCGGATGGCCTCCTCGGCCACTGCATCAGAGGGTTTGCCCCGCTCGCCGAGGGCGCTGAATCCCGCGATGCTGTGTTCATAACGTACCGCGACAAAGAGGCCTGCTCCAGTGGATGGCCCCCCTGTGCGCAGCGGCTGGATGTTGGTGGGCAACCCGGCCTCACGCAACAGGTTGTTGGCTCGCGCTGCCATGCGCTGGGGGATATGCGAGGGCAAATTGCTGGCTGCTGCCACCCCTTTGAGTTCAACCAGCGCGCCGCGTTGGGTCAGGTCAATGCCTTGCAGGCGCGCGCCTCCCTCAATGGTGACCTCCACCTGGCCTCCGCCGATGGGATACCATCCCCACGTGATGAGCCGCATGGAGGCTCGCAGGCCCAGCCGTGTCAGCGTAGGCAGCAGCACCCACTCCACATAATGCACAGGCGGACTCCAGGCCACGTGTGTTCCACCACGCAGCAGCAGGTAGGAAGGGCCATCCGCCAGCGCCAGCGGCAACAGGACCGTTTGGAGCAGCAGGGTCACCGCCCCGGCGCTGCTTTGTTCCGCCATCCTGCTGATGTCAAACTCGTAGTCCCCCGCTTGGGGTGATGTAGCAGGTCGGAAGATGAGCCTTGTAGAGCGGATATGGGCCCCCTCTACTTCGGCGTTGCAGATGCGCGCCGCCGCGAGCACTCCCGCTAGATGCTGGGGAGCGAGCCCGGGGTTGCGCCGCCGGGCGCGGATGTTAACGATCTCAACCGCTTGACCTGTCAAGGCGGCGAGGGCTAACGCTGTGCGTAGCACCTGCCCGCCACCCTCTCCTTGAGAACCGTCTATGCGTATCATGGCAGAACGGTCACTGGACGCAGAAAGAGGCGGTCGGCTTTGATGATGCCGTTTTCCAAAACGGGTAACCGTTGCCCGTTGCTGGGGAAGTACAGGCCCACCGAAAGCGTGTAAGGCCCCGCTGCTGCCCCCTGCGGTGTTTGGATAAGGCTGTACTGGATGAAGATGTCTCGCGGGTGCAGGGAGGTGATCTGCACCCCTAGCTCGTCATCCTGAGCGAGGACGACGACTGGGCTGCCCAGCATGTGGGCGAAGAGCGTCAGCTCGGATGGGGGAGGGCCGTCAAGGCGCCAATAGGTGGTCAGCTCCACCCAATCGCCGGCGTGGACGGTGTCGTCCCGGATCTCGTAGCCCAAAAAGGTGACGTTATAGCCAAAGGGGGCAGGCAATGTGACCAATTCGGGGTCGTTAGCTTCGGGTGGCCAGGCCACCAGGGCGGTAGTAGTGAAAGCTCCCGCATAGTCAGCCAACTCGCGGCTTACGTCCAAACGCATCACCACATCAGGGCGGATGCCGGGCACGCGCTCATCGTGCGCATAGCGCATCCACATCAGCAGCGGGCCAGGCAGGTGGTCGTAATAGTGCCCACGCGGGAAGATAAGGCGCTGTGAGATGCCACCGTCAGCGAGCACGAGGGACTGGGTGCAGTCAAAGTAGCGGATGGGCAGGTCTCGGCGATGCATCAAGTAGTCCAGCAACTCGGCGTTCGTTAGGGCGAAGGGATCGCTGCTGCGATCCACAGGCGTTGAGCAGATAGATACCGGTGTGGGGTCTGGGCTGGTATCCAGATAATGGGCGATGAGGCCCAGGTCAGCCTGATAGTTCAGCCGTACATCCCCCAATGTGGGCCACACAAGGAAATAGTCGCGGAAAGACCAGACAGCATTGCCTGCTATGAGCACACCTACGATGGCGCTGATGACCGAGGTAGCGTAGAACGCAGTGCGTTTCTTAAGACGTTCACGCATCAGCTGGAAGATAGCGCGCAGGCTGATGGCAGGAAAGACAAACACGATGGGCAGGATGACCGCCATATACTCAAAATCTGGCTGTTGGGGCAGGAAGGCGGTAGGCAACAGGCCAATGAGCAACCAGAGGATCGCCAGCCCATAAGGAGGCTGACGCCAACGCGCTAACGCTACCCCAATGCCCATCACCATCAGCACGGCCATGAACGGCCCCAGCACAGGGCGGCCTGGCAGGTTGTGCCAGGGGAGCATATCGCCGCGCAGGGCCAGCGCCGCCAACGAGGTAGCCAATCGTTCCGGTATCTCGGCTAGCAGGCGTGGTTGAGTCGCGAGGGGTACCGGTTCGCGCACGCCAGGATGCCGCCCTAAAAAGGCGATCAGGGGCAGGCAGATCACGGCCATCAGCACCAGGGCGTAAATGACGTTGCCCCTGTGCCGTTGTACTTCGCGGCGATCCACCACGCCACGGTAAAGGACAAAGGCTACTGCCAGTGCGATCAGTGTCCAGGCGGTCACATGGACATACTGGGCAATGCCCAGCGCTAGTCCGCCCGCGGTGAACCACAAACCCGCTTGGGGAGCCTCGCGGGCTTGATAGGCACGGGTGAGGGTGTAGAGGACTGTCGCTGTGGCAAAGGGCATCAGCGCAACGTGCTGGATGGTGCGGCCCATCCACACCGACCAGAAGGAGACGGCCATGAGGCCGGTGGCCATCAACGCCACACGCACCCCAAACAGCTGCCGCATCAGCCGCAGGGTAACGGCCAGCGCCAACAGTGCCAGCCAGACGGAGGGCAAGCGCCAGAGGATCAGTCCATGCCCCAGCAGGGCCGAGGAAAGTGCCAGCAAGGCGTAGTACAAGCCCTCCCGTGCCGGTTGTACCTCGTCGTAGATCACCGCCACATCGCCCCTTTGCATACGCTCGGCGAGCTGAGCGTTGACGATCTCCTCAGCATGCATGCCGGGGGGGATAGACCCCAGTTGCCACAGGCGGAAGAAGGCTGCCAGCAACAGCAGACCTACCGCCAAAGGCAGATACCAACGCCTAGAGGTATGAGCATATGATATGGTGGAAAGGGAGCGCATCGTAGCCTCTACAGGGCCGTCATGATGGCGGTCAGTACCAGAACCAGCACACCCAGCGCAAGGTTCAGCGCCACGAGGCGACGCATGCGGCGGTGTAGTTTCCTCTGGAGCGCCTCCGCCTCAGGAGCACCGCGCTGCGTCAAAAGTGCAGCGCGCTGAAGGGCTGGGTAAATCGCCCACTGCATCACCACGCTGATGACGATCATCCCCCCTACGGTGAGGTGCTTCAGCAGCAGGCTCAGCGACCAGAGGTTGACGATCTGCAAAAGGCCGCCGTAATAGGGACTGCCGCCCATTTGGATCAATCCTGTCGCCACCAGCACCACAAGGCTGGCGTTTGCCAGCGGGCGCAGACGGCGCTCCAGTGCCTCAAAAAGCGAACCTCCTACCGATGCACCGTCCTCTGCCGAGCGGCTGAAAACTGGCCAGGCAACCAGCGTAAGGGTTGCCAAGCCGCCCAACCATATCACAGTAGCCAGCAGGTGGAGTGCATAGTTCAGAGCCAGAATCCAGGCAGGCATAGCGTTGGATTATAAGGCCTTTGGGCGATGGTGGAAAGGGATTTGCGGGTGCGTCCTCCCTCAAGAGACCAGCGAGCGGTAGTTCTCAATCACCTGTTGATGATAAGCCTCCCATGTGTACTGCTGGACATACTCACGGGCGGAGCGTCCCATGGCGCGGCGCAGCGCTTCGTCGCGGTACAACAACAGCAGGCGATCGGCCAGCGCCTCGGCATCGCGGATGGGGACCACAAAGCCATCCTCTCCGTCGCGGATAGCTGCGCCAACGTTCTGGGTGATGATCACGGGCAGGGCACAGGCAGCAGCTTCATAGACCACCATGCCGAAGCCATCCTGCAGAGAAGGAAGGACAAAAACCGAGGCCTGCTGGTAGATGGCAGGCAACTGCTCCTGCGGCACAAAGGGGATGTGGCGGTAGAGGCCCTCATACTGAGGGAGGAAGACGCGGCTGTCAGGGAAGCGTCCTCCCACCAGCACCAGCTCGGCGTCAGGCAGGTTCAGCTGTCGGAAGGCTTCTAACAGGTATTGCACGCCTTTCTGAAGGCTGATCGCTCCCACAAAGAGCACGCGAAAGATGCGGTCGGCTTTGGCCTCCGGCGCTGGAATAAAGCGCTGCGGGTCAAAGCCGAAGTGTACACGACGCAGTTTGCTCTCCGGCACCCCCTGTGCGACCATCGTGCGCCAGACAAACTCAGAAGGTACTGCAATGGCATCGGCTTCCTCGTACTCCCGTATATGCTTGCGGAACAGCAGCCGATAGGTTTTTGAGAAACGCAGGCCGTAGCGGGCATATTCCTCGCTGAGGATTTGGTAATGCACAACAGGGTGCGCGGATGAGCGTTCCACAAGAGCCTTCAGGCCCAGCTGCTTGGCACGGCGCATGGAGAATAACCCGAAGTGATTGAAGACGTTGAGGATGGTGCCGCCGTCAATATGGCGCCGCGCCAGCAGGTCAAACAGGTTATCGCGCACAAGGTAAGAGAGTGCCATACTCCCTGCACTGGGCAGACGTTGGACGCCCATGCCCAGCAGCTCTGGCAGCACAATCTGGCGCACGTAACGACGGGGGATGTCTGCCTCACGACGATCAAAGATGGTGGTAATGAAGCGCCGCAGACAACCAGCGCGCAGTGCCGCCCGCACAATCTCGTAGGCATGGAATTTGCCGCCCGAAGAGATAATCACATCCAGAGGTTGCATCGGTCTTCCCGAAGGACATTGCCTGTAGGTTCAGGATGGCTTATTATAGCGCCCCATCGCTTGCTTAGATAGAACGTGTGTACTATCCTTAAAGAGTGCTGCGTGCGGAATGGGGAGCGGAGGCGCAACATGACTCTGGAGTTCCACAAGCTAACCCAGCAGGTTGAGCGCATGGGCGAAGTGTTGGCCAACACTGAGAGGGAGATCAACGATAAGGCTGCACTGGCCTTAAAAATCCTTGCTGCCTATGCAGATGCGGCTTACCTGCCCCACATCCACCAGCGCGTTCAGGATGCGGTGGACAAGGATGCAGGTTATCGTGGGGCGCGCCCCTTGGATGAGCCGATCATGGATGCCTATCCCCCTGCGCCCCTGCCGGAATCGGCAACCATCGTTGCCACTGATGGCTCGCAGATTCCCCCCGATACGCACGGTGTGGCTCTCTACTACCTGATCAATATCGGCACCATTGTGATCCATCACGGCAGCGGTGAAGCACCGGAGGTCATCAGCGAACCAGCTCTCTTCTACGAGCGCAAGGACATGCAAGGCGAGGAGCACGGCCCCATCTCGGCGGGAATCGTCGCGGCGCGCCGCACCGTGCTGGAGATGGCTGCGCTGGCTGAGCACACATGGCGGCAGCGTGGCCAAGCGCGTCCGCTCCTGGCCCTGTTGGATAACCCGCTGTTGTTGATCGGGTTGGGCAGCGAAGTTCCTGACCGCGAGGGTGCGCGCGACCTCTACTTTGATGCCATGACACGCCTGCTGGACATTCGGGCCGGGTTGGCCGGTTATACTGACCGCCCACGTAGTGCCTTCGTGGTGGGCCTGCTGCACCTGCTGGATATGGAGGCGGAGAGCGTCTCCCGCGCGGCGCTGGCCAACAATGGACGTCTGGAGGGCCTGCTGGATGCTCAGGTCTTCCGCTCCCTGCTGGGGCCTGCCGAGCGTTCGGCTCTCTTTGTGCAGATGTCACCGCTGAACAAAGAGTTCAAGAACAAGGGAGGCGACACGCACGAGATCGCCTTCTTCTATCTCAACGTGGCGGCTCCAGACGATCCTCCCCGCCTTGCCCGCGTGGAGGTCCCCATGTGGGTGGCGCAGGACAAGCCGTTGGTAGCTGAGATGCAGGCGCTGATCTACCATCAATGTGAGCAGCTAACAGCGCGCTATCCCTACGCACTTACCCGTGCCCATGAGCTGGCGGTGGTCAAACATGAGGAATCGCGCCAGCTGGAGATGATGATCCGCGTCACCCTCACACGCTACGGCTTGGAAGCTGAGGAGAGCCAGAAGCAGGTCAGCAAGGATGCCGTCAGCGGCCGCCGCACGCGCTTTGAGGTGCACTGATGGCGCAGTGAGTTGAGGAGGTGGGATGACGAACAAGTGGGATGAACCAATCGGCCATGTGCTGCGTGCCAGCACGGCCGGATTCTCGGCAGGGGCGCGGGTCACGGAGGTAGAAGGTCCTGCCTTTGGCATGGTGGTACGCGCTCAGCCACGCACCGACTCGCGCGAGGTGGTCTATGGCCTGCTCTACGATATCCACATAGACGATGATCCACTGGTGCGCCAGTTGGTTCTGGCAGGTGCCGTGAGCGAGGAGACCATCCGCGATCAGCACCATCACCGCATTGTGCCACTGGAGATGAGCGTACTGGCTATCGGCTACCGCGCTTATGATGGCATCATCCGCCATGCTCTGCCTCCGCGCCCTCCGCTGAGCCTTGATCCCGTGTACCTCTGCACGCCGGAGGAGGTGCGTGAGATCACCAGCCGTTTTGACTACTTCCGCGTGGTGCTGGGGGCTTCTCAAGTGCCAAGCGAACAGCTGCTGGCGGCTAACCTGCTCATTGCCGCTCAGATGCTACCGGAGCAGGAGCAGTATCGTTTTCTGGTGGAAGCCGGACGCGAGGCGGCTCGCCTGTTGAGCGGCGATTTGGCGCGGCTGGATTATCTGCTGAAGCTGATCTACCCATCACAGAGTCAGGGGTGATGTGACATGGTGAGGCGAGCGATAGACGAATTGGATGCTTACTTTGGCGTGCGGGCCCCCCGCTTAGGGGTGGTGACCGGCGGCTCGCTGAGCCGAGGGCTTGACATCAAACTGGACCCCCAAACGGATATTGAGGAGCTGGCAGTGGGGCGCTATGTAGTGGTGCGCGGTCGCCGCCACCGTTTCCTGTGTATGGTCACCGACATCGGCCTGAGCAGTACCAACAGCCAGATCGCCCTTACTCCGCCGGACATCCGCGCCAATCCCTACTTGGAGGATGTGTATCGCGGCACAACGGCCTTTGGTACGGTGCATGTTGCGCCTATGTTGGTCATTAAGGAAGACGGCAAGATCGGGCCGGTGCGCACCATTCCGGCGCACTTTCAGGACGTGCTGACCGCCACCGAGCAGGACATCAACGCTGTGTTCGGCACCGAGGATGAGACCCACTTCAACATCGGCTCGCCATTGGAACTGCCCGATACCCAGGTTAACATTGACCTTAAGCGGCTTACGGAGCGCTCCATCGGCGTTTTCGGCAAGAGCGGCACCGGCAAGAGCTACCTCACGCGCATCTTGCTGGCCGGTACCATCGCCCACAATGCGACCGTCAATCTGGTCTTTGACATGCACAATGATTACGGCTGGGAGGTGCTCAACGAGGATGGCTTCCGCGATAAGGGGCTAAAACAGCTCTTTGGCCAGCGTGTGGCCATCTTCACGTTGGATGAAGAATCTTCGCGCCGACGCAAAGCTCCTTACGATTTTGTCGTGCGTTTGGCCTACAGCGAGATTGAGCCGGATGACCTGCGTGCCCTGCGGCTGACAATGGACCTCTCGGATACCATGCTGGATGCTGCCTACACCCTGCACAAGGCTTGGGGTGGGGATTGGATCAGCCAGCTGCTGCGCGAGGATTTGGACATTGAGCAGATCATCAGCGAGCACCCGACCATCAACGTCACCTCGCTAGTGGCGCTCGTCCGCCGCCTCAAGCGCTTTGAGCGCTTTGAGTTCCTCACCCCTTATGCGGTGGCTGACTCGGTGCAGGCGATCCTGAAGTACCTGGAGAGCGGCATCAGCGTCGTTCTGGAGTTTGGGCGCTATGGTAGCGCACTGGAAGCTTATGTGCTGGTTGCCAACTACCTGACACGCCGCATCCGCCAGCGCTATGTGGAGCGTGTGGAGGCCTCACTGGGCGATGAGAGCAAGCAGCCCCCGCAGCTCATGATCACCATTGAGGAGGCGCACAAGTTTCTGGATCCCCAGATCGCCCGCCAGACCATTTTCGGCACCATTGCCCGCGAGCTGCGTAAGTATAAGGTGACGCTGCTGGTGGTGGATCAACGCCCCAGCGCCATTGATGAGGAGGTGATGTCGCAGATCGGTACACGGGTCACGGCCTTGCTGGACAACGAGCGCGATATTTCCGCCGTGCTGATGGGCGTCAGCGGGGCACAGGGTTTGCGCGAGGTGCTGGCCCGCTTGGAGACGCGCCAGCAGGCCATCGTGCTGGGCCATGCTGTCCCTATGCCAGTGGTGATCCAGACGCGACCCTACGATGAAGCCTTCTACGCGGCAATGGGTGCCCCCCTCAAGGGCCGCAAACTGCGCGAAGAGGCTCGCAGAGGGAGCAAGGCGCTCTATGGCGACGGCGATTTTGAAGGTTACGACTAGTAGCACCGTCCAAAGCAACAAGCCCCTCTCCCACACAGGATGAGGGGCCTGTCAGCGTGGGAGGTTGCTTATTCTGTAGCTTGTGAAGAGGCCGCTTGGGCGGCGCGACGGGCGCGTCCTATCCGTACACGCCACGCGATGAAGCGCACGACGCCATAGATCACCAGCGCGACCAGCAGCAACCACGGCAGCACCGCAATGGAGAAGTAGATCAGGAAGTCGCCGAAGTTGCGGGCGCCATTGACCAGCGCCTCAAAAGCACGGCGCACCGTTTCTGCCGGACGCCAGCGCGTATCTACTGGCTGGCTGAGGATGTAGGGCTGCAGGTCTATACTGATCTGGCTTAGGCGGGCAGTCTCGGCAAGGTAGCGCATGCGTCCCTTGAGGGCCTCAATCTCGGCCTCGCGCTGGGTGAGCTGCTGCTCAGCCATCAACAGGTCTTCTGTCGTCTGAGCGCCCCGCATGAGCTCCAAGAGGCGGTCACGGGCTGCCTCCAGGCTCTGCACACGGGCTTCCAGATCAACGTACTCCTCGGTCACATCCTGTGCCGATGCGCTGACTGTTGGTGAGGTGCCCTGTACAGCCATGGCCTTCAGCCGATCCATCACTTCATCAAAGCGCTCGGCAGGGACGCGGATGCTCATGCTGATATAAGGTGACCCGTCGGGTGCTCCACCATACTCATTGCTGGAGACAATAAAAGCACCCTGATCGGCCATGGAGTTGACCATCTGCTCTATCTCAGCTTGGGCAGCACGGGTATCTTCCACCACCATGGAGATGCTGCCGGTGCGGACGATGAGGCGCTCTGTCTGCTGGCCCATGCTCACACTGGCCACCTCTTCGTTGTAAACCCCTCCTACCGCCTCAGGAGCCATGGGGGCCATGGTTGGATATGGCGGAACGGCGCGGGTCTCAGCCTCAACATCGTAGCTATATTCAGGTGCCCGTGCGCCGAATCCGCCGATCGCCTGGCAAGATGCGAGCAGGACGGCCACTGAACACACAATCGCGCTTGCCAGCACCACTCTGCCAATCAGAAGGCTATTCCTCAGTTTAGGTGACATCCTTCCCCTCCTCATGGGGACAATCTCTTGCTAAAGTAAGGACGAAGGCATACAGCGTTTTGTTCCTCAACATTGTACAGACGATTTGAAAACCCCGCGCATTCTGACTAGAATGAAACTGCATCGCTGGCAAGGTCGCTCCTGTTCAGTGTTTCTCAAGGCCGCTTCTCATGGATCATCTCTGGACCCCCTGGCGTATGCCCTATCTTAAGAACGGCTCAGCGGATAACAGCGGTCAGTGTGTCTTCTGTGCAAAGGCCAACAGCCCAGACGATGTAGCATCGCACGTCTTGCGCCGTGGCACTTACTGCTTTGTCACGCTTAATCTCTACCCTTATAACAACGGCCACCTCATGATCGCGCCTTATGCACACATCGGCGCACTGGAAGAGCTGAACGTAGAGACGCTGACCGAGCTGATGGTGCTCACCCAGCAGGCCCTGCGCGTCCTGCGCGCTGCGTACCAGCCCCATGCCTTCAATGTAGGGATCAATCAAGGCACGGCAGCAGGAGCGGGCATCGCCGATCATCTCCATCAGCACATCGTGCCACGCTGGCATGGGGACACCAACTATATGACCGTCGTGGGGCAAACGCGTGTCATTCCAGAGTGGATTGATGAGACATATAAGGTGCTCAAAGCCCTGTGGGATGACCTGTTTCCCGCCGAAGCGTAGCCATACCAAAAGGGGAAAGCCATGATGAACAGCACTTCAGATGCCAGGCACGAAGCCGTCATCCTGAGTGGCGCCCGCACGCCGATCGGCAAGCTCATGGGGGTACTGGCGCCTCTCAGCGCCACCGAATTGGGGGCGATCGCCGTGCGTGCCGCTGTCCAGCGGGCGGGAATTGACCCTGCCCTTGTCAACGAGGTGTTCATGGGACAGGTGGTACAGGCTGGTGCTGGGCAGGCTCCGGCGCGGCAGGCCGCCATCCGTGCCGGCCTGCCGGAAGCAGTAGGGGCAACCACTATCAACAAGGTGTGCGGGTCCGGCTTGAAGGCCGTCATGCTGGCCGCCAGTGCCATCCGTGCCGGAGATGGGGACGTGTACGTTGCCGGTGGCATGGAAAGCATGAGCCAAGCTCCCTACCTTGCCCCCAAGATGCGCGCTGGCAGCCGCTATGGGCATGTGGAGCTGCTAGACGCCAACATCACCGATGGCCTGTGGTGCTCCTTCCAAAATTGGATGATGGGCGAAGCGGGGGAACTGATCGCCAATGAGTTTGAAGTGACCCGCGAGCACATGGATCACTTCGCGCTGGAAAGCCACCGCAAGGCCATCGCCGCTATTGATAGCGGGGCTTTCAAAGAGGAGATCGTGCCCGTTGAGATCAAGGATCGCAAAGGTGTGACAGTGGTAGACACCGACGAAGCACCCCGTCGCGACACGTCATTGGAGGCGCTTGCTGCGCTGCGTCCCGTCTTCAAGCCGGATGGCAAGATCACCGCTGGCAATGCGCCCGGCCTGAACGATGGGGCGGCGGCATTGGTCATCGCCAGCCGCGCCAAGGCCGAGGAGATGGGCATCAAACCGCTGGCACGCATTGTCTCTTATGCGCAGGCGGCGGTGGAGCCTAAGTGGTTGTTCGCTGCACCGGCGCGGGCCATGCCCCTCGCGCTGGAGCGGGCAGGCTGGTCGCTGGCCGACGTAGATCTCGTGGAGCTGAACGAGGCTTTCGCTGCGCAGGTGTTGGCCAATGGGCGTGACATGCAGCAGCAGGGCCACCCCTGGGATTGGGCCAAGGTCAACGTGAACGGCGGCGCGGTAGCCTTAGGGCATCCCATCGGGTGCAGCGGTGCGCGGGTGCTGGTGACGCTCATCTACGCGTTGAAGGCGCGCGGCCTGCGGCGTGGCTTGGCAGCGTTGTGCCTCGGTGGCGGCGAGGCAGTGGCCATGACGATTGAGATGGAGGAATAATCGTCCTCTCTCTTAACGTCTCTTAAACTATGTGCGGTTATAATCATACTCATGCAGGTCTCGCTGATTGCCACAGTGCTCAACGAGGGGACGTCCATCCGCCGCCTGATGGACTCCATTCTCGCTCAGACGCGCCCACCGGATGAAGTCGTCATCTGCGACGGTGGTTCGTGCGATGACACGGTTGCCATCCTGCGCGAGTATGAAGATCGCCTGCCGCTGAAGGTCATTGAGCGGCCCGGCACGAACATCTCGCAGGGGCGCAATGCAGCAATTGCAGCGGCGTCTTATCCTGTTATCGCTGTGACGGACGCCGGTGTGCGCCTGGACCCGCACTGGCTGGAGCACCTCATCGCCCCCTTTGAGGCAGACCCGCATACCCATGCAGTGGCAGGCTTCTTCCTACCCGATCCCGCCACCCCCTTTGAGGTGGCCATGGGGGCTACTGTCCTTCCCTCGCTGGAGGACATCAACCCCCGCAAGTTCATGCCCTCCAGCCGTTCCGCTGCTTTCCGCCGTGATGTGCTGGAGCAGGTAGGAGGCTATCCCGAGTGGCTGGACTTCTGTGAGGACCTCATCCTTGACTTTCGCATCGTTGCGCAGTACGGTCCCTTTGTCTTCGCGCCACAGGCGATCGCCTACTTCCGCCCCCGCTCGTCGCTGCGCGCCTTTATCAAACAGTACTATCAGTATGCACGTGGCGATGGCAAGGCGCGGCTTTTCTTCCTGCGTCACCTTATCCGCTACCTGACCTATCTGGCTGCTCTCCCCGCTATTGTGATCGCTGCGTTTGCGCTCAACCCGCTGTGGCTGTTGCTGCTGGTGGCGGGGGGCGTCTATATGGTCGCCACGCCCTATCGGCGGCTGCTTGAGCAGTGGAACGGCCTCAACGCGAGCGAGAAGGTCAGCGCAGCGCTGTGGGTCCCTGTGATCCGCGTTGTCGGCGACCTCGCCAAGATGGCTGGCTATCCGGTGGGAGTGCTGTGGCGCTGGCGCCATCGCCCGCCGCCGGGCCTACCAAAGTCGCCGCCACGTCTGCGCCGTTTGAACAACTGGCTGGAGCACCTTGACAAGACACTCTCGGCGCGATTGAACATCGCTGAGAAGAAGGGCGCGGGGCGCACGATGACCATTTTGGTAACGCGCTCTGGTGATGCGCTGCCCTTTCTTGCAGCGTTGGGGGCGCTGGCGGTGATCGGTGGGCCGCTTTGGCAGATGCGGGCTATGTTGCTGGTGGTAGCGGACATGCTGACCTTCCTCATCGCCCAAACCCTCAAGTTCATCACGCGGCGGGCACGCCCTGAGGGGACGTGGGGGGAGATGTACCGCCGCCTTGATCCCTACTCCTTCCCTTCCGGACACGCTGCACGCGGCGGTGCAGTAGGGGGGATGGCGCTAGCGCTGGGGCCATTGTGGTTCGGTGTGGCTTTGATCGCTTGGGGAGCCGCGGTGGCTGCCTCTCGGGTGATGATGGGTGTACACTATCTCTCGGATGTCATTGCGGGCTTCCTGCTGGGGGTAAGCGTTGCTGCTGTGTTGGCGCTGCTGGTGCTGATGTAGCAGTGGCTTCTCCCTTGACTTTGGGTGGTATGGGCAGTACAGAGGAAGGAAATATTGATGGAAGAACGACATCGCCGCCAGCTAACCTACCCCCCCGAGGAGCGGGTGGGGATGCTACGGGCGCTATATGAGAACGCTGTCCTCACGTGGAGGCTGCTGTGGGATGGGCGCGTGGGGTTCCTGCCCAAGGTGATCCCCTTGCTTGCGGTTGTGTATGCCCTCTCACCCATTGACCTGCTGCCCGCGTGGCTGATGGGAATGCTAGCCCCACTGGGTGTAGCGGATGACATTGGCGTTGTCCTGCTGGCGCTCAGCCTGTTTGTGCAGGCCTGCCCACCGGACGTGGTAGCCGAGCACTTGCGGGAGATGCGCCGCGGGCGTCTCTCTGCCCGTAGTGAGGATGTGGTGGAGGGGGAATCTGAGGAGGTAGGGGAGTAGGAGCGTTGTATTACCGCGCGTTCACTGCTGGTGCACGCAGCAAATCCGCTATCTCCCCAAGGCCTTCTTAAAGTGTCAGCAGGCCCATGCGGTGAAGGGTCAGGCCGACCAGCACGAGAATGGTGACGAACAGGGCAAACATAACAAGCACCAGCAGCTTGAGGCCTAGCGGAACGTAGGCGTCCTCCACTGGCTCGTGAGCATCCCCTGAGCGGCTTGTGCGGTCTGCCATCCCCTCCCTCCAATAAATACATTGGCCTGCCTCAAAAGAGGCTCAACTGTTGCAGTTCCTCGCCCGAATCCTCACCATCGCCCTGATCAGCAGGGTGCTCTGCCAACACTCGCGCCACAAATTCCGGCAGCTTGGCAAAGTCTTCTACAACGGTACGGTGTAGGCTGGGCTGGTGCAATGCTGCCGCTGGATGGTAGAAGGGGACGACCAGCCGTTTGCCAAACTGACGCGGTTTGCCGTGAATGTGCGAGATGCGCGCTGCTGGGAACCAGCGGGCCATGCTGTAGCGACCCAATGTCACGATCACCTTGGGGTTGATCAGCTCAATCTGGCGGTCAAGATAACCCCGGCAGGCCTCAATTTCCTCCGGCAGGGGGTCACGGTTGCCGGGTGGGCGGCACTTCACCACATTGGTGATGAAAACATCCTCGCGCTTAAGGCCGATGTTAGTCAGTAGCTCATTAAGGAAGTTGCCCGCCGCACCCACAAAGGGCAAGCCCGATTGATCTTCATGAAAGCCCGGCCCCTCGCCGATGAACATGATCTGCGCATGAGGGGAGCCATCGCCCGGTACGGCGTGCGTTCGGCTGCGATGCAGAGGGCACTTAGTGCATGCCTTTATTTCGGCAGCCACCTTTTCCAGACTGTCGTCGGTCACTCACAACCTCCTGTCGTCTTGATCCCGTCCTGGGCAAGTGGCCTCTATCTCCAGATTGTCCCCAATTATATGCCATTTTTGCAGGATGTCAGATTTCGGAGGCCAGGCGGTCATCTACTAAGGGTTGAGATGCATCCTGCTGCGCAGCGGGTATAATCTGCCCGATTGGTGTGTGCTTGTTCGGTAAACAACAACGAGAGCTTTGCTAGATGGTCGTGCGAGTTGTATGAACGATAACGCTCTTCCTAAAAAGGCACACCTTGCTGCGTTCCGGAGGCGCCTGCGGCTGATGGCTGCAACGTTTGTGGCAGCTGTCGGCTTGCTCGTTACCTTGATGATGGGGTTGGTTGCCTTTACATCCACTGGGCAGCCCGCAGCGTTATCCCACCTGTGGGTGTTGCTCTTCACAACGACCCCCACGCCGACGTCCACCTACACCCCCACTGTGACCAACACCGCCACCGCAACCTCCTCCGCTACACCAACAGATACCCCTACTGCCACATACACCGAGACACCTGCCCCGCCAACGGCAACCGCCACAGCGACCTTCACCCCCACTCCTTGGCCTACTCCAGATGGGCGCGATCGGGAGTTTGATGTCCCCATCTTGATGTACCACTACATCAGCGTGCCTCCTGCAGATGCTGACGTGTACCGCCGCGATCTCTCCGTCACGCCGGAGCGTTTCCGTGAGCAAATGGCGTGGCTTAAGGAGAACGGATATCAAACTATCACCCTTTACCACTTGATCTACGCACTCAACATCGGTTGGCCACCCCTACCTGAGAAGCCTATCATCCTGACCTTTGACGATGGTTATGCGGACAACTACGAAAACGCCTTCCCCATCCTGCGAGAGTTTGGGTTCGTGGCCACATTTTTCATCCTTACCGATGTCACTGACCGCGGCGAGGCGGGCTACATGACGTGGGACATGCTGCATGAGATGCATCAGGCCGGCATGGATATTGAAGTGCATGGGCGGGAGCATATTGAGTACACCAACCGCGACCGTGATTGGCTGATCTACCACCTGCTTGGCCCCGCCCAGACCATTGAAGCCAAACTAGGCTACCAACCGCGTTTCATCGCCTATCCTTCAGGTCGCTATGATGCTGCTGTGATAGAGGTGGCGCGCGAGGTCGGCTACTGGGGCGGCGTGACCATCATTCAGGGAAGGCGTCAGAGCAAGGCAGCGCCTTTTGAGCTTCAGCGGCTGCGCATTCGCGGCGATTGGAACCTTGCCACCTTTGCGGCAGTTGTCAGCGGCGGCTGACCGGTACATACTAACACCATCCTTAGCGGACAGGAGGGAAGAGCCTATGCGCGTGTTGAAGCGGCTCTCTGCTGGCAAGGTGGTGGCCGTTGCTGCCGGACTGAGCCTGACCATGTTGGTTATCTGGGTAGGCCTCATTGTGCTGGTGTGGGTAGCCATTGGGCGGCCGGGCAGCGGAGGTGGATGGGACTTATGGGCCATGCTGGAGGGGATTTCCTCAGCGGCGGCCTTCGCCACAGTGATCGGTGGCGGCATTGTCGTGCTGGTACAGCTGGTAGAATCGGTGGACAGCCGCCATCTGGCCGTCTATAACGATGTCTTCCGCGAGATGATGTCCGATGAGGAAATTGAAGCGCGGCGTTGGATTTATCAGCACCTGCCAGACGATCCGGAACAAGGTCTCAGGGAACTTGACGAGCGGGGGCAACAGCGTATCAAGCGGGTGCTCAATTCCTTTGACCATCTAGGCTTTCTCCTGCGTCAGGAATGGATCACCGATGAGGGACTGATTGAATGGGTCAGCCCCATCGTGGTCAAGACGTGGCGCAAACTCAAACCTTACGTGGAATACGAAAGCCGTCGCCGCAACGAGCCGTACTATTACGCAGCGGCGCGTTACCTGGCGGAACGGTGTGAGGGATGGTGGCAGGAGCATCGCCCGGATGCCCAAATTACATGGGTTAAGGGTGCTCTGTAGCGCAGGCCCGTGATCCCCCTTGGGAGCAGCTGATAGCTTTTGGCAGGGCATTCCACTATATTTTGAATAGGTCATCAGCGGCCCACCACCAAGTGGGCCTTTCTGCGCAGGAGGACTATGGCCCGCACGTCACGTCTGCCCGGCTTTTACCAGCGTTCGGTGGAGGAGCGCGCCGCGCTTATCGCTGCGTGGGCGGGCCTTACGCCGGAGGAGCAGGCGCTGCTTGCCAGCGGTGGCCTCACTCCATCCTTGGCCGATAAGCTCATTGAGAACGTTATCGGCGTGTTTGGGATGCCGTTGGGGATCGCCACCAATTTCCTCATCAATGAGCGTGAGGTTCTGGTGCCGATGGTCATAGAGGAACCTTCGGTAGTGGCCGGGGCAAGCTTCATGGCCAAGTTGGTGCGCGAGGGCGGTGGATTCCGCGCTACCAGCAGCGAGCCGGAGATGATTGGCCAGATTCAGATTCTGGACCTTGCCGATCTAGACACCGCCCGCGAGGCCGTCCTGAGCCACAGGGACGAATTACTGGAGATCGCCGCCTGCTGCGATAAGGTGGTGGTGGAACTTGGCGGCGGACCACGCGATCTTGAGGTGCGCACGCTGCCCGATACACCGGCTGGGCCGATGCTCATCGTGCATCTGATCTTTGACTGCCGCGATGCGATGGGCGCCAACATGATCAACACGGCTTGTGAACAGCTGGCTGCCCCGTTGGAACGCATCACCGGCGGGCGGGTGGGCCTGCGCATTCTCTCCAACCTTGCCGACCGTCGTCTGGCCCGTGCCGAATGCACTGTCCCGGCGCAGGCTCTGGCCTTTGACGAATACGCTGGTGAGCGCGTTGTGCAGGGCATTGTGGAAGCGTGGGCCTTCGCCGCCTCCGATCCCTACCGTGCAGCGACGCACAATAAGGGCATCCTGAATGGGGTGGATGCGGTGGTGATCGCTACAGGCAACGACTGGCGCGCCGTGGAGGCGGGTGCCCATGCTTATGCTGCACGGAGCGGGCGCTACACTTCACTGAGCACATGGGCGAAGGACGCACAGGGCAATTTGGTAGGGTTGCTGGAGCTGCCGCTGGCGGTGGGCGTTGTCGGCGGCACCACGCGCGCCCATCCGTTGGCCCGCCTCGCCCTCAAGATTTTGGGGGTGAAGTCCGCCCGTGAGCTGGCCGAGGTTATCGCTGCGGTGGGGCTGGCGCAGAACCTTGCTGCGCTGCGGGCATTGGCCACAGAAGGCATCCAGAAGGGGCATATGGCCCTACACGCACGCCAGATCGCCATCGCGGCGGGTGCCAGCGGCCCCCAGATTGAGGCCATCGCCGAGCGCATGCTCCGCGATGGGCAGATCACGCTGGCCTACGCGCAGGCATTGCTGGGCAACATAGAGCAAGAAGGTTGAAGGAGCATAAGGGATGGATCTTGACGGTCATCATGACGGCGAAGGAAAACGCTTGTACAAACCCCTAAGGGCAGTGGGCATTGTGGGCTATGGGGCTTATCTGCCCCGCTACCGCCTCCCGGCCGAGGAAGTCTCCCGTCTCTGGACAGGGGGCATGGGAGGCGCGCCGATCAAAGAGAAGTCGGTGCCCGGGCTGGACGAGGATGTGATCACCATGTCTATTGAGGCGGCACGTAACGCACTGGCCCGTGCCGGCATTGATGCGTCGCTAATCCGTGCCGTGTGGGTAGGCAGCGAGTCGCACCCTTACGCCGTTAAGCCCACCTCCACAGTTGTCGCGGAGGCCATCGGTGCGGTGCCCAACACCCTAGCTGCCGATTGGGAGTTTGCCTGCAAGGCGGGCAGCGAGGCCATGCAGGCAGCCATTGGATTGGTAGGCAGCGGTATGGCCTCTTATGCGCTTAGCATTGGCATGGATACCGCTCAAGGCCGCCCTGGCGATGCGCTGGAATATACAGCGGCGGCAGGCGGCGCGGCCTTCCTCATCGGCCCAGCGGAGGAGAGCCTAGCCATTTTTGAGGCCACCTACTCCTACGTCACCGATACGCCGGATTTCTGGCGGCGGGCGCATGAGGTGTACCCCACCCATGGCGACCGTTTCACCGGTGAGCCGGCCTATTTCCGCCATATCCTGAACGCTGCCCGCACGCTAATGGAGGAGCTGGGCGCCACCGCTGCCGATTTCACTTATGCCGTCTTCCACCAGCCGAACGTGAAGTTCCCCACACGGGCGGCGAAGCTCTTGGGCTTTAAGCCGGAGCAGATCAAGACCGGCCTGCTTGCTGGCGAGGTGGGCAATGTGTACGCTGGCTCCTCTCTGCTGGGATTGGCTGCCATCCTGGATGAGGCCAAACCCGGCGACCGTATCTTGATGGTCTCCTATGGGTCAGGGGCTGGTTCAGATGCAATGGCCTTGCGCGTCACCGACCTCATCACCGAGCGGCAGGGGTTGGCTCCGCGCACGCGTGATTACATCGCCCGCCGCACGGAGATAGATTATGCTACCTATGCTCGTTTCCGCGGCAAACTACTTACGCGGTGAGAAGGCCTTTCTGAGAGTTTTTGATAGCCCCAACGCCAGTTTGATAGTTTCTGAAAGTCTCATGTGCAGATAATGAGGGGCAATAAGGCAAGCCATCAGACTATGCTACTTGTGGAAGGAGACGAAGCCGAGATGGACATCGCACGCCACTGGCGGTTGAGAGGACAGCGTTACACCCTGACAGGTAGCATCTGCACCCGCTGCGGCAAGCGCTTTTTTGCCCCACGCCCTGTTTGCGATGTGTGCAGTGCCCCTATGTTGGAAGATGAAGCCTACGCCGTTAGGCGTGAGCGCCGTGCTGAGCCGGTGCTGGCTTACGAAGTAGCCCAGCGCTAGCGTACCTCTTCTATCTCAACGAGTATTAGTTATGAAGATCGCACCGAACTGGCGCCTTGCCGATCAACGTTATAGGCTTGTGGGGGAGCGTTGCCCGCACTGTGGCGCTGTCATTTTCCCCCCGCGTGATGCGTGCCCATCGTGCGCCAAACCCGCGCAGGAACTGTATACCTTCTCCGGCAGAGGGACTGTATATAGTTACACAACGGTGCTAGATGCCCCCGAGGGCTTTGAGGATCAGCGGCCCTATGTTATCGCGTTGATCAAGTTGGATGAAGGGCCGCTGGTCACCGCGCAGCTGACCGATCTGGATGGCGAGCCGGAGATCGGGATGCCAGTGGAGATGGTCACGCGGCGGTTGCGCACCGAGGGTGAAGCAGGTGTGATCGTTTACGGGTACAAGTTTCGGCCCCTCCTGACTCAAGGGGCCTAGCCTTATTGCCATCATCTAGATGAAACCAGAAGGGGGCGGCTCACGGAACCGCCCCCTTTAATAATCAGGCATCCTCTTCTACAGGGGGAGATTCTCCGTCGCTAGTGGAAGGTATTTCGGCCTCAGCGGGCACAGGCGCCTTCTGCTGGGTCGCTTCAAAGACGGCCTGCCAATCCTCATCCAAATACTTCTCTGAGTCAACCTGCCTTAGGCTGAGGCCAAGGCGGCGGTTCTCAGGATCAATGCGCAGGATGCGCAGCGTGAGCACCTCGCCTTCCTGCACCACCTCACGGGGATGCCTGACGCGGTGCTCAGCCAGCTCGCTGATGTGAATGAGACCCTCAATCTCCGGATGCTCCACCAGCCGCGCAAAGGCCCCGAATTTGGTCATTTTGGTGATGACACCTTGCACCAGCTGGTCGGGATGAAGGTCGGCAGTCGCCACCAGCCATGGATCGGGCAATCGCCGCTTACGGCTCAGGCCAATGCGCTGCCGCTCGCGGTCCACGCTGATGACCTCCACCTCTAACTCATCACCGACCTTGACCTCCTCACGTGGGTGGCTGATGGGCTTCCACGAGAGTTCGGAGATGTGGATCAGGCCGTCCACTCCGCCAAGGTCCACAAAGGCTCCGAATTCGGCCAGGCTGATCACGCGCCCCTTCAGCACCTGCCCAACTTCAATGGACTCAAGGAGCTGGGCGCGGCGGGCGAGGCGCAGTTCTTCATTGGCAGCCAGTTCGGAGAGGATCAGGCGGTTGCGCCCTCGGTCCACCTCAATCACCTTGACGGCCACTTCCTCGCCGACCATCCCACCCCAGCGCTGGTCAGGGGTACTCCCGCCGCTGCGGCGGCGGCGCTCCTGGCTGATCTGTGAGGCGGGCACAAAGCCACGCAATTTGCCGAAGGGCACAAGCAGGCCGCCCTTGTTGAAGCCTACGATCTTGCTTTCGTAAATCTTGCCGGAGGAGCGATAGTCCTCAGCGGTGATCCAATCCTGCTCCTCCATAGCGCGGCGCAGGGAGAGCTGCGGGTGACCTTCCCGATTCTCCGGCACGATCACGTAGACGTAGATTTCCTGGCCTACCTGCAAGCTATTGAAGGTCTCTGCATCAAGCGCCTCCAATTCGCGTCCGGCGATGATGCCTTCGGACTTGGTGCCAACATCTACCAGGATCTCGCTCTCGGACTTGCTGGTAATGGTCCCCTTGATGATCTGCCCGCGAGAAAGCGGGGTGAGGAGAACGTCATACTCACTGTCCAGTGGCATGTCGCCCTGCACAGCCGCGAGGAAGATTTCCTCATCGGTCATGGGTTCTTCAGCAGAGCCATCTGTCGGCTCACCAGTAGCTTGGTCCGCCTCGCTGGCGGAAGGAGAGAGGGTCTCGGTGGGCTCTTCAGCGGCGGGAAGGACTGCAGGGGGAGCTTCGGCTACCTCCACGTGATCTGCGTTCGTTGAGGCCTCCTTCGTTGTCTGGGGATCCCCGGTCTCGGACATCTGGAGGGCCTCCGTCTCGCCGGGGATCGGTTCTTCACTATTCATGCGGACTCCTCTTTCAGTTTTTTCGGGGTCACGGCTATTATAACGATACGTCTTGCAAAAGGCCACTCGCAAGGTGATAGGCGAGAAATGCGGTAAAGTGCGTTACCATGCCCTCGTTGTTCCATCCTTCACAATGGCGATATTGCCCAGCCCAAATGGTGACATTTGTCGCTACAAACCCCTCTGCCTTCTATGCTATGCTAAGGTGACACATAGCGGACATCTCAACCTGAACTGAGAGGGAGGTACGCCCGTGACTGCTATTATCCTGGACGGCAAAGCGATTGCGGCGCGCATCCAGCAGGAGGTGGCAGAGGCCGTTGCCAAGATGAAGGCCGAGCATGGCATTACGCCCGGCCTAGCTGCCATCCTGGTGGGGGACAACCCCGCTTCGCAGATGTACGTCAAGATGAAGCGCAACCGCTGTGCGGAGGTCGGCATTCAGTCCTTCGGCTATGAGCTGCCCGGCGACATCTCACAGCAGGAGTTGGAGAAGATCATCCGTGAGCTGAATGCCGATCCCAAAGTGCACGGTATTCTCGTGCAGCTGCCGCTGCCCAAGCACCTGGATGAGGACGCCGTGCTTTCCACCATCAGCCTGGATAAAGATGTGGATGGCTTCCACCCCATCAATATCGGACGGCTGGCGATGAAGGGCCGCGAGCCGGAGTTCATCCCCGCTACGCCCTACGGCTGTATGGTGCTGCTGCGCGAAGCGGAGAAGCTGGTGCCCGGTTTCCAGATTGAGGGCTCCAATGCCGTCGTGCTAGGGCGCAGCAACATTGTGGGAATGCCTATGGCGCTGTTGCTCATCCACGCCAATGCGACCGTCACGGTGGTGCACAGCCGCACCAAGGATATCCCTTCCATCGTGCGCAATGCCGATATTGTGATCGGAGCTATGGGCCGCGCTGAGATGATCAAGGGCGACTGGTTCAAAGAGGGCGCAGTAGCCATTGATGTGGCGACGGTGAAGGTTGAGTCCCCCACTGATCCCAAGGGGTACGTATGGAAGGGCGACTTTGAGTTTGAGGCCGCCAAGGAGCGCGTAGCGGCCATCACGCCTGTGCCCGGTGGTGTGGGGCCGATGACAATTGCCATGTTGCTCAAGAACACCTTGCATGGGGCCGAGCTCGCTATCCAGAAAGGCGTAGCGGTCCCCTAGGCTGAGGAAGGGGCGCCAGCACCCCATGTGAGGTGCTGGCGCTCTCCCATTAAAGGGATGCCCCGCTGGCTCATCTGCAGCCTACCCACGATCAGAATAACCTTGTGTATAATTAGGAGCAGATATGTCCACAACACTGATCCGCCATGCCGAGATGGTGGTAACAATGGACACCCAGCGCCGTGAAATCCCCGACGGTGGGCTGTTCATCCGCGACAACGTGATTGAGCAGGTTGGCCCCACAAGCGAACTTCCCCCCACTGCCGACCGCATCGTTGATCTGCAGGGGCACATCATCCTGCCCGGCCTGATCAACACCCACCATCACATGTATCAGACGCTCACCCGTGCTGTCCCTGCCGCACAGGATGCGGTGCTGTTCGGCTGGCTCAAGACGCTTTACCCCATCTGGGCCAACCTGACAGGCGAGGCTGTTTACATCTCCGCGCTGGTGGCCATGGCGGAACTGATGCTCTCCGGTTGCACCACCAGCAGCGACCATCTCTACATCTACCCCAACGATGCCAGGATAGATGACGAAATCCGCGCGGCGCAGGAGATCGGCATCCGTTTTCACGCCGCGCGTGGCTCCATGAGTCTGGGGGAAAGCAAGGGCGGCCTGCCGCCTGACCGCGTCGTGGAGGACGAAAAGGACATTCTGGCCGACTGCCAGCGCGTGATTGAAACCTACCACGATCCTGACCCCTACGCCATGCTGCGTGTGGTGTTGGCGCCGTGCTCGCCCTTCTCGGTAACGCCTGATCTGATGCGCGAATCGGTGCGTATGGCCGAACACTACAACGTGACCCTGCACACACACCTCGCCGAGACGCTGGATGAGGAGCGCTTCTGCTTGGAGACCTTCGGCAAGCGTCCGGTGGAGTACATGGAGGAGCTGGGTTGGGTCGGCGAGCGTGTGTGGCACGCTCACTGCGTCCACATGAGCGCTCGCGAGGTGGAATTGTTCGGGCGCACGCGCACCGGCGTGGCGCACTGCCCCAGCAGCAACATGCGGTTGGCCTCAGGCATTGCACCGGTGAAGGCCATGCGCGCGCGCGGTGTGCCGGTGGGGTTGGGCGTGGATGGCTCAGCCAGCAACGATGGGAACCACATGCTGGGCGAAGCGCGGCAGGCCATGTTGTTGCAGCGTGTCACAGGCGATCCGGCAGCCCTGACGGCGCGTCAAGCGCTGGAGATGGCCACGCTCGGTGGGGCCAGTGTGCTGCGGCGAGATGACATCGGCGCGTTGGAGGCCGGCAAGGCTGCTGACCTTATCGCCATCAACCTGAACCGATTGGAATATGCCGGTGCCCTGCACGATCCGGTGGCGGCGCTGGTCTTCTGTGCGCCGGTGCGTGTGGATTGGGCGATGATCAACGGTCGGGTAGTGGTGGATGGCGGCCAGTTAACCACGCTGGACCTTCCTCCTATTGTGGAGCGCCACAACCGGCTGGCACAGGCAATGCTGCGGGGCGAGCTGGCATCCTGAAAGAGGGGGATCTGCTATGGCACGGACGGTTATTCAGGGCGGCACGGTTGTCACATCAGACGGCACGGCCGCCGCTGATGTCGTGATAGAGGGCGAGCGGATCGTCGGGATCGTCACAGCTGCGGACATCAAGCCGGACGATACGGTGATAGATGCCAGCGGGCTGCTTGTGTTGCCCGGTGTCATTGATGCCCACACCCATATCCAGCTGGATACGGGCATCTATAAAACGGCGGATAATTGGGAGATCGGCACACGCACGGCAGCAGCAGGTGGTGTAACCACTGTGATAGACTTCGCCACGCAGTTCCCCGGCCAGACCTTTGACGAGGCACTGGACAACCGCCTCAAGGAGGCCGAAGGAGCCATCGTGGATTACGCACTGCACTGCATGATCACCGAGTTCCCCATCGGTACGGAAGCCTCGCTGCAAACGCTCATCAACAGAGGTGTGCCCAGCTTCAAGGTCTATACCACCTATCGCCCTAACTACTATATGGACGATGCCACCCTGCTGAGGCTGCTCAAGGCAGCCCGTGAGGTAAGTGGATTGGTGATCGTCCATGCCGAGAACGATGCCATCGTCACCGAGGCCACGCAGCATCTTGTTCAGACGGGGCGCACGGCCTGGCGTTTCCATCCGCTGGCTCGCCCGCCCATCGCCGAACAGGAAGCCATCCACCGCGTGCTCTTTCTGGCTGAGGCTGCCCATGCACCAGTGTACATTGTGCACTGCTCAACGGGGCGCAGTGTGGAGCTGGTGCGTGAAGCAGCGATGAAGGGGCGCCCGGTCTGGTGTGAAACCTGCCCACAATATCTGCTTTTGGATGAGCGTGTCTATCTCAGTGGCCACCCAGAGCATTACATCCTCCAGCCGCCGATCCGACCTGTGGGGGAGCCGGAGAAACTGTGGGACTTGGTGGCCAAGCGCGCAGTGAGCGTGATCTCCACCGATTCTTGCGACTACACGTTGGAGCAGAAAACCGAACACTGCGAGTTCACCAAGACGCCGGGTGGCCTGCCCGGCATTGAGACCCTGCTGCCTCTCATCTATACCTACGGCGTGGAGGCGGGACGCATTGCCCTCACCGATTTGGTGCGCATGTTATGCGAGAATCCAGCGCGGCTGTTCGGATTGGCTCCGCGCAAAGGTTTCCTCCAACCCGGCAGCGACGCTGATCTTGTGCTTTACGATCCTGAACCGGAAGGGGAAATACACCACCAGCACCTCCACTATCTGGCTGCCTATAGCCCCTACGAAGGGATGCGCATTAAGGGCGCGGTGAAGATGACCTTCTCACGGGGAGAGGTTATCTACCGCGATGGCGAAATCGTTGGCAGGCCAGGGCGTGGCCGCTTTATCCCCGGTTCACCTTTCACACTCGGCCCTGTTGCGGAGTAGTGGACAAGGAGGGCGTATGGATCGTGAAAAGCTCATCGCAGTGGCGCGCGGGAATGAACCGGCCGCCGTCGTGCTCAAGAATGCCAACCTGGTTAACGTGTTTACCGGCGAGGTTTATCAGACGGACATTGCCATCCGTCGCTCATATATCGCGGGCCTCGGCGAGGGGTACGAGGGCGAGCAGGAGATTGACCTTGAGGGACGCTATGTGGCTCCGGGCTATATAGATGCCCATGTGCATATTGAGAGTGCCATGGTTGTCCCGCGTGAGTTTGCCAAGGCAGTTGTGCCGCGTGGAGTGACCACCGTCGTCACCGATCCGCATGAGATCGCCAACGTGCTGGGGCTGGAAGGGATCGCTTTCATGCTGGATCAAGCCAAGTATGGCCTGCTCAGCATGTATGTGATGGCCTCTTCCTGTGTTCCTGCCACCCACATGGAGACTACCGGCGCGAACCTTGAGGCGGACGACATCCGTCACCTGCTGGGAAATCCCTGGGTGCTGGGGTTGGCCGAGGTGATGAACTATCCCGGTGTGATCAACGGGGATCGACTTGTCTTGGACAAGTTGGAGGCCTTCAACGGGACAGTAATTGATGGCCACTGCCCGGGTGTGACGGGCAAAGCCCTCAACGCTTATGTGGTGGCCGGGGTTCGCTCGGATCACGAATGCACCTCTGTGGAGGAAGCCCGTGAGAAGTTGCGCCTCGGCATGACTGTCTTCATCCGTGAGGCAACTAACGCCCGCAACCTGCGCGACCTGCTAGGCGTTGTGACGCCGGAGAATAGCCACCGTATCTGCTTCTGCACGGACGATCGCCAGCCTGCCGACTTGCTAGACGAGGGTTCTATTGACCATATGGTACGGGTGGCCATCGCGGAGGGTATTGATCCGGTGCGCGCTATCCAAATGGCGACCATTAACCCAGCCCGCTACTTCCGACTTCATGATCGGGGTGCTGTTGCGCCGGGTTACCGCGCCGACCTGATCATCTTCTCCGATCTGCGCAACCCTGTGCCGGAGCAAGTCTATCGGGGCGGCTATCTGGTTGCCGAGAACGGCAAGATGCTCCCCATTCAGATCCCACCCCGGCCGATTGCATTGCGCAGCACCATGAACATCTGTTGGGACGCGGTGGACTTTGCCATCCCCGCTGCGGGAAGGCGCGCCCGCGTGATCGGCAGCATTCCCGATCAACTGGTCACCGAGCACCGCATTGAGGAGGTACGCACTGAGAACGGTTATGCAGTCGCCGATCCCGAACGGGACATCCTGAAGATGGCTGTCATTGAGCGTCACCGTGCCACTGGCAACATGGGCAAGGGCTTTGTCAGTGGCTTCGGCTTGAAGCGCGGCGCGCTTGCCGGAACGGTAGCCCACGATCACCACAATCTAGTGGTGATCGGGACAGATGACAAAAGCATGATGACCGCCGTGCGCACTGTGGCCGAAATGGGTGGGGGGTTGGTGGCGGTGAATGGTGATGAGGTGTTGGCTCGCCTCCCCCTGCCAGTGGCTGGATTAATGTCCGATCGCCCCATCGGGGAAGTGCGGCAAGGGATGGACGCCCTGCTGAATGCAGCTCATCAGCTTGGCTCGGCGCTGCACGATCCGTTTATGGCGATGAGCTTCATGGCGCTGGAGGTGATTCCCCATCTGAAGCTAACTGATGTCGGCTTGGTGGATGTGGACGCTTTTCAGGTCGTCAACTTGTTTGTTGATGGATAAAATTGGGCAGGCTGCATAGAATGCCGTTTAACTCACCAAAGCATAGAGGAGTTTCCGCACCATGCGTAGCTTTCTGGGACGAGACATCCTGTCACTGAAAGACTTTGAACGTCATGAGTTCTTTCGCATCTTTGAAGTGGCGGACATGCTGGAGCCGTATGCCCGCGATCGGCGCAACGGTGACCTCCTGAAGCATAAAACGCTGGTGGTAGCCTTCTACCAGCCTAGCACGCGCACCCGCCTGGCAACCGAGGCTGCCATGCACCGTCTGGGTGGCCATGTCACCGGCTTTTCCGATGTTAAGATGACCCGCGCCGGTGACTTCTACCAGGAAGGCATTCAGGACACTGTCAAGATGCTGGAGTACTACGGCGACGTGATCGCCATGCGCCACTTCCAGCAGGGCGCCCCGGCCGAGGCCGCCCGCCACGCCAGTGTGCCGGTTATCAACTGTGGCGATGGCTGGGGAGAGCACCCCACGCAGGTCATCACCGACCTGATGACCGTTTACCGCGAGCGAGGCACGCTGGATGGGCTAACTTGGGTGATGATCGGCGATATGCGTATGCGTACCATGCATAGCTTGAGCTACGCGCTCACCAAGTTTGACCACAAGGCCTATGTGATCGCGCCCGACGCCATGTATTTCCTGCCGGAGTTTGAGCAGGAAGTGCGTGAGATGGGCTTCAACTTTGAGCGCAAGGAGCACATAGAGCAGGTCATCGGTGAGGCCGACATTATCTACATGGAGCCGGTCGTCCAGCCCGACTACACCAAGTCTCGCGATGAGCGCACCGGCGATGTGGGCCTCACGCCGCCCAACTATCAGGTGACCAAGAAGCTGCTCTTTGAGAAGGCCAAACCCAACGCCATCGTCCTGCACTCCCTGCCGCGCATGGACGAACTGGCAACCGATGTAGACACCACCCGCCATCAGCGCTACTGGGTGGAGGCCTACAACGGAGTGCTGAGCCGCATGGCACTGTTGGCGCTTATTCTGGGAGCGATTGAGTAGGTCAATAGGAGCGGGAAATCCTTGCCGGGGCGTGCGGTTGCGTGCCCCGGCCTATTCCTTATGTATGGACAGGAGAGATAAGCCATGCAAACGCACTTAGCAGGCCGTGACATGATCACGACCCAAGAGTGGACACGCGACGAGCTGGACACAGTCTTTGATGTGGCCTTTGATCTCAAGCGCAAGCGCGCGCTGGGTGAACCGCATCCCCTGCTGCGTGACAAAGTGCTGGCCATGCTGTTCTTCTTCTCCAGCACACGCACACGTGTCAGCTTTGAGGCAGCGATGGCCCAGTTGGGCGGCCATGCCCAGTTCATTGAGAGTCGCACCACGCAGATCGCACACGGCGACACGGCCAAAGAGATCGGCGAGATCGTGGGGCGCTACTGCGATGGCATCGCTATCCGCCAAGTGGACTGGGGGTTCGGCAATCAGTACATCCGCGAGGTGGCGCACTACAGCCGCGTGCCCGTCCTCAACATGCAGTGTGACATCTATCATCCCTTCCAGGCACTGGCCGACATGATGACCATCTTTGAGCGCTTTGGGCGCAACGTGCGCGGCAAGGTGCTTAACGTCTCGTGGGCCTATGCCGTCAGCTACCAGAAGCCGCTTTCCGTGCCCCAAAGCCTCATCCTGCTTGCGACGCGCTACGGTATGAACGTGCGCCTGACACGCCCGCCAGAGTTCAAGCTCATGCCGGAGATTGAGGAGCAGGCGCGCGAGAACGCGCGCAAACACGGCGGTAGCTTTGAGATTCTGGACGACTTTGACGCCGGCTTTAAGGGGGCGGATGTGGTATACCCCAAGAGTTGGGGTGCCATGCTGACCACCACAGACGAGAAGGAGTCGGCGGAGATCGCCAAGAAGTACGTGGACTGGATCGCTGATGAGCGTCGCATGGCACTCACGCGGAACGGCGAGGGCATCTATATGCACTGCCTCCCCGCTGACCGCAATGTGGAGGTCGCGGATGCGGTGATTGACGGGCCGTTCAGCGCCGTGTATGACGAAGCGGAGAACCGCCTGCATGTACAGAAGGCCGTTATGGCCCTCACAATGCGCTAGGTGATCAAGGAGCTGATAGGGAGAACTATGAGCGTAAACGGCAAACTGGCGGCGGTTGCCATTGGGGGCAACTCGCTCATCAAGTCCAAGGATAAGGTTGAGGTCAAGTATCAGTTTGAGGCTGTGCGCGAGACGTGCGTCCATCTAGCGGGGATGATTGAGCAAGGATGGAACCTCGCCATCACGCATGGCAACGGCCCACAGGTGGGTTTCATCCTGCGCCGCTCGGAGCTGGCCGCTCACGAGGTGCATACCGTACCTCTGGATGTGATCGGTGCCGATACGCAGGGTTCCATCGGCTACATGATCCAGCAGGCGCTGGCTAACGAGTTCCGCAGGCGCGGGATGCACAACAAGCAGGCCGTCTCGGTGGTGACGCAGGTGCTGGTGGACGCCAACGACCCCGCTTTCCAGAACCCTACCAAGGGCATTGGCGGGTATCTCAACGAGGAGCAAGCCGAGATGTTCCGCCGCGAAGGCTGGACGGTGATAGATGACGCCGGACGCGGCTATCGGCGCATGATCGCCTCGCCCATCCCCAAGCGCATTGTGGAGCTGGATGCGATCAAGGCCTTGATTGCGCAGGGCTTCATCGTCATCTCCACCGGCGGCGGTGGCATCCCTGTGATAGAGGATGAGAATGGCGATCTACGTGGCACCTATGCGGTGATTGACAAAGACCGCGCCACAGCGCTGCTCGCTACAGGTATTCAAGCAGACCTCTTCCTTATCTCCACCGCTGTGGAGAAGGTGGCGTTGAACTACAACAAGCCCGATCAGCGGTGGCTTGACCGCATGACGGTAAGCGAAGCGCGCCGCTATATGGAGGAAGGTCACTTTGCAGAAGGCAGCATGAAGCCTAAAATAGAAGCTGTGATCGCTTTTCTGGAGAACGGTGGCAAGCAGGCGCTGATCACCAATCCGGAGAACATTGCGCGGGCACTGGCTGGTGAGACGGGCACCTGGATCACGCCTGACTAGCCTTCGCCGTATTTGGTGCAGAGGCGCCGACTTGCGCCGTTTGGCTGTTGCGTTCGTGCCACGCAAGTTCCATGAGGAGAAGAAAGGAAGAAGGCTATGGCACACAAGCATCTGTTCAGGCTGGCTCTACTGGCGGCGGTGATGGCGCTGCTGCTGGCCGCCTGCGCGCCAGCAACGCCGACCACCGCGCCGACCGAGGAGGCGACGGCAGAGGCTACCGAGGTCGCCACTGAAGTCGCCACCGAGGTTGCCACGGAAGCTCCCACTGCAGAGCAACCGGAAGAGTTTGTGTTCGGTGTGATCCTGGTGGGGCCGAAGAACGATCATGGCTGGAGCCAGGCACACTACGAAGCCGGTCTCTACGTGGAGCAAAACTTCCCTGGCGCGCGCATGATCGTCTTTGAGAGCCTCAACCCCGCCGATAAGCCCGAGGCAACCGTTGAGGGTGTCTCGGACGACATGATCGCTCAGGGGGCGAAGCTGATCTTCACCACCTCGGATGAGTTTGAGGAGGACACCGTCGGCGCTGCGCAAAAGCACCCCGATGTAGTCTTCATCAACATCTCCGGCGACGATGCATGGGCTGAAGGGCAGGATGCGGGCGTTGCACCGCCCAATGAGGGTAACTTCATGGGGCGCATGGAGGACATGAAGGCCATCGCTGGATGTGCCGCTGCATTGGCTACTGAGACAGGCAACATCGGCTACCTTGGCCCGCTCATCAACTTTGAGACGCGCCGTCTGGCCGCTTCCGCTTACCTCGGCGCCCGCTACTGCTGGGAGAACTACCGGGGTATGGACCCCGCCGATCTGACGTTCACCGTCACCTGGATCGGCTTCTGGTTCAACATCCCCGGCGTGACGCTGGACCCCACTGAGGTTGTCAACCAGTTCTTTAACACCGGTGTGGATGTTGTGCTGAGCGGCATTGACACCACCGAAGCCATCGTAGTAGCCGGGCAGCGGGCAGCGCAGGGGGAGCGCGTCTTCGCCATCCCCTATGACTACAAGGGTGCCTGCGATGAGGCTCCTGATGTCTGCCTCGGGGTGCCTTACTTCAACTGGGGGCCGGCCTACCTCGCCACAGCCCAAGCTGTAGCCAACGGCACCTGGACGCAGTCCTGGGACTGGAACGGGCCGTACTGGGAGGACCTGAACGACCCCGATAAGTCTCATGTTGGCTGGGTGGACGGGCCTGCTCTGCTGGCCAACGAGGAGTGGAAGGCTACTCTGGATGACTTCATCAGCAAGCTGGCCAGCGGCGAGGTTAACCTGTGGGTAGGGCCGCTCAACCTGCAGGACGGCACGCCGTATCTGGCCGATGGCGAGGTCGCGACCGACCAGCAGATTTGGTACCTGCCTAAGCTGCTGGAAGGCATGACGGGCGCCAGCGAGTAGCATAACGGGAGAACGGTTGAGTTGCGTCCTTGAAGAGAGCGGCTTTCTCCGGCCGCTCTCTTTTCTCCATCCCTTCCTTGCGTTAAACTGACCCAGAACAAGGCCCTGTGCTGCACACGAGAAGAGAAAGCCGATGCGTGTTGAACTGAAGGATATCCGCAAGTACTTCGGCGATGTGCGCGCCAATGACGGCATCAGTTTGACGTTTGAGCCGGGGCGCATTTACGGCCTGCTGGGAGAGAACGGTGCAGGCAAAAGCACGCTGATGAAGATCCTCTCCGGCTATCAGGCCCCCACTAGTGGGACGATTCTGTTGGATGGCCAGCCAGTGACGTTTTCTTCCCCCTCCGATGCCTTGGCCTGCGGCATCGGGATGCTCTATCAGGACCCGCTGGATTTCCCGCCCCTGCAGGTCATTGAGAATCACCTGCTGGCCCATGACGAGCGGCTGGTACTGGATAAGCGAGGGGGCAGCCAAGAACTGAAGCAGCACGCTTCTATCTTTGGCTTTGAGCTAGACCCCCGCGTCTATGTGGACTCCATGACGCTAGGCGAGCGTCAGCAAATGGAATTGCTGCGTTTGCTGGTGCTGGGCGCCGAGGTGCTGATTCTGGATGAGCCGACCACCGGCATCAGCGCCGAGCAGAAAGAGATGCTCTTTAACACTATCCGCCGCTTGGCTCATGAAGAGCAGAAGACCATTATCTTCGTCTCACATAAGCTGGAAGAGGTTCAGGAACTATGCGATGAGGTGGCCGTGCTGCGGCACGGTAAGCTGGTGGGCACGCAGGCTATCCCCTGCCCGACGAGCACACTGGTACGCATGATGTTCGGCGAGGAAATCCCCACCAGTGCGCACAAACATAGGGCAGCTGCCCCGGCTGTGCTTACCGTGGAGAACGTGACCATCCGCACCTATCGGCTCACTGTTGAGAATCTCAGTTTGGAGCTGCACGAGGGCGAGGTGCTGGGCCTCGCTGGGCTGGAAGGCAGCGGCCAGCGCCTGCTGTTGCAGGCCTGCGCGGGCCTGCAACCTGTTCACAGTGGCAGAATCTTGCTGGACGGTGAACCCCTTGTCGGCAAGCGTTCCCCCCTCTTCTGGACACCCTGGCTGGCCTGGGCATTCTTGGCCATTCGCGCCGTTTGGTTAGCTGCTCAGCTGCTAACCGGGCAGATCGGAGGACTGCAGATGGCAGGTGGGATGGCCTGGGCACTGCTCATCACAGGCGCCCTCTGGCTGGTCAGCGCTGTTCTGATCACCTGGACCAGCCAGTCAGCCTATCATGTCTTTCGGCAACGCGGCGGGGCTTACGTGCCTGCTGGACGGCTGGAAGAGGGCCTTATCGCAGACCTCTCCCTGACGGAGCACATGGCGCTGGTTTCGGCAGGGAGCAGTTTTTTGATCAACTGGCGGCGCGCCCGCGACGAGATCGTGCAGCGCATTCGGCGCTACAACGTCGTGGGGCAGGCCGAGACGAAAGCCGCCGAACTCTCGGGCGGCAATCAGCAACGTGCGATGTTGGCCCTGTTGCCGCCCTCGCTGCGCGTGTTGCTGCTTGAGCACCCCACTCGTGGGTTGGACGTCACTTCTACCAACCACATCTGGGAGCTGTTTGAGGAGCGTTTGCAGCAGGGCACTGCGATCATGTTCATCTCGGCGGACCTGGATGAGTTGTTGGAGCGCAGCGATCGTATTGCGGTTTTCTTTGGGGGGAAGATGCTGCGCATTCTCAATGCCGCTGAGACCTCGGTGGAGGAACTAGGCCATCTGATTGGAGGGCAGCAGATGTGAGAGATGCCATGCTGCGCGACCTGTGGCGGGTTGTCCCTGTCCTTATGGCGGTGGGTGTCACCACTGCCTTGTTGATAGCCGTAGGGGCCAGCCCAGCAGTGACCTACGGTGCGCTATGGCAAGGGTCCTTTGGCGGTTACGATCGCACTTTCAGCACGCTGGCCTTCTGGGTGCCGCTGTTGCTATGCGCCACTGGCCTGCTGGTGACCTTCACCTCGGGCCTGTGGAACATCGGCGTGGAGGGCCAGATGATCATGGGAGCCATTGGCGCCAGTGCCGTTGCGCTGGAAATCGCCGCTGCCTACCCTGACATCCCCGGCTGGGTGATCGTGCCATTGGAGATAGGGGTGGCTATGCTGGCCGGTGCGATGTGGGCTGCGCTGGCGGCTATCTTGAAAACACGCGGCGGCGTGCACGAGATCTTCGGTGGCGTGGCGCTCAATAACCTGGCCATCATTGCTACCAACTACCTCATCTCCGGCCCCTGGCAGCCGCCGGAGGGCGGCTCCTTTCGCGGAACAGTGCCTTTCCCACGCCATGCTTTGCTTCCCTTGTTGGGGAATACGCGTTTCAGCCCGCTCTCTCTGGTACTGGCGTTGCTTGCCCTGCTGGCGGTGGTGCTGGCCCTACGTGGCACGTCATGGGGGCTGCAGCTGAAGGCGTTGGGCAAGAACATGCGCTCGGCCTTTCTGCTGGGCGTCTCCAGCGAGCGTGGGGCGATCACGGCCATGATGCTGTGCGGCGCATTGGCCGGTCTGGCGGGAGCCATACGTGTGCTGAGCTGGTTTGATAGCCTGCGCCAGAGCATCTCCGGCGGCATCGGCTTTCTGGCGGTTCTCATTGTGCTCCTTTCAGCCATGCGTCCGCTGGGGGTGCTGGTGATCTCGCTCGTCTTCTCCGCCTTGCTCACTGGCGGTGCTGTTGTCCAACTGCGCACGCAGCTGCACTCTGCCATCAGCGGAATCATCCAGGGGACGTTGGTGCTGTTTGTGTTGCTCTTCGGCGACTACCGCCGCGTTTTCCGCCGCCCCCAGCCGACAGCAGAAATGGAGGCTGAAACATGAGCGAAGCGCAGATCGTGGTCATTTTGGCCTCCATTGTGGCGCAGAGCGCGCCGCTGATACTGGCCGTGACGGGTGAGACCATCACCGAGCGCGCCGGCGTGATCAACCTCTCGCTGGACGGCACTATGCTGATCGGCGCCATGGCGGGCTTCGTGGTGGCCTATAGGGTGAGTGGCCCCTTGGAAGCGGTTGGCATCACTGGCGACACGCTGCCCGTGCTGGCGGGGTTCGCCGTGGCAGGGTTGATCGGGGCCCTGGCAGCACTGTTGATCGCCTGGGGCAGCATCCGCCTCAAGCAGGATCAGGTTGCCATCGGTTTTGTGCTCACCTTGCTGCTGGCTGATCTGGCCAACTTTCTGGGGCAGAATTACACGCGCATCCCTGGCCCGCGTGTGGCCCACCTGCCCATCCCCTACCTTGCCGATATTCCTGTTCTCGGGCCGCTCTTCTTCCGGCATGACCTCTTTATCTATCTCACCATCATCCTGGTAGGGATAGTGTGGTGGTGGTTGTTCCAGACCCAGCCGGGGTTGCAGATGCGTGGCGTGGGTGAGCGCCCGGAGGCGGCCTTTGTGCGCGGGGTAAAGGTCAACCGCACGCGCTACCTTTACACCGCCCTCGGTGGGGCGCTGGTGGGGATCGCTGGTGCGGGCTACTCGCTGGACATCAAATTGGGCTGGAGCGACAACCATATCCTTGGCATCGGCTGGATTGCACTGGCGATCGTAATCTTCGGCGGGTGGCGGCCTGTGCGGGCAGCGCTGGGCGCTATCCTATACGGTGCCACCAAAGTGGCGGCGCAGCTCCTGCAGAGCACTTTCCCACAGGTGCCGGTGGTGCTTTTTGGCTCGCTGCAGTGGTTGCTGATGCTCGGCGTACTCCTGCTGGTGGGCAGCGAGGGTATCAAACGCCTGATTGACATCTCGCCGCGCTGGATGCAGGGGCCGCTTGCGCGTGCGTTGCGTGTGGCACCGCCCAAGTCCTTAGGGCGGGCGTTCATTGAGGAATAGGCCTATCTGTTGAGGCGACTTATGGAACACGTGATTGGCTTGCAATGTACCCTCTGCGGGGAGGTCCATAGCCCAGCGGAGGTCACTTATGTGTGTCCGCAAGATGGCGGCAACCTGGATGTGCAGTACGACTACGAGCAGATCGCAGCCCGAGTTCGGCGTGAGGGGTTGCGCGATGTGGTAGGCATGTGGCGCTACAAAGCTCTCCTGCCCATCGCTTACGAGGCTGCCGAGCCGCCGCTTGTAGTGGGCAACACGCCACTCTACCGTGCGGATAGTGTCGCCCGCGAGCTCGGGGTGGGGCAGGTGTGGGTCAAAGATGATGGACGCAACCCCACCGCCTCGCTCAAAGATCGCGCCAGTGCCCTGATCGTGGCGAAGGCCCTCGCCGAGGGGCGCAATCTGGTGACCACGGCCAGCACTGGCAACGCAGCTGCTGCCTTGGCTGGGTTAGCAGCAAGTGTGCACATGCCGACGGTGATCTTCGTGCCAGCCAGTGCGCCGGAAGCGAAGATCGCCCAACTACTGGTCTATGGAGCGCACGTGCTGCTGGTAGAGGGTACTTATGACGATGCTTTTGACCTCTGCCTTGCTGCATCCGAGGCTTACGGTTGGTACTGCCGCAACACGGGATACAACCCCTACACGGCGGAGGGCAAGAAGACCGTCGCCTATGAGATATGCGAGCAGCTTGCGGATGGTGCTGGGCGGTTCGCTGCACCCGATACGATTCTGGTGAGCGTGGGCGATGGCAACATCATCAGTGGGGTACACAAGGGGCTAAAGGACCTGCTGGCGCTGGGCTGGATCGATCACATGCCGCGCCTGATCGGCGTGCAAGCTGAGGGTTCGGCAGCCCTGTATCACGCTTGGAGGGAAGGCATCCCCGCAGCGCAGATGCAGCCCATTGAGGTGCATACCATCGCCGATAGCATCTCGGCGGGTCTGCCCCGCGACCGTGTGAAGGCGATGAATGCAGTTAAGGAGACCGCTGGTGCCTTTCTCACCGTGAGCGACGAGGAGATCATCGCTGCCATCCCTGCGCTGGCGCGGGCAACGGGCGTTTTTGCTGAGCCAGCGGCCTCAGCCACCTACGCTGGTCTGCTGAAGGCCGCCGCTGAAGGGATGTTTGCCCCTGACGAGCGTGTGGTGGTGCTGATCACGGGCAACGGCTTGAAGGACATCGCTGCGGCCCGCAAATCTGTAGTGCAAGCTCCGCGCATTGCCCCGCGTCTGGAAGAAGTGGCCCGCGTCGCCAGTGAGGTTTTTGGGATGTAAGGGGGTACAATAAGGCGGATCAACCCGTTGCATTCGGACAGGTTTTGTGCATGGTGGTCACCCCAACCTTTTCCATCGTTGCCCCCGTGTACAACGAGGTGGGCAACATCCGCGAGCTACACCGGCGCATCAGCGAGGTGATGCAGCAGACTGGCGAGCCGTGGGAGCTCGTGATGGTGGATGATGGCAGCACCGACGGCTCGGCGGAGGTGATGCAGGAGGTCTTTGAGCAGGATCCCGAGCATGTGCGTGTGGTGCGCTTCGCCCGCAATTTCGGCCATCAGATCGCCGTAACCGCCGGCATGGACTACGCCGCCGGACGGGCGGTCATCCTCATTGATGCTGACCTGCAGGACCCGCCGGAGGTGATCCACGACCTGATCGCCAAGTGGCGTGAGGGCTATGAGGTAGTCTATGCCGTGCGCGCCAAGCGCGAGGGCGAGACGTGGTTCAAGCGCCTCACTGCTTCGCTGTTCTACCGTCTGCTATACCGCATCACCGATGTCAGCATCCCGCTGGATACTGGCGACTTCCGCCTCATGGATCGGCAGGTGGTGGAGGCCTTGCGCGCCATGCGCGAGCATCACCGCTTCATCCGTGGCATGGTGAGCTGGGTGGGCTTCCGGCAGACGGGTGTGGAGTATGTACGCCGTGAGCGCTTCTCCGGCCAGACCAAATATCCCCTGCGCAAGATGCTGCGCTTTGCTTGGGACGGCATCACGGGGTTCTCCTACTTCCCCTTGCAGCTGGCCACCTATCTGGGTTTTGCCATCGCCGCGCTGAGTGTGCCGGCGATCCTGATTGTGGTTTATCTGCGGGCCTTCACTGACGCCCGCCCGCTGGAAGGTCAGGCTACCACGTTGATCGTGGTGCTGTTTCTGGGTAGCGTTCAGCTCATCAGCCTTGGCATTATTGGGGAGTATCTGGGGCGCATCTACAATGAAGTGAGGGGGCGCCCGCTCTACATCGTGCGCAATGTGCTGGGCTATCCGACCTCACCTACGCCGCCGCACGCCGCACGAGGCAACGAGATTGAGATGGAGGAAACATCGCATGGCCGAACCCAAGCGGGTTGACGACTTATTAGCGCAGCACAAGGCGGCGCTGGAGGAATACCGCAAGTGGGATGAGCAGGTCAAGCAGCTGCTTAAAGCACGGCGTGCAGGCAGCTTGAGCCGTGAAGAAATGGAGACTTACCGTGAGATCGTCCAACGGCGTGATGCTGCCTACGATCTAATGTGTCATCTGGAGCGCACCTTGCTTGAAGAAACGGGTGAGTGAGGGAGAGGCAGCACTTTTCCCACTGTTATCATCAAATTCCTTTAAAAGGAGCAGAGCCTTATGAGTGAGACGAAGATTATTACCGGCCCTACGTTTGAGGAAATGCTGCACCCTGAAAAGATCGATCCTGAGGTGCGCACCCGTGCGCTGCGCATGCGCACCGAAGACCCCCTTGACCCCATCAACCTCTTCAACATCACCTGGAAGGACGAGAACAACCGTATTTACTACCACGTCCTACCCCACCAGCTGACGGGTGTAGAGGCTAACATCGTGGTGCTCTATAGCGTGAACTTTCCCACCGGCAGCCATAAGGTTGGCGCAGCCTACTCCGTGGTGGTTGAGAAGGAGCTCTTCGGCGAAGTGGACCCCGCCGTGCACACATTGGTGTGGCCCTCAACCGGCAACTACGGCATCGGTGGGGCCTTTGTGGGCTGCCGCATGAACTTTGACAGTATCGTGGTGCTGCCGGAGAACATGAGCCGCGAGCGCTTTGAGAAGATTGAGGGCTATGGGGCGCGGGTTATCAAGACCCCCGGCTCGGAGAGCAACGTCAAGGAGATTTACGATAAGACGTGGGAGCTGCGCCGCGACCCTAAGGTGCGCGTCCTCAATCAGTTTGAGGTGATGGGCAACTACCGCTTCCACTACTACGTCACCGGCAACACGATTGTGGAATTGGCCGAGGTGCTCCAACAGCAGGGCGTGGGCGTGGGCAAGATTTCGGCCTTCGTCTCGGCCATGGGCTCAGCGGGCACCATCGCAGCTGGCGACCGACTCAAGCAGGTATGGCCCGATCACAAGATCGTGGGCTTAGAGCCGATCCAGTGCCCCACGCTCTATAACAATGGTTACGGCTCGCACCGCATTGAGGGCATCGGCGATAAGCATGTCACCTGGATCCACAACGTGCTGAACATGGATGCCCTCATGTGTATTGACGACATGTCCTGCTTGCGCGGCCTGGCCCTGCTGACCAACCCGGTGGGGCAGCAGACGCTCATACGGCGTTTCGGTGTGCCGGCGGAAGACGTGGAGAAGATGAGCGGCATCTTCGGCATTTCCAGCGTGTGTAACGTACTGGGGGCGATCAAGACCGCCAAGTTCTACAACATGGGCGCGGACGATGTGATCGTCACCATCTGCACCGATGCCATTGACCGCTACTACTCGGTGATGGATTGGCTGGAGCGCGAAGAGGGCAAGATGGACGAGGCTATGGCGGCTTACCGCATGGCCTCCACGTTTCACGGGCAAAAGTTGGATTGGATTTTGGAGGGCACGCGGGAGGTGCGCCAGCGCTGGCACAACCTCAAGTACTACACGTGGGTGGAACAGCAGGGCAAGACGGTGGAAGAGTTGGACGCCCAGCGCGATCCGGCGTGGTGGCAGGAGCATCAGCAGATGGTAGCCGAGATCGATCGGCGCATCATGGCCTTCCGCAAAGAGCATCACCTTCACGGAGCGTGATGTATCCTGAAGACCGCGTGCTCGTTGGTGTGATGCCGCACCCCCGCGATTTGGAGCTGGCACGCGAGCAGCATTGGTATCGCGTGCCGGTGAAAAGTGCGCCGCAGGGTATCCATGCTGAGTACGTGGCCTTCTACTTCACGCAGGCCTTTGGGCCTGACCTGCGTTGGGCGATCCACTACTATGCGCGGCGCACCGGCCATGAGCTGGTGCGCCGCCTTGATCTTCTGCCTGAGGAGACTGACCACCCCCGCGCTAACGACCTCTACTATAAGCTACAGCTTGGCCCTCTACGTGAGAAGCAGCCGCCCATCGTCAGCCTGCGTTGGCGACGCATCACTTTTATCCAAACAACATGGGACCGCTTCATGGCTGCGCGGGAGATCAACGACCTATTCCGCAGCAACGATGCGCTTGTGGACCGCATCTACCATGCCCTGAAAGCACAGGGTATCCAACCGGAACGGGCTGTTGAGGTGCGCGAAGGTGGCGAACGCTATACGGTTGATCTGCTAATCCCCTGTCGTGACGGGGCCGTTATGCTGGCCAGCAGCCCTGAGCGACCCAAAGAGGCGCTACTGCTTCGGGGAGACGAACGAGAGGACCTGGCGCACATTGAGGCGGCCATAGAGAAGCGCGGTGGCCCACTGGGGGTTGACCCTACCTCTCCTTTAGAGCAGCGCTAGCACCCATAAAGCAGGAAGCACGGGGAACGCCTCCGTGCTTCTTCTCTCGCCCTTAGCTCTGTGTGATGATCAGGCACCGGACTTGGCAGCGGCCTGCGGAGAGGGTTTCTTCTCCTCTGTCTGGACGGACGCCTTTGCCTCGGGGCTAGGTGTAGGTTTGGCTTCCTCCTTCGCAGTCGGACGGGCCTTCTGGGTCTCCTCAGCACTTTGCTTCTCTTCTGCGGGCTTAGGATGCTCTGAGGCGCCGTTCTTAAAGGGGTTTTTGCTCAGCGCGGCGCTCACAATGTTCACCATCTGCCCGATGTCCAGCTCACCCTTGTTAAGCACCCCCACTACCGGCCACGAACTGAGTTTCTCGCGGTCGGCCTCTTCTAACACCTTAGCGGTGGCGATCAGCACACGGACCGGTTTGCTGTCCATCTCTTTGCGGATGTGGGCCAGCAGACCAAAGCCATCCAGGCGCGGCATCATCAGATCCAGCAAGATCAGGTCAGGGAGCTGCCCCGCCAGTTTGTCAACAGCTTCCAAGCCGTCGCTGGCGGTCTCCGTGACATGCCCGGCCATCTTGAGGGTGATATTAAACAGTTCCCGGACGTCCGGCTCGTCGTCTACAACGAGGATGCGTGCCACCTGTGCGCTTCCTGATTCGCAATATTCTCCACCTGAACTATAAACCGCTAAAGGCGAATCCGCCACCCATAGGAGCGTCGCAGGAGACGCTCGTTATTAATCTGTAAAGATAGGCAGATGGCCCAACGCCACAATGTCCTGCCACTTGGCGCGGTCGCCTTCGGTGAAGATGGCGGCCTGCCCGACCACTGTGCCGCCGGCTTTCATGACCAACATCTGCATACTCTGCAGCGTGCTGCCGGTGGAGATCACATCGTCCACGATGATGACGCGCTTGCCCCGAAACTTATCCAGGTCTTTCTCATCAAGATACAGCGTCTGCGGTTCGCCTGTGGTGATGGACATGGTCTCAGCGGTCAAGGCATTGCCCATATAGGGCTTGTAGCGTTTGCGCAGCACCACCCAGGGCAGGTTCAGCTCAAGCGCCAGCTGGTAGATGAGCGGGATGCTCTTCGCTTCAGCAGTCACCAGGATATCCCCGTTCTTATCGCGTAGCCTCTCCGCAAGGGCACGGGCAGCGGCTTGCACCAGTTCGGTGTCCCCAAGGATGTTGAGGATGGCGATGCGCACGCCCGGCGCAACCTCAAAGATGGGCAGGTTGCGCTTCAATCCGGCGACCTCTACAGGGTAGGTCTCTCGCTGTTGCGATGCCATATGCTATTCTCCCCTATTGAGTTGCTGGAAGGGTGCGGTGGAATCCTACACCATTCTAGCGACAAATCAGCGGGGGCGCTAACAGTTTTGGGCGGGGCACACAGGGGATTTATCCACAGGCGAGGCTGCCTGTGGCCTTCAAGGGGGAGAGGGAGGGCACAGAGCCTTTTACTGGAGCTTCTCGCTGCTGAAGAGATTGGTGTGCAGGCAGGCGGCTAGCGCTTCCAGGCAAGGCTGATCGGCTAGGCCCTCAAGAAAGGCGCGCACCTGTGGAGAGAGTCTCCATTTGTCCAGGATCTCCTTGCGGGTAGCTTGGTGCAGCAGCTTCTGGCATAGATCATCGTCTAGTAGAGCCACGCCAACTATCTGATGCAAAAGACAACGATCGCGGATGTGGTGAAGGCCCATGTTTTGCTCCCAATGGCCGGATTAGGGAAGGTTCTCTAAAATATTATATATGAATTTTAGAGGGCCAAATCTGCCCCGTGTTATCCCCAGGTCCTCAGCCTTTAGGGTTGCGTGGAAGCAAAGGGGCGAAAACCGACAACAGTGATGGCCTGCTTAACGCCGAAGTCGTCGTAGGCTACGATGAGCTGGCCGTTACGCTCGGCTGCCCGCCGCACCAGCCAATAGAGCATCTCCTCCATACGCTGGCCCTGAAAGAGGATCAGATCATCGGGTAAGCGCGTGACATTGCCATCGTAGTTTGCCTCAAACAGGCGCACCACCTGACCATCCGCCTGAAGCACATAAAAGAAGAGCCGCTCGGCCTGCTCTACGTAGGTCCTTCGCCCACCCACAGCGGCACCGCTTTCCGTCCATGTCAGCGCTCCCAGCCAGGGGTGTGAGCCGAAAGTGCTCCCTACGACGTGCGGGTCAAGTTCGGCGACGGCATCAATTACGGGGTCAATTTTTGCGGCCATCACGCGCCCTAGATAAGCCTCGGGGGCAGGGGTGGGGGTTGGTGTGCGCGTGGAGGTCGGCATAAAGCCCACCGTTGGTGTGGGACTTCCCGATGTGGCAGGCAAGGCTGTCGCTGTAGAGCCGAGGGCCTCGCTGCCAACGATGACCAGTTGGGACTGTTGGCCGGGCAGCTCGCCGTAAGCGACGAGAAGCCGCACGTCGCGCAGGCTTGCCTGCACTGCCAGCACGTGAAGGGCCAACGAAACATCGGCACGGTTCAGCATCCAGCTCATATCTGCTAAACCAGGCGCTCCGCCGAAGACGCTTAACGTCAGTACAGTCCCCTCTTGGCGCACCATCCCCACGCGGTTCAGGCGATCGGGGTTCGCCGGTTCGGGGATTAGGATTTCCAGCGAGAGATGGCTGTTGGCTTCAAACGGCTCCCCGCCGAGCAGAGCGACGTTGCCTGGCCCTGCCTGTAAAGTGGTGATGATGCTGGTGCTCTGCCACCACGCCAAACCGCTGGGCGGCGGGGATGCGCTCAGCTGCGGGAGCACTTGATCCAGCAGCGCACTGGCCCACTTGTCAACCGGTGTGGAAGGTAGCGGCGTCCCCGTTGTTGTTTCGGGTTGGGGGGTGAACTCAAGAGGTGTGCGCAGCGGCTCCCCTCCAGTGAAAGTGGGCGCCGAGGTGTCAGGGATTGTCTCAGGAGCCTGCCCTGCTGACGAAGTGCTTTCTCCCAAGAAAGGAGGACGGGCGAGGCGCAAGAGGATAGTGCTCAGCGCCAGTAGCGCCAGCAGCAGGGTGATTATCTTGAGGCGATAAATGCGTTCTCCGGCGGCCACATCAGCGGATTGACCAGACCTCCAGATTATCAAAAGCCACGACAAGGCGGGCATCGCGGGGGCTGACAGCATAGAGGGCAATATCCCCCTTCTTGCGGGCCTCGCTGGAGAAGCTCCCCACCACGTGGTCATCAAAGTAGATGGTGAACGTGCTCCCACTCGTCAGCACGCCCAGCCGATGCGTCTGCGGGCCGACCGCGCTAAGGCCGTTTGGCAGGGTGGTGTCCAAGAAAGGATCGGGGTTTAAGGTACCGCCTGCGCGCAGATAGACCGTCACGCGGCCATCGCAGAAGACGGTCAGGGCGTAGTAGTTATCCGCATCTTTGAAGCGGAAGAACAGGCCATAGCCGCCACCGGAGGGGCACTTGTCAGGCGTGACTTCTACCTGTACATACAGATCGGCCCGATCGATGGCTGCCGTGGTTAGATAGCGCAGCGCTCCTGCCCCAAGGTCAAAAACGTATTGCCCATTGGCGGGATACAGCCGTGCCGCTACGTCCTCAAAAGTGGGCCAGCCGCTGGAGAAATCAGCCACCAGAATCAACTCATCCTTCTGAGGGATAGTCGCCTGTGTGGCAGGGAGGGTAGCCGTTGCATTCTCGGCTACTGGCGTCGCCTCGCTGGCGGTCGGCTCTGCTGTCCCTTCACCCTCCTCCGAAGTCGGGAGTGGGGTGGGAGTTGGCGGAGGCGGCAAGGTAGCCGTCGGGAAGGGCGTCACCGTTGGTGGCGGTAGTGATGTGGATGTGGCGGTAGGTGGGATGGGTGTGGGTGGCAGGGTCGCCGTGGGCGGAAGGGGAGCAGGTACGTTAGCACACGCGCTCAGGAGCGCTATCCCAAATATTCCGATCGTCAAAAGTTTTTTCGGCATGTTATCTGTTAACCTTGTCCGATGACTGTGCGGCGATCATAACGCAGGCCGTTGGGATTTCCCAACGCCTTCATACCGCTTGGGCTCCTTGTCCCCTGTGGGAGGGAGTGGCATACTATCGGGCATGGCTAGGCAAATTGTGCTGCAAGGAGGCGAGGTCGTCACACCCCAAGGTGTGCGGCGGATGGACATCCTCATCAGCGGTGAGCAGATCGCCGCTGTTGATGAGGGCCTTGCCGCAGAAGCGCCGCAAGCTGAGGTGTGCGATGTGAGCGGCCTCACCATCCTGCCCGGCCTGATTGATGCCCACGTTCACCTGCGTGAGCCGGGCGGGGAGCACAAAGAGGACTTCACCACGGGCACCTGCGCCGCGCTGGCCGGAGGTGTGACGACTGTCCTCGCCATGCCCAACACCAACCCGCCCATCACCGACCGTGCCACGTTTGAGGAAGCTGCCGCCCGCGCCGCTGCTAAGGCAGTATGCGATTACGGGTTGTACATTGGTGCGACGCCGCACAACGCCGAAGAGGCTGCCGCTTTGAGCGGGCAGGCAGTGGCACTCAAGATGTACATCGGCTCCAGCACGGGCGATCTACTGGTGGATCGCTTCGCAGCACAGATTGCCCATTTTGAGATGTATCCGACGCATCGCGTTATCGCCATACACGCTGAGGACGAGGAGGCAGTGCAGTATTACGCTGCACGCGGCCAGCATCGCCCACCCATCTGCGCAGGGCTGGCGACGGCCTACATCCTGGCGTTGGCCGAGCAGACCGGCCATCGGGTGCATATCTGCCATGTCTCCATGGCCTACGAACTGGCGCTGATCCGCGATGCCCGCCGGCGTGGCCTGCACGTCACCTGCGAGGTCACGCCGCATCACCTCTTCCTTACCACCGAGGACTGGGCACGCCTGGGCCCATTAGGGAAGGTCAACCCACCGCTGCGCGCTCCGGAAGAGGTCGCTGCGTTGTGGGCGCTGTGTGAGGAGGTTGACCTCATCGCTACCGACCATGCCCCACACACACTGGCTGAGAAGCAGGGTGCAACGCCGCCCTCCGGCCTGCCCGGGCTGGAGACGATGCTCCCTCTATTACTGAACGCCGTCCATGAGGGGCGGTTGACGCTGCCTGATGTGGCACGCTGGACGGCTCAGCGCCCTGCGGAGGTGTTTGGCCTTGCGCGCAAAGGGCGCATCGCCGTTGGCTACGATGCCGATCTGACGCTGGTCGACCTTCGTACTGAGTGGACGATCCGCAATGAAGGCTTATACACGCGGTGCGGTTGGACACCTTTCGCTGGCCGCAGCGTGCGAGGACGGGTAGTACAGGTGTATCGGCGCGGGCAGCTGGCCTTCGCCAACGGGCGTGTGCTGGCAGAACCAGGCAGCGGGCGTGCCGTGACATTTGAGCGAGCATGAGGTGGCCATCTCGCATCGCCTCTCTTCGCGCTTTTCTCACTGTACTGGCTGGCTGCCGATGAATTCGGTCGGCGGTGAGAGCGCAACGGCGGGGTCTTTCCATGAGTGATGCAACCGTCTCTATCGTGGTCACAGCCTACCGTGAAGCAGCCACCGTTGGCCGTGCGCTGGAAGCCCTGTTGCCGCAAGCACAGGGTGCAGAGGTGATGGTCATCTGCCCAGACGAGGAGACCGCACAGGCTGCTGCTGCATATGCCGGCGTCACCGTGCTGCGCGATGCTGGTAGGGGCAAACCCGCTGCCCTGAACTTGGGCCTTCAGCGAGCGAGGGGTGAGATCATCGTCCTGACCGATGGCGATGTGGTGGTAGGGGAAAAAGCCCTCGCTGCGCTGCTTGCACCGTTCAGCGATCCGCAGGTGGGCGCTGTAAGCGGCAGGCCGGTTTCCCTCAGCCCACGCGGGACAATGCTGGGCTACTGGTCACACCTGCTTACCGAGGCTGGGGCACATGCTGAACGCCTCAAACGCGATGCTCAGGGGCAGTTTTTTGTCTGTTCGGGGTATCTCTATGCCATCCGCGCTGGGCTGGTACAACACATTCCGGAGGACGCGCTGGCCGAGGATGCCGTCATCTCGCACTGCATCGGCGAGCAGAGGTACCGCATCCGCTACGCTCCAGAGGCGGAGGTCTTTGTCAAGTATCCCACCACCTACCGCGATTGGCTGAAACAGCGCGTGCGCAGTGCGGGCGGCTATGCTCAGCCGATCATCGCCCGCTCGCCGCTGCGAATGCGTAGCTTCTGGCACGAAGTTGTTGCTGGTACATGGCGTGCGCTGCGCTACCCACGCACCCTGCGGGAGTTCCTATGGACGCTAGCCCTCTTTGTGGCGCGGCTGCACCTTTGGCTGCTTATCTTCTGGCGCGTGCGCGTGCGGCATGAGCCGCTCCAAAGGCTGTGGCAGCGTGTGGAGAGCACGAAGTAAGGCGCGGCGGTGTATAATCGGCGGGCAGGATGCTACCCCGCTAAAGATTTCGGGCCCCCAGAGGGTCTTGCAACTGAAAGGGCATAACATCATGAAGTGGCATGAGAACGTCGTCAAGGTATGCATGGGTATCCAACCCGGTGAGCGTGTCTTGCTCATCACCGATGAGGCTTTGCGACAAGAGCAAGAACTGCTGGCCCGCACCATTGCCCAGATTGGACCGTCTGAGCTGGTGCGTTGGACGCTGCCGGAGGCCGAACGTCCTCTACAGGTTGCCCCACCAGAGATACTGGAATGCGCTCGCACCTTTGATGTGGGCATCCAGTTCCTCGCCCGTGCCACCACGGAGGAGCAACTTTACCGCTTCTCGCTCATTCAGGCGACGGCAGAAGGGGGGCGGATGCGCTTTGCCACTGGCCTGCGCATTGACCGCGCTATTCTGGAACACGAGCTGAGCGCCGACTATGAGCAGATCGCGGCCATCACGTACGGGCTGTATGAGTTTCTGCAGGGCAAATCCGAGGTGCACATTACCTCACCGCTGGGCACCGACCTGCGTCTGAGCATCGCTGAGCGGCCAGTGGCTGTTGACCCGGGCATTATCCGCAAGCCCGGCTACTACAACCTCCCCGCCGGTGAGTGTTATGTCGCTCCGTTGGAGGACAGCGCCAACGGCACGCTGGTGGTGGATAAGTCCTTCCCCAACATTCTCATCAAAAAGCCTATCCGCCTCACCTTCGTCAAGGGGCGCGTGACGGAGATTGAGGGAGGCCAAGAGGCCCGCGAGCTCCTGCGCCAGATTGAAGAGGGGGAACGCAAGGAGAACGGTGAAGGGTGCCGCACCATCGCCGAGTTGGGCATTGGCACTAACCCGGCGGCGCGCATTACGGGCAACGTCATGACTGATGAGAAAGTGATGGGCACCATCCACATCGCCATCGGCCATAACGCCGTCCCGCCCTACAACGGGCGGAACAAAGCCCCCATCCATCTGGATGGCGTGATGGGCAATCCCACAGTGGTGGTGGACGGCGAAGTGCTGATTGACAATGGTCGTTATCTGATCTAGAGGCCTGGGAGGTAGCGTGACGCGCGCATTGGTCACCGGCAGTACGGGTGGCATCGGTGCGAACCTCGTCGCTGCGCTGAACGCACGCGGTGTGGAGGTCGTGGGGTTGCGGCGCAAAACGTCGCCACATGACGCCGTTGGTGACCTTCGGCTGACATTTGTCACCGGCGACATCCTTGACCCCACCTCGCTGCAGGCGGCGATGGAAGGTGTGGATTGGGTCTTCCATGTAGCTGCCATCGCCGATGATTGGAACTTCCCAGCGCAGACGGTTTACAAGGTCAACGTAGAAGGGACACGCAATGCCCTGGAGGCGGCCTATCGGGCCGGCGTGAAGCGCTTTGTGTTCACCAGTTCTGCGGCGGCGCTGGGGCGTCCCCGCCGTGCCCATTCTCTGCTGACGGAAGCGGACGAGTACAATCTCAAACCCAGCGATTGGCCTTATGGATATAGCAAGCACGTCGCTATGCGGATCGTAGAGGAGTACGCGGGCAAAGGTTTGCACGCAGTGAGCGTATTACCGACAGCCGTCCTCGGCCCGCGCGATGTCAAGTTCATCTCCGGCGAGCTGCTTGTGCGAGCACTGCGCCGCGAGATCTTTCCCCTGCCAGACGGCGGGGTGAACTTTATAGACAGCCGCGATGTGGCCGAGGGGCACATCGCGGCCGCTGAGCGCGGCAGGGCCGGCGAACGCTACCTCTTGGGCGGGCACAACCTGACCCACGATGAAATCCTGCGCACCATCAGCGAGGTGCTGGGCATTCCCGTGCGGCGCATCAGAATCCCTCGCTGGTCGTTGCCTGTGTTAGCCGAGGTCGTGGGGGTGTTGCTCAAGGTGGGAGTACACTTACCCATTGAACGGATGCGCGTCTTGCTCAGCGGGGAATACATGTACTACGACAACAGCAAAGCGGTGCGCGAGCTGGGATTGGCGCCGCGCCCCTTTGCCCAAACGGTCGCTGATGCCTACCGTTGGTATGTGGAGCACGGCTTTTTTGAGCGGCGCGGCATCCCGTCCTCAGCGCTGCCGCCCCTTCCTGAAGCCCTCGGTAAGTAAAAAGGAGGTTTCCCATGGGCGAGGAGCTGGAACGAAAGCTGGACTGGAACGCCGTCCTGCGCAGTGTGGCAATCGTGGGGGCTGTTACCACCGCCTATGCGCTGATTGTTCCTATCATTGGTGCGCTGCTTGTCCGTGAGGTCATTCCCCTGCCTTACGATTGGGATGTGCTCAAAATCTCTGGCCATGAGATTTACCGCATCCTCTACTGGGTATTGGCTTGGGGATTGATCATCTGGCGCGGAGCGGTGATGATCCGTGAGGTGCACGAGCGCATCATAGACGACATGCTGGTTGCCTCGGTGTTGATCGCTATCGTCATGTTGGCAATGAAGATCGTTGTTTGGGTTTTCTATGAGCCGATCAACTCCGACGGGATGCGGCTGTTCCCCATCACGGCCCTTGACGTGGGTGGCGCTCTGCTGCTGTTCGTTGTGGCGCTGGTCGCCGCTCGCATCAACCGCTACTAATGGAGTGGCGAAGGGCACCATATGGACAACGAGCGCCTTCCCCTTACCACGAAGTTGCTGTACGGCGCGGGCGATCTGACGAACTCGGTGCTGCTCACCATCGTGGGCGTGTACTTGCTGATTTTCCTCACTGATGTGGTCGGGCTTGACCCGGCGCTGGCCGCCGTTGCCATCTTTGTCGGGCGCAGCGCAGATTGGATCAACGATCCCATCATCGGCCACCTCTCCGACCGCACCCGCACACGCTGGGGGCGTCGGCGGCCTTTCCTGCTGTTCGGCATGGTCCCGCTGGCGGTGGCTTTCATACTCTTTTTCTGGGTGCCGCCCTTCACCAACCAGATCGCGCTGGCCGCCTACTACGGCCTGATGTACATGCTCTTTGATACGCTGGCCACGCTGGTCTATATGCCCTACTTTGCGCTGACGCCGGAGCTGACGCTGGACTACGACGAGCGTACCTCCCTCAGCACAGTGCGCATGGTCTTCTCCATTCTGGGCAGCATCATCGTCTTCACCACGCCCACCCTCATCGTCAAAGCATTTGACGACCCGCGTCAGGGTTATTTTGTCATGGCCATCGTATTTGGTTCACTAGGCGTGCTGCCGCTGCTCCTGACCTTCTTCGGCACCCGCGAACGGCCTGAGTTCCAGGCCCAAGTGCAACCTTCGTGGCGTGAGTCGCTCGCAGCGGTGCGCCACAACCGACCTTTCGTCTTCGGATTGGTCATCTTCCTGCTGACGTGGACGGTGATAGACCTGCTTTCGGCGACTCTGTTGTATTTCATCACCTACTGGTTGCGCATGAGCGAGACCAGCGAGCTGATCATGGGATCCGTGTTTGTCAGCGCGGTGTTCTTCCTGCCGTTATGGAACTGGCTGGCCGCCCGTTGGAATAAAACGAAGGCCTATATCGTGGGGATGCTGTTCTTCAGCGCAGTGCTGGGCGTGCTCATCTTCCTGCAGCCGACAACGCCACTGCCGCTCATCTTCACCATCACCACGTTGGCCGGAGTTGGTGTAGCGGCAGCTCACGTGATGCCTTGGTCCATCTTGCCAGATGCCGTGGAGTGGGACGAGTGGCAAACAGGCCAGCGCCATGAGGGAGCCTTCTACAGTTTGGTGACGCTGGCGCAGAAGATCGCCTCGTCTATCGCCATTCCGCTGGCGGGCGTGCTGCTGAAAGTATCTGGCTATGTGCCCAATGCGGTAGATCAGGCCTCATCGGCCTTGTGGGCCATCCGGGGCCTGATTGGGATTGCACCGCCGCTACTGTTGCTGGGCGGGATTCTCTTTGCGCTGCGCTACCCGCTCTCGCGGGAGCGCCATGCGGAAGTGCGCCGCCTGCTCGCCGAGCGGCGGGCGCAAGCAATGGCTGGTCGTTGAATAATGAGGAGAGTGTCATGGCCGAGGCGTTGTTGATTACCAATGGAACGGTCGTCACTTGGGAACCGGGAGCCGAGTTGATCCCCGACGGTGCGGTTTATGTAGAGGATGGCAAGATCGCCGCCGTTGGTGCCTCAAGTGATCTGGCCTCCCGCTATCCTCAAGCGCCACGCCTGGACGCACGGGGTCAGCTCATCATGCCCGGCAACATCTGCGCCCATACGCACTTCTACGGTGCACTGGCGCGCGGCCTGGCCATCCCAGGGCCGGCCCCCAAAGACTTCCCCGAGATTCTGCAGCGCCTGTGGTGGCCTCTTGATCAGGCGCTGGACGAGGAGGCAGTGCGCCTCAGTGCCCTGGTGTGCCTTGTTGACGCTATCAAGCACGGCACCACCACACTGATTGACCACCATGCCAGCCCCAACGCACTGGAGGGATCGCTGGACGTGATCGCCAGCGCTGTGGAGGAGGCCGGCCTGCGTGCCGTGCTGTGCTATGAGGTCACCGATCGCTACGGGCCGGAGCGGGCACAGGCTAGCATTGCCGAAAACGTGCGCTTCCTCAAGGCTGCTGCCAACCATCCTAACATCGCCGCTACCTTCGGCCTGCACGCTTCGCTCACCGTTTCGGAGGAGACGCTGGCAGCCTGCGTCTCTGCAGCGGAGGGGCTGGAGACGGGCTTTCACATCCACGTGGCCGAGCATGAGGCGGATGAGTACGACAGCTTGAACAAATGCGGCAAGCGTGTTGTAGATCGCCTCCATGACGCGGGCATTCTGGGGGAGAAGACCATCGTCGCCCATTGCGTGCACATTGACATCCGCGAGGCCGAGCTGTTGCGTGAGACGGGGACCTGGGTGACGCATCAGCCGCGCTCCAACATGAATAACGGTGTTGGCGTGGCAGATGTGGAGGGGATGCTGCGCGCTGGTGTGCGGGTATGCCTCGGCAATGATGGCTTCAGCAACAATATGTGGGCCGAGTGGAAGACCGCCTATCTGCTCCACAAGGTGTGGCATCGCGACCCACGCCGGGCTAACGGCATGACCATTGTGGAGATGGCCGTGCACAACAACGCTGCGCTGGCGGGCACGTTCTTCCCTGAAACCCAGCCCGGCCTGCTCGTTCCGGGCGCTGCTGCCGACATCATACTGGTAGATTATCACCCTATCACGCCGCTCACGGCGGGCAACCTCCCCTGGCACATCCTCTTTGGTTTTGAGGCTTCTATGGTGACGACCACGATCTGTGCTGGACGTGTGCTCATGCGCGATCGCCAACTCCTCACGCTGGACGAAGCCGCCATCACTGCTCGCTCACGGGAAGTCGCCCCGCGGGTGTGGGAGCGCTACCGCCGCATCGTGGAGAAGCTGCTTTAGCCACATTCCGTGCCACACAAGGCGAATCACGCTATAATGGGGGCCTGAGCACATCCGCTCAGGCCCCTTTCACCATCTACCCTCAGGAGCAGGCCCCGTGTCCGAGCAACCAAGACCATCAACCACGATCGCCGTGCTGGGCGGCACAGGCCACGAAGGCAGCGGGTTGGCTTACCGCTGGGCACATAGTGGTTATGAGGTGATTATCGGTTCGCGCTCGTTGGAGAAGGCACAGAATGCCGCTGCCGAATTGAACGCCTTGTTGGGGCGCAATGCCGTGCGTGGAATGCTCAATGCCGATGCCGCCGCCGCTGCTGATATCGTAGTGTTGACGGTGCCCTATGCGGCTCACCGCGCCACTCTGGAGAGCATCCGTGAGCAGGTGCAGGGCAAAATACTGGTTGATGTGACCGTGCCCCTTCAACCGCCCAATGTCACTGTAGTGACGCTGCCGCCGGGGCGCAGTGCCGCCGAGGAAGCACAGGCATTGCTTGGCCCCAACGTGCGGGTTGTCTCCGCTTTTCAGAACGTCTCAGCCACTCACCTCAAGGACCTTGGTCATCCTGTGGACTGTGACGTGTTGATCAGCGGCGACGATGCCGAAGCCAAAGCACAGGTGATCGCGCTGGCGCGGGCAGCCGGAATGCGCGGCATAGATGCCGGGCCGCTCGCCAACGCCATTGTCGCTGAGAGCCTTACGCCGGTGTTGGTAGGGATCAACAAGCGCTACAAGGTCAAGGGGGCCGGGATCCGCATCACGGGGATTGATGAATGACGGCGCAGCAGGTGCAGATCATCGGTGTGCCAGGCATCCCCCTCATCCAAACGGGTGATGACCTTGTGGCGATCCTCGCCGAGGCGCTGCAAGCCGCCGGCCTTGCCTTGCAGGATGGCGATGTGGTGGTCTTTACCTCCAAGATCGTCTCTAAGGCAGAGGGACGCTGGGTGGACCTGACAACCGTTGAGCCGGATGAGGAGGCGCACCGTGTGGCGGCGCAATGCGGCAAAGACCCGCGTGAGGTAGCCGTCATCTTGAGCGAGGCACAGCGCATCTCGCGCCTGCGCGAAGGGGTGCTGATCGTGGAGCACCGTCTGGGCTTTGTATGCGCCAACGCCGGTATGGATCACTCTAACACCCGCCCTGATGGGGAGTGGCGTCTGCTCCTGCCGGCCAACCCCGATGCCTCGGCGCGGGCGCTGCGCGAGCAAGTCAGGGTGCGGCTGGGAGTGCAAGTAGCAGTGGTCATCAGCGATAGCCATGGGCGCCCTTTCCGCCTTGGCACGCTGGGTGTGGCGATCGGTGCGGCGGGGCTTCCCACACTGTGGGACCTGCGGGGCCGTCCCGATCTTTTCGGCACAGCGCTGCGCGTGACGGAGGTCGGCTTTGCTGATGAAATCGCTGCCGCAGCGGGGTTGGTGCTGGGACAGGCCGCCGAGGGTATCCCGATAGCCATCGTGCGTGGCCTGGAGTATCCGGTGGATGAACACGCTGCCGCCTCCGATCTGATCCGCCCCCGTGAACTTGATCTATACCGCTGAACCTCGTAGATTTAGAGAGTAGGATCAACGCGAAACGAGGACCGGCTGCTGAGCAGCCGGATAGGCAGAACTTGAACTCAGCTGCACCCTCTACATCCGACGCGCTGCATCGTTTCCTGCGTGGGCGACGGTCTGTCCGCCGCTTTCAGCCCCGCCCTATCCCCTCCGCAACCCTGTGGCGGGTTCTGGAATCCGCAACGTGGGCGCCTTCTGCCCACAACCGCCAGCCATGGCGTTTTGTTGTCCTCACCACAGCGGAGAGCAAAAAACGTCTGGCCGAGGCCATGGCCGCGCGGCTGGCCGAGGACCTCCTTGCTGATGGCGTGGATAAAGAGACTATCGCGGCGGAGATCAGACGCTCGCAGGAGCGCTTGATGGGCGCCGCTACGCTTATCGTCGTCTGTCTGACAATGGAAGATATGGATCGCTATCCCGATGCACGGCGACAGGAAGCTGAGCACACGATGGCGGTGCAGAGCGTGGCTATGGCAGGCCAGAACCTGCTGCTGGCAGCCCATGCCGAAGGTTTGGGTGGGGTGTGGATGTGTGCGCCGCTCTTCTGCCCGCAGGCGGTGTGCACAGTGCTTGACCTGCCGCCGGACTATGAACCGCAGGGCGTGATCGCTTTGGGGTACCCGGCGGAACAGCGTGGGAAAACCCGCCAGCCGCTGGAGACACGGGTGATCTTCCGATGAGCGTCTGTGACCATGTGGTGCTGCTGGTGGGAGGGGTAGGCGGGGCCAAGTTGGCGTTAGGGTTGGCCCGTGTGCTGCCCCCCCAGGCGCTGACCATCATCGTCAACACGGGTGATGACTTTGAGCATCTCGGGCTGCACGTTTCCCCCGATCTGGATACGGTGATGTACACACTGGCCGATGTGGCCAATCCCCAGACTGGCTGGGGGCTTGCCGAGGACACCTTCCGAGCGATGGAGATGGTGGAGCGCTACGGTGGCCCAGCGTGGTTCCGCTTGGGCGATGGCGACCTGGGAACCAACCTGATGCGCACCATGCTGCTGCGTCAGGGTCATACCCTTACGGAGGTCACGCGGCGGCTATGCATGGCACTGGGCGTTGCACACCCCCTACTACCCATGTCGGATGACCCCGTCAGGACAGTGCTGGAGACCGATCAGGGCTGCCTGGCCTTTCAGGAATATTTTGTGCGTGAGCGCTGGCAGCCTGTCGTGCGTGGCATCCGTTACGAGGGTTCCGAACGGGCAAGCCCCAGCCCCGCCGTGGCGGCAGCGCTGGAAGGCGCCACGGCGATCGTGTTTGGGCCGTCCAACCCCTTCCTCAGCATTGACCCCATTCTGGCTGTGCCCGGCATCCGCGAGTGCATCGTTGCCTCGCCCGTACCTAAGGTGGCTGTCACCCCCCTTATTGCTGGACAGGCCGTAAAAGGCCCCACCGCCAAATTGATGGCCGAGCTGGGGCTTGAAGTTTCGGTGCTGGGTGTGGCACAACATTATCGGGAACTGCTCACTGGCATTATACTGGATGAGGCAGACCGTGCCCTGATCCCTTCGGTGGTAGCGCTGGGGATGCGCGCCACCGCACAACGTACCTACATGACTACGCTTTCGGACAAAATCTCGCTTGCCCAATCCGTGCTCGCTTGGTTAGAGGATAACCTGCCGTGAAGAACGTCTGGGCCATCGTCCCCATCAAACCGTTAAACCGCAGTAAGAGCCGACTTTCGCCAGTGTTGGATATCAAGCAGCGGGAGGCTTTCAGCCGCCATATGCTGGAGCAGACGCTGCTCACGCTGAAAAAGGTAGAGAAAATCAGCGGGGTGCTGGTGGTAAGCCGTGATCCCCATGCCCTGGCATTGGCGCGCCGTCTGGGTGTGCATACCTTGCAGGAGAGTGGCACACCTGAGCTGAACGCTAGCCTCACGCGTGCCACGCAAGTGGTGGCCACATGGAACGCTAGCGGCGTGCTGGTGTTGGCTTCGGACATCCCCTTGGTGCAGCCGCGTGACATTGAGGCCATGCTGGATCGGGCAACGTTCCCGCCCGTCGCGGTGATTGCTCCCGATCGCCACCACAGCGGCACCAATGCCCTGCTAATGGGACCTCCGGCGCTGTTCCCTTTCCGCTTTGGCAAGGATAGCTTCGCCAAGCACCTCGCCGAGGCACGCAAGACAGGTGCCGAAGTACACATCTACGAGTCTTTTAACATCGCGTTGGATGTGGATGTCCCCGCCGATCTGGAGCTCTACCGCGAGATGCTGATTGAGCGCCAGCTGGGCGAACCCGTCTGGATGGGGTAGGACATCCGCCGCCAGAAAACGCCGCAAAGGGAGGAAAATCATGACTGAGCGCGTTGCACTGTATCTGCAAGACGCCCATCCCATCCGCGATGGCATGGAGTACGTGAAGTATGCTGAGCAACGCGGATTTGAGGCCGTCTGGCAGGCCGAGTCGCGGTTGGTGCGCGATGCCATCGTGCCAATGGCCGCTTTTGCGGCAGTGACGGAGCGCATCAAGATCGGTTCTGGTGTCATCAACAACTGGACGCGCAATGCAGCGCTTATCGCTGCCACCTTCTTGACACTGGACGATCTGGCACCTGACCGCATTATCTGCGGCATTGGGGCGTGGTGGGATCCACTGGCTAAGAATGTTGGCATTGACCGCCGCAAGCCATTGACTGCCATGCGTGAAGTGGTCACGGTGGTGCGCCGCCTGTTGAACGCCGAGACGGTGACCTTCCACGGCGAGTTTGTCCATATGGAGGGCGTGAAGCTAGACGTGGTGTACGGGCGCAAGGGGCCACGCAACGTCCCCATTTATATCGGCGCAACGGGGCCGCAGATGCTGGAGCTGGCCGGCGAGATCGCCGATGGTGTGGTGCTCAACTATCTGGTCACGCCGCAATACAATGTTGAGGCAATGGAGCGTCTGGAGGCAGGGGCCAAGCGCGCCGGACGGCGTATAGATGATATAGACCGCCCGCAGCTGGTGGTCTGCTCTATGGACCCCGACCGTAAGCGTGGCTTGGACGGCGCACGTAAGCTAGTCACCCAATATCTGGCGCAGCAGCCGCACTTTGCCAAAGCACTCGGCGCAGAGGAGAGTCTCGTCAATGAGATCAAGAAGCGCCTCGGTTGGCCTGCTACGGAAGAGGAGATCGAATCGGCGATGGAGCTGGTGCCCGATGAGATGGTGCAGATGGTCGCCGCGGCAGGCACACCGGAAGAGTGCCGCGCCAAGGTAAAGGAATACATAGAGACCGGCTGCACATGCCCCATCCTCTATCCTCTGGGGCCGGACGTGAAAGCCATGATTGACGCCTTCGCCGTGATGTGATGTCTCATCTCAACAGAGAGCGAACGCTTATGGGCCGAACAAGCGGAGAGGCAGGCACGTTTGCCCGTCAACCGAACTCGCGGCACTGCTTCGTCTGCGGGATGGAAAGCCCCGTCGGGTTGAGGCTGTGTTTTGCCGATAACGGCGTGGATGAGGTGCGGGCGACCTATACCGTGCGCAGCGAATATCAGGGCTACCCGGGCGTGGTGCACGGGGGGATCGTCGCTGCCATGCTGGACGAGGTCGGCGGGCGCACGGTGATGATCGGCAATCCCAACCGCTTCTTTATGACAGCCAAGATGGAAATCCACTACCGCCGACCCGTGCCGACTGAGACACCGCTCACACTGATCGGGCGACCTGTGCGCGATCGGGGGCGGCTTGTGCAGGCGCACAGCGAGATTCGCTTGCCGGATGGGACCGTCGCCGCCGAGGCCGACCTGATGCTGGTTGAAATCCCGCCGGAGTACGTGCCGGATGCTGATCTGGAGACCCTCGGCTGGAAGGTCTATCCCGATGAAGTTTGCGCTAACGAAGAGAGCACGTGATGCCCGTAGACTGAGGAGGCGATCATGCTGTATGGATTGCGAGAATATCACCGCCCCACTGATCTAGAGGAGGCGCTACGCCTGCTGCAACGTCCGGACGTGCGCACTGTGCCACTGGCGGGTGGCACCGATCTGATCGGCAGGGATGGCTCGGAGATTGAGGCAGTTGTGGACCTGAGCGCGCTGGGTTTGGATTTTGTGGAGCGCAAGGGCGACACGCTGCGGCTGGGTGCAATGGTGCGCCTACAGACGATCGTGGAGAGGCTGGGGAGTGTGGCCGATGGTCTGCTTGCCGATGCGGCGCGGCGTATGGCCGGTTGGAATATCCGCAACGTGGCTACTCTCGGTGGCTCGTTGGTGGGTGCAGGCCTGCACACCCCCTTGAGCGTGACACTGGCGGCGCTGGGCGCACACCTGACCATCACTGGGCAGAGTGAGTCCTTGCGCTGGCCGGTAAGGGAGATTCCACAAGGGCAGCTTGTGACGGCGGTAACCATCAACTTGCCACAAGGTGCGTTCGGCGCGGCCTATGAGCAGGTGGGACGCACCCCTGCCGATCATCCTATAGTTTGCGCAGCAGCAGTAGCTTCTCGTTCTGCTGAGGGCACAATCCACACCCGCACGGCGGTCGGGGGCTTGTTGGTGAATGATCTGGTGGTTGTGGAACAAGCAGTTGTGGGTAGTCCTGCTGCTGTGGTGGAGGCGGTAGCGGCTCAGGTCGTCCCTCCTCAAGCGATCTGCCTCTCCGATTATCGGGGTAGTGCCGAATATCGGCGTGCGGTAGCGTCGGTGCTGGCTCGCCGTGCCCTCACAGCAGCATTGACGAGGCTCTCATCATAGCCTATGCCAGAAGATGCCAGCCGCGCTCCGAAAGCAGCCCTTACCCTTCTTCACCCAGGAATGTTGCTGAGCTTGCTGCTATTCCTTGGCTATGTCCTTCGCCTCTACCACCTGGATGTGAAGGATATCTGGGTGGATGAGGCCCACATCTGGTGGCATGCCCGCTTGCCTCTCTTGGAGAGCTTGTCGCGGGGCATGGCTGAAGGCCCTACCAGTGTCGCCTCCGACCCCCTCTACGGGGTCCTCATGCATTTCTGGATTGAACTGACGGGTGAGAGCGTCTTTGCCATGCGCTACTTCAGCGTATTGGCGTACCTGATTACGCTTGCCCTATTGGGCTGGGCCGCTGGGCGCGCCTTCGGGATGCGGGCGAGGTTGGCAGCAATGGTGATCGGGGCAGTGTCCCCCCTATGGGTGTTGTACTCGCAGGAGATACGCCCCTATGCCCTTGTTCCCGCCGCTATGCTGCTTGTTGTCTGTGGGATCGTGGATATCGCACAAGGACGGGGGAACGGATGGCGTGGGTGGAGCCTGTTGGTGGCCGGTGAGGTAATGGCACTCTACACGCACGGCTTCCTGGCCTTTGGGTTGCTCACCGCCAACCTGCTGCTTGTATGGATGGGACTGCGCCATCTGCGATGGCCTGACTGGCGGCACTGGTGGCGGAGTTGGGCCATCAGCCGTGCCGCGACGTTGGCCCTGACCATGCCGCTGATCCCGCTCTATTTGGCCCGTTCAGGGGCCGTGATCAACCCCTTGTTCCTGCCGCTCAGTGCCTCGGAGTTCGCTGCTGCGCTGTGGGGATACTTGCTGGGCATCCCTTGGGAACAGCGCGCTGAGGGTATCCCTATGGTGGTACCCGTTGCTGGAGCTCTTCTCTTGAGTGCGGTGGCTCTGGCTATTGCGTTGCGGCAACGTGGGGCGCGCCTGCTGGCCGATTGGATGTGGTGGTTGCTGGGCACAGCAACGCTGATCATGATCTACTCATGGCGTAACGCGGCCTTTCACGGACGCTATGCGCTGTTCCTCAGCGGTGTGCTGTTTCTCATCCTTGCCGCACTGATCGCCACAAGCTGGGAAGCCAGACGATGGGGACGGTTCATTAGTGGTGGGCTGGCGCTGGCGTTGCTGATCTCCTCGCTGATGGGCCTGCAAGGCCTCTATAGCGGGGCCTATTCCGGCTATCGCCATCATGCCACACGGGCCGTCAGCGAGGCACTCAAGGAGCAATTTGGGCCGCAGGACGGCGTCATTGTGATGCCCGTCTATGACTATACGTTGGAATACTATGGCCATGGAGAGGCGACACTGGGCTGGGCGCACTCCCAGCAGGCGCAAGATACGCCGCAGGGCTTGCTGGAATTCATGCGCGGTAAGAACAAGATCGGCGTTCTGCGCCTCATTTATGAGAATGAAGCGCTGCACAGCCACATCCCCTTCTATCTGGAACGTTTCGGCTCGCTGGTGAGCAGGCAGCTCTTTGAGGGGTACACGCTTTCCACCTACCGACTGGATCATGAGACGCAGTGGGAGATGGCGGATTTTGAGCCTGCTCACGTCAGTTGGGGAACGCTGCGCCTAAGTGGCCAGTCTATAGCATCAGGCGATGCCATCACAGTGGCACTGCAGTTCCGCACTGCCCCCGACTACACTCCCGGCCCGCGCTATGCCCTCTCGCTGCGCCTTGTGGACCCAATGACCAACTGGGCGCTCAGCCAGATGGATAGCCTGCTGGTGGACGAGCATGGGCGTCCTGCCAGCGCATGGCAGCCCGATGAGCAGTTTGCTCAATACTTCGTCTTGCCGCTTCAGCCGGGCACCCCGCCCCTTGAGGCGCATTTGGTGGCCGTCCTCTATGATGCCCAAACCGGTGAAGCAGTAGACCTGCGCGATGCCAGTGGTGCCCCTGCTGGACGGGAGGCTCTCCTTGCCTCGGTGGTCCTCGGCCCGGCGCCTGCGCGATGGGTCTATGCGGACGATCAACGAGCCTTCGCACTCACTCCTCTCCCCTCGGATGTGCTGGCGGGCTATGCGCCGGATCGCTCCGTTGTTGCACCGGCGGAGAGGCTCGGCGTGACGCTTGGCTGGCTGATACCCCCCGAAGTAGTGCGGGAGCGAGGGGCAGAGATACAGCTGGTGCAGGATGGCTTGCTGCTGGCGTGGGAAGACGGTCCACCGCTGCAAGGCCGCCAGCCTGCTGATGTGCCTGCGGGCGGCCTGTGGCTGGATCGCCGCGTGCTAGAGGTAGGCCGCGAGGCGCGCTCCGGCCCCGCCGATCTGATCGTGCGACTGGGCGATCAGCGGATAACGTTGGGCAGCGTTGAGATCGCAGGCTTTGAGCGCCTCAACGAGCGCCCTGCCGTTGAGCACACGCTGGAAGCGACCTTCGGCGAGGTGGCGCAGCTGTTAGGCTATCGGCTAGAGGTGCCGCCGCGCATTACCAGTGAGGCCACGCTGACCCTCACCCTCTATTGGCAGGCGCTGGCCGATGGGACCCCGGAGGTCCAATACAAGGTCTTCACGCACATGCTGAACCCGGAAGGCAGGCTAGTTGGCCAGCACGACGGGGTGCCTGTTGATGGCACACGGCCCTTCAGTGGCTGGCAGGCAGGGGAATACCTGATTGACGTGCATCCCATGCGGTTTATTGCCCCTTATGAGGGCGTGATCCACATCCAGGTAGGGCTTTACGACCCTGCAACACTTGAGCGTATCCTGACGGCGGATGGCCGCGATGCGGTGATGCTGCCCCTTGAGTTAGTGGTTGAATCCAAGCGCTAGGTAGCCTAAACTCAACTAGAAGAAACCCGCGGTTCCTGTGCGGTCATCGGCCAGCGGATTGAGGAAGGGAGATCATCGCTATGGAGATCGCTTTCAGACTGAATGGCCAAGAAGTGCATCTTGACGTACGGCCCGGCCAAACCCTTCTCTCGGCCCTGCGTGAGAACGGTTTTGTGAGCGTCAAACACGGCTGCGAGACCGGCGAGTGTGGCGCCTGCACGGTGCTTCTGGATGGCCTGCCGGTGAGCAGCTGCGTGATGCTCGCCGCACAGGCGGCTGGCCGCTCTATCACCACGGTGGAGGGCATCGGCGGAGCGCAGCAGCGCGGTTGGCGTGGGTCGGAGCCGCTGCATGTGCTTCAGCAGGCCTTTGTGGAGACGGGCGCCATCCAGTGCGGCTATTGCACGCCTGGCATGGTGTTGGCCGCCAAGGCTCTGCTGGATCGCGAACCAAACCCCAGCGAGTCGCAGGTGCGCGAGGCACTGACAGGCGTGCTGTGCCGCTGCACGGGCTATCTCAAGCCGGTGCAGGCCGTGCTGCGGGCAGCGGCCATCCTGCGCGGTGAAGAGGTGCCCCCTATCGCTCCAGAGGAAGCCATCCCTGCGCCGCCGGGACTGTTTGAACCGCCGCATCCTGAGAGGTTTGAGCCACCAGTAGTCCCTGGTGGCGAAGGCGGTACCCTGCTCAAGACCACCCCCCTGCCAACTATCGTGGTAGCGGAGGAGCGGGAGCGTGAGTACGTCGGCAAGCCTGAGCCGAAGGTGGACGCCTATAAGCTGGTGCAGGGCAAACCTGCCTTCACTGATGATATTGAGATGCGTGGCATGCTGATCGGCAAGCTGTTGCTTAGCCCGCACGCCCACGCCATCATTAAGCGTATTGATGTCAGCAAAGCGCGCGCTCTCCCTGGCGTCCATGCCGTGTTGACCTATCAGGACCTCCCACGTGTGGCCTACACCACTGCCGGTCAGTCCTACCCTGAACCCGGTCCTCACGACAACTTCAGCCTGGACTACAAAGTGCGCTGGGTAGGCGATCGTGTGGCCGCTGTAGCGGCGGAGACGGAGGAGATCGCTCAGCAGGCGCTGGATCTCATTGAAGTGGAGTACGAAATCCTGCCTGCCATCTTAGATCCCCGCGAATCGATGAAACCCGGCGCTCCTGTGATCCACGATGAGCCAGAGAGCTGGCACATTGAGGATAAGCAGCGCAACCTCGCCGCTGTGATTGATTGGGAGCTGGGCGACGTAGAGGCAGCTTTCGCACAGGCCGACTACGTCTTTGAGGACACGTACTACAGCCCCAAAGTGCAGCAAACCCCCATTGAGCCGCACATCGTCATCACCTGGTGGGATGAGAACGACCGGCTGGTGATCCGCACCAGCACACAGGTTCCCTTCCACGTGCGGCGCATCCTTGCGCCGGTGCTGGGCCTGCCGGAGAAGCGCATCCGTGTCATCAAACCGCGCATCGGTGGCGGTTTTGGCTCTAAGCAGGAGGTGCTGATAGAGGACATCTGCGCCCACCTGACCATCGCCACCGGACGGCCTGTAAAAATGGAGTACACCCGCGAGCAGGAGTTCATCGCCAGCCGCACGCGCCACCCCATGTACATCACACTGAAGACGGGAGTGATGAAGGACGGCACCATCATCGCCAATGCGATGTACGTGCTCTCTGACACGGGCGGCAGCGGCACGCACGGCATGACGGTCGCTGGTAACACGGGCCACAAGGCTATGGCGCTCTACAACGCGCCCAACATCAAGTTCCATGCGGATGTTGTGTACACCAACAAGGTGCCCTCCGGCGCATTTCGCGGCTACGGTGTGCCGCAGGGCTTCTGGGCGCTGGAAACGCACATGGAGCACATCGCCCGCTCGCTGGGACTTGATCCTCTGGAGTTCCGCCTGAAGAACGCCATCAAGGCCGGGGACGAGCATCCGGTGAGCAAGATTTGGAGCGAGGGGCGCGAGGGCGTTACCGAGATTATCCGCACCTGCGGGTTGGAGGAATGCGTGCGGCAGGGTGCGGCAGCCATCCGCTGGCACGAGCGCTATGGCAACCCTGAGTGGCACACGGTGCCGGGCAAGCCCCACCTGCGGCGTGGTATCGGTGTGGCAATGGTGATGCAAGGGACGGCCATCCCCAACCTGGATATGGGGGCGGCCAGCATCAAGATGAACGATGACGGCTCGTTCAACCTGCTGGTTGGTGCTACAGACCTTGGCACCGGTTCCGATACGGTGCTGACACAGATGGCGGCCGAAGTGCTGGGCTGCCCGCCGGAAGACTTCATCACTTACTCCTCCGATACGGATTTCACCCCCTTTGACAAAGGGGCCTATGCCAGCAGCACCACCTATGTCTCTGGGCGGGCTGTGGTGCTGGCCGCTGAGAAGGTGGCCGCCCAGATCCGTGAGGTGGCTGCGCGGATGCTCAGCAAGCGGGGCGATCCAGTGGCGCCGGACGATTTGGTGCTGCGCGAACGGGCTGTCTGGGCGCCAGATGGCCGCTCGGTGACCCTGCGCGAGGTGGCGCTGAACTCGCTGCATACCGAGCAGCAGCACCAGATCATGGCCGCTGCCAGCTACGTCTCACCGGAGTCGCCGCCGCCCTTTGCTGCCCAATTCGCCACGGTGACGGTGGATACCGAAACCGGGCAGGTCACAGTGGATGAACTGGTCATGGCGGTGGACGCTGGTGTTATAATCAATCCGGTCACGGCCAGCGGTCAGGTAGAAGGTGGGATGGTACAGGCGGCGGGCATGGGCCTCTGCGAGGAGCTGGCCTATGACGAGCAGGGCCGCATCATCAACCCGCGCTTTGGTCCTTACTGGATTTTCCGCGCCGATGATGTGCCCCGGCTGACCACCATCTTCGTGGAGACCTACGAGGAGAGTGGGCCGTTCGGCGCCAAGGCCGTGGCCGAGATCCCGCTGGATGGGGCCGCGCCTGCCATTGCCAACGCTGTATACGATGCGGTAGGCGTGCGCATTAAGGATGCGCCCCTCTACCCTGAGAAGGTGTGGCGCGCCCTGCTCACGCAACGCGGCAGCGCGCCATAGAGCAAAGCTGACATGTCCGACCGTGCGATTTTTGAGGCGCTGCTAGAGGCCAAACGCAGCGGCAAGGCTGCTGTGCTGGCGACGGTGATCAGTGACCGAGGGTCGGTGCCACGCCACGCTGGGGCCAAAATGCTCCTCTTCGCCGATGGTCGCATGGTGGGCACAGTGGGCGGTGGCGAGCTAGAGAGCCGTATTATCAACGCTGCTCCCGAAGTGCTCCAGCGCGGCGCGCCGACTCTCTTGCACTTTGACCTCGCCGACCCCGCTCGTGGCGATCCGGGTGTCTGCGGCGGTCAGGTGGACATCTTCTTGGAGCCGATCATGCCCGATCCGACCATCCTCGTCATCGGTTGTGGGCACTGTGGGCAGGCGCTGGCCGAACTGGCCCACTGGTTGGGCTATCAGGTCATTGTCACCGATGACCGCGCCGATCTCTGCAACCCACAGGCGATGCCCTATGCTGATGCTCACTACATCCTGCCGGCGCAGGACATTGCCCGCGCGATCCCCATTCACGAACGCACCTACATCGCCGCGGTGACGCGCAGCATGGCGTTGGACGTGGCCATGTTGCCCGGCCTGTTGGCTACCCCTGCCCCCTTTATCGGCGTGATGGGCAGTCGGCGGCGCTGGGCGGTGGCGGTGAAAAAGTTGAAGGAGCAGGGCATCAGCGAGGACGCTCTGGCGCGGGTCCACGCTCCCATCGGACTGGAGCTGAACGCCGAGACACCCCGCGAGATCGCCGTGAGCATCATGGCTGAGATCATTGCCTTCCAGCGCGGCGGGACGGGCCAACCCATGAAGTGGATGGGCACACCCGAAAGCGCCGAGCGGACAGCATCCGCACCCGAGAGGAGTTAACCCTATGTGGCGACAATACTTTACCCCCCACACCCTTGATGAGGCACTGGCGCTTCTAGATGAGCATCAGGGCCGTGCGCGCGTGATCGCAGGTGGCACGGACATCATCCTTGAGCTGGAGCGCAAGGTGCGGCCCGATGTAGACACGCTGATTGACATCACCCGCATCCCCGGCTTAGACACGATCGCGCTAGGCGAGGATGGGTTGATTCACATCGGGCCACTTGTGACGCACAATCAGGTAGCCGGGTCGTCCCTGCTGGTTGAGCGCGCCTTCCCGCTGGCGCAGGCCTCCTGGAACGAAGCCTCGCCCCAAATCCGCAACCGTGCCACTGTGGCAGGTAACCTGATCACCGCCTCGCCCGCCAACGACACTATCACGCCGCTGATGGGGTTGGGCGCTGAGGTAGTGCTGCGCTCGGTGGGCGGCGAGCGTGTGGTCCCGCTAAAGGATTTCTATACCGGTGTGCGCAAGACGGTGATGCAGCCCCACGAGCTGCTGGTTGACATCCGCTTCAAACCCCTTGATCCGCAAACCCAGCGCGGCATCTTCATCAAGCTGGGATTGCGACGGGCGCAGGCGATCTCAGTGGTGAACGTAGCGGCCATCGTGCGCTTTGATGGTGACAAGGTTGCCGAGGCGGCCATTACCGAGGGTGCGGTGGCTCCTACAATCATTCATGCGCCGGAGGCAGAGGCGTGGCTAATTGGCAAGACTCTCACACCGGAGGTGATCGATCGAGCGGCGCAGCTGGCTGCGCAGGCCAGCCGCCCCATTGATGACATTCGCGGCACGGCCACCTATCGCCGCGAGATGGTGCGCGTGCTCACGCGGCGGGCACTGACTGCCCTGCGCGATGGTACCGAACGCGAGGGCTTCCCGGAGCGGCCCGTCATGCTGTGGGGGCCGCATGAGGGGCGCGTTGTCAAGCCGTTGCCGCAGAGCTTCGTGCACCGCGAAGACGAACCGATTGAGACTACCATCAACGGCCAGCGTATGACTATCTACGGGGCCAACCGCAAGACGTTGCTGCGCATGATCCGCGAAGATGCTGGGCTGACCGGCACCAAAGAGGGCTGTGCCGAGGGCGAATGCGGAGCCTGCACGGTGTTCCTTGATGGTATGGCCGTGATGTCATGCATGGTGGCAGCGCCTCGTGCTCATCTGGCCGAGATCGTCACGATTGAAGGACTGGCGCGGGATGGTCAACTGCATCCTATCCAGCAAGCCTTCATTGAGGAGGCCGCCGTGCAGTGCGGTTACTGCACCCCTGGTTTCCTGATGGCAGGGGCTAAATTGCTGGAGGAGCGTCCGCACCCCACGCGTTGGGAGATTCAGCAGAGCATTACCGGCAACCTGTGTCGCTGCACCGGTTACTATAGCATCGTGCGTGCTTTTGAGCGCGCCGCCCAGATCGCCGAGAGTGAGGGGGTGAAATGACGTGGCAATCCAAAGAGCCGCCCAAACGGCGCGATCCGTTGCGCCCGGCCATCGGCTTCCTGTTGCTGCTGGTTGTGGGCGGCTTTTCCATTCTCATTGCGCCTGCCGGTGTGAACTGGCTAGAGACCACCCACCTGACCGTGGGCGCATGGGGCTGGCAGATCTTGCCTATTGTCTTCCCCCCGTGGCCCGCTTTGGTCAAACAGGGGATAGTGGCCCTGCTCGTTTTTGTCATCGCTTTCACCGTCTTGATGGTGGTGATGTTGGCCGTGATGAAGCCGCCCATGGGAGAGGCAGACGTTTCCTTGCACGAAGTGCGGGCGCGCAAAGGCACGCGCAGGCGCAGACGCTAAACGCGCAACGGTTTTCCCTTGGCGAAGGAGTAACGCATGACCACCCAGCTAGTTGGTCAGAATGTGGAGCGTGTGGATGCCCTTGGCAAGGTCACAGGGGAAACGCTCTTCCCCGGCGACCTTGTGCGCGAGGGGATGCTCCACATGAAGATCCTCTTTTCGGAGCGCGTTCATGCGCGCATCCGCTCCATTGACACCCGTGCGGCGGAGGCTGCCCCCGGCGTGGTGGCCGTGCTGACGGCCAAGGACGTGCCGGTCAACGAGTACGGCCTCATTATCCCTGATCAGCCTGTGCTGTGCGGGCCGGGCAGCAGCAAGGAGGGTGCGGATATTGTCCGCACCATCATGGATCAGGTGGCGCTGGTGATCGCCGAGACCGAGGAGCAAGCCGCCGCCGCCCGCGACCTCATCCGCGTGGAGTATGAAGACCTGCCTGCCGTTTTTGACCCTCTTGAGGCTATGCAGGATGGTGCCCCGCAGCTACATCCTGACAAGCCCAATAACATTGTCATCCACTATCAGGTGCGCAAGGGCGATATGGAGGCGGGTTGGCGGGAGGCTGAGGTCATCGTTGAAGGGGAGTACAGGACTTCATGGCAGGAACATGCCTACCTCCAGCCGGAGGCGGGCATAGGCTATATTGACGAGGAGGGGCGCGTCACTATTGAGGTGGCGGGTCAATGGGCGCATGAGGATCAGGAACAGATTTGCCATGCGCTGGGCCTGCCACCGGAGAAGGTGCGCGTGATCTACCGCGCTATTGGCGGCGCTTTTGGCGGGCGCGAGGACATGTCCATCCAGATCGTGCTGGCGCTGGCCGCCTGGAAGGTCGGACGGCCTGTGAAGATCGTATGGAGCCGCGAGGAGTCTATTAAAGGGCATCACAAGCGGCATCCTTACATCATCAAGGCCAAGTGGGGTGCTACCCGCGAGGGGAAGCTTACCGCCGCCGAGGTGCTTATCGTCAGTGATGCGGGAGCCTATGCCTATACTTCTACCAAGGTATTGGGCAACACCACGGTGATGGGCGTGGGACCTTACGTGTTCCCCAATGTGCAGCTGGATTCCTACACCGTCTATACCAACAACCTACCCACTGGTGCGTTCCGGGGGTTTGGCGGCCCGCAGGGTGCCTTTGCCGCCGAGTGCCAGATGAATAAGCTGGCCGAAGCCCTTGGCATGGACCCCGTTGAGCTGCGTCTGAAGAACATCTTGCACGATGGCGACCTGACCCACCTCAGCACGCCGTTGCCACCCGGCGTAAGCATTGACCGCGTGGTAGAGGCCTGCGCCAGGAAGGCTGGTTGGACGGTGGTAGGAGGGCACTGGCGGCGGGAAAAGCCTCCCCAACCGCAGAATCCCCACCGGCGGCGCGGCATCGGCTTTGCCTGCGGCTTTAAGAACGTGGGGTTTAGCTTCGGCGCACCAGAGCGCTGTGATGCCATCGTGGAGCTGCACGGCGATGCACAGATTGAGAAGGTAGTGCTGCGCCATGCTGGGGCTGACGTGGGGCAGGGAGCCCACACTGTTATGGCGCAGATGGTGGCTGAAGCCGTCGGGGTGCCCATTGAGAAGGTGCAGCTGGTGATGTCGGACACAGCGACCTCCGGCAACTCCGGCAGCGCCTCGGCCTCGCGTATGACGTTCATGTCTGGCAATGCCATCCGCGGTGCTGCAGAGGCTGCTCTCAAGGCCTGGCGCGATGAGGAGCGCCCCGCTATCGGGATATTTTCTTACCGTCCGCCCCGCACCACGCCTTTTGACCCCCAGACAGGCAAGAGCGAGCCGAACTTCGCCTACGGCTATGTAGCTGAGGCGGTTGAGCTAGAAGTGGACCTTGAGACTGGCATGGTAGACGTGCTCAATGTGGTGTGTGCCGACGATGTCGGGCGTGCTGTGAACCCCCAGCTGGTGCAGGGGCAGATTGAAGGCGGCGTGGTGCAGGCGCACGGCTACGCGCTGATTGAGCACTTCCAGATGCGCGAGGGGCAGGTCCTGACGCCACACCTCAGCACCTACCTGATCCCCAGCGTGCTGGACGTTCCCCAGCATGTGGAGTCGGTCATTCTGGAATGCCCCGATCCGCTTGGCCCCTGGGGGGTGCGTGGCATGGGTGAGATGCCCTTCATCCCCTATGCGCCCGCTGTCGTCGCTGCCCTGCACGATGCCACCGGCATCTGGTTTGACGAACTGCCGCTCATCCCCGAGCGGCTGGTGGCGCGCTTCCGCGAGGCCGGGTTAGGGCATTCGGGTACACCGTGAGCGCATCACCTTTTGGGGCTATCCGTGTAGCCATACGTGGCGGAGGCGACCTCGGCAGCGGGGTCGCCTACCGCCTGCATAAGGTTGGTTTTCCCGTCCTCATCACCGAATTGCCCCACCCGCTGCTGGTGCGGCGGGCGGTGGCCTTCGGATCGGCAGTGGTGGAGGAGGCTATCACTGTTGAGGGGGTGACAGCGCGCCGTGTCGCCAGCCTGGATGAGGCATTAGCCGTGCAGGCAGCGGGTGAGATCGCCGTCCTGATCGATCCAGAAGGCCGCTGGCTACCCGCCTACGATCCGGTGGTGCTGATAGATGCCCGCATGTTGAAGCGTGACCCCGGTCCTCAGCCGGTGCGGGCACCGTTAGTGATCGGCTTGGGGCCAGGCTTTGTAGCTCCCCATAACTGCGATGCCGTGCTGGAAACCAACCGCGGCCATAACTTGGGGCGCGTGATCTGGCAGGGCACGGCTGAACCGAATACCGGGCTACCGGGCCGCGTGGGGGATAAGACCGCCGAGCGTGTGTTGCGGGCACCTGCAAGCGGCGTTGTGCGGGGACTGGCTTCTATTGGGGATCGGCTGCATACGGGCGATCCCATAGCCGAGGTAGCCGGCCAGATCGTCACGGCGCCCTTTGACGGCGTGCTGCGCGGCTTGGTGCACGATGGTCTCCGCGTGGAGGCCGGCATGAAGATCGGCGATCTGGACCCCCGCGGCGAGCGCGCTTACTGCTTCACCATCTCCGAGAAGTCGCTGGCTCTAGGGGGTGCTGCGTTGGAGGCTGTGCTTTCCCACCCCGAAGTGCGCAGGCGGATACGGCAGGGATCATGAAACTTGCAGATGCGTTGGCCATCCGTCCCGGAGAAGTAGTGGCCTTTGTGGGTGCAGGTGGCAAGACGAGCGCCATGTTCCGCCTGGCAGCAGAGCTAGCCGCACAAGGTTTGCGCGTGCTGACTACTACTACCACCCGCATCGGGCAGGATGAACTGACATTTGCTCCCACTCACGTGGCGCTGGGTGAGCGTCTCCGCGTGCCACGTTCGCTGGCCAATCTGTTGGGGGCTCATCGGCACGTTTTCGTTTACACGCGGCTGGAAGAGGAGAGCCGTAAGGTACGCGGCGTGACGCCCGCTTGGCTAGATGAGCACCTGACGCGTCTGCCCTCTCTGGATGTGTTGCTTGTGGAAGCCGACGGCTCGCGCCGCCTGCCGCTCAAAGCTCCTCTGCCACACGAACCAGCCATACCCGCCAGCGCGAGGATCGTTGTGCCGGTGGTGGGGCTTGACGTACTGGGCCAGCCGCTTGATGACGAGCACATCTACGGTGCAGAGCAAATCCACAACTTGACGGGGCATCCTCTGGGGGCGCCGATCACGCCGGAAGCGGTGGCGGCTGCGTTGCTGCATCCGCGCATTGGGTTTAAGAATGCGCCTCCCGGAGCCCGCGTTGTGCCACTGCTCAACAAGGTCACACCAGAGACGCTACCGCAGGCGCGTGCGATCGCCTACCGGGTGCTCACCGACCTGCATGTGGAGCGCGTGTTGATCGGGGCGGTACAGGATGACGATCCAGTGCGCGAGGTGCGCAAGCGCGTGGGCGCGGTGATCCTCGCTGCCGGCGAGTCCAAGCGTATGGGGAAGCCGAAGCTTCTGCTGCCTTGGGGCAAGCGCTCCACCGTCATTCGCGAGGTTTGCCAGCGCGTGGCGGCCTGCAGTGGCCTCTACGAGATCGTTGTCGTGACGGGCCGCCTACAGGCCGAAATCCGTCAGCAGGTTGCCGATCTGCCTGTGCGAGTGGTCTATAACCCCGCCTATGCTCTGGGCGAAATTCTCTCTTCGCTCAAGGTGGGCTTGGGGGTGATCTGGCAGACGAGCGACGCAGCACTGGTGGTGCTGGGCGATCAGCCCTTCCTCCAGCAGGAGATCGTCCATGAGCTCCTGCTGGCTTATGCAGAAGGACGGGGGCGCATTGTTGTCCCCACTTATGAGGGCCAACGCGGCCATCCCCTGATCATTGATCACACCTTCTGGCAGGCTATTCTGGAACTCCCGCCTGGGGCTGCCCCCCGTGACCTGCTGCGTAAGCACGAGGACGAGGTCTACACTTTGCCAGTTAACACTGACTCGGTACTGCGCGATATTGACACCCCTGAAGATTACCACCGCGCACGTGAGCAGAGCAGTTAAGGTATAATGGGCTCTTTATTACCCCTCATAGGGCAGAGGTCACGTCATGAGCACTGGCACCCTTTGGATCGCGCTGGCCGTTGTTGTGCTGGTAGATATCCTCATCATCGCTGTGCTGGTTTTGCGCTTCCTCAAATCCTTTGCCCGCCGTGTCCTCGTGGCGCTGGTAGTAGTAGAAGTCCTGCTCGTCGTTCTGCATCTGCTCTTTAGGGAGCAGCCTAAATCCTTCGCCCACTGGTTTTTTAACCTCAATTTGGAGTTTGTGGCTGGGGCGTTGTTTTCCGCTGCCCAGTACTCCGCTGTTGCTGCCCTTGCAGCGATCAACACTGCACGCACGCCTGCCCTGCGCCCCTTCCAGCGCCTCTATTGGGGGCTGTTGACCCTTCTCTTCACATGGCTGGCACTGGATGAGTTCTTCTCTTTGCACGAGGGTGTGCTCTTCTGGCGCAGCGCGTACACCCTTGGTGGGGCAGCGGTAGTGGGGATAGCGCTGCTGGCCTACTGGCTGGGCTTCCGCCAACATACCGAGCTGTCCATTCCGCTGCTTGTCGGCCTGATCATGATGGGTACCAGCGGCGTGCTATTAGATGCTGTCACCAACGACCATGTGCTGGTTGTGGCCGGTTTAGAGATGCGCTGGTTGCTGTGGTTCTCCTGCGATGGCCTGCTCCCCGTTCCTTGCCGCTACATCAATGAGCTGGGCTTCACCGAGGAGATTTTGGAAATGTCTGGCGTCAGCATCGTGCTGGCCAGCTTCATCAGTTATGCCGAGTCTACTCAGGGGGCGAAGGCGTGGCGCAACATGCGGTGGGCCTTCGCAGCTGTCGCTTCCGCATGGTTGGCCTTTTTCATCGCCTACCTCTGGATAGCACCCACAGTGGGAAACGCTCTCCTTGCCCAGCGCGCACATGTGGAGTATCTGGACGGCAGCCTTGCCCTCACTGGCTATAGACTCTCTGCCGAAGTACTCAGGCCGGGGGATGAGGTAACCGCCACGCTTTATTTCCGCGCCAACCGACCGCTTGACGAGGATTACCGCCTGGCGGTGCAGATGATTCCCCGCTATGGCGGGGAACCCATCGCACAGACCGATTTCCAACTGGGCGAATGGCAGTACCCGTCCAGCGCCTGGATCCCGAGCCTTAGTGTGCGCAATCGGGCGCACCTGCACCTGCCTCAGGAGATGACTACGCCACAGGCTTATTGGCTTGTGGTGCGGGTGTGGCATGAGAACCGCGAGGTGATCATCTCCGCCGCCGATCGGCAGGAGATAGGGCCGGACAGCGTGGTGGTGGCTGATGTGGCGGTCCTCTCCGACCACACGCCGCCTCCCCCGCCTATTGCCTCCGATTACCATTTTGAGGCTGGGGTGTGGCTGGCTGGCTACGCCCTGCCCGAGACAGCTGTGTCAGGGGGAACGCTGCCGCTGGATTTCTGGTGGGAGGCAGACCGGCAGGTGGGGCAGGAACTCAACCAGTACGTACACCTGTTTGATGCCAGCGGCGCCTTTGCCTTCGGCTATGATCAGTCGCCCTTTGGCGGCAGCCGTTTCCCCACCACCGACTGGCCTGCCGGCATGAAGGAACGCGCTCACTGGGAAATCTCCCTGCCCGCCGATCTGGCGCCGGGAATATATGAGGTCTATACCGGCCTCTACACTGTGGAGGGCATCGTGCGGCAGCCCGTCGCTGATGCTCAGGGCCAGCCGGTGCCCGACTATTCCATCCATCTGGGCACCATTCGCATCACACGGTGAGGAGAGACTCGCTCTAGGGGCTTAGGGTGGGCACAGGCTGGCTGCTGATGATAATTGGGACCTCGCAAGGGGGCAGATATGTGCCATCCTGACGGAAGATCACCAGCCGCAGGATGTAATTGCCCGGCATCAGCGAGGTGCTGTCCCACACGCCCAACAGGCCGTTAACCACTGGTACGTTATACGTCCCTACCACGGCCCAATCACCGCCGGTGGATGGCCCCTTGACCTCAAACTTGTACTGGGCAAAGTTGAGAACGTTGGCTTCTCCCCGCACGGCAACCTGTCCGCTCACAGTGTCGCCGGGTTGCGGCAGGCTGATGGTAGAGCCGATGATCTCGCAGCCATTGACAGGGGTCTCCGGCGGGGCTGTGGCCTCGCCAACCTCGGCAGGTGGTGGCCCGACGGTCGGGGTGACCGTCGGGAAGAGCAATAAGGCGGGTGTGGCAGTGGGCAGCGCGGTGACGAAGACGATCGGCGTCGGTTCCGGCGCTGCCTCAGGCTCGCTCAGGTTGGGGACTACAATATTCTGGATTACGTAGATCATGCCAATCAACAACGCCAGCATGATTGCGGAACGGAAGGCGCGCTGCTGTTTGTGGAGCGCCGCCTCGCGCTCCAGTCCAAAGACGGCACGTTGCTTCTCGCGGCGCGCCTGCCACAGCCCCCGCACGGCGAAGAAGATGCCTGCCCCGGCCAGGAGGTAAATCACAACGGCAATGCGTGCGATAAAGAGCAGCAGGGTATTCATAGGCGCTGAACGGAGCAACTTGTTGGATGCGGTTAATCAACGGCGGGCAATCGCCGCAGCACACCGCGCAGTAGCCTCTCCAAGCGAGGAGCAATGACGCGCCCGGCCTGCAAAACCTCCTCGTGAGTGGTCTCCTTGTCTGCGCTGGGGGTGTCAACAGCCACGTTGCTTATCCCTGAGACGCCCATCACGCGCATACCACCATGCCGCGCTACCGTCGCCTCCGGAACGGTGGACATGCCCACTGCATCGGCCCCGATCAGCCGCAAGAAGCGGATGTCTGCCGGCGTCTCAAATGAGGGGCCGGCAAGACAGATGTACACCCCTTCCCAGAGGGGAATGTCGGCCTCGCGGGCAACCTCACGCGCCAGCTGGCGCAGCTCAGGATCGTAAACTTGGCTCATGTCGGGGAAGCGCGTGCCCAACGTCTCATCATTGGGCCCGCGCAACGGATTGTGCCCCGCCATGCCGATCAGGTTGATGTGGTCGCTGATCAGCATAAGGTCGCCTGCGCGGAAGTCGCGGTTTAACCCACCCGCCGCGTTGGTGAGGATCACGATGCGGATGCCCATCAACTGCATGACGCGAATGGGCAGCGTCACCTGTGACATAGGGTACCCTTCGTAGTAGTGGGCACGCCCACGCATCACCATTACCGGCTGGCCTTCCAGATAGCCGATGTGGAGCCTTCCGCTGTGTCCCGCTACCGTGGAACGCGGCCAGTGGGGTATCTCCTCATAGGGGATGATGTCAGCCTGCTCAACCGCCTCGGCCAGATCGCCCAGCCCAGATCCCAGCACGATACCCACGCGGGGATGGTGCTTTGTGCGCGCTCTTACAACAGCGGCAGCGGCTTCAAATTCGGCGCGGCTGAAGAATTGCATGGCTTGCTCCTCGTCTTGGGCAATTGTGCTGGTATGATACCCATTCTTGGCCTGATTATGCCATCGCTGGGGCGTTTATGACACAACCAGTTGAACTTTGCCCGGCGCTGCGCTATAATCCTGCGCGGCCTGGCGGGGCCTTGCCAGGCCCTGTGTGTCTTACACAGAGCAATCACGCTATCGGACTCGCGTGGCCGTGCCGATCCACGATCGGCTCCACCGGGGATGAGGGTAGCGGAAGCCTAAAACGGAAAGGACAAACAAAACATGACTGCTCCCATCAACATGAGAGCGCTCTTGGAAACGGGCGTTCACTTTGGGCACCGCGCTCGTAAATGGAACCCAAAGATGAAGCCCTATATTTTCACCGAGCGCAACGGCATCCACATCCTTGATCTCCAACAGACGCTCAAAGCCATCCGCGAAGCCTACGAAGTGGTGCGTGACAAGGTAGCCGAGGGGGGTACCTTGTTGTTCGTCGGCACCAAGCGTCAGGCTCAGGAAGCTATTGCCTCCGAGGCGCAACGCTGCGGGATGCCCTACATCAATGAGCGCTGGCTGGGCGGCACGCTTACCAACTGGCGTACCATTCGGCAGCGCATTGAGTACCTTAAGGACTTGGAAGCGCGTCAAGCAAGCGGCGAGTTCAGCCTGCTCACCAAGAAGGAAGCGCTGGCCCTGGCCCGCGAGATTGAGAAGATGAAGGTACGTCTCGGCGGCATTCTGGAGATGCACGACCTGCCCGACCTGCTCTTTGTTGTAGATGTGAACCGCGAGGCTACGGCGGTACGTGAGGCCAACACCCTCGGCATTCCGGTAATCGCCATGGTGGATACCAACTGCGATCCGGACGTTGTGGACTACGTCATCCCAGCCAATGATGATGCCATCCGCGCCATTAAGCTCATCACGAGCTACATGGCCGATGCCGTGCTGGAAGGACTGGCGTTGCGCAAAGAGCGGGGCGTGGAAGAAGAGGTTGAAGTGGTCAGCGTCTATGAGCTTCCTGAGGAGGAGATAGAAAGCATCGCAGACGAAGAGTTCCTCGGTCAATCCACCCTTGCCAAGCTCAGAAGTGGTGAGCTGACCTTTGAGGGAGATGAGCCGCTCGCTCCCCAGCGCCGTAAGAAGGCATCTGCCGCTGCCCAAGAGCCAACAATGACAGATGAGGCCCTAACTGAAGAGGTTGAGGCATCGTCTCTTGACGAAGAAGAGGAAGGGGCATAGCCTTCGTAGGCGAGGGTCCCTTAGCATCTGGGGTCATTTTCCGATCGGAGGGGAAACACACAAGATGGCTGTAACAGCACAGATGGTTAAAGAGCTCCGTGACGAGACTGGTGCCTCTTTCATTGACTGCAAGAAAGCACTTGAAGAGTATGACGGCGACATGGAGCGCGCCAAGCAATATCTGGCGGAGAAGGGCCTGGCGACGGCGCGCAAGAAGGCCGGCCGTGAGGGCCGTGAGGGCGTGATTGAGACCTACACTCACCCGGGCGCCCGTGTGGGGGTTATTCTGGAGCTGAACTGCGAGACCGACTTCGTGGCCCGTACGGAACGCTTCCGCGAATTGGCCCATGACCTCGCCCTGCACATTGCTTTTGCTGCTCCCTCTTATGTAGACGTGACAGATATCCCCGCGCAGGTGTTGGAAGAGCAACGTCAACGCTTCAGAGAGGAAGCCAAAGCGCAGGGCAAGCCTGATAGCGTGGTAGACCGCATTGTGGAAGGTAAGCTGGAGAAGTACTACGCCGAGGTCTGTCTGTTGCGCCAGCCATTCGTCCGGGACGATGAGAGGACCGTCGGCGATATCATTGTGGCTGCGATCGCTGAGCTCAAGGAGAACATCCGCGTTAGCCGCTTTGCGCGCTACGCGCTCGGCGAGACATCGGATGGCAGTGGAGGTAACTCAGCGTAAAGTAAACGGGATCGGTGGGGGATTGGAGTTCGCTCTAATCCCCCTTCTTTTCGCATGAGGCACATCCTGATTGATTACAAACGGGGGCAACTGTGAGCCAGATGCTAACGGGTACGCCTAAGTACCAACGCATTGTGCTCAAACTTGGGGGGGAGGCGCTCTCCGGCGAGGATGGGTTCGGCATTGACCCGGCCCGTGCCACGTGGATCGCCGGCTTGATCAAGCGGGTGCGTAAGTACGGCGTGGAGGTGGCCGTGGTGATCGGCGCCGGCAACCTATGGCGTGGCCAGATCGGCATTGCTGCCGGCATGGACCGCGCCACCGCCGACTATATGGGCATGATCGCCACGGTGATGAATGCCCTTGCCCTGCAGGATGCACTGGAGCGCATAGGGGTGGCCACGCGTGTACAAACGGCGATTGAGATGCGCGCCATCGCTGAGCCGTACATCCGTCTGCGCGCCATCCGCCATCTGGAAAAGGGGCGGGTGGTGATCTTGGCAGCGGGCACCGGTAACCCCTTTTTCACCACCGACAGCGCCGCTGCTTTGCGCGGTATGGAGATCAACGCCGATGTATTGATCAAGGCAACCAAAGTGGACGGCGTTTACGACAGCGACCCCAAGACCGACCCCAATGCCAAACGCTACGACCACCTGACCTTTATGGAAGCGATCAACAAACGGGTGCGCGTGCTAGATAGCACGGCCATTACACTCTGCATGGACCACCATCTCCCCATTATCGTTCTCAACTTGTGGAACGAGGGCGATCTGGAGCGCGCTGTCCTTGGTGAGAAGGTGGGCACGATCATCAACGGTTGAGGTCGGGGGAAAAGAACACCGCCGCCTTCATGGGCGGCGGTGTTGTCTCTCGTTGCTTGCACACGGGCTACTGCAACTGGAATGAGGCCATGATAGCGCTCGCCGGTTGGCCGTTATCTCCCACGAAGCTGAGCACGTAGATGCGCCCATTGCGTGGGATAAACAGCACGGTTACGCCATTGTTTGTGGTGGCCTGTGTGCCCGGGTATGAGCCGAGCGTGGCGTCGCTGGTGGTGTAGCTCTGGCCAGGGAACTCGGCAGCCATCACCTCCGACAGAATGGCGTTCACATCTGTACCGTTGACAACGCGCACAAAGCCCTTTCCCGCGCCGCTGGGCGATTTGAAGCGCACATCGGACGTATCATCCCCCACCCAAGACCACGTCCAGGCGTTGGGCACTTTGATGGAGTAGCCGTAGTCAGCGTTGGTGTAGGTCAACACCAGCGTTGTACCAGCGCCATAGCGCGGCACGTACACAAACTCAGCGCAGCGGAAAAGGCCACCTCCTGTCTCGGACTTGGCGACCAGCCAGATAGAATCGCCCTCTTTTGGCGGCCCTCCCGGCCAGCGTTCGGCAGGCAGCACGATCAGCCCGATCTCCAACCGACCCTGCTCATTGATCTTGTCCTCGTAGTAAAGCGCCTGACGAGGCGCACGACATTCTGGTTCCCAGTAGAACGCCACTGTGCTGGAAGGTGGGAAGTTGCTGATGGTCACCAGCACGGTGTCGCCTGGCTCACCAAGCTGCGGTGAGATAACCATGTTGGGTTCGCTGCCGGCGGGTTGGGCGCCTGCTGTGCCCTCAGGGGTGGCTGTCGCAGGGGTGATCTGAGTAGGCTCAGGGAGCGGTGTCGGTCCTCGCTCAGGTGTGCTGGAGGGCGTGGGAGCAGCGCCACCTGCTCCCGTCGGCGAGGGCGTGAGTGTCGGCGGAGCCAGTGTTCCTACCGAGAGGGTGGGAGCCAGCGTGATAGGCGTCCATGTGGGTGGAGGAGTGGCCGTTGCATTTCCTTCCAGGTTGACATCGGCGGACTGCTGGCCGCCCATGCCCAGCAAAGCGCAGCCGCCCAGCGTCAGCGCTGCTGTGCCGATGGCGATCAAAGCTAACATCTTGAGGCTCTTCATGGGCCTGCTTTATCTCCTTGATTGTCTCTGTCAGGCCGCTATTACGGCTTGGACAGGAACAAATATGCCTTAATTGTACCGGAAACCGTGGCAGGTGGCCTGTTTCCTGGCAATCCAGAGGGGGTTATCGCTGAGGCGTTGCTCAGACGCAGCTTTGTGCACACGTTGGGTTTCTGCAATACTCCCATTGACAGCCGCTTATCTTTATCGGTGTAGCGCACGCACTAAGGGTGAGGAGGACATGCAGGCAGAGGAACGCCTGCGCGAAATCTACACCACACAGGGCTATGGCCCAGCAGCGCAGTGCATCTTGCAGGCCAAGGGCAGTGCGCAGTACTATCTGCCGGTGCTACGGATCATGGAGGCCATCCTCCATAACAGCGGTGCTGTGATCGTGGTGGACACCACTAACTTTGACCGCGTTCTGGAGGATGAGCGTCCCTTCCTCTCCCAGTTCCAATCTTAGACCTTGAGTAGAAGGCGAGCAGGATAAGCGAAGGGATGATAGAGGGCACCAGCATCAAACGGAAACCGATGGGATCACTGCTTCAAGCGCGCCTCATGTATTTGGGCTACTACCTCGCACTTGGCTCCTTTATGCCCTATATCAACCTCTACTACGAACGGCAGGGGTTAAGCGGCGTGCAGATCGGCACGCTGGCCGCACTGCCAGTATTGGTAGGAGCTGCAGCCACACTAATCTGGGGAGCCCTGGCCGATGCTCTGCACTGGCATCGCGGCATCTTCCGCGCCGCCCTGCTACTGGGGCCGCTGGCGGTGTTCCTACTCTCTCGTGCCTACACCTTTGGTGCCCTCATCCCGTTGGTGATCCTCTATGCGCTTGTCACCAGCCCCATTATCTCGTTGATGGACAGTGCCGCCCTGGAGGTAGCCGAAGCGCATCAACTCAGCTACGGCGATATGCGGCTGTGGGGGTCTATCGGCTGGTCCATAGCTACCTGGGGTGTGGGGACGCTCATTGAGCACTTTGACATCCACTGGCTGTTCTACGGCTACATTGGCTTTATGCTGCTGACTTTTGTGGCGGCGCTCTCCCTGCCACCGCGGCGGCATGTCCTGCGGGCGCCGTTTGGGCATGGTCTGCGCCGCTTGCTCGCGCAGCGCGGCTTCCTGCTCTTCCTGCTGAGTGTCTTCCTGCTCTCGGTGACAAGCGGCGGTGTTTCATCTTTCTTCACCCTCTACATGGACAGGATCGGCGCCCAAGAGGGGACGATCGGCCTGGCGTGGACATTGGCTGCCTGGAGCGAGATACCGGTGATGCTCGGTGCAGGGGCGATCATGCGGCGCATCAACGCCAAAGGGCTAATGGCGATCGCCTTCTTCACCTACGCTCTGCGCTGGGTGCTTTTCTCCTTCATCGCCAGTCCGATCTGGGTGCTGGTGGTGCAGTTGATGCATGGCCTCTCGTTCGGCGCCTTCCTTGTCGGCGGCGTCACATACCTCAACGAACACACGCCGGAAGGGTTGAGCACCACAGCGTTGGCGATCTTCAACACCACGGCCTTCAGCCTGGCATCTATCACCGGCTCGCTGGTGGCAGGCGTCTTTTACGATACGCTGGGGTTGGGGGCGATGTTCCGTGTCTTCGGCGTGGTGGCCTTGCTAGGTCTGGCGGTCCTTTGGTGGGGCGTGCCGACGCAGGGCGCGGGGCAGGAGGTCGCCGCTGAGAGGTAATGAGACAGACCAGACAGCACTACCGGGCACGCTGCAAGGTTGCCCTGGCGCACGTGGGCGTGCTGGATTTCAGCCAGACTTATGTGCGCCCACCGCTCCTGTCCATTGGAGTGGAGGGGGTGGCGGAGATCGCCGAAGCGCTGAAGCAGGCGGGGATGGTCGGGTAAGCCGTTGCGCCTGCCAGGCTTTCAGGTGTGTGGCATGTGTTGCTGGGGCGTGTTATACTCTGGGCAGTTCACAACTGAACAGGCACAAGGGGAGCTTGGGGGTTAAGCCAGGCTGAGAGGGTGCGCGACCCGCACCGACCCTTTGAACCTGATCCGGGTAATGCCGGCGGAGGGAGTGTGTCAGGGCGAAGTAAATCAGGTGGCGGATCGGCCACTCCCCCGCGTGGGGAGTGGCTTTTTGTTGGAAGGCGGGATGGCAGTGGCATCCGTGAGAGCGTTGGTGCTGGCCAATGGTCTGCTGGGCGATACCGAGCAGGCGCGCGATCGGGTGACCCGTTGGGGGGTCTCCCTGGTGATCGCTGCCGACGGTGGCTATTACCACGCCGCAGCGTTGGGCCTCAAGGTGGATGTGGTGATCGGCGACCTGGATTCGCTGGATAGCGACCTCCGAGCCGCTCTAGAGGCCGACGGCACTCATGTGGAGGCTGTGCCTGCCGAGAAGGACGAGACCGATCTGGAGCTGGCCCTGTTATATGCCGCGCGGCAGGGGGCTGACCCTATCGCCGTGTTGGGAGCGCTGGGCGGGCGGCTGGATATGACCCTCTCTAACATGCTGCTACTCACCCATCCGGCGCTGGCAATGACCCGTGTGGAGCTGTGGAATGGCGCCCAAACCGCCTGGCTGATCCGCCCGCCCGGTGGCGAGATTGGAGGGGCAGTAGGCGACACGCTTTCACTGGTGCCACTGGGCGGCCATGCACTGGGTATCACCACGCAGGGCCTCAAGTACGCCCTGCGCGATGAGACGCTGGCCTTCGGCCCGGCGCGGGGCATCAGCAACGTGCTGACGGAGACCACCGCCCGCGTCAGTCTACGCGAGGGGTTGCTGCTGGCCGTCCACACGCCCGGCCGGGCGTGACAGGTAAGAGCATGTTGGAGGGGACAAATGTTGGACGCGAACCGCACCGTGAATGTCGCCGTGCAGGTGTTGCCACTGGTTGAAGATGTCTTCCCAGTAGTGGATAAGGCCATTGAGGTCATCGCCCGCAGTGGTGTGAAATACGAAGTGGGGCCAATGGAAACGGTGATGGAAGGGCCGTTGGACCACCTGTTGGAGATCGCCAAGCAGGCCCATCTGGCTTGCTTTGAAGCTGGCGCTGAAAAAGTGATGACCATCATCAAGATCGCCGACCAAACCTGTGGCACCACCATTGAGGAGAAGGTCGCCAGGTATCGCGAGGCGCAGGATGCGTGACACCCCGCTTGTACGTCTTCTCCCTCTGCGCCTGCCGAGGCTGGCGTTGCCCCGCTGGGTGCAGCAGGTTACGCCGCCTCTGGTGGTCGTGGGGCTGATGATCGCCGTGTGGGCAGCCATTGCTGCCACCAGCGGGCTTTCCGCCTTCATCCTGCCTTCGCCGGCCCGTGTGCTTCAGGCGGCGTGGCGCACGCGCGATCTGCTAGGGGCAGCCATTGGCATGACCATGCTGGAGACAGTCATTGGCCTCATCATCGCGTTGGTGCTGGCCGTGGCGTTGGCGGCAGCGATGGACCTCTCACCATTCCTGCGACGGGCGCTCTATCCGCTGCTGGTGGCCTCCCAAACGGTGCAGATTTTGGCCATTGCTCCGCTGCTGATCATCTGGTTCGGCTTTGGTCTCACGCCCAAGGTCATCGTAGTGGTGCTGGTGTGCTTTTTCCCCATGGCGGTCAGTATGGCCGATGGCCTGCGGGCTGCTGATCCTGATTTGATCGCCCTGCTACGAGCCATGAACGCCACGCGCGGCCAGATTTGGCGCATTGTGCGCTTACCTGCTGCGCTTCCCTCGTTCTTCTCCGGTTTGCGTGTAGCGGTGACCTATAGCGTAGTGGGTGCTACCATCGGCGAGTGGGTGGGGGGCTCCACGGGGTTAGGGCTGTACATGCTGCGCTCCAAGAACGCACTGGCCACCGATCAGGTTTTCGTGGGCATTGTCATCACCACCCTGCTCAGCGTGGGCCTCTTTGCTTTGGTGTACTTGATTGAGCGCTTGGCCCTTCCCTGGTACTACTCCCCCCAGCGCATCCAGCAGTGGGAAGAGGGCGGTATCTACTGATGAGAGGAGGGCAAATGGCCGATGCTGTAGCAGCTTTTAACGAGAACGTGGCGGAGTACGACCGTTGGTTTGATGAGAATCGTCAGGTCTATCGGGCCGAGCTGGAAGCTGTGCGGCGCTTCCTCCCCCATGAAGGACATGGGTTGGAGGTCGGTGTGGGGACGGGGCGTTTCGCTGCACCGCTGGGAGTAGCTGTCGGCGTGGACCCAGCCCCCAACATGGTCACAGCAGCCCGTGCACGGGGGATTGAGGCCCATCAGGCCTTTGGGGAGGATTTGCCCTTCGCCGATGCCTCCTTTGACTACGTGCTGATGGTCACTGTGGACCCCTTTGTGCGCGATCTGGGCCGTGTGCTGGCTGAGGCACGGCGTGTGCTCAAGCCAGAAGGTCATCTTATCGTGGGCATGATAGATCGCGAGAGCGACCTGGGCCGCGCCTATGAAGCCAACAAAGACACGGATAAGTTCTATCGGCACGCCACATTCCGCTCGGTGCGAGAGATGCTGGAGAGCCTCCAACAGGCGGGGTTTGCTGTCCTCGGTACCTGCCAGACTGTTTTGGGAACGCTGCGAGGGCCGCTTGATACCGGACAGGTGGAGATAGCCTTTCCTTCTGACGCCTTTGAGGTGCATGACGGCTATGGTCAGGGCGCTTTTGTGGTGATTGATGCCTACAAGCCGTCTGCATAGCAACAGGGTAATCCTGTGAGAGGAGGGAAACCAATGAGAAACGAGAAAATCCTATATGCCATTGTTCTGATGGGACTGGCGGGATTGCTGGCAGCATGTGCGCCTGCCACCACACCGCCACCGGCTACGGCCGCCCTCACCGATGTAACGCTCATGCTGGACTGGGTGCCCAATACCAACCACACCGGCATCTTCGTTGCCCAGCAGAAGGGCTACTTCGCTGAGGAAGGGCTGAATGTGCGCATTGAACAGCCTGGCGAGGTGTACGCTGAGCAGGCCGTCTCCAGCGGCGCGGTGGAGTTCGGCATCAGCTTTCAGGAGCAGCTCACCCTCGCCCGTGCTGCTGGTGAGACGCAGCTGGTTTCCATTGCGGCTATCATCCAGCATAACACCTCCGGCTTTGCCTCCCGCGCCGAGCTGGGCGCCGACTCTCCCGCCGACTGGGAAGGGCTGCGCTACGGCGCCTTCGGCAGCCCCTTTGAGGAACCAACGCTGAAGGCCCTCATGGAGTGCGACGGCGGCGATTTCAGCCAGCTGCAGATCATAGACACTGGCTTCACGGACCCACTGGCGTTGCTCTCTGAGAAGCGCACCGATCTGGCCTGGATCTTCTACGCTTGGGAGGGCATTCAGGCCCAACAGCAGGGTGTGGACCTCAACATCGTCATGATGAGCGACTGGACTGATTGCATCCCCGACTACTACACGCCAGTTTTCATCACCAGCCAGCGGCTCATAGACGAACGTCCCGAGATTGTGCGCGCCTTTGTACATGCCGTCTCGCGGGGTTATCAGTTTGCCATCCAGTATCCGGATGAGGCAGCGACGCTACTGCTAGAGGCCGTGCCAGAACTGGACGAACAGCTGGTACGTGCTAGCCAGGCGTGGCTCTCGCCGCGCTATCAGGCTGATGCCCCGCGCTGGGGCGAGCAGCAGCTCAGCGTATGGGAGGCTTATTCCCAATGGATGGCTGCCAACGGCATCATCGCCGAACCGATTGACGCAGCGGCAGCCTTCACCAACGAGTTTCTGCCCTAGGAGGAGCATGGCGTGAGCACGCCCAAAGTGGAGTTGCGCCATGTCAGTAAGACCTTTCGCGGCAACGGCCAAACCGTCAAGGCGCTGGAGGACATCTCGCTGCGAGTCTTGCCGGGCGAGTTTGTGACAGTCATCGGCCCTTCCGGTAGCGGCAAGAGCACGCTTTTCAACCTCATCGTCGGCCTGTTGGAGCCAGACACGGGTGAAATCTGCCTAGATGGCGAGGTGTGCCAGCGGCGGGCCGGGCGGGTGGGCTACATGCCCCAGCGCGATCTTCTGCTTCCTTGGCGCAACGTGCTGGATAATGTCATCCTACCGCTGGAGATCAGCGGCGTGCCCCGCCCTGAGGCCTACGCACAGGCGCAGGAACTGTTGCCCCTCTTTGGGCTGGAGGATTTCGCCCGTGCCTATCCCAGCGCCCTCTCCGGCGGAATGCGCCAGCGTGCGGCCCTGCTGCGCACCATGCTTGCTGAGCGTGATATCTTGCTGCTGGACGAGCCATTCGGCGCGCTAGATGCGCTCACCCGCCGCGAGCTGCAGGATTGGCTGTTGGGAGTGTGGCACCGCTTTGGGCAAACGGTGATCTTCGTCACACACGATGTGGAGGAGGCCCTCTACCTCGGTGACCGCGTGATCGTACTCAGCCCACGCCCTGGGCGTGTGATCAAGGAACTGAAGGTGGCTCTGCCACGCCCGCGCCGTCGGGGCATGATCGGCTGGCCGACCTTCGGCCAGCAGGAAACGGAGCTGCTGGCCGCCTTGGGGATTGAGGTATGAGGGAATGAGAGGGGGCAACCGTAGTGGTTGCCCCCCTTGATGTTGAAGGGTGGGATGTAGTTAGGGTGACAAACACAAATCCACCCACCGTGCATGTGACGGTCATGTTCACCCCATATATTGGACACTCCACACAGCGTTGGTATAATGCTGGAAACTCCGCCGGTGAGGCGTGCTCTTTTCCGCTTGCGTAGCTACCGGTTGTGCCCAACTGATCCTTAGGAAAGGCAACATGACCCCGGTAATTGAAGTTCAAGGCATCACCAAGCGTTTCCCCGGTGTGATTGCGAACAACAACATCAGCCTGACGCTTGAGCCGGGCGAGATCCACGCTCTGCTGGGTGAGAACGGTGCAGGCAAGTCCACGTTGATGAACATCATCTACGGCCTCTATAAGCCGGACGAAGGGGTGATCCGCGTCAATGGCAAGGAGGTCTCCTTTGATAGCCCCCATGATGCCATCCGTCTAGGGATCGGCATGGTGCACCAGCACTTTATGCTCATCCCGGTTATGACGGTAACCGAGAACATCATGCTGGGTGAAGAGGAAACCACAGGCCGCCCATGGGTCGGCCTGAGTGCTGCGGCAGCGATCGGTGCCCTCTTCGGGGGATTGGTCTACGGCTTGCCCGGCGTTGCCTACTGGCTGCTGGTCACTGCCTTCTACCTGTTGCTGACCCTGCTGCGCGTCCGCTTGCCGTTTGGCCGCCTGGCCTTTGGCGCCCTTTCTGGCGCCGCGTTTGGACTGATCTTCTCCCTGTTGGCCCTGCGCTTCGTGGGCGACAGCGTGATGGTGATGTTTTGGCCTCTCATAGGGGCGCTGGTAGGAGCGGTAGCCAACCTGCGCTGGATTGACAAGCGCCGTGTAGCCCAGCGTATCCGTGCCCTCTCTCAGGAGTATGGGCTGGAAGTGAACCCCGACGCACTGGTGGGCGACCTGCCGGTTGGCATTCAGCAGCGTGTGGAGATCATCAAGGCGCTGTACCGCGATGCAAGGGTGCTGATCCTTGATGAGCCGACTGCCGTGCTGACCCCACAGGAAGCAGATGATCTGTTTGAAGTGATGCGGCGCCTCAAGCAGCGCGGCGTCTCCATCTTCTTCATCACCCACAAGCTGCGCGAGGTGCTGGCCGTTGCCGACCGTATCACCGTGCTGCGGCGCGGCGAGGTGGTGGGGACGACCACGCCAAGCGAGGCCACCCGCGAGTCGCTGGCGCGCATGATGGTGGGGCGCGACGTCATGCTGCAGGTGGAGAAGACCCCCGCCAAACCGGGCGAAGAGGTGCTGGTCGTGCGCAATCTGGTGGTGGAGGATCACCGCGGCCATAAGGCTGTCAACGGCGTCTCGTTCAGCGTGCGCGCCGGCGAGATTCTCGGTGTGGCTGGTGTGCAGGGCAACGGCCAGAGTGAGCTTGTAGAAGCGATCACCGGTCTGCGCCATGCTGTGGGCGGCGAGATCATCGTGCTGGGGCGCAATGTCACCAACCGACGCCCACGTGAGGTGACCAGCCTCGGAACCGCCCATATCCCCGAGGACCGTATCCGGCACGGGTTGGTGCTGAGCTACCCCGTAGCTGATAATTTAGTGCTGGCGGATTACTACCGCGAGCCGTTCAGCCATGGCATCATCCTTGACGAGCCGCATATTGAGGAAAACGCCCGCCGTTTGGTGGGGATGTTTGACATCCGCACGCCCAGCGTGTTCATCCCGGCGAGCAAGCTCTCCGGCGGCAACCAGCAGAAGGTCATTGTGGCGCGCGAACTTTCACGTCGCCCGCGCTTGCTCATTGCTGCACAACCCACACGTGGGCTGGACGTGGGGTCTATAGAGTTCATCCACCAGCAGATCGTCGCCGCCCGCGACAGCGGCGCGGGAGTGCTGCTCGTCTCGGCGGAGCTGGATGAGATCATGTCCCTCTCTGACCGCATTGTAGTGATGTATCAAGGCCAGATCATGGCAGATATTCCTGCCGGGCAGGCCACCCGTGAGCAGCTGGGCCTGCTGATGGCAGGCGTGCATGTCTTCGATCGGGAAGCGCAGCCGAGCCGCTAGGCGCGCCTCTGCTAACCTGAGGACACATTATGAGCGAACAAACTGGACAAGCCATACGCGGTTTCAAGCCGAGTGCCATCCAATGGGTCATAGCAGGCCTCATTGTGCTTGTGGCTCTCATCCCTCTCTTCTCCGATGGCGTGACCCTCGCCCGCCTGCTGACTGTAGCGATCCTGCTGGCAGGGTGGGTCTTCTGGGTGTGGCGCCAGCCGAAAGGAGGGCAGGGGCTGATTGTGCCCCTGTTGGCCATGCTGACAGCCTTTGTTGTCGGTGCGGTGGTGATTGCCCTTGCCAGTAAGGAGCAGACCCTGCTGGCCCGTTTGATCGTTGCTGTGCGCGGCTATGCTGCACTGATAGATGGGGCATTTCTCAAGCAATATGCCCTCACCAACACGCTGGTTGCCTCCACCCCCCTGATCCTCACGGGGCTGGCGGTGGCGGTGGGCTTCCGCGCCGGGCTGTTCAACATCGGCGCAGAGGGGCAGTACCTCATTGGCGCTGTGTGCGGTGTTTTCGTGGGCTATGCTTTTCGGCTGCCGCCCGTCCTGCACGCTATTGTGGCCATGCTGGCGGGCATGTTGGGCGGCGCGGTGTGGGCGGCTATCCCCGGCATCCTGAAAGCACGCCTCGGAGCACATGAGGTCATCAACACCATCATGATGAACTTCATTGCCATCTACCTCACAGATTGGCTGGTCAACAATCCTATGAAGGACCCCGCCGGGCCCTCAGTGATCCGCACACCGTTCATCTACCCCAGTGCCAATATCCCCCGCTTCAGCGAGCTGTTCCCGCAGCTCTTCGGTTCACAGGATCGCCTCCATCTGGGCTTCGTGCTGGCGATCCTAATTGCCATCTTCATGTGGTGGCTGATCTGGAAAACCACCATTGGCTTTGAGATGCGCACTGCCGGCTCCAACCCTGACGCTGCACGCTATGCCGGCGTCCGTGATGAGCGCACCATCGTTATGGCGATGGCCATTTCAGGAGCGCTGGCTGGGTTGGCAGGCACGATAGAGGTGCAGGGGTTGAACCGCAACTTGCCGGCCTTCTTCGCCGCAGGCTACGGCTTTGACGCTATCGCCGTGGCCCTGTTGGGGCAGAACCATCCCTTTGGGGTGATCCCAGCGGGCATCCTGTTCGGTGCGTTGCGCGTGGGGTCCGACATTCTGCAAATCCGCACGGGCGTCTCCCGCCACATGATCTCCATCATTCAAGCCCTCATCCTGCTCTTCGTAGCGGCGCCAGCCATGATCCGCTGGCTGTACCGCCTGAAAGTGGAGCGGAGCGAGATGGAAGAAGTTCCACTGACACGCGGATGGGGCGCATAGGAGGCCGCAAACATGCCAAGCATTAGCGAGATCACTGGTATCCTCCATGCGGCACTGATCGCTGCCACGCCCATCGCTCTCGGCGCCTACTGCGGCGTCTTCTGCGAGCGGGCGGGGGTGGTTAACATCGGCATTGAGGGCATGATGCTGACTGCCGCCCTCACCAGTCAGCTCACGGCTCAATACATTGGTAGTGGCTGGAGGGGGACACCACTGGAGCCCTGGGGATTGGTGTTAGGTTCCATCGTGGGCATTGCTACGGGTGCGTTATTGGGTGCGCTGCACGCCGTGCTCTCCATTCGCTTCCGCGTTGACCAGATCATCAGTGGCACGGTGATCAACATCGGCGCCATTGGTGTGACAGGAGCGCTGTACAACGTCTTCCTGGCGGGTGGCATCGCCGGTGGGGTGCCGGTCAGCCCGGGCACGTTCCCTGTAATCCGCATTCCCGTGCTGAAGGATATCCCTATCCTGGGGCCTGTGCTGTTTGAGAATCAGCCCATCGTGTTTGCTATGCTGGTGATCACCCTCGCCACCCACTATGTGTTGTTCTACACGCCGTGGGGACTGCGCACGCGCTCGGTGGGTGAGCATCCACGTGCCGCTGACACGTTGGGGATCAATGTCTATGCCATGCGCTACATCAATGTGATCATTGGCGGGGCATTGGCGGGATTGGCCGGCACGTGGTTCACGCTGGAGTGGATCGGCGTCTTCAACCTGCTGATGACCGGTGGACGCGGCTTTATCTCACTGGCCGCCATGATCTTCGGCAAATGGACGGCCTTTGGCAGCTTTGGCGCGGCGCTCCTGTTTGGGTTGGCGCAAGCGCTCCAGATCAGGGTGCAGGTTTCCGGTTCGGCCATCCCCTTCCAGTTTTTGGTGATGGCTCCCTACATCCTGACAATGCTGGTGCTGGCCGGGTTTGTTGGGCGCGCCACGCCACCCGCAGCGGACGGCAAGGTGTACGAAAAGTAACCCCACCTTGAACGAGATCAAAGGCAACGGCCCCATCGTTACAGCCAACGATGGGGCCGAGCATTTCCTTGCGAGGCGATCAATCGCCAGAGGCTAGGAGGGCGTCAAAGGCAGCGCGCAAGTCTGAGGCCTGCACATAGCCGTACCAGCGCTGTACCTCTGTGCCATCCGCCTCTACCAGCACAAAGAGCGGCTGGCTGGTGAACCCATAACGCTGCATGACATCAAGATTGGCCGCGTTGTCAATGTCCAGATAGATGAAATCAATGCGGCCCCAATACTCTGCTTCCAGCCCATGCACGATGGGCCTCATAGCGGCGCAGACCGCTCACCAATAGGCGAAGAACTCAATGAGCTGCGGCCTGCCTGTTGCCCCCACATCGGCAGCAGAATCTGCCCGGTATTGATCCAGTGGGGCGGGAGCAGTAGGGCGTCCGACAGCCGGCGTGGCGGTATCAACAGCCCCGCCTGAGATGCTCACTTCAGCTGTTGCCGAGGTGCAAGCAGCAAGAATGAGGCCACTCATCAGGATTGCCCAGAAGGCAACGCTGCGTCCCATGGCGTAATTCCTCCTCAATAGGATTCCCTGCTGTTTTTAGACAGTGCATAAGGAGAAAATCTTACGCACCAGAGGGGGAGACGATGGCGGCGGCAAGCACTTCAATAGGGTGCAGGGCGCGACGCCCGGTGGTGTGTTCTATCTGCTCGCGGCACGAGGTGCCTGTGGCGCAGATGATCGCCTCCGGAGGTGCCGCGCGCACCGCTGGCGCCAGTGCCATCTCGGCCAGTTTGATGGAAAGGTCGTAGTGCTCGGCCTCGTAGCCGAACGATCCGGCCATGCCACAACAGCCGGATTCGATCGGCTCAACCATGCAGGAGGGGATGAGGCGCAAGGCGGTTAGTGTCTCAGTGATGCCGAAGACCGCTTTCTGTTGGCAGTGGCCGTGAAACAACACGCGGCGCGGCGTGGCATCAAAGGCCAACTTGAGGTTGCCTGCTTCCGCCTCGCGGGCAAGGAATGCCTCAACCGTCATGGTCATCGCAGCAACGGCACGGGCCTGCAGGCCAGGCACAAGGTCCGGATAGTCATCGGCTAGCATGGCCATACAGCTAGGTTCACAACCGACAATGGGGATGCCTTGCTCCGCATAAGGTGCCAGCAAGGCCACGTTGTGCTGTGCCAGCCGCTGAGCTTCATCCAACAAGCCCTTAGAGATCGCTGGGCGCCCGCAGCACTTGCGGTTGGGCAGCAAGATCGGCTCGTAACCCGCTGCCTCCAGCACACGGATCGCCGCCTGCCCGATCTGGGGGTGGTTATGCTCCAGAAACGTATCGTGGAAGAAAACGACGCGCCTCCCTGTGCCCTCAACGTGCCGCCGATGCTGACGGTACCAGCGACTGAAAGGCTGTACTGCCAGGCGCGGCAACGGGCGTGCCGCATGGACGCCCAACCGCGTCATGGCCCAGCGGCCGGGGCCGTTCAGTGCCCAGTTGGCCAGCGGCGCAAGCGGCTGTGCCAGCCGGTTCAGCATGGCAATGTGGCCGAAGAGGCGCGAGCGCAGCGGCACGCCATGCACTTGATAATAGTGGTGGAGGAACTCGGCCTTGAGCTTAGCCATGTCCACCGCGGAGGGGCATTCGGCTTTGCAGGCCTTGCAGGAGAGGCACAAATCCAGCACATCGTACAGCTCGCGGGAGGTCATGGCGTCCGGCCCCAGCAGGCCGGTCATGGCAGCGCGCAGGGCGTTGGCTCGCCCTCTTGTGCTATGGGCCTCGTCACGGGTGGCCATGAAGGAAGGGCACATCACCCCCTGGCCGATCTTGCGGCACACGCCTGCACCGTTACACATCTCCACCGCACCCGCAAAGCCGAAATCGGCCTCAAAACTGAACACTGTGCGGCGCAGGGTATAGGGCGTGGCGTAGTTGGTGCCAAAGCGCAGGATGGTCTCATCATCCATGCGCGGCGCATCTACAATCTTGCCCGGGTTGAGGAGACCCTGCGGGTCAAAGGCTCGTTTGACCTCGCGGAAGGCCTGCACCAGCTCCGCGCCAAAAAGCCGCTCGGAGAATTCACCGCGTGCTAGGCCTTCGCCGTGCTCACCGCTGGTTGTGCCACCGAGGCTGACGACAAGGTCCACCACCGCCTCAGCGATCTGGCGCAACTGGCGAAGTCCTTCGGCGGTCTTCAGGTTGATGAGCGGGCGCAGGTGCAGGCATCCGGCGCTGGCATGGGCGTAGACGCCCATCTGGCTCAGCCCAGCCTGCCGCACGATGTCAAACACACCGTCAATGTAATCAGCCAGCCGCTCCACAGGCACCGCGGCGTCTTCAATGAAGGGCAGTGGCTTGGCATCACCCTTGACGCTCATCAGGATGCCCAACCCGACTTTGCGCACATACCACACATTGGCTTGCCCAGCAGCATCGGCCACCACGACCACCGGCTCATGGTGTCCGATGCGCGCCAGCACCGCCCGCAGCCGTGCGATGCCAGCCTCCAGCTCCGCCTCGGACTCGCCGCCGTACTCCACAATGAGCACTACCGCCGGGTCGCCCTCTACGAAGGTCAGCAGGCGGCGGTACTCAATCTTGTCACGAGCGAGGTCAAGCATCATCTTATCAATGAGCTCAATAGCGGTGGGATGGCTCTCTAGCAGGGCGGGCACGGCCTCCAGTGCGGCGCGCATGGTAGAGAAATGCACCATTGCCAGCCGCGTCTTCTTGATCGTAGGGACAAGGTTCAGTGTGGCCTCGGTAGTGAGGGCCAATGTGCCCTCTGAGCCGACCACCAACCGGGCGATATTTGTGGAGTGTGGTTCCACCACATGGTTGAGGTTGTATCCGGCGACAGTGCGCCATGTTTTGGGGTAGCGCGTAGCGATGGGTTCAGCATAGCGGGCCAGAATATCCTGCACGGCGCGGTAGATAGTCCCTTCCAGGCCGGGGCGGCAGCCCCGTTCGGCCCACGTGTCGCCGTTAAAAGCATCCAGCCGCGCCCGGCTACCGTCAGCCAGTACCACGTCCAGCGCAATGACGTGATCGGAGGTCATGCGGTAGATGATGGAGTGCGCCCCCGTGGAGTTGTTGCCCACAATGCCGCCCACAGTGGCACGCTCGGCACTGGCTGGGTCTGGCCCGAACATGAGGCCGTAGGTCTTGAGGTGTTGGTTGAGGTTACCCAGAATCATGCCCGGCTGCACGCGCACAGTGCACGCCTCTGGGTTGACCTCCACAATGCGGTCCATGTAACGGGTGAAGTCCAAGATCAGGGCGTGGCCGATGGCCTGTCCATCCAGACTGCTGCCGCTACCGCGTGGCAGGATAGGCGTGTTGTGCCGTGCGGCGATCTCCACAATGGCGGCCACCTCGTCAGCGTGACGGGGAAAGGTGACACCGATGGGCAGCATCTGATAGATGCTGGCATCCGTGCTGTAGAGCAGGCGTGTCAGGCGGTCAAACCTGGCTTCTACGCCTGCGCGGTGCAGCTCATGGATCAGTTCTTGTGTGGCCTGTGGACCTTCACCGGTGATCATGAATGGGAGGCTGCTCCACTAACTATGCGCAGGGCGTTACTCTGCCAGCACGCGCTCCAGCGCCGCGAGCACCGTTATCACATTGACGGGTTGGCTAGAATGGCCCATCAGGCCGATGCGCCACACCTTACCCTTCAGGGCGCCTAACCCTCCGGCTATCTCAATGTTGTATTCCTCCAGCAGGCGGCGGCGCACAGCGGCCTCATCCACGCCATCCGGCACGCGCACGGTGGTGAGGGTGGGCAGACGAACCTCCGGCGCAACATAGAGGGTTAGGTCCAGCGCAGCCAATCCTTCCCAGAGCAAGCGGGCATGGCGGGCATGGCGCTCAAAGCGGGCCTCCAGCCCCTCCTCGTCAATCAGGCGCAGGGCCTCGCGCAGGGCGTAGATAAGGCTGATGGGCGCGGTGTGGTGATAAACGCGCTCCGGTCCCCAGTATTTGCGCAACAGGGTCAAGTCAAGATACCAGTTGGCGACGGGTGTGCGGCGGGTTTCCAGTGCCTCAAGGGCGCGCGGGCTGAGCGCCAGCGGAGCCAACCCCGGCGGCGCACTGAGGCACTTCTGCGAGCCGCTGTAACAGATGTCAATACCGATCTCCTCCATACGCACCGGCACACCACCCAGCGAGGCGACGGTGTCCACCAACAGCAAGGCGCCGTGCTCGTGCACCACCGCCGCGATCTCCTCCAGCGGTTGGCGCACGCCGGTGGAAGTCTCGCCGTGTACAATGGCAACCAGCTTGGCAGGACGCGCCCGTAGGGCCTCTCGCACCTGCTGCGCGGTGAAGGCCTCGCCCCAGGGGACATCTAAGCGTTGCACATCGGCGCCGTAACGGCATGCCATCTCGGCGATGCGCTCGCCAAAGAAGCCGGCAACGCACACCAGTACCGGGTCACCCTCTTCCACAAAGTTGGCGATGGAGGCTTCCATGCCTGCTGTGCCCGTGCCGGAAATGGCAAGTGTATAGGCGTTGGGTGCCTGGAACACCATGCGCAGCAACGCCTGCACATCGTCCATCACGGCAAGGAAATCGGGATCTAGGTGGCCAACGACTGGCGCGCCCAGTGCTCGCATCACGCGGGGGTGGACCATGCTTGGCCCGGGCCCCAAGAGCAGGCGGGGCGTGGGGTTTAAGTCGCTGTAATGGCTAACCATAGCCCATCCTTTCCGTTGGCAAGGTAGTCAAGCATAAACATCCGGACGGCGGTCAGCGAATACCGGCATCTTGCTCCGCAATCGCTCCACCGCTGCAAGGTCAACCTCGGCGGTGAGCAGCACTTCGGCCTCACCACCCTCAATGAGAGCTTCACCCCAAGCATCCACAATCGCCGAGCGCCCGCCGAAGCGCACCGTGCCGCTCAGTCCCGCCTCTTCCCCCACGCGGTTGCAACCCACCACAACCATCTGGTCCTCAATGGCGCGGGCACGCAGCAGAGTCTGCCAATGGGCCATGCGCGGATGCGGCCACTGTGCAGGGATGATGGTCAACGTGGCGCCGTGAAGGGCATAGTAGCGGAAGAGCTCTGGGAAACGCAGGTCATAGCAGATCGCCAGCGCCGTCTTGCCCCATGGCAGGTTGAGCATCAACGGCGCATAGCCGGCATGAAGGTAGCGTTCCTCGTGCATGAGGCGGAAAAGGTGTATCTTGCGGTAGCAACCTAATATTTCGCCCTGCGGCCCAAACCACGCCGCTGTATTGTAGGCCTTCCCAGAGGCAGGCTCCACCTCCAGCATAGAGCCGATGATGTGCAGATGGTGCTCGCGCGCCAGCGCAGCTACCTCAGCGAAGCGCCCCGCACCGAGCGGCGAGCCTAGTTCAGCGGCGCGATCGAGTGCATAACCTGTGTCCCATAGCTCTGGAAGCACGATCAGATCGGAGCCACGACGGGCTGCTTCGGCGACCCAGGCACGCACACGGGCCATGTTGTGCTCTGGTTCGCTGATGCGGACATCCATTTGCCCGATACTGATGATCATAGGATAGCTGCCTACATGGCCAATCGGCGCGAGGGCGGTCCGTGCGGGCTAGCTTTCCTTGCCGCTCTCTTCGGCCTGTGGTTCCTCTTCCCAGCTGATGATCCAGACGCACGCCCCTGCCACCAGTACCGTGGCGACGATCAAGGCTGCCCACTGACCTGGCAGCAGACCCACATCACGGGCTTCAATCACCAGCAGGATGACCATGCCTGTGGCCAGCACCAGCCAGGCCGTCAGGCGTGGATGGGCCTCTATAAGGCGCACCACAGGCCCTAGCGGCCCTTGGCGCAAGTTATCTATGAGATGGTTGAAGAACTCGGTCATCGGCCCTCTTCTTGCCGTCTCTCTGCGGCGTGGGATTTTTTAGATCGGCTTCAGGACGCGGTCAGCCCGCAGCCGCTTAAACGCCATAATCGTGTCGGGTGACCAATGCTGCTCCGCCGCCTCGCGCCAGTCTGGCACACGCAGGTCGGCGGGCGTCTTCTCTTCATAGCCGATCGCTTGCACAGCCTGCCGCACGGCGGGAGGCGTCTTATTGTTGAGGAAGAGCAGGGCAATTTCGCTCTGCAGGCTGTTGGCAGATTCCTCCACTGCCTCCACCAAGCCAGCGATAACTTTGTCCAGCGGCACGTGGGGTGCTAGCACCAGCTCGTCTACCCGTGCGATGAGATTCTCCACCTGCCAGCCTGCCAGCCCCACAATCTGATTGCCAACGTAAGCCAGCGCGTAGGCCCGCTGCCCAAAGCGCAGCAGGATATCATCACGTGAGAGGTTCAAACCCTGCACGCGATTGAGAAAAGCCGCGATGTCCCCTGCCTCGGCGGGGCTACCGCGCCGAATGGCCAGCTCACCCGCCGGCACTGCTTCCGGCGCGGGCGCCACCGCATGCTCAGCGATGCCCAGCAGCGCATTGAGCGCCCGCTGTACCTGCCGGTAGGTCTCCTCGTAGCCATCGCCGTTGTCAATCACCGTAGTAGCGCGGGCCAGCTTCTCGGCCTGCGGGTTTTGCATGGCGATACGGGCGCGCGCTTCGGCTTCGCTCAGGTGGCGGTCGCGCATCAGGCGCTCAAGGCGCACCTCCAATGGCGCATCCACCACCCACACCGCATCGCAGTCATCGGCCAGCCCAGCCTCAATAAGCTTGATGGCTTCAATCACCACCACGCGCTGCTTGGCGCGCCGGATGAGCAGGTCAATAGCCTGACGAACGATAGGGTGGACGATCTGCTCCAACTGGCGCAGCGCTTCGGGGTCGGAGAAGACAATGCGCCCTAACCGCCCACGGTCAACTTGGCCCTCGGGCGTCAAAATCCAGCGGCCAAAGGTTTCTACCACCGCTTTATGGGCCGGCCCAATGGGCGAGATGGCGCGGTGCGCCAGCCCGTCGGCATCAATGCCAAAGGCCCCAAAATGCTCCAACATGCGGCGCACAACGCTCTTGCCCGTGGCGATGTTGCCGGTCAGCCCAATGACAATTTTATCAGGCCAGCGTTTGCTCACCGGAACGCTCCGTTGTGTTTCTTGGCAGCGGTGAGGTTGTCACGGAGGGTATTCTAGCCGCAGGCCTAGGGGGCGTCAAGCGGGCGAATCCGCCAGAGCGTAGTATAGTAACAGTTATGAGATGCCGTCTGCTGCTAAGCGGCCTGTTGTGGCTCTGTTTGATGCTGCTCTGCGCTTGTGCGGCGGCGCAGGAAACTACCGCTCCCATGCGCGCATCATCGGTTGCCCCCATCGTGTCCCCCACATCCCCACCCACGCAGGCGGCAGCGACGCCGAGGGTGCCGACAGCCACATGGATGCCCATGCCCACTCCCGTCCCCACAGCCACGCCCACACCGCCGGCGTGGCGCGTGTTGGCCCCTGGCATCAGCCAGGCCTTCCTCATTGCTAATGAGCCGGGCACCACCCTTTCCTATCCTGTCTACGTCCTGCGCTTTGACCCGGCACGGGTGGCCTTCCGCATCTACTACGACCGCGACGAACCACACACCATCGCCGAGTGGTTGGCCTTGACCGAAGCGGATGTGGTGGTCAACGGAGGGTTCTTCACAGGTGATCGCCGACCGGTGGGACGGCTGGTGATTGATGGGGAATTGTTCGGCGCCCCACTGGACCCTACCCATCGTATTGGCGTGCCCGGCCTGTTTGCGGTGATTGACCATACTGTGCAAATTTACGCGCTAGGGCGCTCCTTCTATACGCCGCGCGGGATGCGTTTTGATCAGGCTGTTGAGTCCTATCCGCTGCTGGTGTTGCCGGGGCGGCAACCTGCTTATCCTCCGGATGAGGGGCGGCGCGCGCGGCGAACGGTGATCGGTCTGGACGAGCAGGGCCATGTGCTCCTGATCCTCATTGACAGCGCCATCTTCTCGCTCTATGAACTGGCGCAGTGGTTGGCCTCTTGCAATCTAAATCTGGACACGGCGCTGAACCTTGATGGCGGACGCTCCAGCGGGCTGGGAGTAGCCCTGCCCGGCGAGGAGCGCATCTATGAGGCCTATGTGCCGCTGCCTATTGTGATCGCCATCTCGCGCCGCTAAGGCGTGCATGTAAGGAGAGGGAAAACATGTTGACCATTCCCACCCCCTATGGCGTGATCTTCGCCGCGCTTTTGGTCATCTGGGGGGCTGCCTATGCAGTGGGTATGTGGCGTGGCAACCCCAGTGCGGATCGCTCCCGCCGCCTACCACTGGGGAGCAAGTACGCCATGATCGCGGTGGTACTGCTCTACGGTGGGCTATGGCTGGCTCTAGCCGCTGGAACGGCGGCTATGCGCTTTGCGTGGTTGATCTGTGCCGGCTTGCTTGCAGGTGCCCTCGGAGACCTCTTGCTGGCGGGGGTGTTCTCCTTCAGGCGGGTGGAACTGCTGGCGCTGGGTATCTTCGGAGTGGGGCACTTGTTTTATATCGCTGCCAGCTTAAGCCTGCGGGTGCAGCTGGGGCAGGTGGGCATCTTGCCCGTTGTCGGAGCGGTAGGCATCGGCGTGGTACTTGCCGTGGTGATCTGGATGACGTTCGTGCGCAATCCAGGCGGCAGCCGCACGATGAACATCGCCAGTCTGATCTACGGCGCGCTGCTGCTCGTCACGGTAGCGATCGCTGCCCTCTTGTGGATGGAGAAAGGCGGCGCACTGGCGATCCTGCTGGTGGGTATCGCGCTCTTTGCCGTGTCCGATCTGCTCCTTGCGCAATATCTCATCCGCAAACGGGGCTTTCCCTACATCCGCGATGTGGTGTGGCTCATCTACAGCGCTGGCCAGATACTGATAGCCTTCTCTATTGGGGCGGCTATTGTGCTGGTGAGGTAGGGAAAAGCGGGCGGCCTTTTGGACAGGATAAAGGCCGCCCGCTGGGGGTTAGTGGTGATCTCCAAGTGCCGATTTTAGCGCTTCCAGCAGCATCGGCTCCGGCACAGCGCCCTCTACAAACTCACGGTCATTGATTACAGTAAGGGGAACCCCCATCACGTTGTACTTCATCGCCAGATGAGGGAACTCGGTTGCCTCTATCATATCCGCACGGACATGGTCACTGGCGATGGCCATCGCATGGGCGAGCACAACTGCTCGCGGACAGTATGGTCAGGTGGGGGTGACGAAGACCTGAAGGTGCACGTCCTTCTGCAGGCTGTTGAGGTAAGCGCGTGTCTCCTCGCTGAGGGGCAACTCCTGAGGCCCAGCAGCCACAGCCTTGATATCATGCAAGAAGGAACTGAACTCGTAACCGGAGGGGATGCCGTAGTAGCGCACCCCATAATCGCGGTCATTCTGGCCGAGGATCACGATAGCCGGAATCTTGTCCACTCCATAGGCCTCGGCTTTGTCCTTGTCTCGCTCAAAATCATATACCTGTAGGGCAATGTGCTCAGAGAGCGCAGCAACCTCTTCGGCGAGCTGGCGTGTCTCGCGGCAGAACTGGCATTCAAAATCCTGCGTGAACAGGATCAGGCGCACCGGCCCGGCAATATCCTCCAACAAGGTTTGCACATCGCGGCGCGTGCGTTCATCCAATAGCGGCATGGCCTCACTCCCTGGGTTTGGTGTGGTCTTGATCACTCCTTTTTGGATGCAGAACAGCGTGCCGCGTTGCAGGAAAGTCGTCCGCCCATCTTATGGCTTGCCCAACAGCATAGTGGCCAGCAAGGCGTAGATGTGCGCGGCATCAAACACATCGTGAAGGGAGACTGACTCCTGAACGGTGTGAGCGTGCTCAGGGTTGCCGGGGCCAAAGCCCGCCGTGGGGATGTGCGCCTCGCCCATGCTGTAAACGCCGTCGGTGGAAAACGACCAGCGTCCGATAGCAGGTGACTGCCCGCGCACTGCTCGTATTGCTGCCGAGAGGGTTTGGATGAGTGGGTGCCCTTCCTCCAGCGCCCAGGCGTTGAAAACCTCTGGCGTCCGGAACTCGCAGCCGGTGTAGGAACGGGCGCAATACTCGGCGATCTCCACCTCGGCGCGCAGGCCCTCACGCTCAATGACGCTCTCAATCTGCGCCTGAGCGCGGGTGTGCGTCTCGCCCAGCGTCAGGCGGCGATCCACATACAGCGTACACACATCGGGGATGGCATTCAGGCTAGGTCCACGGCTCTCTATATGCGTCACGGCCACCGTGCCCGGCCCAAGGAAGGGATCATCCGGCAGGTCGGCGGCCAGCAAGTCCAAGCCGAAGATCAGCCGTGCCGCCCCCGTGATGGCGTTCTCACCCAGTTCGGGGCTGGCTCCGTGGCTGCTCCTCCCATGCACCGTCACCTTGAACAGCGCTCGTCCACGGTGGCCGCGCTTGATCTGCATCCCCGTCGGTTCGCCCAGCACGATCCAATGTGGGCGGATGGCGTTCTCTTCCATCAGCAGGCGCAGGGCATAGCCTTCGCACGGCTCTTCCTGCACCACAAAGGCCAGGATCAACGTGCCATTCAGCTCAGCTTGGGCTTCCATCAGGCGGTGGGCGGCGTATACCATGGCAGCCAGCGCGCCTTTCATGTCGCAGGCGCCGAGGCCATAAAGCACACCGTCCTCAATCACTGCGGCATGAGGGGGGTACGGCCAGTCACCCTCTGCAGGTTGGACGGTGTCCATGTGGGCATCGTAGAGCAAGGTCGGACCGTCGCCTTTGCCTAAGCGGGCAATCACATTGCCGGCGCCGTCCCTCCACACATCGGCGATGCCGAGGCGACGCAGCTCCGTCTGCACGAGGGTCGCCACCTCTTCTTCTTGTGTGGGATAGCTAGGGGTCTGCACCAGCCGCTGCAGGAAGGCTACCAGATCGGCTTCCTCTTCGGTGCTAAGCCTTAAGTCGGGGCGCGAGAGGGGTGTAGGGAACAAAGGAAGGGCTGGCATAGGTCAGTATGCTCCACGTCCAAAAATTACATGGGGGACTGTTTGCAACAGGATGCGGATATCCAGATCCAATGACCAGTTCTCTATGTAGAAGATGTCCAGCAGGCACATCTCGTCAAAGGGCACGTCACTACGCCCACTGACCTGCCACAGGCCTGTGATGCCGGGCAGCACGCTGAGACGCTTGCGCTGCCAGGGTTCGTAGCGCGCCACCTCATCCGGCGTGTTGGGACGCGGCCCCACCCAGCTCATCTCTCCGCGCAGGACGTTGATGATCTGCGGCAGCTCGTCCAGGCTGGTGCGGCGCAGGATGCGCCCTACGCGGGTCATGCGCGGGTCATCGGGCACCTTGAGCAGCACGTTGTTCTCAAAGAGGTTGAGGTGTGCCACAGCAGATTTGATCTCATCGGCCCCTTGCACCATAGTGCGGAACTTCCACACCTCAAACTCCTTGCCATCTTTGCCCACTCGCCGCTGTTTGAAAATCACCGGCCCCGGCGAGTCCAGTTTGATCAACACGCCGGCGACGACGAAGACCAGAGCAAATAAAGGCAGGGCCAGCACGCTGAGGAAGAGGTCAATGGCGCGCTTGATGAGCAGAGCACTGGTGCTGAGCCGTTCTGGGCCTGGGCCGATAAGGGGAATGCCGTTCAGGCTGTCCAGGTCTACCGTGCGCATGCGCTGCTGGAAGACATCGGGGACAATGCGCACACGCACGCCAGCGCGCTCACACTCCTCCACAATTTGGATAATCTTGCGGTGGTACATCCAAGGGAGGGTGACGATCACCTCGTCCACCTGCCCACTTGTGAGCACCTGCGGTAGGTCATCCAGCCCACCAAGGCACTTGATGCGCCCTAGCCCATCGCCCTTCTCGGGGTCATCATCTACGTATCCAGCGATACGGTAACCCAACATGGGGTTGGCGAGAACGGTGCGGATCACCGCGCGCCCGATCTCGCCAGCGCCGACGATGAGCAATCGCTCAACGCCGATGCCGCGCTGATAGCGGTTGGCCAGCAGAGCTGTCTTGATGACGCGCACAACGCTGAGAGCAACCACGATCAGCAGGCCAGCCAACACCAGCATCCCACGTGAGTATACAAGGGGCTGGACGGAGAACGTGATCGCCATAACGATGATGATGCTGGTAGCCGTCCCACTGATGATGTTGTAAATCTCGTCAAACAGGCGCGGACGGCGACGTACCTCATACAGACCGCTGATGCGGAACATGATCAGACACAGCACCGTCAGCAACAGGGCGAAGGGGACATAGGGCAGGAAGGGCGCGTAGTATTCTTCCTCAACCGGCGAAGGCAGGCCGAACTGGTAGCGGATCACATAGGCGAGGAAGAAGGCGGCGTTGATGAGGACAACGTCCAGTGCAGGTATGAGGATGGTAGCCCTCTTGTGACGATCCATATCCCCCTCTACTTGCTCACCACACCGAGTGCGCGGCGGTAGCTCTCAACCGTCTGGCGAGCGGTGAAGTCCCAACGGAAGCGGCGGGCGTGCTGGCGCCCCTGAGCCGCCATCTCGGCACGGGTTGCAGGGTCGTCCAGAAGGCGGGCCAACGTTTCTGCCCAAGCGTCTACGTCGGTGGGGGGGAGCAGCACACCAGCGGCGCCAACCGCTTCGGGCAGCGAGGTCGTGTTGGATGTCACGACCGCTATGCCGCAGGCCATGGCCTCTACGGGCGGCATGCCAAAGCCCTCATAGATGGAAGGGTAGGCGAATACTTCTGCTACATTGTACCATAGGGGCAGTGCTTCGCGGTGCACATAGCCAACCAATAGTATATCTTGCGTCAGGTTTAGCCGTTCAATCAGCGTGAGAAGGTTTTTCATTTGCCAGCCGCGCGCCCCAACCAGCACCAGCTTCACTGTGCCGCGCTGTGGCAGGCGGGCATAGGCCTGCACCAGCGTCTCCAGATTCTTGCGCGGCTCCAGTGTGCCCACGTAGAGGATGAGGCGTTCAGGCAGTTGCTGATGTGCGCGAAAAGCAGCCACCTCCTCAGCAGGGAGCGGGCGGAAGTCAGGGCTAACACCGGGCGGGACCACGTCGATCTTCTCAGCGGGGATGCCCAGCAGGGCAGCGATCTCGGCTTTGCTGCTCTCCGAGATGGTGATCACCCGTCGTGCCAGCCGCGCTGAAGCCCGCGTGATGGCACGCAGATAGAAGCGTCGCCCCGCGCCGAGGCGCTGGGGGTAACGCATGAAGCTCAGATCAAAGATGGTCACCACGGAAAGGCCCCGCCACAGCAGCGGCAGCGCAAAGCCCATGCCGTGCACAAGGTCGGGGTGTATCTGCGCCAGAGCCCAAGGAGCAACAATCTGCTCCCATAGGATACGCACCAAAGGGTTGTGAGTAGGGAGGCGCGAGCGATGGACATGCCACTCCGCACGCGGCGGCAGTTGTCCCCTCCCCACAAACACCGTGTAGGTGAACTCCGGCGCGGCGTCAGGCAGGTGGGCCAACGTGTTATATAGATAGCCGTGGATGCCTGCGCTGCGGTATGAGGCTTCGCCGGAGAGCAGATGCGCGTTAAGCGCGATGTGGGCTTTGGGTTGCATAGTGGCGATTATAACGAGTTGGCGGCGGGCTGTCTTTGCAAACATCTGTTCTACTGCTAAACTGAGCGATATGGAACTGAGCAATCTGCTAGAACAACTGCGTTTGGATGCGCATTTCATGCGCCACGTGACGGCCTGGGAGCGCCTCCCAATGCGCCCCGCTCGCTATGCCGAATTCCCCCCAAGCTTGGACCAGCGACTGGTGGACGTATTACGGCGGTTGGGTATCGCTCCGCTGTACACGCATCAAGCGCGTGCCGTTGAAGCGGTGCTGAACGGGGAGAACGTGGTGCTTGTTGCTGGAACAGCATCGGGCAAGTCGTTGGCCTATCATCTCCCCGCGCTCCACTTCGCCCTGCAGGATACCAACGCCACAGCGTTATACCTGTTCCCCACCAAGGCACTCGCGCAGGATCAGGCCGCCGCACTGGGCCGCCTGATAGGGGCGCTGGAGGCTCAGAGACCCCTTCGCCTCAACGTCTACGATGGTGATACGCCGCCCGCCGAACGCACGCGCATCCGGCGCGAGGGTGGCATCCTTATCTCTAACCCCGACATGTTGCACATGGGTATCCTACCCTACCACACCCGCTGGGCGGGCTTTTTCCAGAACTTGCGGCTGGTGGTGCTGGATGAGGTGCATACCTATCGGGGTGTCTTTGGCAGCCATGTGGCCAATGTGTTGCGGCGGCTGCGGCGCATCTGTCGCTTCCATGGCAGTGCACCGATCTTCGTGTGCACCAGCGCCACCATCGCCAACCCACAGGAGCTGGTGGAGCGGCTGATTGAGGCGCCGGTGACGCTGATAGACGAGGATGGCGCCCCACGCGGCGAAAAGCACCTTGTGCTCTACAACCCACCGACGCTTGACGCTCGGCTGGGCATTCGGCGCAGTTACGTTTTGGAGGCGCGGCGTATCGCCGCCCGCTTCATTGGGGCAGGTATCCAGACCATCGTCTTTGCCCGCTCGCGTCTCACCACTGAGGTGCTGTTGGGCTACCTGCGCGATGAGGTGCAGCGGAGTGGCATGGATGCACAGGCCGTGCGTGGCTATCGGGGTGGCTACCTGCCGCTGGAGCGCCGTGAGATTGAGCGCGGCCTGCGTGAGGGAACGGTGCGCGGCGTGGTGGCAACCAACGCGCTGGAACTGGGCATAGACATTGGCGCTTTGGGAGCGGCAGTACTGGCAGGCTATCCGGGCACGCTGGCCAGCACATGGCAGCAGTTCGGGCGGGCCGGACGGCGAGCGGATGTCTCGGTGGGGGTGTTGGTGGCTTCTGCTGACCCGCTGGATCAGTACATCGCCACCCATCCACGCTACCTGTTTGAGCGCTCGCCAGAGCATGCCCTCATCAACCCTGATAATCCGGTGATCCTTATCAACCATCTGCGTTGTGCTGCCTATGAGCTGCCCTTTGAGCAGGGCGAGCCGTTCGGCACCTTTGCAGACGCAGAGGCGATCCTTGACCTGCTGGCTGAAGGTGGGGAGGTACATCTAAGCGGTGGCATGTACCGTTGGGTCTCGCAAGACTATCCGGCGGCTGCGGTGGGCCTGCGCACCAGCACACAGGACGTGGTGGTCATTCAAGATCACACCAGCGGGCAGCCGCAGGTGATCGGGGAGGTAGACCGTACCAGTGCGCCAGTTATGGTCTATGAGGGAGCGGTTTACCTGCATGAAGGTACGTCGTACCTCATTGAGCAGCTGGATTGGGAGCGTGGGCTGGCCATCGCCCGCCGTGCCGAGGTGGACTACTACACCGATGCGCTTTCCACTACCAGCATCCAAGTGCTGGAGGAGGCCGAGTCGGCTGTGGTCGGTGACTGTGTCAAAGCGCATGGTCAGGTGAGGGTCACCACGCAGGCTACCGGCTACCGCATCGTACGGCGCTACACCCACGAGACGCTAGGCTATGGGACGATCGCACTGCCACCCCAACAGTTTGAGACGACCGCCTACTGGTTCTACCTGACACCCGATCTGGTGGCGCAGCTGGAGGAGGCCAACATCCTGTTGCGCCCCAACGATTACGGCCCTGATTGGCCTCGTCAGCGTGATGCCGCCCGTGCCCGCGATGGCTATCGTTGCACCCGCTGTGGAGCGCCAGAGCGCCCCAACCGCCAACATGATGTGCACCATCTGCGCCCTTTCCGCGCGTTTGGCTACATCCCCGGCCAGAATGAGAACTACCGCGAAGCCAACCGGCTGGAGAACCTTGTGACGCTGTGCCATACCTGTCACCGCCTGGTGGAAACCGCCCATGGGACGCAGAGCGCCCTGAGCGGCCTCTCCAATGTGCTGCGCAGCTTGGCTACCCTGTTCCTCATGTGCTCGCCCAACGACATCGGCGTTGTAGCTGAGCCACGCTCAGCCACAACCCATGCACCAACCCTCACCATCTACGATCATGCACCGGGCGGACTGGGCTTCAGCGTGCGGCTTTTTGACCTGCACGAGGAGTTGTTGGCTGCCGCGCTGGACTTGGTGCGCGATTGTCCTTGCGCTGAGGGGTGCCCATCTTGCGTGGGGCCGACGGGGGAGATGGGAGGAGATGCCAAGCCGCTGACCCTCGCCCTACTGAGAGCACTGAAGGGCAGAGAGGGCGACATTTAAACGCTTTGCGACCGCCTGGGATATCCGCTGCTGAGTTTGGCTCAAATTCCCCTGCACATAAGTACCCTGTAAGATAGGGGCTTGTGGTATAATGTGCCTATGCAGTTGGGCGCGTGCCGTGCGGCACATATCTGGGATGAGGCGATGAGATGGACATGGTAAGGGTTGAGATAGACAGCATCCGCGTCAGCCTGATGTCGCAGGATCGGGTCATCGTGCTCAAAGACACCACCTCTGAGCGCTACCTCCCGATCTGGATCGGAGCACCTGAGGCGGAGGCTATCCGTGTGGAGCTGCAGGGGGTCTCCATCACCCGCCCTCTAACCCACGACCTGCTTAAGGCCGTCATCCACGAGCTGGGCGGTAAGGTGGAGTACATCTTGGTCAACGACCTGCGCAACGATGTGTTCTACGCTCGCATCAAGATCAACATCAACAACCGCAGTGTGGAGATCGACTCCCGCCCCAGCGATGCCATCGCACTGGCCGTGCGTGTGAAAGTACCCATTTACGTGGCCGAATCGGTCATGACGCAGGCTTCCATCCAGCCTGAGGAGGAAATCAACACCGAGGTTGAACCTCAAGAGCGCAGCGCCAAACCCGCCCCTCGCAAAGATGGGGAAGATGTGAGCGAAGAAGACCTGAGCGCCTTCTCCGATTTCCTCAATAGCCTGGATTTGGACAGCTTGGGCGACGACGAATAACCATCGCCTTCCGGCCACACGGGCGCCCATCACCCACCAACTGACTTGCACGATTCCGCCGCAGGATTATACTGGTGGCTAGCGGGGCGTGGCGGCCCCGCTGACTGGTTATCGCTTGCTCTTCTGTTCACTGGCACACCCCTATTGGTCAGGATGCTATGGCGCAAACAGCGGAACTGCGAACTGAGCAACTCGCGCCGCACAGCATTGAGGCAGAAGAGGCTGTGCTGGGGTCAATTCTGATCGACCCCGACGCCCTCTACGAAGTGCTGCCCTTCCTGCGCGCGGATGATTTTTTCATCGTCCGCCACGCCTGGATTTGGGAGGCCCTCGTCAACCTGCATGAGCGCCGCGACCCCATAGATTACCTCACGCTGATCAACGAACTGGAGCAGATGGGCCGCCTGGAAGAGGTGGGAGGGGCGGCCTATATCCTCGGCTTGGTCAACAAAACCCCCTCGGCGCTTAACGTGGAGGGCTACGGGCGCATCGTGGAACGTATGGCAGTGCGCCGCCGCCTCATTGATGCTGCGGGGCGCATCGTGCGCGTGGCCCATTCCGAAGAGACCGACATTGATGAGGTGCTTAATCAGGCCGAGCAGGCCATCTTTGAGGTCACCGAGCGCCGCCTGGCCCGCGATTTGGTGCCCGTCAGAGAGGTAGTCAGCGCTTACTTTGACCGCGTCAGTGTGTTGGCCCGCCAGCAGGAAGAAGTGCTGGGTGTGCCAACTGGCTTCGTAGACCTTGACCGCCTGCTGGGCGGTCTACAGAAATCCGACCTTATCATCGTGGCCTCGCGCCCGGGCATGGGCAAATCCAGCTGGCTGAACAGCGTTGTGCTCCACGCGGCGCGCAACCGTCAACGAGTGGCGCTCTTTAGCCTAGAGATGAGCAATGAGCAGATCGTCCAGCGTTTCATCAGCGCTGAAACCAACATCCCCTCCCATAAGCTGCGCGAGGGCCGCTTGGACGAGCGGGATTGGGCGCAGTTCGTCGCTGCCACCCAACGCATCGGCGAGATGCCCATCTTTCTGGACGACACACCTGCCATCAGCACACAGGAGGTGCGCACCAAGGCCCGCCGCCTGTATATGGAGTATGGCCTTGATCTGATCGCCATTGACTACCTGCAGCTTATGACCACACCCTTCCGTACCGAGAACCGCGTGCAGGAGATTTCCTACATCTCGCGCTCGCTCAAACAGCTGGCGCGCGAGCTCAACGTACCGGTTATCGCTGCTGCTCAACTCTCGCGGGCGGTGGAACAGCGTAACGACAAGCGTCCTCAGCTGGCTGACCTGCGGGAGAGCGGCAGTATTGAGCAGGATGCCGATGTGGTGTTGTTCCTCTACCGCGAGTCCTACTATAAACCCGATACCCCTCTTGGCCACCTGACCGAAGTTCATATTGCCAAGCACCGCAACGGCCCAACCGGCGTTGTGAACCTAGTGTTTATCCCCGATCTGACGCAGTTCAAGAACGCAGCACCGGTCAGTGTGGATTTAGATGGGATTTAAGCTATGAAGGGCTTCAGCGGTTTCTCGGCACGGGAGCGGTTGATCAAAGTTCCGGTGCGGTTTTTCAGCGAGCTGCTGCCGCAAATTGACCATCTGGCTGAGCTGAAGATCACGCTGTACTGTTTTTGGCGTCTGCAGCAGCGCGAAGGGCGTGTCCCCTTTCTACGCCTGCGTGAGATAGTGGCCGATGAGGCTTTCTTGAGCGGGCTGGGTGCGCGTGAGGATGAACGCCGCGCCGCCCTCATGGAGGGGCTGGAGCGCGCCGTTGCGCGGGGCACTCTGCTGCATGTGGTGGCGCGCGGGGAGAACGTTGAGGATGACCTGTACTTCATGAACACGCCGCGTGGGCGCGCCGCCGTGCGCGGCATTGAGGAGGGCAGGTGGCAACCACCTCTCGGCTCTTCAGTACCCTTTGACCTGATGGTGGAGCGCCCCAACATCTTCACCCTCTATGAGCAGAACATTGGCCCATTGACGCCGCTCATCGCGGAAGCGCTGCGCGATCTGGAGGAAACCTACCCGCAGGAGTGGATTGAAGAGGCCTTCCAGATTGCGGTCACGCGCAACGTGCGCCGCTTGAGTTACGTTCAGGCTGTGCTGGAGCGTTGGCAAGCGGAAGGCCGTTCAACACATGATGCCGCCACCGATGGGCGGCGTTTCATCAGCGGCAAGTATCGGGAAGACATAGAGTACTGAGATGAGCTACTCGGAGCGCAACTACGGCGCAGGCGACCCCAATTGCCCCATCTGTCACGGCATCGGCTATGTGCGCTATGATGTGCCGGAGGGTCACCCGAACTTCGGCAAGGCTTTCCCCTGCGAGTGTCGTCGGGCGCGTGTGGAGGCCGAGCGGACGGAGTACCTGCGGCGCGTAGGCGGCTTGCAGCACCTTGCCGATAAGACCTTTGAGAGCTTCAACCCTGAGGGTGTGGGGCTGCCGGAGAGGCAACGCCACAACCTGCGTTGGGCTTATGAGACCGCCCTTGCCTATGCCCGCGAGCCCAAAGGCTGGCTCGTCATTACCGGCGGCTATGGGTGTGGCAAGACACATCTGGCGGCGGCGATCGCCAATGTGCAGATCGCGGCGGGCAACCGTGTGCTGTTTGTCACCGTGCCCGATCTACTGGACTACCTGCGGGCTAGCTTCAGCCCTACAACCTCCGAAGAGGAAGGCTACAATGACCGCTTCAGTGAGGTGCGGGAGGCCCCCCTGCTGATCCTGGACGATCTGGGCCTTGAAAGCCCCACCCCTTGGGCGGTGGAGAAACTCTACCAGATTTTGAACTACCGCTACAACGCCAAACTGCCCACTGTTGTCACCACCAACTACGATGTGGACGAGATGGAGCAGCGCTTCCGTTCACGCCTGGCTGACCCAGACCTGGTGACGAAGGTGCACATCTTGGCGCCGGACTACCGCACCGTGGGCGGCAGCCGTCTGGAGACCAGCTCCCTTAACGGGCTAAACCTCTACGGCCATATGACCTTTGAGACGTTCCAGCGGCGCCGTTATCTGCCT